>Ga0075012_10001686_pt1 | contig 22222 bp, 17 predicted proteins | sample All_14_2_FD_71474 | JGI IMG/M metagenome (GOLD analysis project Ga0075012, IMG submission 71474) | Freshwater microbial communities in response to fracking from Pennsylvania, USA - Allegheny Zone_MetaG_DW_15 | ecosystem: Environmental > Aquatic > Deep subsurface > Groundwater > Drilled...
CGACGACGTTGCGGCCGTCGATCACGTAGGGGATTTCACCCTTGCCATCGACCACGACGTCCTTGGCCTGCGCGAAGGCGCTGGGGGCCGAGAAGCCGAGGGATGCAATGGCGGCCAGCACGAACATGTGTTTCTTGGTCTGTTTGATCATGGTTTCCTCTTGTGAAGGGCAAGTGACTTGGTGTGCCGCTGTGACTGGCGGAGACGCTTCGTATCGCCGCCCTGTACGTGTTTATTTGAGATATACACTTTAATTAGCGAACCTAGTTTGCCATAGCGTACTGATGCCGAGCAATTCTTTGTGGGCAATTTGCAACAGTAACGCACCATTTTGAACACGCAGTTCGCCGTCGATCCAGACATGACTGACTTGTTCGCGCCCCGCAACATATGCGAGGTGGGAGATCGGGTCGAAACAGGGTTGCATCAGCGGGTCAATAAGGCGGATTGCGCAGAGGTCAGCCTGTTTGCCGACGGTGATCGAGCCGATCTGTGTGTCGAGACCGAGCGCGCGTGCGCCCCCGAGCGTGGCCATGTGGAGGGCAGCATGAGCGGGCACCGTGGCAGCGTCCCGAGTCGCTGCTTTGGCCAGTAGTGCGGCGTGGCGCATTTCCTGGAATAGGTCCAGGCGGTTGTTGCTGGCTGCGCCGTCCGTGCCCAGGCCGACATTGATGCCGCGTTCGAGTAGTGCGGACAGGGGGGCGATACCGCTACCGAGCTTCATGTTCGATGTGGGGCAGTGAGCGATATTGCAACCATGATGCGAAAGCAGGGCGAGGTCGGTCTCGTCAAGGTGGACGGCGTGGACACCGATCAGGCCTGGCCCGAGTAGTCCAAGCCTGGCAAGGCGGGTTAGCGGCCGGGCGCCATAGCGGGCGATCGATGTGTCAATTTCGCTCTCGACCTCGTGCACATGGATGTGAATCGGGAGATCCAGTTCGGCGGCGAGGCTGGCTGCCCGCTCCAGGCCGGCGTCAGACACCGTGTAGGGGGCATGGGGTGCGATCGAGAAGCCGATGCGAGGGCTTCCCCGCCACTGGTCACGGGCCGCGAGTCCCTTGCGCAGGTAGTCGTCTGCATCGCTGGCGTAGGGGCTCGGGAAGTCCAGCATGACGATACCGATGACGGCGCGCATGCCGACCCGGTGAAACGCGCTTGCCGCCGAGTCGGGATAGAAGTACATGTCGTTGCAGGTGGTGATGCCGCCTCGCAGCATTTCGGCCGCAGCCAGCAGCGTGCCATCGGCGACGAAAGCAGGTGACACGTGCTTGCCCTCGATTGGCCAGATGGCTTCCTGCAGCCAGCGCATCAGGGGTAGATCGTCGGCGATGCCTCGCATCAGGTTCATGGCCGCATGGGTGTGAAGATTGACCAGGCCAGGAATGAGTACGTGATCGCCGAGGTGTTCGGTGCGCCGTGCCTGATATCGCACGCTGGCCTCGCCTTGCGGCAGGACGTCCAGGATGCGGCCCTGATCCACGACGACGCAATGGTGTTCGAGTACGGTAGTGGCAGGTTCGACTGGAACGATCCAGCGAGGCTGAATGATGAGGTCGACGGTTGCGCTCAAAGGCCTGAACTCCGGGTGACGGTGCTGTGGTGGTGGGCGGCAAGAGTTTCCGCGAAGCATACTTGGCTGCGCTGGTTCGGGCCAGGACTTGTCATGTGTCGCGTATTGTCGAGCGGATGTCGTTCTCCCGTGCGCCGGATCGTGACACAATTCACGCTATTGAAAGTAATGGCGGGTTGACATCGTCCTCGCCCGGATCCTCATGGGACTCATGCCCGAAAAAATCGGCAAGTACCGTCTCGTACGCGAACTTGGACGTGGCGCGACGGCTGTCGTCTACCTTGCCGAGAATCCGCACTACCCCGAGCCGGTCGCCCTCAAGCACGTACGCTTTGACGACAAGGCGCGTGACGAGGCCAAGTGGAACCGTCGTCTGCTCAAGCTGTTGAAAGCGGAGGAGGCGGTGTCAAAACGTTTGGATCATCCGAATATCATCCGTATCTTCGAGGCTGTCGTCGAGCGCGACCAGGCGTATGTCGTCATGGAGTACTTTCCGGGCTATACGCTTGAGCGATACTGCAGTTTTCAGAATCTCCTGCCGGTACATCGCGTCATCGGTATTGTGTTCAAGTGCTGCATGGCGCTGGATCATGCCTTCCGTCAAGGCATCGTGCATCGTGACATCAAGCCGGCCAACATCCTGATCGACGATCAGGACAACGTGAAGATCACTGACTTCGGCCTGGCGCTCAACATCAGCAAGAAGGTGGACACCGACTCCACGTTCATCATGGGGGTGGGGTCACCGGCCTACATGAGTCCCGAGCAGATCAAGAACTACCCGCTGAATCAGAAGACCGACCTGTATTCCCTGGGCGTGGTGTTGTTTCATTTACTGACCGGTCGTCTGCCTTTTCGTGCGGCGAATCCGGCTCAGTTGGTGTACAAGATCATCAACGCTGATCCGCCATCGGTGTCGCAGCTGAACCCCGGGTTGCCGGCTCAGATCGATGGGGTGATTCGAAAGGCACTGGAAAAGGATCTTTACTCGCGCTACAAGAACGGCGCCGAGTTCGCCAAGGATCTGGCCGCGGTGCGCTACAAGATTGTCGACGACAAGGAAGTGCCCGACGATACGCATCGCTTTTCGCAACTACGAAAACAGACATTCTTTACCGAATTTGACGATATCGAGATCTGGGAGATCTTGCGGATCTGTTCGTGGCGGTCGGTTGGCGAGCACATTACCTTGATGCGGGAGCGGGATGCGGATCAGCGGTTTGGAATCGTGCTGTCAGGGCGTGTCGAGCTTTCGATTGAAGGCCGGCGTATTCTCGAGTTGGGTGTGGGGGAGGTGTTCGGCGAGCAGGCCTGGCTGGATCACCTGGAGCATCGCCACATGATGACAGTGGTCACGCTTGAGCCACTGACCTATCTCGAAATCAACCCTGCTGCCTTGTCGTTGGCGACCGAAGAGGTGCAGGAGCGTGTGAGACGCGAGGTGTCGACCCGCATCGTGCGTCGGCTTGCAGACGTGGCAAGGGCTTTGTCGGCGCATTGTGAACCCGCCACCCGCGGGGACTATACCGCGACAGGTGGGCTGGATCTGCAACTGGTCGAGAGCTGAGCTGGCGCTATACACTGAGGTCGATCTGGCTGACGGTGCCTGTGCTACCGTCCTCCCGCAGGTAGATGCTGCTTGCGCGCATCAGTCCCAAGGTCTCGTTGGCTGCGTTGCGCAAACTGAATGCCGTATCCACCCGTCCCAGGTAGAGTGCGCCGACACCCGCTTCGGCCAAGGTCTTCAAGGTGCCGCCGCCGTCGGCAGCAGGCTGCCAGATGCGTAGCTGTGTGAATGCGGCGTCGTTCTCATCAATCCAGTTGTTGCCGTCGCTGTCCAGTCTGGACAGCTCCGCAAAGCCATTTCCGCTGGTCGGGCCGAACAGTTCGCGGCCATCGTCGATGCGGCCATTGTGGTTGCGGTCGAACGCCAGGAAGCCGCTGCCGCCAGCAAACGGGATGCGTTCCTTGTTACCGTCGCCGTCCAGGTCGAACTCAAAACGGGCGTCCGAGAGCGCTGCGTTCGGACCGCCAAAATCGAGTACAAGAGGATCCTTGACCCGGACGTCGCCAGCACGAAACTGCATCGACACGGACTCGCTGTAGCTGCGTTGCATGCTGAAGCCAAGGTCGAAGCGAATCTCGGCGCCATCCGCGGTTCGTACGATGCCCGATGCAGCGAAGCTGACCTGTTCGAACTCGCTGTAACGGGCTTCGAAGTCATACTCGATTCCAAAGCCGGCCTGTGGCGTATTGGTGCCGCCGCTGCCGACACCTTGCGGCTGCTCCGTCGGCGACGGATTTTGCAGATCCCCCAGCTTCATCACCTTGACCGGGCGGCCGGTCAGAAACTCGATCATCCGGATCAACACGGAAAGCCGGGGGTCGGTATCCTCGGCCGCGTCGATGCCCTGCGTCGCTTCAGCTTGCTGGGCAGCCAGCCCCTCAGTGGAGAGGCGTACCTGCTGAGTCGGCACGGGTGCCTGCTGGTTGCCGCTGCGCCACATATCCAGGCGTTCGCGCATGTCGAATTGCTGCATCGACACATGGGTGGATTGCATTTCGATGGCAGACGATACGATCTTCATGGTGCGCGCTCCCGGGACGACTACCCGAGCTTATTAACGGCACGCACACAAAAAACTTGAATAACCTGGATGTCGACGGTTACTGCCTGGCGCCAAGCGCGAGTGCTCTGGAGCGTGCAAGCGCTGTCTGCTCTGGCGTTTCAGTGGGCAGGGTCAGCCAGTTGCCGAGATGATCGCGGATGATGGTGGTGAGCGCGACGATCCAGTCGTGGCGCTCATTGAGACACGGGATGTAATGAAAGTGCTTGCCACCGTGGTGAATGAAGGCCTCACGGCACTCCATGGCGATCTCTTCCAGTGTTTCCAGGCAGTCGCTGACGAAGCCAGGGCACATCACATCGACCCGTCCGACACCTTCGCGTGCCAGTGCCTCCAGCGTGGGTTGGGTATAGGGCTGCAGCCATTCCGCTTTGCCAAAACGCGACTGAAAAGTGACCAGGATGCGTTCGGCGGGAAAGTCCAGGCGCTCGGCGACCAGGCGCGCGGTCTTGTGGCACTCGCAGTGGTAGGGGTCGCCCAGTTCCAGTGTGCGTCGCGGAACACCGTGAAAACTCATCACCAGACGGTCGGGCTGGCCTTCGCGCATCCAGTGTTCGCGGACACTCTGTGCCAGCGCATCGATGTAGCCCGGATGATCCTGAAAGCTGCGAACGTAGCGAATCTCCGGCAGATTGCGCCAGCACTGCATGCTGCGTGTAACTTCATCCATGACGCTGGCTGTCGTGCTGCCGGCAAATTGCGGGTACAGCGGGACGATCAGGATGCGGGTACAGCCTTTGGCCCGCAAGGCGTCGAGTTGATCGGGTATCGATGGGGCGCCATAACGCATCGCCCAGGCAATCTCAAGATCGGCACTCAGGGCGTCGTGCAGATAACCCTTGACCAGTTTGGCCTGGCGTTCGGTATGCACTTTAAGTGGCGAGCCTTCGTCCATCCAGACGCTCGCGTATTTCGCTGCGGACTTGGCGGGTCGGGTGTTGAGGATGATGCCATTGAGGATCGGCCACCACACCAGACGGGGAATCTCCACGACTCGAGGGTCGGACAGAAACTGCTTCAGGTAGGGGCGCAAGGCAGCCGCGGTTGGCGCAGCAGGTGTGCCGAGATTGACCAGCAGGACAGCGGTGCGGGACGCCGTGCCGTGGACGTGAGCGGGTTCGGGCCGGTAGCGGGCCATATCGATCCTTTTGAAGGTGTTGCAACTGCGGGCTGGGCCACACAGCAGTGCGGGCGTTCAGTGATTGGACGACAGTGCGTTCGAGAGCAGGCGGGCGGTGATGTCCACAATGGGAATCACTCGGTCGTAGGCCATGCGGGTGGGGCCAATTACGCCGACAGAGCCGACAATACGGCCGTCAACCTCGTAAGGGGCGGTGACCACGCTGCAGCCGTCCAGTTGAGCCAGGCCTGACTCGTCGCCGATGAAGATCTGCACGCCCTGGGCGCGGTTGGACAGGTCGAGCAGCTGCATCAGGCCTGTGCGCTGATCGAACAATTTGAACAGTTCGCGCAGGCGCGACATGTTGGAAGAGAGTTCTTCGACCTCAAGGAGGTTGGTCTCGCCCGAGATGACGTAGTTCGTCGCGGTCTCCTCTGCGGCTTCCGAACCCGCCTCAACAGTGGCTGTCATCAGCTCGGTCATATCGCTGCGCAGCTGTTGCAACTCGGCCTGGACACGCTTGCGGATGTCGTCGAACGAGAGTCCGGCAAAATGCTCGTTGAGGTAGCTGGCGGCGCTGCTCAGTTCGTTGCTGGAGTAGGCGCGCCGGGTCATGAGAATACGGTTCTGCACGTCGCCGGCAGTGGTGACGATGATCAGCAGGATGCGGTTCTCGGACAAGCTGATGAACTCGATCTGGCGGATGCGTACGGCCTCCTTGCGCGGGGCGACCACCACGCCGGCAAACTGGGTCAGATCCGACAACAGGTGCGAGGCGGAACTGATCAATCGTTGCGGTTGGTCAGGCTGCAACTGGCCTTGCAAGGCTTGGAGCCGGTTGCTGTCCATGGGTTGAACTGTCAGCAAGGCGTCGACAAAGAAGCGATAGCCAAGCGACGTGGGAATGCGGCCGGCCGAGGTGTGGGGGCTCGAGATGAAGCCCATTTCCTCGAGATCGCTCATCACGTTGCGTACGGTTGCAGGTGAGAGCTCGAGGCCGGAATAACGCGACAGCGCTCTAGAGCCGACAGGTTGCCCCTCGGCAATGTAGCGTTCGATCAGGGTCTTCAGCAGGATCTGGGAGCGGGTGTCGAGCGGTTTCATGGTCTGCCTGAACTATAAGCCTGATTCTAGGGAAAGCGCGCCCTGCTGCAAAGCGTCACGCGGCTGCAAGCATGAGCCAATCCGATTGTGGTTTAATCCTCAGCCATGACCAAGCGCTTTACCCACATTGCCCTCGTCGGCAAATACCAGAGTCCTGATGTCGCTGAATCGGTGCTGCTGATTGCCCGTTTCCTGCGTGAGCGGGGCGTGCACGTATGGATGGAGCAGGGCACGGCGAGTTCCATCGGCAAGGCGGATGGTTTTCCCGTTGCCACGTATGAAGAGATCGGCGAAAAGGCGGATCTCGCGGTGGTGGTAGGCGGCGATGGCACCATGCTGACCACCGCCCGGCGGCTCGCTGATCATGCGGTGCCCCTGGCGGGCGTCAATCTGGGGCGGTTGGGTTTTCTGACCGATATTGCCCGCAAGGATGCGCTGGAGCGTCTGGCTGAAATTCTGGATGGACGCTACACCGAAGAATCCCGCTTCATGCTTGATGCTGAAGTCTTGCGTGGTGGGCAGCGGGTGTTCCATACCCTCGCGCTTAACGATGTCGTGGTCAATAAGGGCGATCTGGGCCGGATGATCGAGTTCGATCTGATGATCGATGGCGAGTTCGTCTATACCCAACGTTCGGACGGCATGATCGTGTCCACCCCGACAGGATCGACAGCCTATGCGCTGTCTTCCAATGGCCCCATTCTGCATCCATCGGTCGGCGGGATCGCCCTGGTGCCGCTGTGCCCGCATGCCTTGACGGCCCGGCCTGTGACCTTGCCGGACAGTTGTTGCATCGAGATCGAGTTGTTGCCGCCGCACGACGCGCGGGTGCATTTCGATGGGCAGGTGCATTTTGATGCGCGAGCTGGCGACCGGGTGCGCATCGTCCGTTCGCCGCTCGCGGTTCGTCTGCTTCACCCGCTCGCCTACAGTTATTTCGCCATGTTGCGAGAGAAGCTCCACTGGAGTGCCGTGCCGCGACACAACTAAGCTGATGGCGATGCTTGTTGCCTCCACCTCCGAACGCCGCCATTTTTGATTCCGAGACCATGCTGCGCCGTCTGACCATTCGTGATTTCGTCATCGTCGATCGTCTTGAACTGGAGTTCGAGGGCGGTTTTGGTGCTTTGACCGGTGAAACCGGCGCGGGCAAGTCCATCCTCCTCGATGCGCTCGGATTGGCATTGGGAGGGCGCGCTGACAGTGCCGCCGTCCGGGCGGGGCGTGACAAGGCCGACATCGTGGCGGAGTTCGACTTGCCGTCGGCGGGTGGTTTGCTGGCGTGGCTTGAGGATCAGGAGCTGCCAGTTGACGAAGAGGTGGTGATCCTGCGCAGGGTGGTGGACGCCAATGGGCGCAGCAAGGCCTGGATCAATGGCACGCCGGTGACTCAGGCGCAGTTGCGTGTCGCTGGAGATAGCCTGGCGGACATTCATGGTCAGCATGCACATCATGCCCTGCTGCGGCCTGACGCGCAGCGCACCTTGCTCGACACGCATGCCGGTGCCGGCGGAATCGCTATCGAGGTGGCTGACGCCTGGCGTGAATGGCAGCGTATTGCGTCGCTGCGTCGTAGCGCAGAGCAGGATTCTGCTGCTTCGGCGCGTGAGCGTGAGTTGCTCAGTTGGCAGCTGAAGGAACTGCGCGATCTTGGATTCGTGCCAGATGATTGGGTGGAACTCAATGCAGAGCATGGCCGGCTGGCGCACGCGGCGGGCTTGATCGAAGGTGCGGATGAAGCGGTCGATGCACTTGGTGAAGGCGATTACGCGGTAAATGCGGTGCTTCGTCGTCTGAGCGCACGGCTTGAGGAAATGGCGGGAATCGATGCAGCACTTGGCGAAGTTCGGGATTTGCTGATGTCGGCGGCGATCCAGTCGGATGAGGCGCTGCATGCCTTACGCCGCTATCGTGATCGCCTGGATCTGGATCCCGGTCGTCTGGCCGAGATCGAGCGCCGCATCGCGGCCGTGATGGAGCTGTCCAGAAAATACCGTGTGCCGCCAGAAGGTCTGCCTGCACTCGAGACAGAGTGGGCGCAGCGTTTCGACGCGCTCGAGGCCAGTGCCGATCCGGCTCGCCTCGAGGCTGCCGAAGTCGCTGCACGGCAGGCTTACATGTCGGCTGCCGCACGGTTGTCCGACTTGCGTCGGCCGGCTGCCCGCGGCTTGTCGGCCGAGATTACGGAAGCCATGCAGACCCTTGCGATGGCTGGCGGGCGCTTCGAAGTGGCCCTCCAGCCCAGCGAGCCCTCGGTGCATGGCTTGGAAGTCGTGGAGTTTCAGGTGGCTGCCAATCAGGGGCAGTCGCTACGCGGCTTGGCAAAAGTGGCGTCGGGCGGGGAGCTGTCGCGCATCGGTCTGGCCATCCAGGTCATGACGAGCCGGGATTCGGCCACGCCAACACTCATTTTTGATGAGGTGGATGTGGGAATTGGTGGTCGGGTTGCCGAGATCGTGGGGCAGTTGCTGAAGAAGCTGGGGAGCGATCGCCAGGTCCTGTGCGTCACTCATCTTCCTCAGGTGGCGGCTTGCGCGGACTGGCAGTGGCAGATTGCGAAGACCGATCGTGGTGGTGAAACCCTGAGTGCGGTCACTGCGCTGGCTGCGCGTGACCGCATCGAAGAGATTGCACGCATGCTCGGTGGTGTCAGCATTACCGACACCACCCGGCGTCACGCGGCTGAAATGCTTGGGTTGGGTTGAACGCCTCTGCTGCTGGGGATAGCGGAAGAGACGTCCGCCCGGTGGTGGCGGTGCTGCAAGTGGACAGCGCTGATTCGCCAGCGTGGAATGTGCTGCCCCGAGGCCAGTGCAGGGGTCAGTCCCGGTTGGGGCAGTCCTTGCGCAGGCAGTCGGCGTACAGGTAGAGCGCATGCTCCTTGACGGCAAACCCGCGCTCTTCCGCGATATTGTTTTGCCGGCGCTCGATCTCCGGGTCGTAGAACTCTTCCACCTTGCCGCATTGCAGGCAGACCAGATGGTCGTGGTGGTTGCCCTGGTTGAGTTCGAAAACGGCTTTGCCTGACTCGAAATAATGGCGTTCGAGCAGACCCGCCTGCTCGAACTGCGTCAGTACGCGGTAGACTGTGGCCAGTCCGATGTCCATACCTTCGTTCATCAGCAGGCGGTAGACGTCCTCGGCGGTCAGGTGCCGAAGGTCGGAGTGCTGGAACAGGTCGAGGATCTTGAGGCGGGGGTAGGTCGCCTTCAGGCCGATGCTTTTTAGGTTCTGTGAGTTCTCGGACATGATCGCCTAAGGTGTGGCTGAGGAGCAGGGCAGCGATGTGCTGTTCCGCTATGTTATATTTTTTGCCCTTTACTGAGAACCATGTGCGCGTCTTGCGCCTCACTGCGAATCCATCCATGCGTCTTTCGCTCATTACGGCACTCGCCGCCGCCGGCCTGCTTGCAGGGTGTTCCTTCGGGACGATCACCGATCGTCTCAATCCTTATCGCATTGACGTGAGGCAGGGCAATTACGTCGATCAGGAGATGGTTGCGCAACTCAAACGCGGCATGAGTCGTGATCAGGTCCGCTTCCTGTTGGGGTCGCCGCTGATTGCAGATGCTTTCCGCACTGATCGCTGGGACTACGTCTACCGGTTCAAGCCGGGGCAGGGAGAGGCTCAGCAACGCGTGATCTCGGTGTTTTTTGTTGCGGACAAGCTGGATCGCCTGGAGGGCGATGTGGCGGGTGGGGATGCAGCGGCGGCCCTCGATGCGCAGCAGTCGAATCGTGTGCGGGTCATTGAGGTGCCGCCTGCCGGCGCGAACTGAGCAGGATTGCGTTTGGCAGGTGTCGCTGGTGGTGTGTGTCCAGTGCATTGCCAAGCCATCAAAGCCGTGGATGTGCTGATCGGCAGGTATGCTGGCCGTTGTTGTTGAATGAGTCTTTTCGAATTTCAAGGATCTGGATCATGACGCCTGTTCGCGTTGCGATTGCCGGTGCGTCCGGCCGTATGGGCCGCATGCTGATCGAGGCTGCGCTCAAGGATGAGGGAATCGTGCTGGCGGCGGCATTCGACCGACCGGGGTCGGCCTTCATTGGGCGTGACGCCGGCGAGATGGCTGGCGTGGCCAGTGGTGTATCGATTGTTGATGATGCTGCAACCGCACTGGCTGCGGCGGATTGTCTGATCGACTTTACCCGGCCGGAGGGCACCTTGCATCATCTTGCACTGGCTCGCGAGTTGGGCAAGGCTGCCGTCATCGGGACAACGGGTTTCGATGCAGCAGGCAAGGCGGCCGTTGCAGCCGCTGCTGCCGACATTCCGGTCGTCTTTGCGCCAAACATGGCGGTTGGCGTCAATGCCGTGTTTCGCTTGCTTGAGGTGGCTGCCCGCATTCTCGACCAAGGCTATGATGTTGAAGTGATCGAAGCGCATCACCGCTTCAAGGTCGATGCGCCGTCCGGTACGGCCTTGCGCATGGGTGAAGTCGTTGCCGAGGCGCTTGGACGTGATCTGGAGGCCTGCGCGATCTACGGGCGCGAAGGGGTTACCGGGGAGCGTGCGGCTGAAACCATTGGCTTCTCAACCATTCGTGGTGGGGACGTGGTGGGCGATCATACGGTTCTGTTCGCTGGTATCGGCGAGCGCATCGAGATCACTCACAAGTCCGGCAGTCGCATGCCTTACGCGCTGGGGTCACTGCGTGCTGCGCGTTTCCTCGCGGGACGTCGATCGGGTTTGTTCGACATGCAGGACGTGCTCGGTTTGCGCTGAGGGCGCGCCATGACTCCGGCTTCATCTTCTGATGTGCCGCAGCCAGAGGTCCCGTCTCTGGCGCAGGTGCGCGCGCAGCGGGATGAGGCGCAAGGCGAACTTGCGACGCTGCGCGACCGTCTCGAGTTGATCAAGCTTGGGGTGTACGCCGGATTCTGGGATCTGGACCTGCAGGATGACCGTCTTGAGGTAGACGTGCAGTGGCGCGACTGGCTTGGTTATCCGGCCGGTGGTGCGGGACCGGATGACTGGTTGTCTCTGGTGTCAGCAGACGATCGTCGGCTATTGCGCGATCGGCTGGTGGATCATCTACGTGGCGTTGCGGAGATCTTTCAGGTCGAGTTCAGTCTTGAGGCGGCTGATGGCGGGCGTCGCTGGCTGAGTGTTCGCGGTCAGGCCCGGGAGCGTCTGGCGGATGGTCGCTGGCGGCGGGTGGTCGGGGTGTATTCGGACATCAGCCGGGAGCGTGCGCGCGAACTCGAGCTGCTTCAGGCCAAGGAGCAAGCTGAAGCGGCAAGTCGGGCGAAAGGCGATTTTCTCGCCAACATGAGCCACGAGATCCGCACGCCGATGAATGGCATTCTCGGCATGACCGAGTTGCTGCTCGATTCGGCGTTGGCGCCTGAGCAGCGCGATTACCTGCAGACGGTGAAGTCCTCTGCCGAGTCCCTGCTGACCATCATCAACGACATCCTGGATTTTTCCCGTATCGAAGCGGGCCGGATGGAGCTCGAGAGCATCGACTTCTCGATGGGGGCCGTCGTTGCAGAAACCTTGCGCAGTCTTGCCTTGCGCGCCCATCAGAAGGGAATTGAACCTTATTTCACCATTGCACCGGATGTGCCTGCAGTGATGCGGGGGGATCCTGCCCGGTTGCGCCAGGTTTTGGTGAATCTTGTCGGCAATGCGATCAAGTTTACCGAACGGGGCGAGATCGAGGTGGCCGTGCGGGTGCTTGAGCGCCGCAGCGGACATGTCCGGGTGGAGTTGTCTGTTCGTGATACGGGTATCGGCATACCTGCCGACAAGCAAAAGGCCATCTTTGGTGCTTTCTCGCAGGCAGATACGTCAACGACCCGCAAGTACGGTGGCACTGGACTGGGGCTGACGATCTGTCAGCATCTCGTCGATCTGATGGGTGGGCGCATTGCTCTCGATAGTCAGCCCGGGGTGGGGAGTTGTTTTCGCTTTGACGGGCGCTTCCCTGTCGTGGCGGAAGCCCGTCCGCTCAAGGCGCCCGCACTTTCCGGGCAGCGGGTGTTGGTGGCTGCAGTCAATCCCGCCTTTGCTGCTGCCGTCTGTGTCATGCTGGCGCGTGTCGGTGTGGCTGCATCCGGTGTCTCCGGTGGGCAGGAAGCGCTTCTCGCGTTTGCCGATGCGCAGCGGCGTAATGATCCCTTTGCGTTCGTGCTGATGGATGCGTCGATGGCCGCGCCAGGTGGTTTCGATCTGGCGATGCGTTTCCAGGAGGCGGCTCCTTGGCTGGATCGCATCGTGATGATGCTGGATAGTCATTCCCAGCGTAACGACATCGCTCGGTGCAACCAGCTCGGCCTGCGTTCGCGCTTGTCCAAGCCCTTCTCTGCGGCTGACCTCATCGATGCCTTGCAGGTGGCTTTGAGCGGTGAATCTGCCGACGAGCATGCAATGGTGGCATTTGAGCCGGAGCGCTCTCTGACTGAGATGTTGCGTGAGCAGCAGGCGCCGGTCCGGGCGCTTGCGATCCTGTTGGCGGAAGATAATCCGGTCAATCAGACGGTGGCAACCCGCATGCTTGAAAAGGTCGGGCATCGTGTCACGGTGGCCAACAACGGTGAGGAGGCGGTCGAGGCTTTCGATGCCGGCAACTTCGACCTCATCCTGATGGACGTGCAGATGCCGGTGATGGGCGGACTGGAGGCTACCCAGGCCATCCGCGCCCGCGAAGCGAGGCGAAGCTGGGCAATGCAGGGGGGGTGGCATCCGATCCCGATTGTGGCGATGACCGCGCATGCCATGGCGGGCGATCGTGAGCGCTGCCTTGAGGCGGGCATGGATGACTATGTGAGCAAACCCATCCGGCCTGCGGACCTGCTTGCCGCCATTCGGAGAGTGAGTGCGCCGGCGGACGCTGACGAAGACGCAGAGGACAGCAGTTTGCTCGATGCACAGGCTGCAGGTGTGGACGGTGGTATTGCCAATCTGGATGAAGCGCGGGCCCTGTTTGATGGTGATGAGGCAGTGGTTCAGCAATTGCTTGCGGTATTCTTTCGCGATCTCGGCTCGACGCTGGCGGATCTGCGCGGAGCGGGCGCGCGCAATGATCTCGCGCGACTGCACGAGATTGCGCATTCGGTAAAAGGGTCGGTGGGGCTGTTTGGTGCTCAGCGAGCGACCGAAGCCGCGCGCGTGCTTGATGCTGCTGCGAAGGCGGGTGAGCCCGCCGCTGCGGGGGTCCTGCTCGAAGCGCTGATACGGGAGTTGAACATGCTTGCGAGCGAGTTGCGCAAGCAGCAGCGCCCAGCGAGCTAGCGTGGCGTTCTAGTGAACATGATCGGGCTGTGCACAAACATGGTGCGTTGCCTTGTGCGCTGAAAAACGATAGAATTCAATGGATCTGATAGCGGGATTGGCCTTTTGGCTCGTCCCGTTTTTTCGCATATAGAGAGGCCGTAATCGGTTCTCTTCTGTCTTTTCGGCTGAATCCAGGAGTTTTTCGTGACTGCTTTCCCGCCCGCCCTTCTAGCGCTTGCCGACGGAACGGTGTTTCATGGCAAGGGTATCGGTGCGGTTGGCAGTACGGTCGGCGAGGTGGTGTTCAATACCTCGATGTCGGGCTATCAGGAAATCCTGACGGATCCGAGCTACTGCCGCCAGATCGTGACGCTGACCTATCCGCACATCGGTAATACCGGTGTCAATCGCGAGGATGTGGAGGCGGGCCGCGTGCACGCCGCTGGCCTCGTGATCAAGGATCTTCCCATCCTCCCGTCCAATTTCCGCATGAGTCAGCGTCTGGATGCGTATCTGCGCGACGAGAATGTGGTGGCAATCGCCGGGCTTGACACCCGCAAGCTTACCCGCATCCTGCGGGAAAAAGGCGCCCAGGCTGGTTGCATCGTGACCGGTGAGGTGGGTAAGGTTTTGAATGCAGAAGATGCCATTGCCCAGGCACGCGCGTTTCCGGGTCTCGCAGGCATGGATCTGGCCAAGGTGGTCAGTGCCACTGAAACCTTCGAATGGACCGAGGGTGAATGGGTGCTGGGCGAAGGCTATGTTCATCAGTCGGCGCCGCGTTTCCACGTGGTGGCCTACGATTTTGGTGTCAAGCGCAACATCCTTCGCATGTTGGCCACGCGCGGCTGTCGCCTGACGGTAGTTCCGGCGCAAACGCCCGCCAAAGAGGTGCTGGCGCTCAAGCCCGACGGGGTGTTCCTGTCCAACGGCCCTGGTGATCCCGAACCTTGCGACTATGCAATTGCCGCCATTCGCGAGATCCTTGCAGCTGGTGTGCCGACTTTCGGTATCTGCCTCGGGCATCAGTTGCTGGCGCTGGCCTCGGGTGCGAAGACCATGAAGATGGCAACCGGTCACCACGGTGCCAATCACCCGGTCAAGGATCTGGATACGGGTAACGTGCTGATCACCAGCCAGAATCACGGCTTTGCCGTTGATCCGGCAAGCATGCCCGGCAATCTGCGCGCAACCCATGTGTCGCTGTTTGACGGGACCAACCAGGGGATTGCCCGCACCGATGTGCCGGCTTTCTCTTTCCAGGGGCATCCCGAAGCCAGTCCTGGGCCGCATGACGTGTCCTACCTGTTCGATCGTTTCATCAAGCTGATCGAAGCCGGCAAGTAATCCAGCATCCCCGGCGGGCTCTCCGGCCCGCCGTCCCAGAATTTCCGAGGCAAGGCAATGCCCAAGCGTACAGATATCCAGACCATCCTGATCATCGGCGCAGGCCCGATCATCATCGGCCAGGCGTGTGAGTTCGACTACTCCGGCGCACAGGCCTGCAAGGCCCTGCGCGAGGAAGGTTACAAGGTCGTGCTGGTGAACTCCAATCCGGCGACGATCATGACCGACCCCGGTACCGCCGACGTCACCTATATCGAGCCCATCACCTGGCAGGTGGTCGAGCGCATCATCGAGAAGGAGCGTCCCGACGCCATTCTGCCGACCATGGGCGGGCAGACCGCGCTGAACTGTGCGCTCGACCTTGGCCGTCATGGCGTGCTGGCCAAGTACGGCGTCGAACTCATTGGTGCATCCGAAGAGGCGATCGACAAAGCTGAGGATCGCCTCAAGTTCAAGGATGCGATGACCAAGATCGGCCTGGGGTCTGCGCGCTCCGGCATCGCTCACAGCATGGAAGAGGCCCTTCAGGTGCAGGGCGGTATCGGCTTCCCGGTGATCATCCGTCCCAGCTTCACGCTCGGCGGCACCGGCGGCGGCATTGCCTACAACATGGAAGAGTTCCATGAGATCTGCAAGCGCGGTCTCGAGGCCAGCCCGACCAACGAATTGCTGATCGAAGAGTCCTTGCTGGGCTGGAAGGAATACGAGATGGAGGTGGTTCGCGACAAGGCGGACAACTGCATCATCGTGTGTTCCATTGAAAACCTCGATCCGATGGGCGTGCATACCGGTGATTCCATCACCGTCGCGCCGGCACAGACGCTGACCGACAAGGAATACCAGATCCTGCGTAACGCCTCGATCGCGGTGCTGCGCGAGATCGGCGTTGATACCGGCGGTTCGAACGTGCAGTTCGCGATCAACCCGAAAGACGGTCGCATGATCGTCATCGAGATGAATCCGCGGGTGTCGCGCTCGTCGGCACTGGCGTCCAAGGCCACCGGTTTCCCGATTGCCAAGGTTGCGGCCAAGCTGGCCGTTGGCTACACGCTGGACGAACTCAAGAACGACATCACCGGCGGGGCGACGCCGGCGTCCTTCGAGCCGTCGATCGACTATGTCGTCACCAAGATCCCGCGCTTTGCCTTCGAGAAATTCCCTCAGGCCAATGATCGCCTGACCACCCAGATGAAGTCGGTGGGCGAGGTGATGGCAATGGGGCGTACCTTCCAGGAGTCCTTCCAGAAGGCCCTGCGTGGCCTGGAAGTCGGGGTCTATGGCCTGGATGAGGTCGAGGCTGATCGTGAAGATCTCGAGCATGAGCTCGCCAGCCCGGGTGCGCAGCGCATCTGGTATGTCGGTCAGGCTTTCCGCGAAGGCATGACGCAGGAGCAGGTGTTCAATCTGACCAAGATCGACCCCTGGTTCCTGGCCCAGATCGAAGACATCGTGCTGACCGAGAAGGCATTGGTTGGCCGTTCCTTGAAGGCGCTGCTGGCGCCCGAGATGCGCGAGCTGAAGAAGAAAGGATTCTCCGATCGCCGCATCGCCAAGCTGCTGGGTGTGGATGAAACTGCAGTACGTCTGCATCGCCACACCCTCGGGGTGCGCCCGGTGTACAAGCGTGTTGACACTTGCGCGGCCGAGTTCGCCACGTCCACGGCGTATATGTACTCCTCTTACGAGGATGAGTGCGAAGCCCGTCCCACCGACAAGAAAAAGATCATGGTGCTGGGCGGCGGTCCGAACCGTATCGGTCAGGGTATCGAGTTCGACTACTGTTGCGTGCATGCTGCACTGGCGCTGCGCGAAGATGGCTACGAGACCATCATGGTCAACTGCAACCCGGAGACCGTGTCGACCGACTACGATACCTCCGACCGTCTGTATTTCGAGCCGATCACCCTCGAGGATATCCTCGAGATCGTCCACATCGAGAAACCGGTCGGCGTCATCGTCCAGTTCGGTGGCCAGACGCCGCTCAAGCGTGCCCGTGCCCTGGAGGCCAACGGTGTGCCCATCATCGGCACCAGCCCGGACATGATCGATGCAGCCGAAGACCGTGAGCGCTTCCAGAAGCTGCTGGTTGACCTTGGTCTGAAGCAGCCGCCCAACCGTACTGCACGTACGCCGGAAGAGGCGGTGCGTCTGGCTGCAGAGATCGGCTACCCGCTGGTGGTGCGCCCCTCCTACGTGCTGGGTGGCCGCGCGATGGAAATCGTGCACGAGCAGAAAGACCTCGAGCGCTACATGCGGGAAGCGGTCAAGGTGTCCAACGAGTCGCCGGTATTGCTCGACCGCTTCCTCAATGACGCCACCGAAGTCGATGTCGATGCGCTCTCCGACGGCAAGCAGGTCATCATCGGTGGCATCATGGAGCACATTGAGCAGGCTGGTGTGCATTCGGGCGACTCCGCCTGCTCGCTGCCGCCGTACACCTTGTCTGCCAAGCTACAGGATGAGTTGCGTCGTCAGACCGAAGCCATGGCTCGTGCGCTCAATGTGGTTGGCCTGATGAACGTGCAGTTCGCGATCCAGGGCGAGGGCGACAATGCAGTGGTGTACGTGCTTGAAGTCAATCCGCGCGCCTCGCGTACCGTGCCTTTCGTGTCCAAGGCCTGCTCGCTGCCGCTCGCCAAGATTGCAGCACGCTGCATGGCGGGGCAGAGTCTCGCCAGCCAGGGCGTGACGGGCGAGATTGTGCCGCCTTACTACTCGGTGAAGGAGGCGGTGTTCCCCTTCGTCAAGTTCCCGGGCGTCGATACCATTCTTGGTCCGGAGATGAAGTCCACCGGCGAGGTCATGGGCGTGGGCCGCAGTTTTGCCGAAGCCTTCATCAAGAGTCAGCTTGGTGCGGGTGTTTGGCTGCCGACCTCGGGTGCGGCCTTCATCAGCGTCAAGCCGACGGATCGTGCAGCGGCGCTCGAGGTGGCCAAGCAGTTGCACGCGCTGGGTTTCTCGCTGGTGGCCACACGTGGCACGGCCAGCGTGCTCGAAGCCGCCGGTATTCCGGTCAGCATCGTCAATAAGGTCAATGAAGGTCGTCCGCATATCGTCGACATGATCAAGAACCAGGAGATTGCGCTGGTGATCAATACGGTCGAAGAGAAGCGTCAGGCCATTACCGACTCGCGTTCGATCCGTACGAGTGCGCTGGCTGCCAAGGTCACCGTATTCACGACCATTGAAGGTGCGCGTGCTGCGTGCATGGGCTTGAGCCACCTGTCCGGTCTCGAGGTTTATTCCGTGCAGGCACTGCACCAAGAGTTGAGCAAGCAGGCATGAACAAGACTCCCTTGACCATTGCGGGGGCGGAAGCCCTCCGCGCTGAACTGCATCGGTTGAAGACCGTCGACCGTCCCAATGTGATTGCTGCGATTGCCGAAGCACGTTCGCATGGCGATCTGTCGGAAAATGCCGAGTACGATGCAGCAAAAGAGCGGCAGGGCTTTATCGAAGGTCGAATCATGGAAGTCGAGGGCAAGCTGTCACACGCCCAGATCATCGACCCCAAGTTGCTCGACGCCGATGGTCGTTGCGTGTTTGGTGCGACAGTGACGCTCGAAGACATGGACTCCGGTAATACCGTGACCTACCAGATCGTCGGCGAGGACGAGGCCGACATCAAGGCCAACAAGATCTCGGTCAGTTCGCCGATAGCCCGGGCGCTGATCGGCAAGTACGCTGGCGATATCGCTGAAGTGCAGGCCCCGGGGGGCGTGCGCGAGTACGAGATCATCGAGGTCGCCTACATCTGATCCCGCGATGAGCCGGCTCGCGGACCATCTGACCCTGTTGCTGCTGACCTTATGGGTCGGAGCCATGTGGGCGGTCGGTTATCTGGTTGCCCCGACATTGTTTTCCATGCTGGCTGATCGAACGCTGGCGGGTGCAGTGGCGGGGCGTCTGTTTACTTTTGTGGCCTGGATCGGCCTGGGAGTATCCGCATACTTGTTGCTGTTTCTGAGCGTGCGGATGGGGTGGCAAGCGTTTCGTAGCGGGGTGTTCTGGCTGGTCCTGGTGCTGCTGGTGTGCACCGCCGTGGGGCATTTCGGTATTCAGCCATTGATGGCCGAACTCAAGGCCCTTGCCTGGCCGCGTGAGGTGATGGACAGCGTCACCCGGGACCGTTTCGCAACCTGGCACGGTGTTTCCAGCGTGCTGTACCTGATCCAGAGCATGTTGGGGGTGTTGCTGGTGCTCAGTGTCAGGCGGGTATTACGCTGATTTGCGCTGCGTGCGGAGTGCTCCGCAGCGCATGGGGCACGATCTGGCGTACGCTCAGCGCCCGCGACCGACTGCGGGTTTGCCACGGCCGCCAGGGCGGGGCGTTGCAGCGCGGCGCTTCTCGGCGCTGGCCTTCATCAGTGCCGCACGGCGGGCTGCTGCAGCAAAGGCCGCCGCGGACTTTGCGGTGGCTGCGCCGGCTGCGCGTTTGGCCGGTGCGGCCTGGGCAACCTTCTTTTCTTCGGTCTTGCGTTCGCGCCAGACCACGAGGATGTTGCCGATATGTTGTACCGGCGCGGCCCCGAGGGTGTTGCACAGCTCAAGCATCAGCGCGTCGCGCTGGTCGCGCTCGGTGCCCTGGATGCGCACCTTGATCAGCTCATGGGCCTGCAGCGAGCGCTCGATCTCGGCGACGACGTTGGGCGCAAGGCCGTTGCCCGCAATGGTGACGACGGGGCTCAGGTGGTGCGCGCGGGCGCGGAGTTCTCGGCGTTGGGCCGGGGTCAGCTCGATCATGGACATTTGATTACCTCAGTAGGACCCGGATTTTACTCTGATGAAGCGAAACAAGACCAGTAAGGCGTGGCTGCACGATCACCTGAACGATCCCTATGTGCAACGCGCCAATGCCGAGGGCTATCGCGCACGCGCGGCATATAAGCTGATGGAGATCGATGATCGCGAACATCTGCTCAGGCGCGGTGGCGTGGTGGTTGACCTCGGCGCTGCACCGGGTTCATGGTGCCAGGTCGCAGTGCAGCGTTGCGGCCCGACCGGAAAAGTGTTTGCGCTCGACATCCTGCCGATGGAGGCAGTCCATGGCGTGGACTTCCTGCAGGGAGACTTTACTGAAGATTCGGTGCTCGAAGCGCTTGAAAACCGTCTTGGCGGCGCCCATGTCGACGTCGTGTTGTCGGACATTGCACCCAATCTGTCGGGCGTTGCCACCGTGGACCAGGCTCGTTCGATCATGTTGTGCGAACTGGCGCTCGATTTTGCCGTCAGACACCTGAATTCGCACGGCCATTTTCTGGTCAAGGTATTCCAGGGCGAGGGTTTCATGGCGTTCCGCAAGGAGATGGAGCGCCACTTCGCTTCGGTGCAGGTGCGCAAGCCCAAGGCATCGCGTGACCGCAGCGCCGAGGTGTATTTGCTTGCGAGCCGGTTACGATGACAGGTGATATTGTTTCAAGCGGTGACAAGGACTCCCTGAGCGTGGTTTTCGCGCGATAGTTCGCGTTAATCAGGCTCATTGGTTTGCCGGCCGGAACGATCACCACTAGAATGAGTCAATAAGAACGCACGCCCATGCCGGGCTTTCGAGGTAAGACGTTGAACAATCTCTTCAAGAATCTCGCGATCTGGATGGTCATCGGTGTGGTGCTGATGACCGTGTTCAACCAGTTCAATACGCGTCAGGCAGCGCCAAACACCATGGAGTACTCCCAGTTTCTGGAGGAGGCCAGGGCGGGGCGTATTGCCAAGGCTACTGTCGATGGTCGCATGTTGCGTGCGGTCACCCAGGAAGGTCGCACCATTACGGTCTACACGCCTGGCGTGCAGGATATCTGGATGGTGTCTGACCTGATGCGCTACGGTGTCTCGGTGAATGCCACCAAGCCTGAGGAGGAGCAGTCCTTCCTCGCGAGCATCTTCGTATCGTGGTTCCCGATGTTGCTGCTGATCGGCGTGTGGATCTTCTTCATGCGGCAGATGCAGGGCGGCGGAAAGGGGGGCGCGTTCTCGTTCGGCAAGAGCAAGGCACGCATGCTCGACGAATCCGCCAACTCGGTGACCTTCGCCGACGTTGCGGGGTGTGACGAAGCCAAGGAAGAAGTATTCGAACTGGTCGAGTTCCTGCGCGATCCGTCCAAGTTCCAGAAACTGGGTGGCCGGATTCCCAAGGGGGTGCTGATGGTGGGTTCGCCCGGTACCGGCAAGACCTTGCTGGCCAAGGCGATTGCGGGCGAGGCCAAGGTTCCCTTCTTCTCGATCTCCGGGTCGGATTTCGTCGAGATGTTCGTTGGTGTTGGGGCAGCACGTGTCCGCGACATGTTCGAGCAGGCCAAGAAGCACGCGCCCTGCATCATCTTCATCGACGAAATCGACGCTGTCGGTCGCCAGCGTGGCGCCGGTATGGGCGGCGGTAACGACGAACGTGAGCAGACGCTCAACCAGTTGCTGGTTGAGATGGACGGTTTCGAGGGGCAGACCGGCGTCATCGTGATTGCGGCGACCAACCGACCCGATGTGCTCGACCCCGCGCTGCTGCGTCCGGGCCGTTTCGACCGTCAGGTGGTCGTGTCGCTGCCGGATATTCGCGGTCGCGAACAGATCCTCAAGGTGCACATGCGCAAGGTGCCGATCGCGCCCGATGTCGATCCTCAGGTGCTGGCCCGCGGCTGCCCTGGTTTTGCTGGCGCCGATCTGGCCAACCTGGTCAATGAGGCCGCACTGTTCGCTGCCAGAGCCAACAAGCGTCTGGTCGATATGGACGACTTCGAACGGGCCAAGGACAAGATCATGATGGGGGCCGAGCGCCGCTCGGTGGTCATGCCTGAAGAAGAGCGTCGCAACACCGCTTACCACGAGTCCGGTCATGCAGTGGTTGCGAAGCTGCTCGACAAGACCGATCCGGTGCACAAGGTCACCATCATTCCGCGCGGTCGTGCGCTGGGTGTGACCATGCAGCTGCCGACCGAAGACCGCTACAGTCAGGATCGTGAGCGTCTGCTGCAGACCATTACCGTGCTGTTTGGTGGGCGGATTGCAGAAGAAGTGTTCATGAAGCAGATGACCACCGGAGCCTCGAACGACTTCCAGCGCGCCACCGACCTGGCGCGTCGCATGGTGACGCAGTGGGGTATGTCGGATACGCTGGGGCCGATGGTCTATGGCGAGGAAGAAGGAGAGATCTTCCTGGGACGTCAGGTGACCACCCACCGCAATGTGTCTGAAGCCACGATGCAGAAGGTGGATGCCGAGATCCGTCGTATCGTTGATCAGCA
>Ga0075012_10001690_pt1 | contig 22186 bp, 19 predicted proteins | sample All_14_2_FD_71474 | JGI IMG/M metagenome (GOLD analysis project Ga0075012, IMG submission 71474) | Freshwater microbial communities in response to fracking from Pennsylvania, USA - Allegheny Zone_MetaG_DW_15 | ecosystem: Environmental > Aquatic > Deep subsurface > Groundwater > Drilled...
GCAGCGCGGCATTGGAAATGACGACGTCGGTGTCGGGTGCCGGTGACCATTCGGCGATCCCGCCCAGACGCACGTCCAGGCCCCGTTCGGTGGCCGCGGCGACCATCTCCGCCGAGGAATCCCAGCCCTGCACCACCGCCCCCGGCCAGCGCACGCTCAGCGTCTCGGTCAGGTTGCCGGGACCGCACCCCAGGTCCGCCACCCGGCGCGGATGCGGCGCGGCGATCCGGCCGACCAGATCGAAGAACGGCCGACCGCGGTGGTCGGCGAAGGCCAGGTAGGTGTCGGGGTTCCACATGCTGCCATCATCGACGGTGATGAATGAGGCAACAACGGTTCGGCGCATCTGGGGATCGCTGGGGCTATCCGGAATCATCGACGTGCACACCCACTTCATGCCCAAGAACGTGATGGACAAGGTGTGGCTGTATTTCGACAGCGCCGGGCCGCTGGTGGGGCGGGAATGGCCGATCACCTATCGCGCCGACGAGGATGCCCGGCTCCGCACGCTGCGTGCGTTCGGTGTGCGGGCGTTCACCTCGCTGGTGTATCCGCACAAACCTCAGATGGCGGCCTGGCTGAATCAGTGGGCGGCGCAGTTCGCCGCCGCGACACCGGATTGTCTGTCCACCGCGACCTTCTATCCCGAACCCGGTGCCGCCCGATATGTCACCGAGGCCATCGAGGGCGGTGCGCGGGTATTCAAGGCCCATGTCCAGGTCGGCGCCTATGATCCGACCGACCCGCTGCTCGACGACGTGTGGGGCGTGCTCGCCGATGCCGGAACTCCGGTCGTCATCCACTGCGGCTCGGGCCCCGCACCCGGCACGTTCACCGGTCCGGATCCGGTCGAGGCCGTACTGGCGCGCCATCCGCGGCTCCGGCTGATCATCGCGCACATGGGAATGCCGGAATACGAACCGTTCCTCGATATCTGCGAGCGCCATGCCGGCGTCCACCTGGACACCACGATGGCGTTCACCGCATTCGCCGAGGAGACCATGCCGTTCCCGCCGGGCGCCTATCCGCGGCTACGTGACCTCGGCGACCGGATCCTGTTCGGCAGCGATTTCCCCAACATCCCGTACCACTACACCCACGCGATGACGGTGCTCACCGAACTGCCCGGTGTCGACGACGACTGGCTGCGCGGGGTGCTCGCGCGTAATGCGGCTGAACTGTTCGGTTTACAGATACCCGACTGACTGACACGTCGATACGCGCCGGGCTACCATCGGCGGGCCGTAGTGAGAGGGGTTACCGCGTGGCCGAAACCGAGTCTGCACCCGTCGATCCCCCGATCCCGGTCCCCGATGTGCCCGGCGCCGATGCCACCGCGCGGGGGTTGCCGCGGCGCCGTGACCTGACGTTGCAACAGCGGATGGTGGTGGACGCCTCGGCCGTCGCCGATCTCGGCCTGCGTACCGCCGTCGCCAGTATCGTCGGCGCGGCGATGCTGCCGCGGCTCGCCGGTGCCGCCCTGCACCGCAACCGGATGCACGACGAGGACGCGGCACTCGGCTTCTACATCGACCTTGCCGCGCAGCAGGATCCGTTGCTGTCGTTCCCCGCGCCGACCGTGCCGCCGGACGTCTCGACCCGGCCGGCCAACGCGCTGGCGTCCTGGGTCGCGCACGGATCGGTGCACAATATCGAGTTCGCCAGCAGTTTCCGGGCGGTCAACCCCGCACTGCGCGAACAGCGCGGCGGGTACTCCCGCAACAACGTGGTGCACGCCCAGCACTGGGTGCACGGCGACGGGCCGCGCCCCACGTTGTGCTTGATTCACGGGTTCATGGGTTCGGCATATCTGTTCAACGGGCTGTTCTTCTCGCTGCCGTGGTTCTTCAAGTCGGGCTACGACGTACTGCTCTACACCTTGCCGTTTCACGGCGCGCGGGCCGAGGCGAATTCGCCCTACAGCGGGTACGGCTACTTCGCCGACGGGATGGCCGGCTTCGCCGAGGCCATGGCCCAGGCCGTGTACGACTTCCGGTCGGTGATCGACTATCTGGAGCACACCGGGGTGGACCGCATCGCACTCACCGGGATGTCGCTGGGCGGCTACACCTCGGCGCTGATCGCCGCGGTCGAACCCCGGATCCAGGCCGTCATCCCGAATGTGCCGGTGGTGACGCCGGAAGCGGCGTTCGACGACTGGTTCCCGGCCAACATGCTGGTCCGCTTGGGCAACCGGCTGACCGGCGTCGACAAGACGAAATCCGGTGCGGCGACGATGTTCCACTCACCATTGAACTACCCGCCGCTGGTGCCCAAGGACCGGCGGTTGATCATTGCCGGGCTCGGTGACAAGCTGGCCCCACCCCAGCAGGCCGAGGCGCTGTGGCGGCACTGGGATCGATGCGCCTTCCACTGGTTTCCGGGCAATCACATCCTGCACGTCAGCCAGCCGGACTACCTGCGGCGGATGACGCGCTTCCTGCGGCCGTTCATGTTCTGACGCCCGCTTCTGCCGGCCAGCGGATCTCGGCGGCCGTTGATCCGGCTCGCTGATGGCCGGGAAGCCGCTGGGGCGACAGCGGATTCAGCGCATCGAGTACTACCCGTTGGCGACCGCCGAGAGTGCACAACCCGGTGACGGGCGGACCCGCGGGCGCCTGCGCCGCGCGGATCGCGACCACCCCGGTCACCGTCTCAGGCCCGAATTCGACGGCGGTCCACACTTCCTCGGCGGGGTGCGCCCACACCGCGTCCAGTGTCGTCGACAGCGATAGAGCCGGGATCCGGTATGCGGTCAGGAATCCGGACTCGTCGGTGAGTGCCCGCCAGGTCTCCTTGGCTTGACCGGAGACCGGACGCGGGGCGACATCCAGCGCCGTGACCGTGCACCCGTTCTCACGCAGGTGGTCGGCGAGTCGCCGTCCCAGGACCGTGGCGGTGTCGTGCAACGGGATCCGCGCAGACCGGGCCTGCAGTGCGGAGAGATTCTGCGCGGCGTCCATGGTGAGGGTGATCCAGGTGCGCCGCTCCCCCGCGCGGTCACGGCTGGTGAGCCGTACCTTGTCGCAGCGCAACCCGTACCGGTGCGCATAGCCGGCGATCAGCGCCACCGGCACCTCGTCGGAGGCGCAATCGTCGAGACGCAGGAGCACCGTCGCGGTGTCATCCGATATCGCAGCATCGCCCTCGGCGTGGTTACCCCGCCAGATGCGCCACCGCCGCGCCAGGTGAGTGGTGGCGAAATCGCCTCCCCACCAGGCGAACAGCACGATCACGACAGCGACAGCGACACCGAGTGCCCAGCGCTGGGTCACGGTCTGGTACGGATATGCCAGCGCGGCGGGCACGATGAAGAGCAGTGCCAGGGCGAGTCGGGCCGTCATGCGGCTGTGTCCTTCCGTCGGTGTGCGGCGATCGCGGCGGTCACGATGGCGGCCAGGCCGAGCAGGCCGGCGCCGATATATGCCACGGTTCGCGGGGTGGAGTCCTGCGGTACCGGTTCCGGCGGCGCCGCAACGGGTCTGGTGGTCTCGGACGGCTCGCCCGGGCCGGGCACATCCCAGGTCAGCGCGGCGACCGGGTCCACGGTGCCCGCCCCGACCAGCGACGAGGGTGAGCGCTCCGCACCCCGTGCGGTGGCGGTGAGTCTGCGCACCACCTGCTGCGCGCTGAGTTCGGGAAATCTGCTGCGCACCAGCGCCGCCACGCCGGACACGTAGGCCGCCGCGTAGCTGGTCCCGCTGACCGGCGCCAGTTCGCCCTTCTCGTCGGGCTGCCCGTTGGCCAGTCCCCCCTCCGGGCCGTTGCTCACCGAGGTGATGTTCTCCCCCGGCGCCGCGAGGCCGAGCCACGGCCCGGACATGGTGAACGGCGCGGGCTGACCGGCCGAGTTCAACGCCCCGACCGACAACACATACGGCTGCCACCACGACGGGATGGACACCGCGCTCACCCCGGCCCAGTTACGCGGATCGTCCGGCCGCGCCGGGTCGGTCAACGGGTTCGCCGCACAGTTGGTTCCACCGGCGATGCCGCCGCCGGTGTTACCGGCGGCGGCGATGATGACGGCGTCTTTCTCGACGGCCGCGTAGCGCAGGGCCGCGCCGAGCGCACTCTGGTCGACCGAGGTGTTCGCCGGCACGCAGGCCACCGACGAGATGTTGATGATGCGCGCACCCAGGTCGGCAGCGCGCACCACGGCCCGCGCCAACGTGGCGATATCGTTGCTCGCCTCCACGATCACCGGGTCATTCCCCGGCTGGTTCGGGGAGCCCGCCGGCGAATATCGCGCCGAGGTCTGCCGGATGGCCAACAGCCGCGCTCCCGGCGCGACACCGGCGAAGCCGTCGGCGCCGGGTTGGCCGGCGATGAGCCCGGCGACCATCGTGCCGTGCCCGTCACAGTCGGTCAATCCGTCGGTGTTCGCGACGAAATCACCGCCGGGCTCGACATTGGGCAGCCGCGGACCCGGCTGCACACCGGTGTCGATCACGGCGACGGTCTGGCCGTCACCGCGGCTGTGCCGCCAGGCCTCCTCGAGATCCAGGGAGAGCTGATTGGCCCCGGCGACACCGGGATCGGTGCCCGGGATCACCCCGGTCACCGTGCAGGCACCGCGTTGCGCCATGGTCTGCACGGGGCCGGCGGCACCGGACGGGGGTGCGGTCCCGGCGTCCACCTCGGGCGGGGTGATGGCCCCCGCGGCCGGGCTCGCGAGCAGCGCCACCGTGACCACGGTCGCGGCGACCGCGGCACCGCCCCGACCGGGACTCATCGGTTCAGCACCCACTCGAACAGTCCGACGAGGTACGCCGCCACCGGGATGACCGAGGCGTCGACCGCGGAACTGGCGAATCCGAACAGCCGGCGGGCGGGCAACGAGTAGGTGTCCGGCGACGCGATCCGCGGATTCAGCGCGGCGACGATCCAGGCGACGGTCACGACCCCCAGGGCCGCCAGCGCCCACCAGGCCGCCGCGTACCGCTCGGTGAGGGCGAAGCTCACCAGCAGCGCGGCGGGTAGCAGGAAGGCCTGGCTCAGCAGCCACGCCTTGCACGGGGTCGAATCCCACACCCGGGCGCGCAACGTGCTGCCCAGCACGGCGGCCACCACCAGGACCCAGGCCCACGGCGAGGCGGCCGCGGTGCCGACGAGGATCAGCGAGCCGGTCACCGACAGCAGCACTCCGGCGGCCAGGAATCCGGTCTGGTGCGCGTCGGTGACGCGGATGCGGCGTGGCAGATCCTCCAGAACGCGCAGCGGCTGGGCCGATGGTGTCGGGTCGCCCGGCGCGGGGATGGTCGGCACGGGCAGCCGCGCCCACAGGGCGGACAGGCGGGCGGCCTGCACGGTCACTAGCAGCGCAAACACGATGAGGCCGGATCCGGTGCGGATATCGGTCATCTCCCAGATGGTGGCCAGCACCGCGAACAGCAGCACGCCGATACCGAGCACCGTCGACGCGGTGAACGTGGCTATGGCGCGTTCGAAGACGACGATGCTGATCACCGACCAGGCGGCCACACCCGCCGCGGCGAGCAACATCTGCGCCGCGCCGAAATCGCCGGGCACGGCGAGTGCAAAGGCCCCCGCGACCGGGGCCAGCGCGGTCAGCGCCAGCGCGGTGCCCAGGCCGGGGAACCGGGCCCGGGTGGCGAAGGAGGCGATGACGGTGACCGCGGCGATACCGGCCACGGTGAACAGCCCCGCCGAGTGCCCGGTGACCACCCGGACCGCCGTCGCAAGGGCGGTGCCCAGCAGGATCAGGGCGATGACGGCGACCGCGGCGGCGCGCTGGATCTGCACTGGGCCCCAGGGGCGTTCGCGGGCGGCGGAGAAGATGACCGCGGCGTCGGCGATGTCCTCGATGATGCGGGGGGCGGCGGGCCCGTTCGGGATGGCCTGCAACGCCAGCAGATCTCCGTCGACGACACCCACGGTGTCCAGCGTGGCGTCCAGGCTGAAGGGTGCGCCGCCGATCGGCGCGAGGCTCAGGCGCGCCGGGATGCCGGCGTCGGCGCCCTCGGCGGTGTCGTCGGACGGCAGCACGGTGCGCTGCACGGCCGGGATGATCTCGCGCAGCGGAATTTCCGCGGGCAGCGCCATCTCGGTGAGCCGCCCGGCGCCGTCGGCGCTGTGCCCGGCGGCCAGTACGGCCACCCGGACGATCGGCATCACAGTGTTGTCGGGCATCGGTCTTCCGTTCTCTGGTCGAAATCTCGGTTCTGGTGCGCGCCGGGAAACCACGACCCGTGCGGCAGTGTTGCGATGAGTGTGTCGACCGCGGCGGCGATGGCCGTCGCGGTTCCGGGTGCGAACGTGGACACCCATTCCCCGTCAAACGCTTTCGTGGGGCTCACCAGGATGCGGCCGGCCTCGGAGTCGATGACACTGACGCCGACCTCGGTGCTGACCCGGTGACCGTCACGGTGTTCGCCCGCGACGATCTCCACATAGCTGCGCCTGCCGCTGAACACCGCCTGCACCACGGGCTGCGCGGAGCGCGGAATACCCAGGTATTCGATCACTTCGGTCAGGTCGGCACCGGCACGCAGCTTCTCGTCGGCGCGCGCACCCGCGCGCACGGGTACCGCGAAGCCGTCGAAGGTCGCCGCGCGCCGGCCGGCCAGGCCGGCCACCAGCACCGGCACCAGGTCATTCGGGTGCAGCAGGTCCATCGCGGTGAAGGTCACCAGGGCGCCGCTGCGCAGTGCGACCACGGAGGTCTCCTCGGAGCGATCGTCGTGCCGCGCGACGAACCCGCGCAGCATATCGCCGTGCGCCCCCACGATTCGTAGTTCGAGCCACTGCCGCGCCCGGCAGGTCTGCCGAATCCACTGGGCCACAGCGGGGTCGATCAGCGCGCCCTCGGACATCACACCCAGCTCGGTCAACTCGTCGACCCGGTCGGCCGTGAACCTTTCGGCAACGGAGGACTCGGTGTAGGGCGGCGTGATCGCCAGCACCCACGGAAACGAGCCACATCCGAGCTGTTCTGCGATGAACCATGCCTGCTCGACGGTCAGCTCGACCGCATTAGCAGCCATCTATCCCCATTTGGCGCCCTCTGCCCGGTCCCGGGCGTTCATCGACATGGTGTTGGACTCGTGGGTGCCGGCCATCGCCTGGTAGGCACGCACCAGTTCGGCCATGCTGGCGTTCCACTGCGCCTGCCAGGCCTGGTAGGTCATCCCGGTATCGCCCTGCCAGGCGCCCGAGAGCGCCGCTTGCTCGGCGGCGATATCGGCGCCGACGGCGTTCAGCGCGCCGGCGAATCCGTTCATCTCGGCCGACAGCGCGAGCATGGCCGGGTAGTTGTACATGATCTGCGACATGTGAATTCTCCTATCGGCGTGCGTTATCAGATGGCGGTGTAGGTGCCGGCAGCCGCCGCGTCCTGCGCCACGTAGGTGCCCGCGGCGTCGGCCAGGTTGGCCTGGGCGATGTCGAGCAGGGCGTTCACCCGGGCCGAGACCTCGATGAAGCGGGCATGCGCGGCCTGGAAGGCGGCCGCGGACTCGCCCATGTGGAAAGCCTGCGAGGCCTGGGCGGCCTGCTCGGCCTGGGCGATGGTGCTGCGCATCAGCGCGGCCTTGGCGCCGAACGCCGACTCGGAGGCGACCAGCTGGGGGATGTGCGCGTCGAGCATGCTCATGGCATTTCCTTTCGGGTGAATCTGTGGGCGATCGATGCAATCTGGGGTGTCCGGGTTGCGCTCAGTGGTGCTGTCCCCCTCCCGGCGCGGAGTGATCATCTGGATTCCAGGAGCCCGGCAACATGGGGTTGGTCGGCCCGTTGCCGAACGAGTCGCCGGTCAGTTCGGCCATCCCGGCGGCGGACTCCTCGCGGCTGACCGCGCCAGTGAAACCCATTGGCCCGGCGCCCTTCTCAGACGCTGTGACGCGCGGCTCGGGTCGCGGTTCACGCGGTGCCGGATCCTCGTCGTAGTCCATGTATTCGTCGGCGTAGGCGCGGTCCTTGATCTCGCCGCCCTTCTTGCGCCGGCGCTTGCGGCGCTCGGCCGCCGAGAGTGCCGCCGCGGACGCGACCGCCGCCGACGAACCCGATGCGGGCGCCTTGGCCGAGGTGCTGTCCCGCACGGTCGGGCTGAAACCGCCACCGGGGTGCCCGCCGTAGACGGCATAGGCCATCGCCGGCGCGGCGGCCGCGGGGGCGGCCGCCGGTGCGGTGGCCGGTGCCGACGCCGGGGTGCCCGCCGCGGGCGCCGCCGCGGTCGGGGTGCCGGCCGGGGCAATGCCGGCCACCGGCAGATTGGGTTCGGCGCGCTGGGTGGCCGGCGCCTCGCCGAGATCGATCGGCGGCAGGTCGTCGAACTTCGGCAACAGCGCGAGGAACCCCAGCATGGCCAGCCCGACACCGGCCAGCACGGGTATCAGCAGCGGCGAGAGGAAGACGCCGATCCAGGTTCCCCAGCCGACCGGCTGCAGGATCGCCTGATAGGCCAGTGCGAACAGCATCGGGCCCCAGGTCACCAGGGCCGCAGAAGGATTCGTCGCGAAGTCGATCAGCATCTGACGCAGGATGCCGAGCGGGTTCTGGAAGAACTCCAGGATGAGGTCCCCACCGGGCAGCGATTTGATGTACTGCTCCAGGAACTGCAGGATGAAGTTCGAGTCATTCAGTGCGGCTGCCGAATTGACGGCCTGGGCCTGCGCCAGCACCTCGGTGGATGCCGCACCGGCACTGCCCGCTTCCCCGACACCCGGGGTCAGCAGCATCGGTGCGGGCTCCAACACCGGTGTCGCCGCGACCGTCGCCGCCGACACCGCCTGGTAGGTGCTCATCGTGGTGGCGGCCTGGATCCACATCCGGACGTAGTCCGCCTCGGTGACGGCGATCGGAATGGTGTTGATTCCGAAGAAGTTCGTCGCCAGCAGCGCACCGTGCAGCGCGTGGTTGGCGGCCAGCTCGGCCAGTGTGGGCATGGTGGCCAACGCGGTGGTGTAAGCGGCGGCCGCTGTCTCGTGCTGGGCCGCGGCAACGGCGCTCGTGGCGCTCGCCTGCGCCAGCCACACCAGGTACGGCTGGTGGGCGGCGACATACTGCTCGGAGCTCGGGCCTTCCCAGGCGCCCGCCGCCACACCTCCCAGAGTGGAGACCAGTTCTGCCGCCGCAGCGGCATACTCGGCGCTCAGCGACTGCCAGGCCCCCGCGGCGGCAAGCAGCGACCCGGGTCCCGGACCGCTGCTCAGCAGTGCCGAATGAACCTCGGGTGGCAGTGCCATCCAGACGGGAGCGGTCATCTCAGCCGCCGCGCGCGATCAGGTAGGTCGACGCGGCCAGCGCGTCTCCGGCGGCGTAGCTGGCGCCGGATTGGGCGACACCCATCCCGGCGCGGCCGAGTTCCTCGACGGCCAACGCGGCGACGGCGTTGTGCTCGTTACCGGCGGCGCTGAGCCCGGCAGCCGTCTGCAGTGAGACCGGGTCGGCGGCCGGCGGCACGACGACGTTCACCAGGGGCGCCGCCGCGGCGTGCGCGGCGGCCAGTCGCGCGGTCAGCGCCTCGACTGCCGAACCGGCAGCGGCCAGTCCTTCCGGAACAACCCGCAGGGTCATCAGCTGATTTCCTTTCCGTTGGTACCGGCGGGCGAAACTCCCTCGGGGACGAGGGGGTTCACCAGTTGGACATAGGTCGCTTCTTCGCTGTCACCGAGCAGCATCGCCCGGCCCGCCGGCAGCCTGCTGAAGCGCACGCCGCGCAGTTTGCCTCCGTCGGCCGGACTGCCCGACAACATCACCGTCGTCGCCTGCAGATCGTTGAGGCGGCGCAACAACGGCGCGGTCATCACCGCGTGCGCGGATCCGCTGGCCCTGGCGGTGACGATGACCCGCAGGCCGAGATCGCTTGCTTCGGCCAGCAGCCCGAGCAGCGGACTCCAGGGCCGTTGGCCGGCGTAGGGGCCGCTCACCGCGGGACCGTCCGGGATCTGGTCGACGTCGTCGATGATCAGGTAGTGGGTCTGACCCGCAAAACTCCAGTGGCGCAGGTCCGCTGCCGACAGACCGGCGGGCGGGCGGCGCTTCTCGACGAGCGCGGACAGGCCCAGCATTGCCGGGGTGACCCGGTCGATGTTCGGGGTGTACTCGTTGTCACCGAACAGCGGCTCGTCGACCAGGTGCAGCCGGCGGTCGATGACGGTGAATGCGACCTGATCGGCGGTCGAGTTGTCCCGGATGGTGCGGATCAGGTGCCGCAGCAGCGTGGTCTTGCCGGAGCGGCTGTCACCGAACACCATCATCAGCGGGTTGCGCGCGAAGTCAATCGCCACCGGACGCAGATCTTCCTCACGCTGGCCGATGACCACCTGCTCGGGCCCCACGTAGACCCTGCCGACGGCGGCCGGGCTGAGCTGGGTGGGCAGCAACCGGATCGCCGGGGCGCGCTCGCCGGGGTGGCGGGCGTTGATGACCGCGACATCGCGCAGGTCCGGCACAGCGAACAGGAAGTGTTCGGCAGCCATCGTCAGGCCGTGTCCGGGTTGATCGGCGGGCACACTGTCGGCCGGCCGGGTCAACGCGCCGACCACCCGGACATTGCTGTCATGGGAATCGTTGAGCTTGAGCTCAAGTCGCAGCCCGAGGCCGTCACGCATGGCCAGCGGCACCTCCAGCCAGTTCGGTGTGGTGATCACGACGTGGATGCCATAGGACAGCCCGGCGTTGACCAGTTCGGTGACCCGTGCCAGCAGCGGGTTGCGGGTGTTGAAGGTATCGATGTTGTCGCGGCTGAACGCGTACAGGTTGTCGATCACCAGGAAGACCTCCCCGTAACCGTCCGTGTACGTCCCCGAAGCCGCACGGGCACCGGCCTGCTGCCGGGTGCGCAACAGTTGCTCCAGCTCGGCGAAGGTGCGCCGGATCAGCTCGGGTTCCAGCGGCGTCGCGACCGCACCCACATGGGCCAGCTCCGCGAGCGCACGCAACTGGCCGCCGCCGTAGTCCAGGCAGTAGAAGCTGACCTCGCCGGGGGCATGCAGCGCCGCGGCCGAGAGCATGAACGTCTGCAGCGCGGTGGACTTGCCCGATTTCGGCCCACCATGGATGAGCAGGTTGCCCGCCGCACTGCCGGCATCGAAGACCAGTGCGTCACGGCGCATTTCGAACGGCTTGTCGATCTCGCCGAGCGGCCAGCGCCACTGCCGTTCGCCGATCTGGACCCGGGTGAGGAGGTCGGCCAGCGCAATGGCCTCTTCCAGCGGCGGCAGCCACAGCTGCGGCGCCCGCGGGCCGTAGTTGACCAGCTGGTCACCGATGGTGGCGATGAGCTTGCGCGGTGGCGGCGCGTCCTCGACCTCCCCGGTGACGATGACGGTGTCGGCGGCCGGTTCCACCCAGCCCGCGGTGAACAGCCGCGGCTCGGGCACCGAGTGCACCACCACCGTCTGCCCGGCCCGCGGCGGGTCGTAGATGCCGTCGACATAGGTGCTGCGGAACTTGATCGGGTTCGCGCCGGGCGCCGGCACCAGGAAGCCCTCACCCTTGTGCTCGCGGCCCGACTCGATCTGGAAGGCATCCTCGGTGCCGATGATCTGGCGGCTGATCGACGGGCTGGCGACCTTCAGGCCGATCCGATAGGAGGTGTTCTTGTCGATGTCCTTGATCCGGCCGACATCCAGCGTCTGTGACGCGAACAGGATATGGATGCGGAACGAACGACCCTTGCGGGCCACGTAGTCGAACAGCTCCGCGTACTCGGGGTGCTCGGCCAGCATCAGGGTGAACTCGTCGGCCACCACGAACAGTGTCGGGATCGGCGGTAGGTCATGGCCCGCTGCGGACGCGGCCTCGTACTCGGTGACCGAGCTGAACGCGCTGCCCTGCACACGGCGGCCGGCCTCTTTGAGCAGGTGCTCACGGCGAGCCACCTCACCGCGCAGGGTGTCGGCGAACCGGTCTGCCAGCGAACGCTTCTCGGCCATATTGGAGATGACGGCGACCACCTGGGGGAAGTGCCGGAAGATATCTGCGCCGGCCTCGCCCTTGAAGTCGGCGTAGATGACGATCAACCGGTCCGCGGAATGCGTGGTCAGCAGCGACAGCAGGATCGACATCAGGGTCTGGGACTTGCCGGAGCCGGTCATACCGATCATCAGGCCATGCGGGCCCATGCCACCCTCGGACTCGTCCTTGAGGTCGAAGATCAGCGGTTCGCCGGTCGCGGTGACGCCGATGGGTACCCGCAGCTCCTGGTCGCGGTGCCGGGGCGCCCACAGGCTGGCGACATCGAGCGCGGAGGCGTCCTGGATACCGAACAGTGTGGTGAACGTGCTGGCGCCGGTGGCGGCGGTGCGGGCCTGCTCGGGGTTGGTATCCCAGCGGGCCAGGCGGCGGGCCAGATGGGCGGCCTGCGCCGGGGAGAAGGCGTCCGACGCGTCGACATAGGGCTGCCAGCCACCGCTCTGCCAGCGCTCGATCCGGCCGGCGATGACCTTCAGGATGGGCCGCTCCGGGTCCGAATATTGCTCCCGGTGTGGCTCTTTGGTGGACCGGTGGATCACCGTCACGCCCGCGACGCCCGCCTTGTGCACGACGGCGTCGGGGTCGGCGTCGGGATCGTCGAGCAGCACCAGCAGGTGCTTGCCCGAGGCCAGTGCGGCACCGCTGAAGGCGTCCCGTTCGTCGAGGACGGGGGCCAGCAGACCGCGCAGACCGTCGGCGGTGGCGTCCAGGTAGCGGGCCGGGCCCACCCCGTCCGCCTTGCCCGGGACGTCGGTGTGCGGCAGCCATTTCAGCCAGGACCAGTCCGCTGCCTCCAGGTCGGGGGTGGCCAGCGCGACCCCGAGCACCGCGGGGTCATGCCAGGTGACAGCCTGGGCAACCCAGGCGCGCAATGCATCACGGACCTCATCGGGCTCCCCCAACACGGTGATGCGGGACACCTTGCCCAGATCGATCCCGGTCGGGGCGCTCCGGACCGTGCGGTGCACGTCGAGCAGCCCCCGAAGGGTGGTGTGCGCCACCGGTTCCAGGTCGATCTCGTCGGCGGCATCCTTGACCCGCAGCGCCGTGTTCAGCGGGACATCGGTCAGGCCGGTGCGCACCACCAGGAAGTCGCTGTCGCGGGGGTCGCGCTCCCACTGCCTGCGGGTGCCGGGGACCGCGGCGAGCAGATCCGGGTCCGGGTGCGACCACTGCAACGCGGCCCGCTGAGCGGCGGCCTGAGTGCGCACGTTGTCCCGGACCACCGACAGGTAGCGCAGGTAGTCGGCGCGTTCGGCGTCGACCTCCTCGGTGCGCAGCTTGTTGTCCGACCCGCGGTAGAGCGCGGTGGCGGCCAGCAGCAGCACGAAGGGGAAGAACAGCATGGTCGGCGAGATCATCCGCATACCGGTGGCGAACAGCGCCACGATCATCCCGACGATCAGGATCACGATGAGGTAGGGCAGCACCCGGCGCAGCAGTGACGGCGGCACCAGCCGCGGCAGCGACGGCGGCGCCTCGATGGTGATCGTGCCCTTGCGCACCTCCGGTGCGGGTAGGCGACGTCGAGCCTCGAAGATCAAGCGACTCATCAGTTTTCCCCCTCGCGACCGGATGCGACCGCGGACGACACGGCGTCATGCGCGACGAGCGCATCCGCCCTGGAAAGGGTGGGACCCGCGGCGAACTGGGCGAGGATCGACCACGGCACCGCCAGCGGCGGCGGCGTCAGGCCCAGCGCAGCAACAGTTTTGCCGTCATCGCCGGTGTCCACGCCGTAGCGCACGCCGGTGTCGCTGACCCAGAAGGCCGAGCCGGCCGGCGCAGCGCCGGCATCGGATCCGCTCGCCTGCACGAAATAGCCGCTGCCGGGCGCCAGCGCCACCCGCTGGGCGGTCGCGCCGCCGCCGGCGCCGACCAGCTCGACGGTCCGCAGGCCGTCGGGCAGCGGCAGAGCGGCACCGGACAGCACGCTCAGCGTGCTCTCGGTGGCGTCGGCGGGTTTGGACCAGTGGGCGCAGGTGACCGGCGCCGGGCCGGTCTCGGTCAGGGTGACCTCGTTGCTCGGGTAGGCGTTGGTGTCGATACCGCCGACGACCGGCAGCTTCGCCACCTCATCGGCACCCAGTCGCGGCGGCTGCTGCAGGCCATAGGAATTGGAGTTCCGCAGGATCGCGGCCAGCACCGGCGAGATCTGCTGCAGACCCTCGGCGTGCACCGCGAAGTAGCGGATGGTGTTATCGGCTTCGTAGGACGCCACGACGGCTCCGACCGGAGCCGGGACCGGCAGCGGGAATCGCGCCGGCTCACCGGCGCCGGGCAGCACCGGGGCGACCAGCGGTGCGGACTCCGGGATGGCGTTGAACAGTCCGGGCGCGATGACGCGTGGCGCCGCGATATCGGTCCCGAGGCCCAGCGCGTCGGTGGCGGCCCGGTTGCCCAGATCGATCGGGCTGCGCTTGCCGTTCCACAACAGCCAGGTGCCCGCGTGCACGCCGCCGACGTTCTGCACCAGTACCGCACGGTCGGCGGGCAGCGGGGCCGCCCGCTCACCGTGCTGTGCGAGTGGCCCGGCGATCAGGGTGACCCCCGCGGCGCTACCGGAGACCGCATCGCAGACCGTCCAGTTCGCGTCCCGGGATGTGCTCTGCACCATGCGTTCCGGCGCGCCGGGGATACCGATCAGATTGCCGCGCGCGAACGTGTCGATCGCACTGCTCTTCACCGTGGTCGGATTGTCGGGACGCCCGGCGATCAACCGTGCCGAGGTCAGATTCAGCGCGGGATGCATCACGTCACCGATGCGCACATACAGCGCAGACGTGTCCCGATCGGCCAGGATCGTCGAGCTACCCGCATCCCCGCCGGGGCGGATCAAGGAGAACACGAAGCAACCCGCCACCACGGTGACCGACACCAGCGCGCCGACCAGCACCGCGCGGTTCTGGCTGCGCAGCGGGTCGACCAGCATCCGGGTGTCGTGCAGTGCCACACCGGACGCGATGCGGCGCATGACGAACCTCCACCCCGATACCTGGTGGCGGGTGACGAAACCACGCCGGTGCACGACGCGCTCGGGGTTCTCGTTGACCGGTGTGCGCGAGGTGAACTCGCGGCGGTCCTCGTTCTGTTCGCTCATCGGGCGGGCGCCGTCAGGCCGAGCCCGCGCAGCAGCGGAGCAGCCGAGCGCCGGACGTCATCAGCGGTGATCGCCATCAGCTCTTCGTCGGTGAAGTCATCGGAATCCGAATGGTCCAATCGGTATTCGCGTTCCTCCTCGGAACGCTCGACGAGGTTACGGACAAACCGGCCGTTACCGGCGATATCCAGGCTGCGCCGTGCGGTGCCGGTGGCGTCCGGGGTGGTGCTGGCGGCCAGATGCGCGAACAGGGTCTCCATCTCGTCGTGGGCCGTCTGCTCGAAGATGCTGTCGCGTTTCTCGGCCATCCGGGTCGCCATCTCGACGAGTTCGGACGCGCTGTAGGAGGGGAAGTCGATGCTGCGGGTGAAACGGGACCGCAGACCTTCGTTGGTGTCCAGGAAGCGGTCCAGGTCGGCGCGGTAGCCGGCGACGATGACGACCAACCGGTCGCGGTCGTTCTCCATGCGGGCCAGCAGGGTGTCGATCGCGACCAGGCCGAAATCGTTCTTGGCACCCGTCGACACCAGGGCGTAGGCCTCGTCGAGGAACAGCACACCGTCCAGGGCGCTGTCGATGATGGCGTTGGTCTTGGCCTCGGTCTCGCCGATGTGCTGACCGATGAGGTCGGCGCGGTGAACTTCGCGGACCGTCTCCTTCTTCAGCAGACCCAGCCCACAGTAGATCTTGGCCACCACCCGGGCGATCGTGGTCTTACCGGTTCCCGGTGGGCCGGCGAAGACCAGGTGATTGGTGCGCTGCGCGACGGCCAGCCCGCGCTCCTGGCGCCGGATCGACATGGCCACAGAGCTTTTCAGGCGCGCAACCTGATACTTGACCTCTTCCAGTCCGATGAACTCCGCGAGTTCGGCCTCGGCTTCTATCAGCAGGTGCGCCTTGCGTTCCTTGGCGCCCGGATCGACGAAGTCGGACTCCCCCGGCTCGGTCGAGGGATCCCACGGATCGCTGCGTGCCTCGATACGGTCGGCGGTCGTGGTGGCGAGCCCGAAGGATTTGTCCGACAACGCCTCTTGGACCCCGGCATGCTCGGGGTTGGCGGCGTACAACTCGGCCAGCACATCGGCGGCTTCGTCGTCCTCGCCCTGGGCTCGCAGGGACAGCCCCTTCACCAGCCCGCCGTCGACGGCCGCCACCGCGACCGGACCCTCGGGGTTCTCCAGGTGCGAGAGCGCGGGGGCGAACATGCCCAGGTTTGCCAGTGCGATGGCCAGCGTCACCCTCGCGGCGTGCGCGTAGTGCTCGTCGAGGCGCGGGTTGTTGACCACCGGTGTCAGCGTGCGCACCACATCCGACCAGCGCCGGCTGCGCTGGTAGAGCGCGACGCGGACCCAGCGTGCCTGCAGCCAGGCCGGCCGGCGTGAGATCGCTTCCTCGACAAGCCGATCGGCGGCGGCGAACTCACCGGCCGCACCGAGTGTGGCCGCATACGCCAGCGCGATGTCATCACGGCTGGTCGCGCGGAACTGCAGGTAAAGGCCGGTGTCGTAGGTGAATCCGAGATCCTCGGCGCCGAGCTCGATTTCGCGGGTGAGCGCCCCGAAGGTGCCCCGGGTGCGCCAGATGGTGGCGATGACGCGGCCGGCGTTCTCGCCCGCGCCGGCGGCCGCCAGGCCGATCCAGGCGTCACACTGGTCACGGGCGATGCGGGTCAGCTCGGCAAAGCCCGATCGCGCCGCGGCCGGGTCCGCGGGACGCTGCCGGTCGTTGACCGACAATCCCAGCGATCGGCAGCAGGTCGCGAACCTGTTCACCAGGTCGCGATCGACGCGTGTTGCTCCTCCACTCGCGGTGAGCGTGTCACTGACCGTATCCATGTGTCATTTGCAAAGAAGCACGCGCCCCCCTGCCGTCTCCTTTGGTATGGCTAGGCTAACTCCGCCGAAGTTAGCATTGCATTAGCTAACCTGTCGAGACGTTCGGGGTCGACGGCGGGCGTGACGGCGCTCACCGCGCGACAGGAGACCACCGGCGGCAGCCGATGGCGGTGGTGATGCGCTTGACCTCGCGTGATGCCGCTTTGAGCACCGGCCGGCCCGGGGCGGCCGTCAGACCAGTGGACGACCCGTGCGGATGCGCCAGTCCAGGTCCTTGAGCAGGACGTTGAACGGGAACTGCCGGACCGCCCGCGGTGCCACGTCGTTGGCCATTCGCAGGGCGCCGATCAGCCGGTCGAAGCGGCGCTGACGCTGCGAGTCCCAGGGCAGGCGCATCTCCGCGCGGAAGCGTTCGGGCAAGAAACCGGTGGTGATCAGGCCGGTGATGTCCTCGTGCAGGCGCTGCAGCGGACCGGGCAACCGCAACCCGCGCAGCCGTCCCACCGCAATCGGATACAGATACTCGCGGATGGTGTCGTCGATATGCACCTTGTCCAGCTGTTCCTGCCAGTATTTGTCGAAGGCCGCGCGGTCGGCCGGCCACATCTCGGCGGGCACCTGCAGGGTGGTGCCCAGCGTCATACCGTCCAGATAGTGCTTGTCGGCGGTCTCGTCGTCCATCTCGCCGACGAACATCCGCTGGATGTCCACCGATCCCTTGTAGAGGCAGGCGGCGACCCACATCTGTAGGTCCTTGTCGAAGGCGTTGTATTCGACCGGGCTCGCCGCGGTCGAGCGCACCTGGGCGTGTGCGCCGTTGACCGCACGCCGGAACGCGGCCTTCTGCGCCTCGGTGCCGCGGCCGGCCACCGCCAGGTAGGTGAAGGTGGTGCGGGCGCGCTTGACGGGGTGCCGGTCGACCCGCCCACCCTCGACCTTGCTCTCCTTGACTCCGTAGCCGACACCGGGCCGGGCGAGCTGCATGACCACGTTGGCCGGGCCTGCCAGCAGCGCAACGCCCATCAGACCGTCGTCGACGGTCGCACCCCAGCCGCGCCGACGGGCCGGCACGCGGCCGGTCTGGCCGATCGGACGTTCGACGATCGTCATGGACACCTCTGCGGAATGAAAGTGAGAACGAGTGTTTCCTGATATTGCACCGCCGGCCGGACGGGTGTCAAGATGGACGATATGACCCAGCTGCGGCCCTATCGCGGTGTCGCGGCGCCCCAGCGTCTGGCCGAGCGGCGCCGCCGCTTCCTGCAGGCTGGGCTGGATCTGCTCGGGGAGACCTATGACGAGCTCACGGTGCGGGCCATCTGCCGGCGCTCCGGCATCGCCACCCGGCACTTCTACGAGGCATTCATCGATAAGGACGAGTTCGTCGCCGCGGTGTTCGATTCCGTGATCGGCGAGATCGCCACCACCACCCAGGCGGCCGTGGCGGCCGTGCCGGGGCCGGAACAGAATCGGGCCGGCATCACGAATCTGGTGCGCACCATCGCCGACGACGCCCGGATCGGGAAGTTGCTCTTCGACCCTCAGCTGTCCAATGCGGTGCTGGTGCGCAAACGCGCCGAACTCGGTGGGTTCTTCGCCGTGCTGGCCGGCCAACACGCCCAGACCGTGCTGAACCAGCAGGACAGCGACCAGATCAAGGCCCTCGCGCATTTCATCGTCGGCGGAGTCAACCAGACCCTGCACGGCTGGCTGGCGGGCTCCATCGCACTGAGTCGCGAGGAGCTGATCGACTTCCTGACCGCGCTGCTCGATACCTTTCCCGACCCCGGCAGGGGCTAGACGACTGCGCGCGGCCGGCGGTCGGCCGCGGTCTTGGGCACCGTGGTGGTGTCGGCCTCGGTGAATTCCTTGATCCAGCAGGCGAACTCCAGGGTGATGCCATCCGGGTCCTGGAAGTAGAAGGAACGCACGTATACCCCTGGGTGCAGGGTCGGCGAGGCCTGCCATTCGCTTTCGTCGTGATTGAGCACCGGGCCGACACGGACGCCCTTGGCCTTGAGCTTCTCGCGATACTCGTCGAACTTCTCGGCAGGCACGTGGAAGGCCAAGTGGTTCATGGTGGTCACCGCACTGGTGATCTCCCCGAGACCGGGCAGTGCCACCGGGGCCGACACCCCGGGAATTCCGTCGGGGGCATCGGTGAACCAGAAGAAGGCCACGCAATCGCCGTTGCCGGCGTCGAAGAAGAAGTGCTGCCCCATTCCGCCCGGCAGGTCCAGAGATTTGATCAACGGCATGCCGAGCACACCGGAATAGAAGTCGACGGTGCGCTGCATGTCCGAGCACACCAATGCGACGTGATTGATCCCCCCGAGCTGGAACTCCGAGTTGGGGTTGTCGGGCTTGATCATGACGAGTACTCCCACCGCTGGCGCAGATCCGAATCTGAATCTAACATCAGATTCAGATTCGATCAACGAAGGGACCCTGTGACCGCTCGGGTTGAGCTGCCCACCGCGCGCGGGCGCCAGACGCAGGCCGCCATCGATGCGGCCGCTCGAACAGTGATCGCCCGCAAGGGAATTCTGGCTGCCACCATCGCCGATATCGCCGCCGAAGCCGGTCGCTCCACCGCGTCGTACTACAACTACTACGACTCCAAGGAAGCGATGGTGCGCGAGTGGGCCGTCCGCTTCCGCGATGAAGCGCGCGACCGGGTGATCGCGGCCAACGAGCCGGGACTGAGCAATGCCGAGCGTGCGCACGCCGCCGCGGCCGCGCACTGGCACACCTACCGACATCGGCTCGCCGAGATCATCGCGGTGTCCCAGCTGGCCATGGTCAGCGACGATTTCGCGCAGTACTGGGCAGAAATCTGCGCCCTGCCCATCGCGCTGATCACGAAAATGGTGGTCCAGGCGCAGGGCGAGGGCTACTGCGCCGGCGATGACCCGCATCTGATCGCCGTCGCCCTGGTGTCCATGCTGAACCAGTTCTGCTACACCCAACTTTCGGGCACCGGCGCGCAGACCGCCGATGACGACGCCTGCATTGCCACCCTGGCCGCGATCTTCCACCGGACGATCTATCACAAGGAGACCTCACTGCCATGACGACGAAGGGCCAGACGCCGGGGGTGACCCGGGAGTTCGTCGGAATGGATTCACCCACCGCGCGCCGCGCCGGGGCCGGCGGGCACCCCTGCCAAGGGCTCTACCATCGTGGGGTCGGCCGCAAGCCCAAGGTCGCGGTCATCGCGACGCATTATCAGATCGATTTCTCCGAGCACTACCTCGCCGACTACCTGGCCACCCGCGGAATCGGGTTCCTCGGCTGGAACACCCGCTTCCGCGGTTTCGAGAGCACCTTCCTGCTGGATCACGCCCTGGTCGACATCGGCGTCGGGATCCGCTGGCTACGCGAGGTGCAGGGCATCGAAACCGTGGTGCTGCTGGGCAATTCCGGTGGCGGCTCACTGATGGCCGCCTATCAGGCCCAGGCGGTGCACCACCATATCGCCCCGCTCGACGGGATGCGGCCGGCCGCGGGTCTCGCCGACCTGCCCCCGGCCGATGGTTACGTGGCCAGCGCCGCGCACCCCGGCCGGCCCGATGTGCTCACCGCGTGGATGGACGCCTCCGTCATCGACGAGAACGATGCGCTGGGAACCGATCCCACCCTGGACCTGTTCGACGCGAAGAACGGCCCGCCCTACTCGGCAGACTTCATCGCCCGCTACCGCGCCGCACAGGTGGCCCGCAACGATGCCATCACGGACTGGGCGGAGTCCGAGCTCAAACGTGTACGGGCCGCCGGGTATTCAGACCGGCCGTTCACGGTGTTGCGCACCTGGGCCGACCCCCGGATGGTCGACCCCACCCTGGAGCCGACGAGACGTCAGCCCAACATGTGCTACGCGGGCCCGCCGGTCAAGGCCAACCGATCCGCGTATGGCATCGCGGCTGCGTGCACACTGCGCAACTGGATCGGCATGTGGAGCCTGCGGCACGCCCAGACCAGGGCCGAACCCCATCTCGCGCTCATCGACTGCCCGGCCCTGGTGATCAACGCAGAGCAGGACACCGGCGTGTATCCCTCGGATGCCCAACGCATCCATGATGCTCTCGCCAGCACCGACAAGGCCCGGTTGTCGATCGACACCGACCACTACTTCACCACCCCGGGGGCCCGCAGCGAACAGGCCGATACCATCGCCAAGTGGATCGCGAAAAGGTGGCGCTGAAGGTACTGGCCCATTTCACCCCCGGTCGGCGGGTGATGGATTTCGTTGCTGCAGAATCGGATTGGCTGGATGTCCGGTGGTGCGCAGAGGATGACGACACCACCTTGCACCGGGAGCTGCCCGGCGCCGACGTGATCTGGCATGTGCTGCGTCCGCTCTCGGAAGCCGATCTCGGCCTCGCCGCCCAGTGCCGACTGGTGCACAAGCTGGGCGCCGGGGTGAACACCATCGATGTCGACGCGGCGACCCGCGCCGGGATCGCCGTCGCGAACATGCCCGGCGCCAACGCGCCGTCGGTCACCGAGGGCACCCTGCTGTTGATGCTCGCCGCCCTGCGCAGGTTGCCCGTGCTGGATCGCGCCACCCGCGCGGGCCGCGGCTGGCCGTCGGACCCGAGCCTCGGGGAGACGGTGCGCGATATCGGCGGCTGCACGGTGGGGCTGGTCGGCTACGGGAACATCGCCAAACAGGTGGAGGCGGTACTCAAGACGCTGGGCGCCCGGGTGTTGCACACCAGCACCCGCGACGACGGCCACCCGGGCTGGCAGCCGTTACCGGCACTGCTCGCCGAGAGCGACATCGTCTCGCTGCACTTGCCGTTGACCCCGGCGACCCGGCACCTGATCGACCGGGACGCGCTGGCGTCGATGAAACCCGGCGCGGTGCTCGTCAACACCGCGCGCGGGCCGATCGTCGACGAGGACGCTCTGGCCGACGCGTTGCGCGCAGGCCGGCTGGGCGCGGCCGGCCTGGACGTCTTCGCCGTCGAACCCGTGCCACCCGGCAATCCCCTGCTGGAACTGGACAACGTGGTGCTGACCCCGCACGTCACCTGGTACACGGTCGACACCATGCGCCGCTATCTGGAGGTCGCGGTCGACAACTGTCGGCGGCTGCGGGACGGCCTTCCGCTCGCCAACGTGGTGAACCAAGTGAACTAGGGCCCGGGGGTGACTGCCATCACCCCCGGGGTACGCTCGGTTACCAACCGACCGGTTAATAGGGAAGTAGCCCCATGGAGGTTAAGCGTGCCCATCGCGATCAACTCTGAACACAATGACCTGGCCGACTCGGTCCGGTCGCTGGTAGCCAAAGTCGCCCCGTCAG
>Ga0075012_10001692_pt1 | contig 22177 bp, 18 predicted proteins | sample All_14_2_FD_71474 | JGI IMG/M metagenome (GOLD analysis project Ga0075012, IMG submission 71474) | Freshwater microbial communities in response to fracking from Pennsylvania, USA - Allegheny Zone_MetaG_DW_15 | ecosystem: Environmental > Aquatic > Deep subsurface > Groundwater > Drilled...
GGCATAGATCAGGCGGTGGGCGTGTTTCAGGTCGCAGCCGATGCCGACGGCGAGGTCCGCGCCACCGCCGAACCCGCCGTCGCCCTGACGGTCCACGGTGCGGGCCAGGGTGAACCAGCGTCCCCCGTCAGGGGTCTCGATGATCTGGGTGACGATCCGGCCGGGTGTGCGAAAGGCCGAATGCAGTCGCCAGCGCGGGCAGGAGCCGCCAAAGCGCGAGAAGGGGAAGGACCCCGAAGCAAAACGCTTGGAGACGTTTCCTGCCTGATCGACTCGCATCAGAAAGAAGGGGACGCCCCGCGCAGTCGGACGCGACAGGGTGGTCAGCCGGTGGGCCGCCTGCTCGAAGCCGACGCCGAAGCGGGCCTGGAGGCGGGCCAGGTCGTAGCTGGTGGCCTCGGCCGTCGCTTGAAAGGCCGCGTAGGGCATCAGGATGGCGGCGGCCAGGGTGTTGGTCAGAGAGACCTTGATCAGACGGCGCGAGTCTTCATCGGCCAGTCTGGCCGAATCGGCGGCCGCGTTCAGCTCGGTGGAATGTTCGGCCAGGGCCAGCTGATAGACCACGGCAAAGGGCCGCGACGACGGGCCCAGGGTTTCGGAGATCAGCAGACGGCGCCGGTGTGGATCGAACCGCCGGGTCCATTCGACCATGACCTCGGCCGGCATGACGCGGACCGTCAGATTGTGTCGTTCGGACAGGCGTGCGCGGGCCAGGGCTTCGATGCTCTCGCCGGTGCCGTTGCGGGTCAGGTCGTCATGCAGGGCCTCGCCCAGCAGATCGAGGTCCGGGAAATGGTTCTGGCGGGCCTGGATGAACTCGCGCACGCGGTCGGTCGGCGTGTCCTCGGGCGTGCGACCGCCCTGTCCGGCCTCGATCCGTTCGCGGGTCCGGGCCTCAGCAAAGGCGCGATACAGCCGCAGCACCGCGTCAGCCGCGCCCGGTGCCTCGTCTGCCATCTGCAGAATCTCGTGGCGGGGAACGTTCAGGCCTTTGAACACCGGATCGGCAAACAGTTCGGTCAGTTCGGCCTCGCCCGCATGGCCCGCAGGCCGGTTCAGGTCGCGCAGATCGACGTCATAGGTATCGGCCAGGCGCAGCAGGAGCTGGGCCGATACCGGCCGCTGGTTGCGCTCGATATGGTTCAGATAGGAGGGAGAGACGCCCAGATCGGCGGCCATGGCGGTCTGGGTCAGGGCCAGGTCGCGCCGCAGGCGTTTCAGGCGGCCGCCGAGGAACAGCTTGCGGTCGGGCGTATCCATGCCTCAACAATGTCATATCATGACTGGAATTCAAGAGTCACGGTGTGACAATATGACTTCATCTTTGGGGTCTGAGCAGTACCTTATGTGACCGTGAGGTGTTTGTATTCGGTCAAGGGCGCACACCGCCGCCCGCAGGAGACGACCATGGAACCCCTCAGCAGGCCTCAGGCCATCATCGATTTCTGCCTGGCTCCCCTGGAGCTGGACATGACCACCGAGGCGGCACGCGATGTCCGCCGCCGGCTGGAGCATGTCATCAAGACCTTCCAGTCCAAGGCGGCCCGTCCGTTGAGCGTCGACTTCTCTTCGATGCCGTCGCAGGTCATCAACGAGGCGGCGCACGGCTACGAATAGGCCAACCGGCCCACGTGCGATCAGGCGGCCAGCGCCCGGCGCTGGTCCGCCAGATCGGAAATGAGACCCAGCAGGTCGGCAGCACTGAACGGCTTGCTGAGGTGGCGGTCAGCTCCGGCCGCCTGGCCGGCTGCGACATGTTCGGCCAGGGCATTGGCGGTCAGCATGACCACCGGCGTCCGTTCGGCACCGAGGGCCGCCTCGTGTCGGCGAATCTCGCGCGTCGCGGCCAGGCCGTCCATGACCGGCATCTGCATGTCCATCAGGACCAGATCAAACGGTGCCGCACAGTAGGCCGCAAACGCCTGCGCCCCGTCCTCCACCGATGTGATATCGACGTTGGTCGCGGCCAGGATAAGCTCCACAACCCGACGGTTGGTCGGATGATCGTCGGCCAGCAGCACGCGAAGTCTCGCGCCATCCTGATCGCGCTCGAGATCGCCCAAACCGTGTTTGCCTGCGACGTCGCGGCCCGTGTCGCGACCGGGTTCGGCCGGTGCCTCGGCGCGGATCAGTGGCAGGGTGAGGATGAAGGCCGAGCCGCCGCCTGGTTCGCTCTCGCAATCCAGATCGCCGTCCATCATCCCGGCCAGTTGACGGCAGATCGCCAGCCCCAGGCCGGTCCCGCCAAAGCGGCGTGTGATCGTCCCGTCGGCCTGCTCGAACCGGGTGAACAGGCGATCGCGCGCCTCGGAATCGAAGCCGACACCCGTATCCTCGACGGTGAAGCGGAGGAAGGATGTCCCGTCGGTTGCGGTCGCGCACTCGGCAGTGAGGCTGACGAACCCCTGCTGGGTGAATTTGACGGCGTTGGAAACCAGATTGGTCAGGATCTGCTTGAGCCGGACCACATCCCCCAGCACCCACAGCTGGGCCTCGGGCTCGATGTCGACGAAGAACTGCAGCCCCTTTTCAGCGGCGGATTCGGCATAGAGTCGAGCGGCCTCCTCAACGGCACGGCTCAGGGCAAAGGGTTCGGCGGCGATCTCGACGCGGCCGGATTCCACCCGCGCGAGGTCCAGAATGTCGCTGAGCAGGGTCTGGAGCGTCTTTCCCGACGACTGGATCAGGTCCAGCATCTCGGTCTGCTGAGGCGTCAGTTCGGTTCTGGCCAGGGCTTGGGCTAGGCCGATGACCCCATTCAGGGGCGTGCGGATTTCGTGGCTCATATTAGCCAGGAAGGCGGACTTGGCCTGGTTGGCCGCATCGGCAGCGTCCCGCGCCTCGGCCAGGGCGCGCGCATCCCGCTTCAGGTCGGTGATGTCATTGACCACCGTGACGGTCCCGCCCGCCGAGGTGCGGCGGTCCTGAATGCGCAACCAGTGGTCGCCGACGATATGCTGTTCCAGCGTCGTGGACAGGCCTCTGCGCGCGGCGAGACGCTCGGCCAGCCATTCTTCCTTGCGGCCCTGGGCCTCGACATACAGATCGAGATCCAGGCCGATCCGCACCATCTGTTCGAAACTCATGCCGGGCGTCAGGACGGATCCGATCTCCGGGTTCACCTCGGCGTAACGGGCGTTCCAGACGACGAGACGGTCGTTGGCGTCGTAGAAGCCGAGGCCGTCGGGCATGGAGTCGATGGCTTCTCGCAGATGAGACAGGGCATTGGTCCGGGACCAGTAGGCCACGCCCGTCAACATGGTCGTCAGGCCGACGATCAGGGTGCCGACCACCAGCAGGCAGACGATCATGAGGGCAGGAGACATGCTGCCCAGGGGTTCGGTCACCGGCAAAGGCTCGATTGTGATTGCCGCCATCAAGCCGAAATGCAGGGTCGCGACCGTGGCCGTCCCCAGGATCGTGGCGATCGGCAGACGGAGCGGGCGGACCAGGCGTCGCAAGAACCCGGTCATGGCCGCAAGGCCCAGAGCGATGCAGACAAAAACGCAGACCGTGACGGGGTTCAAGCCGAAACGGGCACCGGCCATGGTCACCGCAGACAGGGCAACAAAGGACATCGCCGCCACGCTGACGGCGGCCAGGATGCCGCCCGCAATGCGACGGGTCGCGCCGCGTCCGCCCAGCGCGATCATCATGGCCACGGCAAAGCCGAGGCAGACGACCGCCAAAGACAGCAGGGCGGTCGCGCCGTCGAAACGAACGTCCTCTCCCGCGCGATACCCCATCAGGGCGAGAAAATGCGCCGCCCAGACGCTCAGTGCGGCGATGGCCGCTGAACCCAGACCATAGATGGCCCGACTGGCCCGGGCAGCAGAACGCGCCAGCGACATGATCGCCAGTGTGGTCGCCAGGCCTGCTGCGCACAGCAACAAGGCGCCGGCGACGAAGCGCCAGTCGTTCTGGACCATCAGGAAATGGAAGATAAGATCCAAAGGTTCGGGGCTCCCTGACCGGCACCGTGGCGCAAACAGGTAAAGAAACCGGCACTCGACGCTGTCTTTGGTTGTGGACAAGGCGGTGGTCATCAACCCGAGGCATGGAGCGTGGTAGGTAAGAGAATCAGTCCCTGTCGCCACGCATTTCAGGAATGCCCAGGACGCAATGTTTCTCGATCAGCCCCCTTCTCCGGTAACCCCGCTGGCCTCCTCGCGCCTCTGGCGCACCGGCTCGACCGGAGGTCTGGCGGTCCTGATCATGCTGGTGCTGGCCGCCATTCGACCCGACATGGCCATCTGGCTTGGAGGCGGTGCCGTCATCGTAGCCGCAGCCGCCTGGATCGGCAGCCGTCAGGACAGCGGGGCAGGCGTCGTCACCGCCACTCACGATGACGACCCGGCCATGGGAGGCCAACGTGTCGCCCTTCTCGACAATGTGTTCGAGGCGATGACCGATCCGATGATGATCGTCAGCGGCGGTGAGGCCGACGACTTCGCCGGTCGCCGGATCATCCTGGCCAACAGTTCTGCGCGCGACCTGCTCAGGATCCCGCGCGAAGGGGCGCTGCTGGTGTCGGCAGTGCGGGATCCCGGCGTGCTGGAGGCGGTCGACGAGGCCCTGTTCGGCGGAGTGGCCCGCACCATCGACTATGCGGCCGGAGGATCGCGGGCCCGGCACTGGAAGGCCTGGGTTCAACCTCTGGCGTCAGAGCCAGAGGCACCGCTGGCGGTCCTGGGGCTGCGCGACGAGACCGACGTGCGGCGCATGGAGCTGATGCGGGTCGATTTCCTGGCCAACGCCAGTCATGAGTTGCGAACGCCGCTGGCCTCGCTCAGCGGCTTCATCGAGACCCTCAAAGGTCATGCCCGCGACGACGCCGTGGCCCGCGATCGCTTCCTGGACATCATGGCCACCCAGGCCGATCGCATGACCCGTCTGGTCGCGGACCTGTTGTCACTCAGCCGCATCGAACTGAACGAGCATATTCCGCCCTCGGGTCGGGTCGACCTGACCCGCGCAGCCGCCGACGTGGTCGATGCGGTCAGCGTATTGTCCAAGGGGCGCGGCGTGACCGTGACCCTGGAGGCCGAACAGGGCACGTCCACCATCGAGGCCGACCGTGACGAGATCATCCAGGTGATCCAGAACCTGGTCGACAACGGCATCAAATATTCGGCCTCCGGCCAGGTCGTGAGGATCACCATCCGGCGCGCCCTGCCGCTGGACGCGGCCCCCGGACCCCGTACCGAAGGGGCCAACCGGATGTCGCTGCTGACACCGGACCGGGAGGCCGGTCTGCTGTATATCGCCGTCACCGTGCGCGACCATGGCCCGGGCATGGCGCGCGAACACCTGCCCCGGCTGACCGAGCGCTTCTATCGTGTCGAAGGCCAGAAGAGCGGCGGCGAACGACCGGGGACAGGTCTGGGCCTCGCCATCGTAAAACATATCGTCAATCGGCATCGCGGGGGTCTGGTGGTGGAAAGCGCTCCGGGCGAGGGCGCGGCCTTCACCGCCTATTTCCCGATGGCCCCGGTCGCGCGGCGGGTCGAGCCGGTGGTTTTTGCCGATCCCCTGACGTCGTAACAGAACTGTCACTAAGTCGTCTTATTCCGCTTGCCATCCACGGGCATTCATCCGGCCGAAGAAAGCCGGCTATCGCCGCGCTGCGATTCTGGCGACTTCTAAGCACCGATGATCTGGATCTTCCTGCCGATTCTCATCCTGCTCTCGGCGCTGGCCTTTGTCGCCGGCGGTCGCCTCTCGACCCGGCGTGCCCAGGCGTCAGGCCTCAAGGCGCATTCACGGCCCGTCCAGCACGGTTTGTATGCCATGATCTGGGTCGGGGTTCCTGCCCTGGTGATCCTGCTTCTGGCCGGGATATTCTCGGGCCCTGTTGCCTATCATGCCCTGGCTGCCGGTGCGCCCGCCGAGGTCAACGCTCTGGAGACCTTCAAGCGCGAGGCCTTCTTCGACGATGCCCGGCGCGTCGGGCAGGGCCAGCAGCCCCAGCAGATCTGGCTGGCTCCCCTGTCCGAACAACTGGTGGTCGAGGGCCATCGCTCGGCCCAGGTTCGCCAGACCCTGACCACCGGAGCCGCAATCGCCGCCCTGGTCGCTGCCGTTATGGGCGGACTGTTCGTGGCCTTGCAGATCAAGCCGGCCCTGCGGGCCCGCAACCGGGTCGAGGGCTGGATAGGTGGTCTTTTGTTTGCCTGTTCAGCCGTCGCGATCCTGACCACGGTCGGCATTGTCTTTTCGCTGGTGTTCGACTCGCTGCGGTTCTTTCAGTCGGTGCCGGTCACCGAGTTCCTGTTCGGCCTGAAATGGTCGCCCCAGATCGCGATCCGTGCCGATCAGGTCGGGTCGTCGGGAGCGTTCGGGGCTGTGCCCCTGTTCGCCGGCACCTTCCTGATCATGATCATCGCCATGTGCGTGGCTGCACCCGTCGGGCTGTTCAGCGCCATCTATCTTTCAGAATACGCCAGCCGGACATCACGGGCGGTGGTCAAGCCGGTGCTGGAGATCCTCGCCGGGGTTCCCACGGTGGTCTACGGATTTTTCGCTGCCCTGACGGTGGGGCCTGCGTTCCGGGTTTTCTTCAACACCATCGGTTCCTGGCTGGTCGGCGGACCGCTTGACGGGGTCGGCCAGTATCTGATGCTGGTGCAGAACCAGATGGCCCTGGTGGCCGGGGCCGTGATGGGGATCATGCTGATCCCGTTCGTGTCGTCCCTGTCGGACGACATCATCAACTCGGTGCCGCAGAGCCTGCGCGACGGCTCCTATGCCATGGGCGCAACCAAGTCAGAGACGGTCAAGCGCGTGCTTCTTCCCGCCGCCCTTCCGGGTATTTCGGGGGCCCTGCTGCTGGCCATGTCTCGGGCCATCGGCGAGACGATGATCGTGACGATGGCGGCAGGTCTGGCGGCCAAGCTGACGCTCAATCCGCTTGATACGGTGACGACCGTGACGGTCCAGATCGTGACTCTGCTGACAGGGGACCAGGAGTTCGACAGTCCCAAGACCCTAGCGGCCTTCGGTCTTGGCCTGACGTTGTTCCTGGTGACCCTGGTTCTCAACATCGTCGCCCAGAAGATCGTCCAGACCTATCGGGAACAGTATGACTGACGCGACCCACGACGCCCGCGCCGGCCGTCTCCAGGCCGGTCTGAAGGCCCGCTACGCACGCGAGGGCCGGTTCAAACTGTATGGCGTTCTGGCCGTCTGCATCGCAGTGGGCTTCCTGCTGCTGCTGCTTGGCCGGATCGTAACGCAGGGGTACACCGCCTTCTACGCCCACGAGATCACTCTGCCGGTCTATATGGATCCGGCGCGTATTGACCGCGCCTATCCGCAGGGCACGAATTTCGAGTTGCTCGTCGCCGAGCAGCAACTGGCCCGGTACGGGATCAAGGACGATGCACGCGGCACGCGCGCAACCGCGATGCGAGGTCTGTTCTCGTCGGAGCTGAAGTTCCGGGCCGCAGCCCTGATCCGGGAGAACCCGGCCCTGATCGGCCAGACCGTGACCATCGCCGCTCCCGCCGCCGATGAAAGCGACCTGTTCTACAAGGGCGAGATCTCGATCGAGACACCGGCCGACCAGCGTCGCCTGTCGGACGAGCAGATCGGCTGGCTGAACAGGCTGAAGGCCGACGGCGCGGTTCGTACCCATTTTAACGGTGCCCTGTTCACCAATGGAGACTCGACCGAGCCTGAACTTGCCGGGGTACTGGGGGCCGTGATCGGATCGGCCCTGATGTTGCTGGTCACCGCCTGTATCGCCATTCCGATCGGCGTCGGAGCGGCGGTCTATCTGGAAGAGTTCTCGGCGCGGAACCGGCTGACCGACCTGATCGAGGTCAACATCAACAACCTGGCGGCTGTGCCGTCCATCGTCTACGGCCTCCTGGGCGTGGCGGTGTTCATCAACTGGGCCCATTTGCCCAGATCCTCACCCCTGGTCGGGGGACTGGTGCTGGGGCTGATGGCGCTGCCGACCATCATCATCGCCACCCGATCCTCGCTGAAGGCTGTGCCACCGTCGATCCGCGAGGCGGCCCTGGCCATGGGTGCGTCGCGCACCCAGACGGTGTTCCAACATGTCCTGCCCCTGGCCATGCCGGGCGTGATGACCGGCACCATCATCTCCATGGCCCACGCCCTGGGCGAGACCGCGCCCCTGCTGCTGATCGGCATGGTCAGCTTCGTGCCGGGTATCCCGCACGCCCTCAATGAGCCGACCGGCGCGTTGCCGTCCCTGGTCTATATCTGGGAGAACGCTTCCGAGCGCGCCTTCCATGAGCGGACAGCGGCGGCGATCATGGTCCTGCTCGCCTTCATGATCGTCATGAACGCCGCCGCCATAGTGCTGCGTCGGCGCTTTGAACGCCGGTGGTAATCGATATGAAAGTTCCCTTCTTCCGTGCTCCCTTCAAGGCACCTGACGGCCGTGAAGGCGGACCCGCCGACGGTGGCGAGACCCCGGTTTCAGCGGTTGTCGCCGACGGCAAGCGCGACGAAACGATCTTCACGCATGAGCCCGAAACCGCCGGAAGCCAGGTCACCGAGCCGTCGATGAGCCGGGTTCCGCCGGTGAAGGCCAGCACCGGTCCGGTCGGCGTGACCAAGATATCCGCGCGCGATGTCTCGGTCTTCTACGGCGCGAAACAGGCGCTTTTCGACGTCTCGCTGGACATCCCCGACAAGACCGTCACTGCCTTCATCGGGCCGTCGGGCTGTGGCAAGTCGACCTTCCTGCGCACCCTGAACCGGATGAACGACACCATCCCCGGCTGCAAGGTGACCGGGCGTATCGAGATGGGTGGCCAGGACATCAACGCCAAGTCCGTCGATCCGGTCCTGTTGCGCGCGCAGGTCGGGATGGTGTTCCAGAAGCCGAATCCGTTTCCCAAGACGATCTACGAGAACGTCGCGTATGGCCCACGTATCCATGGTCTGACCTCTACCAAGGCCGAGCTGGACGCCATCGTCGAGGCCTCGCTCAAGCGAGCGGGTCTGTGGGATGAGGTCGCTGACCGGCTGCATACCGCTGGTACGGGACTGTCGGGCGGTCAGCAGCAGCGCCTGGTCATCGCCCGCGCCATCGCGGTCGAGCCCGAGGTCATTCTGATGGATGAACCCTGTTCGGCGCTGGACCCGATCGCCACGGCCAAGATCGAGGAGCTGATCGACGAACTGCGTGAACGCTATTGCATTGTCATCGTTACCCACTCGATGGCCCAGGCCGCGCGGGTGTCGCAACGCACCGCCTTCTTCCACATGGGGCGGATCGTCGAGACCGGCGATACCGAGGAAATCTTCACCAATCCCCGCGAGCGTCGCACGCTGGACTACATCACGGGACGCTTCGGTTGAACCAGCATACGGTCAAGGCTTACGGCGACGAGTTGAACCAGTTGACCGCCGAAGTCGCCCGCATGGGCGGCCTGGCCGAGGTGCAGGTGGCCGACGCCGTCGAGTCTGTGGCGCGTCGCGATATCGCCCTGGCTCGCGCCGTGGTCGAGCGTGACGTCAAGCTGGACGGGATGCACCGCGAGATCGAGAAAAAGGCCATCCGACTGATCGCGCTGCGCGGACCCGTGGCGTCAGATCTGAGGAAGACCTTGTCGGCGATGAAGCTGGCCACGGAGCTGGAACGCACCGGGGACCTGGCCAAGAACATCGCCAAACGGGCCCTGGCCGTTGCCGAGACCGAGCCGATGCAGCCCCTGACCCGGTCGATCGAGCGGATGGGGCGGCTGGTGTCACTCAGGCTGCGCGATGTGCTGGACGCCTATACATCGGGCGAGCTGGACGGGGCCCTGGCCGTCTGGGCCTCGGACGACGAGGTCGACGAGCACTACAACGCCCTGTTTCGCGAACTTCTGACCTATATGATGGGCGATCCTCGGACCATCAACGCCTGCACCCATCTGCTGTTCATGGCCAAGAACCTGGAGCGGATCGGCGACCACGCGACCAATATCGCCGAAACGGTCCATTACGAGATCACTGGAGACGAGATGATCGGCGAGCGCCCGCGGGGTGCGACCGACGCCTCGGAGACCGGCCTGAACTTTTCCCCCATCCTTCCCGAAGCCTGACGCTTCGATCTGCTGAGCGACCCGAGACGGAGAGACCGACGTGCAGCCCTATATCCTGGTGATGGAAGACGAAGACGCCCTGGCGACCCTGCTCCAGTACAATCTGGAAAAGGAAGGCTATGACGTGGTCATCGCCTCCGACGGCGAGGAAGGGCTGGTCCAGGTCGACGAACGTCAGCCCGATCTGGTCCTACTGGACTGGATGCTGCCCAAGGTGTCGGGCATTGAGGTGTGCCGCAGGCTGCGCGGCCGGGCCGAGACGCGGAACCTGCCGATCATCATGTTGACGGCGCGGGGCGAGGAAAGCGATCGCGTCCGGGGCCTGGACACCGGGGCCGACGACTATCTGACCAAGCCGTTTTCGATGGTCGAGCTGATCGCCCGCATCCGCGCGGTTCTGCGTCGCATCCGGCCGGGTCTGGCCGACGACCGCGTGGGCCATGGCGACATCATCATCGACCGGGTGGCCCACCGTGTTCGCCGCGACGGCAAGGAGGTCCACCTGGGCCCCACCGAGTTCCGGCTGCTGGACCATTTCATGCGCCATCCGGGCCGGGTGTTCAGCCGCGAACAGCTTCTGGACGCGGTCTGGGGTTCAGACGTCTATGTGGAGGCCCGCACCGTCGATGTGCATGTCGGGCGCCTGAGGAAGGCGCTGGATATCGGCGAAAGCGCCAATCCGATCCGGACCGTGCGGTCGGCAGGCTATTCGCTGGATCTGGAAGGATAGAAGCCTCCAGCCAGATTCGGGAATCCGGCGCTGGGGGATCGACATGACACGCAACATTGACCTCAGCGGTCGGTGGGAGGGGGTCTATTTCTATCCTGTCGATGACGAGCTGAATCCGTTCGACGATCTGCCGCCGACGCCCTTCACGGCCAAACTGGTTGACCGCTGTGGCCATGTTACCGGTCGCACAACGGAGCCCGACATGTTCGGTGGGCCCGACGCGCTGCAGATCCCTGCAACGCTTGAGGGGCACCATGCCAACGGAGAGCTGACCTTTACCAAATTCCCCGACGGCGGGGGGCAGATCCATACCATCGACTATATGGGGACGATTTCGGGCGATGCGAACATCATCTCCGGCCGCTGGATCATCTACGGAGAGTGGGAGGGGACGTTTCGGATGCAGCGACGCGTCGTCGCAAGCGTGGTTTCTGTGGGGCTGAAGGCGACGGTCTAGGCCGGGACTTCAAGCGCGCAGCGATCCGCCTTCCCTGAACCGACAGGGAAGGCGGTATTCCTCTTTACTGAGCAGGGTCATTCCGGTGGGATCAGCGCCAGGTTCGGGTGCTTGCCGTGCCGCGGCTGAAAGCGATGATGTCGGAGTAGGTGATCCGGAAGGTATTGTTGCCGGAGTTGCGGTCGTCGTTGCAGGGGTTGCCGTCGATGGTGATGTCGGGATCGTAGATGATCGCAACGGTGACCTCGCCGCCGAACTCGAAATCGTCGAAGGCATTACTGATCATCGGCGAGGTGTAACGCAGCATCGTAGCCCCGGCACCGGCTGAAACCGTCAGGGCCTGGCGGTTACGGAACTCGCGGCCGGTGTTGTTGTTTCGGGCCACCAGGCTGACGTTCTGCTGACGAGGACCGGAGGCCCAGGCACCGCGACCGGCGTTGATGACCTCATAGCTTACGCTGACCTGACCCGGGCGGGCCCCTTTGGTCAGGGTCACGCTGGCCACCCGCGGATCGACGTCACAGGCGACGGGCCGGGGCGCATAGCCGCGCGGATCAGGCAGGCCGGCGCTTCCGGGCAGGCTGCGTTCCGGCAGAGGCCGGGCGTTTTCAGGCAGGCGATACGACTGGGCCTGGGCGATGGTTCCGATCAGGCAGGCGGCGGCGCAGATGGTGCCGATGGCGAGGGTGGTCTTCATGGCTTGTTCCTCCAGCGGCCGTGATTGGCCTGAAGAGAGGATTAACCAAGGTTCCCTGAACGCTGTCCGGTCGCCGCAGTTGTGGTTTGTTCATGTTCGAAATGCGGCATGTACGCGCTGTACGCGAGGACATTGGGAACCTCTCTGGTGCCGTTGACGTGGATTTGTGCCGCCCTTTACGACTCCGCGTTCGTCGTCACTTCGGCCGGATCCAGGGCGTAGATGGTCGAGCAGTATTCACAGGTGACGCGGATCTTGCCGTCATCCTCGACCATGTCGGCCCGCTCAGCCGCGCTGAACGAGCCCAGGACGCCGACGATGCGCTCGGGCGAGCAGCGGCAGACGGCGGCGAGCGGTAGCGGTTGTTCCAGTCGCACACCGTCCTCGTGGAACAGGCGGAACAGCAGGACGTCTGGCGTGATGGTCGGGTCGATCAGTTCGTCGTCGCCGAGCGTCTGGAACAGGGCGCGGCTGCGATCCCAGACGTCTTCGGTCGAACCGCGCGTGACGTCGCCAGCGACCATCTGGATCATGGCCCCGCCCGAACGCCAGGCCGTGCCGGTTTCGGTGGTCACCTGGCCGACGGCGAGGCGGACCTTGGTCGGGACCTGTTCGGACTGGGCGAAATAGTGTTCGGCGCACAGCGACAGGCTCTCGCCCTCGATCGGGGTGATCCCCTGGTGGCGGTCGAAATCAGGACCCTGGTCTAGCGTCATGATGAAGACGCCCTGGCCCAGCAGGGTCTGGGCGCCGGGACGCGAAAAGCCGTTCGAGACAGCGGCGACCTCGGCCGCATCAAACCGGCAGTAGCCGCGCAAGGTGCCCGAAGTGTCGTAATCGGCGACAACATAACGCACCGGGCCGTCGCCCTGGGCCTGAACGATCAGGCGGCCCTCGAACTTGAGGCTGGAGCCGACGAGGGCTGCGAGTGCGCAGGCCTCGCCCAACAGAGCGGCAACAGGCTCGGGATAGTCATGGGCCGCCAGAATGGCGTCAACGGCCGTGCCCAGACGAACCAGACGACCGCGCACGGGCCAACCTTCGATCTGGAAGGCTGCGGCCATGTCGTCGCCCTCCTGTGGCGTCGTCGGCTGGGTATGGGCGGTCGTATAAGGGGTCACGCGGGCGATCCGGACTTGCATATCGGGGAAGCGCGACAAGATAGGCACAGGCGTGACCTATGGTAAGGGGCAGGAACCGGCGTAACCGGCGGTCCGGTCCGTCAGGTCCCAGACAAGGCAAGCGAAATGTCCGTGAAACCGACCCTGAAGCCCCTGAATCGGCAGACGATCGTTGTCACCGGTGCGACCTCGGGGATCGGTCTGTCGACAGCCAGGGCGGCGGCATCGGCTGGGGCCTGCGTCTTTCTGATCGCGCGCCACGAAGCTGATCTGAAGGTCGTATGCGAGGAAATCCAGCGAAACGGAGGTCGGGCGGCCTTTGCCGTCGCCGATGTCGCCGATTTCGACGCCCTGTCAGAGGCCGCCGACAAATGCAGTCGTCTGTTCGGCGGGTTCGACACCTGGGTGAACAATGCCGGGGTCGCGATCATCGGGTCGGTGTTGGAGACGAGGCTGGAGGATCAGCGCCAATTGTTCGAGACCAACTACTGGGGCGTGGTCAATGGCTCGACCATTGCAGCCGAGCATCTGAAAGGGCGGCCCGGTGGCGGGTCGATCATCAATGTCGGATCGAGCCTGTCGGACGCACCGGCGTCGATCCGTGGGGCCTATTCAGCGTCGAAACACGCGGTGAAGGGCTTCACTCATGCGCTCAGGATGGAGCTGATCCAGGCCCGGGCCCCCATTTGCGTCAGCCTCGTCAAGCCTGCGGCGGTGGATTCGCCCTATGACCGGCAGGCGCGAAACATGACCGGCTATGCGGCGCAAAACCCCCAGCCCGTCTATGCAACCCGTGTGGTGGCCGATGCCATCCTGTGGTGCGCCGTCCATCCGACGCGCGAGATTACGGTCGGGGGCGGCGGGCGGCTGATCGCGGCATTCTATTCCGTCTTGCCGACGATCGCGGAACCACTTTTCGCGCGGTTCGCTCCTGTGCTGAAGCGGGACAGGGGTTCCGCCTATGAGCCGTACGAGGAGGGCCTGTATGCCGCCTCCGACGACGGCCTGGATGAAGAGGTTCATTATCCGATGGTTCGACAGTTCAGCGTCATTGCCGAAGCCCGCAAGCATCCGGGCATCACCGCCGGAACCGTGGCCTTGGTTGCCACGGCCGCCATCGCCACCCTGTTGCTGACCCAGCGCTCCGGGCCGCGTCGGTACGATGTCATCCGGGACCGGCTGGACCCACGCGGCTGGATCGACGCCGAAGCTCTACGTCACCGGTTCGAGGATATATCGCGCGGTCTGACAGGTGCGGCCGCTGACATGGGAAGCCGGACCGGAGACTTGAGGCACGAGGTCAGAGATACCGCCGAAGGTCTGTTCCAGCGTGGCAAGGACGCCCTGGCCGGCGGCAAGCGGAAACAGTATGCCAGGGCGGCGCGTGGCTATGCCAACAAGGCCGGAAAGCGGGCGCGCGGCTATGTCGATGACGGCGTCCAGTACGGTCGCGATCACGCCCGCGAGGGCGGTGCCTTGCTGGCGATAGCGACGATCGCGGCGGCTATCGGTGCCGTGGCTCTGGAAAGCCGTCGACCCGACAGTCGGGTGCGGCGTATTGCCAAATTCTAGGCATAGGGCTCAGCAATCATCGTTGCTGGACCCGCTGGCGAGGGGGTAGAGGGGCGCCATGAGCGCACCAACCCCTACCTTCGTCTTCGATTTCGATTCGACCCTCGTCCGCATTGAGACGCTTGAGGCGCTTGCAGAGATTGCCCTGGCCGGGGCAGCCGATGCCGAGGCGGTACGCGCTCGTATCGCAGACCTGACCGACAGGGCCATGTCGGGCGAGATCGGCTTCGGCGATGCCCTGCGTCAGCGGCTGGCGCTATTGCCCCTTACCCGAGCGCACGTCGAGACCCTGGCCGACCGGATCCTGGACGAGGGCACGCCGTCTGTCCGCCGCAACCTGCGCTTCTTTCAGGAGAATGCCGACAGGATCGTGATCCTGTCGGGCGGTTTCCGCGAGATCATCGCGCCGATCGCCGAGCGACTGGGCGTTTCGCCGGATCGGGTGTTGTGCAACGACCTGATCTATGATGCCGACGGCAGGGTGACGGGGGTCGATGACGCCAATCCTCTGTCGCATGCCGATGGCAAGCCCAGGGTGATCGCGGCGCTGAACCTGCCCCGGCCGATTGTCATGGTCGGCGACGGCTGGAACGACGCCGAGGTCAAGCTCGCGGGGGTCGCCGACCGCTTCTATGCCTATACCGAGATCGTGCGCCGCCCGAAGGTGGTCGAGCTCGCCGACGCCGAGGCACCGTCGATGGACGAGCTTCTGCACGCCGAGGGGATGATGGGGCGCTGGTCCTTCCCGCGCTCCAAGATCCGGATGCTGTTACTCGAGAATATCCACCCGGCCGCCGTCGAAGCGCTGGAGGAGGCGGGATACTCCGTCGAGACCCAGAAGGGGGCGCTGGACGAGGATGATCTGATTGCCGCGATCAAGGGCGTTCATGTGCTGGGTATCCGGTCCAAGACCAATGTGACGGCGCGGGTGCTGGAGCAGGCCGACCGGCTGATGGCGGTCGCGGCCTTCTGTATCGGCACCAACCAGATCGATCTGGATGCCTGCGCCGACCATGGAATCGCAGTGTTCAATGCGCCCTATTCCAACACCCGATCGGTGGTTGAGCTGGCCATCGGCCTGACCATCACCCTGATGCGCGACGTGGTCGACAAGTCGGCCGCCATGCATACGGGCAAGTGGAACAAGTCGGCGGACGGATCGCGCGAGCTGCGCGGAAAGACGCTGGGGATCGTAGGTTACGGCGCGATCGGATCGCAGCTGTCGGTGCTGGCCGAGGCCCTGGGGATGCGGGTCATCTTCCACGACCTTTCGGAACGGCTGGCTCTGGGCAACGCCAAACGCATGCGGAATCTCGACGCCCTGCTGGCCGAGAGCGATGTCGTGACCCTGCATGTCGACGGGCGGCGAGAGAATACCAATCTGATCGGCGCGGCCCAGTTCCAACAGATGAAGGAGGGGGCATTGTTCCTCAATCTTTCGCGCGGGCACGTGGTCAATATCGGGGCCCTTGCCCAGGCCATCCAGGGCGGGCGAATCGGCGGCGCGGCTCTGGATGTCTTTCCAGAGGAGCCGCGGACCAATGCCGATCCGTTCGAGAGCCCGTTGATGGGGTTGAGAAACGTGATCCTGACGCCGCATATCGGCGGCTCGACCGAGGAGGCGCAGGAAGCCATCGCCGAGTTCGCGGCCGAGCGGCTGCTGGGCTATCTGAACCGGGGCGACACCACGTTCAGCGTCAACCTGCCCAACGTCCAGTTGACCGAGGTTTCGGGTGGACACCGCATCCTGCACATCCACAGGAACCAGCCGGGCGTCATGGCCGAGCTGAACCGCGAACTGGCGACGGCGGGGCTGAACATCCTGGGTCAGCACCTGAAGACCGATGAGCGGACGGGCTATGTGATCACCGATGTCGACCGGGATTACGACCCCGAGGCGTTGAAGGCGCTGAAGACCGTCGCAGGGACGCTGAAGTTCCGGCTGTTGCATTAGTAGCGGATAAAACCCCCATAACGCGAAAGTGTACGCGGCAAAGCTCGACGGCGAATTCGGGGAATGCCAACACTCGCTAAAAGGGAGACTCTTCGCGATGCCTGATCCGGTAGGTGAACCGCCAACGAACGTCGACGACGTGGTCGTCGTGGGTTTCGATATGTCTCTGGGTCTGCGGTCATCGATATCGATTTAGGTGGCGACGGATCAATCGATATGTCCATCGGATTGTACGGTGTTGGTTCGGGTCTAAGCGCGCTGGACGTTCTATGGAACTGATCCATCAACCTTGGGCCTCATGCCATGCTTAGGCAGCCAGTTAGAATGATCGCAGTTCTCCTAATGGTGATTGTAGGGAGTGCGTGCGCTGAATCTCAGCAGCCGAATCCTTCTCGTGAAATGCCGACTGAACTATACACGGATGATGACATCAATCTGTATATTCAAACTGAAGTGAAGCGGCTTTCTGTCGGTTATCCGGACATTGAGGTGTCAGATATCAAGTTGTCGAAAGATCGAACTATCGCGTGCGGATGGCTTCACTCAGAAAACCAGCCAGAGATGTTGTTCATGTCCGCAGATGATGACACTAGGGATATAGAACGCCCTATTGGTATGCCAAACTTAGTGTCTCCGGGCGATTGGTCGAATCCGATAAATGTGCGCGGTCAGATCATGATACGTGAAATCTGTTCTAAGAACGGTCTAGTTTAATTGACTTTGGTGGGACCGTAACGGACTTTCATTGGGCCCCACCTATGACTATCAGGGCCGCACGGTCCAGGTGCTGAGCGCCGAGGCCACATTGCGGGCCGAGGCGGACATGAGTGGCTTTGCCCTGTTCGCCGAGGGCGGCTATCGCGACGCCCTGGACGACAGCTCGGACGCGGTTCGCACCGGCATCGGCTACAACACCGCCAAGGTGCTGGCCCGCTCTGTGGACGAGCCGTTCGGCGGGCAGATCCTGGCTTCGACCGGGGTGCGCGGCGACCTGGGGCCGATCTCTGTGGACATCGGCTATCGCGGCCGGTTCGGCGACCATGCCGACAGCCACATGGGCGGCATCACCCTGACCCTGCCGCTGCAATAGACGGATCGGAGTTCCCCGGGTGCGACCTTGTGTCCGCCCGGGGCGCCCCAAAGTCGCCGTCTGTCGGCGAGAGAAGCCAGGTCTCGTCATCCTGGGTCGATGTGCGGCGTTCCTCGCCGCGCCGTGGGGTGGCCGTCCTTCCTGCTCTTTCATGCAGCGACCGGAGCCGACGACACCATGCGCCGATTACTGCAGCCTGCGCGGTCCTACCTTCTTCGTTTCGGCCAGACGGCCGGTCTGTTGACGATCGCCTGTCTGGCGATTGCGGCAGCGCCCATGGGGGGCGTGGCCATTGCCGTTGACGAGGATCCGGCGGTTCCTGTTGCCGCTCCGGTGACGGCGGTGGCCAGACCCGCCGGGCCGGTCATGCGGGCCCTGGCCTTTGCCGAGCCGATACCTGGGTTCACGATCAACTCCCGCTTCGGGATGCGTCGTCTGGGCGGCGAGCCGGGGGCCCGCCTGCACAAGGGCGTCGATATCGCTGCGCCCCAAGGGACCTCGGTCTTTGCGGCGGCGGAGGGGCAGGTCCTGCGGATTGGCCATGACCCGGCCGGATATGGCAATTTCATCGAGGTGGGTCACCCCAACGGCATGACCACCCTGTACGGCCACCTCAGCCGGATCGATGTGGCATCGGGTGACGCGGTCGTGCCGGGAGCCCGGATCGGGCTGGTCGGTTCGACGGGCTATTCCACCGGCCCGCACCTGCATTTCGAGGTGCGGCGCGACGGGGTCCAGATCAATCCGGCCAGGGTCATGGGCCGGACCTTTCAGGTCAAGGTCGCCGCAAGGCCCGTCTGAACGATCCCGACGCCAGGACGCCTGCGGTCGCGATCAGCAGGATCGAGCTGACGACCATCCACAGCGGATGCGGCAGCATGGCATAGTTGGCCACCGTCGCGGCCAGCAGAACGCCCATGATGACCCAGGCCGTCCAGCCGCGAGCCGAAACCCGCACCGCCGCAAGCCCGCCCAGCAGGACCGCAGCGAAATAGGTCGCGATGATCGCGACCTTGGACCCGACCGGGACCGAGGCCATCATCGCTTCGACGGCGGCCGGATCGTTCATGTCCACCGCCGTTCCGCCGGTGATGGCATGGATCGCGAACTCGCCCGCGATCACGGTGGCGAAGGCAACGACCAGGCCGACGACGATCCCCAGAATGATTTTCAGCATGGTTCCCTCCCAAGACCCCTAAAGGACTGTCTCGCCGGTCTTGCCCCGGGTCAAGACGAACAGTGTGTCGGTGAAACCGGCTTGTGGGTTTCGAGCGCTTTGCTAAGCCTTTCCGACGGGTTCTGAACCGCGTCGCGGTCAGGTCCAGGTCAGGGAGGGCAGAATGGCGGCGGCATTGACGCTGGAGGGCGTGAGCAAACGCTATGGCGACTTCCAGGCGGTTCGCGATCTGAGCTTTCAGGTCCAGAAAGGGGCGATCTGCGGGTTTCTGGGTCCGAACGGCGCGGGCAAGACCTCGACCATCCGCATGATCCTGGGTCTGCAGGCGGCGACGTCGGGGCGGATCGAGATCCTGGGCTCGGACGACGGACGCAAGGTCCGGGACCGGATCGGTTTCCTGCCCGAGGAGCGGGGCCTGTACAAGAAGATGACGCCGGTCGACGCGATCGCCTTTCTGGGCTCGCTGAAGGGGGTTCCGACGGCGGAGGGACGCAGGCGCGCACGCGAGATGCTGGAGGCGCAGGGCCTGGGTGCGTCCCGGAACAAGAAGATGAAGGAGCTGTCCAAGGGGATGGCCCAGAAGGTCCAGCTGATCGCCGCCGTCGTCCACCGGCCCGAGTTCGTGATCCTGGACGAGCCGTTCTCGGGGCTGGACCCGGTCAACCAGATGGGGCTGGAGACGGTGATCCGCGACCTGGCGGCCAACGGCGCGACGGTGCTGTTCTCGACCCATGTGATGCAGCACGCCGAGCGGCTGTGCGACCGGGTCGTGCTGGTGGCGCGGGGGCGCAAGGCGTTCGAGGGCACGGTGGCCGAGGCCCGGGCGACCTCGCCCCGGTTCCTGGAACTGGAAGGTATCATTGCCCCAGAGGCGGTGGCGGGCCTGCCCGGGGTCACGGGGGTCGAGATCCTGTCCGACGCCGACGGCGTACGGACCCTGAAGGCCGCCCTGGCCACCCATGCCGCCGGCCAGGAAACCCTGAAGGCCGCCTTCCTGACGGGGCTGGATGTGCGGCGGTTCGAACTGCGTCAGCCCAGTCTGCACGATGCCTTCATCGACCTGACCGGCGACCATCCCGATCAGGACCAGTCGGTGGCCAAGGCCGCCTCAGGAGCCGCCCGATGAAACGCACCCTTCTGATCGCCCGCCGGGAATACCTGGCCTATGCGCGGACCGTGGGTTTCTGGCTGTCGCTGCTGGCGTTTCCGTTGTTCGCCGTGCTCGGGGGGGCAGTCCCCATCCTGATGCGGACATCCGAGCCGATCCGGGCCGTGGCCCTCATCGAACAGGGGGCCGAGGCCCAGGGCCTGTCCGCCGCGGTCCGCGACGCCCTGGCCGAGGATGCGCGGCGCAGGGCCCAGCGCGCCGCCGAGGCCGCCGAGAAAGCCGCCCAGACCGGGGCCCAGACCTCGGCCGCCGGCAATGCCCTGAGATCCCTGTCGCGGCCGGGCCTGAGGCTGGTTCTGGCACCGGCCGACATCACGACCGCCACGCCAGGCCCCGAGCAGGACGCGGCCGTGCGTCGCCATCTGGACCGCGATGCGCCCGAGGCGGACAAGCTCTCGGCCGTGGTCTTTCTGACCCGCCAGGACGGGACGCCGGCAGCCCGCGTCTGGACCGCGCGGGCCAGCGACGACACGGTCGAGGACTTCGTCCGTGATGCGCTGAAGGACTTCAACCGCAAGGCCGTGTTCGAGGCCGCCGGGATCAATCCTTCGGTGGTCGAAAGCACCGAGGCCTTCCGACCCCAGGTCACGGCGTTTTCGCCGCGTGCGGCCAGCGGCGGAGCGGTGTCGTTCAAGGACAAGCTGCCGGGCTTCATCGGCTTGATCGGCGGGTTCCTGCTGTGGTCGCTGATCATCACGGGTGCCTCGATCCTGCTGAACAGCGTGATGGAGGAGAAGTCGAACAAGATCCTGGAGGTGCTGCTGTCCTCGGCCTCGGCGACCGAGATCCTGGCGGGCAAGGTGCTGGGGGTGGCGATGCTGACCCTGACGGTCATGAGCGTCTGGGGCGGGATCGGCCTGGTTGGCCTGCTCAGCGCGGCACCGACGCAAGGGGCCCAGGTGCTGGAGATCCTGTGGGGCGGCGGGCTGCTGGCCTGGTTCGTGGCCTTCATGGTCGGGGGTTACCTGATGTATGCGGTGCTGTTTGCCGCCATCGGGGCCTTCTGCGACACGCCGCGCGATGCCCAGACCCTGATCGGGCCGATCATGATGGTGCTGGTCGTGCCGATGATCACCATGCAGCAGGCCCTGACGTCCCCGGACAGTCCCATGGTGCGCATCCTGTCGTGGATTCCGCCGTTCACTCCCTTCCTGATGATGGCGCGGATGCCGTCGCACCCACCGCTGTATGAATCGGTGGGGGCGCTGGTGGCCATGTTCGCCTTTGCCCTGTTCATGGTCTGGGTGGCGGGTCGGGCCTTCCGGGCGGGGGCCCTGTCGGACGTGAAGCTGAGCTGGAAGGCATTCGGCGCGGCGATCCGGGGCGGGGGGCGATAGGGCCCGGAGCGCCGTCAGAGGCCCGCACAAAAAGCACCCTGCACACCCTGCACGCCCTGCAATCGGCCCCGAGCCGAGCAAATTCGCAGGGCGGAAAAGAGGGCCGATACGGGAGGCATCTGCGCGTCCTGCGTGTCGGTCGAAACGGGAATGGCGATGTCAAAGACCGGTCGCCGACCAGTCTAACCCAGGCCGAGAGCGAGGCGCGCTGAAGGGCGCAGAATTTCGTGAAAGCCTTGCAGGGCTTGGGATTGGGTGTCGGAGATATGCGCGCTGGGGACGCTGTCCTGCTTAGGCAAGGCGAGAAGACGGCAACCGAAGCCTGACGGATGAGGGCTGTTTCAAGCGAGTTGGGTCTAACCGGCCAGGGTGTGAATCGGATGACATAGCCCCGTCATCCGCCCCTCCGGGACACGCGTCGTGCGCGCGCGATACGCCCATTCCTCGACCCGCGACGGGGACGACGGACAAAAGCAAAAAGGCCGGTGTTTCCACCGGCCTTTTCAAATCTCTGATCCTGAGACCGGCTCCTAGGAGCGCGGGCCGCCGGCACCGCCCGGACCCGGGACGCGGGGCTTCGGAGGCGGCAGCAGGCCTTCGCGCTGCATGCGCTTGCGGGCCAGTTTGCGGGCGCGACGAACGGCCTCGGCCTTCTGGCGGGCGCGCTTCTCCGAGGGCTTCTCGTAGTGCACGTGGCGCTTCATTTCACGGAAGCTGCCTTCGCGTTGCATCTTCTTCTTGAGGGCTTTCAGCGCTTGATCGACGTTATTATCGCGAACGAAAATCTGTACCAGGTTGAACTCTCCT
>Ga0075012_10001693_pt1 | contig 22167 bp, 15 predicted proteins | sample All_14_2_FD_71474 | JGI IMG/M metagenome (GOLD analysis project Ga0075012, IMG submission 71474) | Freshwater microbial communities in response to fracking from Pennsylvania, USA - Allegheny Zone_MetaG_DW_15 | ecosystem: Environmental > Aquatic > Deep subsurface > Groundwater > Drilled...
ACCGGCGCCGAAGCGACTTTGTCAGCCGCCTTCGCCTTTCGCGACGGCAGCACGTCCCGCCCCGCCCATGTGCAAACCCCGCCCCACACGGGATCTTCGACCCATGTCGCGCCCAATACGCTGAGGCCGCGTTCTACGGCGGCGTACCAGCTTTCCTGCGCCACGATTCCCTTGGCCCGGGCCGGCAAGGAGCCGGTCACGATCAGCTTTTCCTCCGCGCGCGTCATCGCGACATAGAGCAGCCGCCAATGCTCCTCGCGCTCCTCGCGCGCCCTGGCTTCGACAGCCTCGCCTATCGATCCCACCCGCTCCGCCTTGCGCGGCGGCACGATAGGCAGGCCTTCCCACTCCACCACGTCACGCCGGTTTCCGGCATCGGGATCACGCGCGGCGTCCGCCAGTATGACGACCGGCGCCTGAAGCCCTTTCGCGCCGTGTACCGTCAGCAGGCGGACGGCGTCGGCCTGTCCCGCCGCATCGCGCACAATGTCCACATTGCCGCGATCGAACCAGTCGATGAAGCGTTGCAGCGAAGCATCGCCCTCACCCTCGAACGCGATCGCCGCATTCAGCAGTTCCTCGATCGGATCGCGCGCTTCCGTACCCAGCCGGGCGAGCAACCGTCGCCGTCCCTGCAACGGGCCGGAGAGGATATGCTCAAGATAACGGTATGGCGTCATGAGGTCGGCTACGGAGAGAAGCCCGCGCAGCGGCGCGAGTGCGTCGTCATCCAGCCTTCCGCGCAAATGCCGCCAGAGGCCCTCCGTCCGGCCGAAGGCGCGCGCATAAAGTTCATCCTGCGTCCAGCCCACAAGCGGAGAGGTCAGCAGGCAGGCCAGATTCAGGTCGTCCTCCGGCTGCACCGCGAAGCGCAGCGCGGCGAGCAGATCGCGCACTGCCAGCGGCGCATTGAGCCGCAGGCGATCGATGCCCGCGACGGGCACATTCTCCTCGTAGAGCCGCGCCACGATCAGCCGCGCCAGATCGCCCCGACTGCGAACCAGGATCATGACGTCGCCGGCCGTTATCGGTCTCCCCTTGCTCTCGAGCATGACGCCATTGTCGATCCATTCCCGAATCTGCCTCGCGATTTTGGCCGCCAGCGCGCGCTGCTGGTCCGCCAGCCAGTCCTCGGGCGTCTCGGCGTCCTCGTCATCGGCGGCGACTTGCGCGATTACAGGCTTCCACAGCGACACCTCGCCGGGATGCTGGTTGACGCCATGATGCGGCTCCAGCGGTTCGGCGAGGCCCAACTGGATATCGGTGATGCCTTCCATCGTGGCGTCGACGGCTTCCAATACGGCCGGCATCGACCGAAAACTGTCATTGAGCGAAAGGTCGTGGAAGATGTGATCGCTGCTCTGCGCCTTTGCGCGAAAGGAAAGTTTTGCAGCGAGAAAGGCCATGGGGCTGGTGCCCTGAAAGCCGAAGATCGCCTGCTTGAAATCGCCTACGGTAAAGATCGTGCGCAGCGCTGAGCCGCGCGCGCCTTCGCCTGCAAAGAACTCCGCCGCGAGCGCCGCCACGATTTGCCACTGCGCATTGTTGGTGTCCTGCGCCTCATCGACCAGAATATGATCCGTGCGCTGGTCCAGCTTGTAGCGAATCCAGTCCGCCATGCCGCCTTCCAGCAGCAGTTCGACCGCGCGCTGGATCAGGTCGTTGAAGTCGACTGCTCCGGTCGCCCGCTTGGCCTCGGCATAGCCGAGCGCATAGGCGCGCCCGGCATGCAGCGCCTGCGCCAGCAGATCGGCGTAGGCGGCCTGTTCGCGCAGCGCCATCATTTCGGCGCACAGCCGACCCAGCCGTGCGGCCAGTTCGACATAGTCCGGCTCGATGGCGATCAGCTTGGCCGAGGCCTTTCGCTCCTCGCCCTTGCCGGTCAGGAAGACGCCCGCCAGATCCGGTAGCGTGGCCGCCCGGACAATGTCGTCTGTGCTGCGCCAGGCCGCTATGCGATCGGCGAAGCCGAGGCCGGTGGCGGTGCCCCATGCCGCATTCGCGGCGGCGATCCGCGCAAGTGACGCGATATCGAAGGCATCGTCGCTGCATTGGTTGGCGATGACCGCATCGATGTTGCCCGGCGGCAAGCCTAGCGCCTCGCCCAGCCACAACCGTATGTCGCCCGGCAATGCATCCAGCGCCGCGTGATTGCTCGCCGCCCGCATCAAAAAGCTTTCGGCGCCCGCTTCTCCAAGCCGCAGGCTCAGCGCCTGCAGCGCATCCATCAGGGCATCGTCTCGCGCCAGTTCGGCGCGCACGACCAGATCGGCAAGCGCCTGTCGCGCGAGCACGCCCTGTTCGCGATCGTCGAGCGGGCGGAAACCGGGCACCAGATCCGCTTCGATCGGAAAGGCGGATAGCAATTGCTGGCAAAAGCTGTGGATGGTCTGGATGCGCAACCCGCCGCCCGTCGCCTCCAGCACGTCGGCGAACAGCCGGCGCGCTCGCTCGCGCGCCTCCGGCCCCGAAGGTTCACCCAGCGCTTCCAGATCCTGAAACAGCGCCACGTCATCCATCTGCACCCACGCCGCAAGTCGGCCATGGATGCGCTCCGCCATTTCCGCAGCGCCGGCTTTGGTGAAGGTGAGGCACAGGATATGTTCAGGCGATACGCCCTTGAGCAACAGGCGATAGACGCGCGCAGTCAGGACGTGGGTCTTGCCGGTTCCCGCCGACGCCGAAAGCCACACATGCGCGTCCGGACCGGAAGCGAGCGCCTGCTTTCCCTTGAGCGGCTGAAGACCGTCAACCGCGCGCGTCATCGACCGCTCCTTCCGGCGCACTGTCCGCACGCCCGTACCATTCCTCCAGACGCATCAACTGGTCATAGTCGGCATAGGTCGGTATTTCGGGATGCAGCTTGGCGGTGAACGGTGCGGTTCCAAGCAGCCAGTCTTCTGCGACCCCGGTAAAGTCGGCCAGGGTAGAAGCGACAAAGTCCTCCGTCCGCATCTTGCCCCGCTTGCCTTCCGCATCGACGGGGCTGTCCCTGTAACCGAACTGATCGCCCTTCTTGCCAAGGGACCAATATTCGAACGCTGCTCCGGTCAGGGGCGGGCGAAGCTCTTCAAAACCGCCGCGTTCCGCGATCAGGCCGAGCAGGCCAAGCTGGAGCGCATAGCCCGCCGTCACCATCTTCGGGCTTGGCGGCTTGCCGGTCTTGTAGTCGACGATGGCCAGCGTTCCATCGGCCATCCGGTCGATCCTGTCCGCCGTACCGAACAGAGTGATACCGGCGACTTCCGCCTCTCCGCGCTTTTCGATCAGGGCGATGCGCCGGCCCTCGGCCAGATCGCCCCGCACCTGATCGGCAATCCATTCCACGGCTTTCAGCAAGCGCGGCTGCCAAAGCGCACGCATCAGCGGATGCGCTTCCGCCTCCGCCAGCAGCGCGCGCGCACGCGCCTCCAGCATTGCCGGGTCGCCGCCGTCGCGCTCCGCCCACAGCTGCAGGATGCGGTGGACGGCCGTACCGCGCCAGGCTGCGCTGGGATCGGCGTCCAGCGGATCGAGCGTCCTGAGCCTGAGCATGGCTTGCGCATAAAAAGCGTAAGGATCAGCCTTCAGGCGATCCACCGCCGTGACGGCGATCTTCCGGGGACGATCAGCCGCTGGCGGCGCAGGCGCGGGGCGCGTGGCGGGGTTCTGCGCGCCCGGATCGTCGATCCGTGCGGACAGCGCGGGCAGGCGCGTATCCGCCTTCCATTGCGGACCGGACATCGCCTGCAGCCGAAGCCAGAAGCGCGAGGCCACGGTCGGCGCCCCTTCCCCGCGTCGCGCCCGCGTGATGATGACTTCCGGCGCACCAAGACCACTCGCAAAGTCGTGCGCCGCAAGGCCGATGCGCCGCTCAAGCCCCGGCAATCCCAGATCGGCGCGTATGCGCGGCGCCAACCATGGGTCCGGTTGTGGCAGAGCCGGCCAGGTGCCTTCGTTCAGACCCGCAAGGATCACGAGATCGGCCTGCTGGAGTCGCGCCTCGATCAGGCCCAATATGGCGATGCGCGGATGCCCGCCCTGCGGCGGACGCACGGCGACGCGTTCCATCAGGCGCTGCAAAAGGGCAGGCAGCACGCGCGCCTCCATGTCGCGCGGTCCTTCGATCGCCGCATCCTCCATGTCCGCGAACAGGGATGAGGCGGCGCGCCCCGCCGTCCCGGACCAGAGTGCGTCCCCGGCCAGCCTTTCGCCCGCCTCCCGCAGGGCGCCGATCAGCGTCGGCAGGTCCGCGCCACGTGCAAAGCTGTCCTCCAGCGGCGCAAGCACGGCGCGCGCGGTCGGCCACCAGCGCGCGACATGCGCGCGAAGCCTGCGGTTTCTATCCTCCTCTTCCGTCGGACGCGGACGCAGCGCCGCGTCGATCCCGACCAGCCCGGCCGCCGGACGCGGCCCCCGCAGGATCAGGTCGAGCTGGCGTACTTCCTCCAACCAGTCGAGGCGGGCGTCGCCCTGCATGGTCAGTGGATGCTTGAGCAGGGCGAGCAGCGCCACCGGCGCGAACCGCTCCGCAGCCGCCGTCGCCAGCGCGGACAGGAAAGCGCCCGGCGGCGTCTGGTGCAGCGGGCGGCCGGCGCTATCATCGGCGACGATATCCCAGCGCGCCAGATGCGCGGCGACGCGCCCAGCCAGCGCGCGATCCGGCGTTATCAGCAGCGCGGTGCGCTCCGGCGTCTCGATCGCTTCGCGCAGGGCGATGGCTAGGGCCTGCGCCTCGTCCGCAGGGGTTGCAACCTCTATGGCGCGAACGCCCGTCAGCGTCCGTTCGCCGGTCGACAACGTGCGCCACTTCACACTGTGGGCGGGCGTCAGCATCGCGTTGGAAATCGCCCGGCTCCGCGCGGCGCGCGCGTCATGACCGCCGCCCCAGCGCCAAAGCGCGACTTCCTCGCGCGCTACGCCCATCCGATCCAGCATCAGCTTCAACACATATTGCGGATGGGTTTCATGCGGACGCGGCCTTCTGCCCGTTTCCGGGTCGGCATCGAACGGACCGATGGCGTCCCACTCATCGGGCGACATATGCTGATCGAGCTCCGCCAGCACCACCTGACCACGTGGCATCCGCGCGACCGTTCGCAACAGACGCGCAACCGCTGGCGCGGACGTGGAGACGCCCGCCGCCACGACAAAGCCTTCGGGCGGCGTATCCGACCATCTGCGGGTGGCGAGCGCCAGCAACTGCGCGCGCCGGTCGGCCAGATCGATCATGCCCCGCTGCGCCAGTTCCCGCGGCCAGCGTTCCGAAAGGATGGCGAAAAGATCGAGCGACTTGGCCCAATGGACCGAGAGATCACCCGAAATGTCCAGCGCGGTCAGCGCCGACAGCGGCACTTCCTCCACCAGCAGCTCATCAAGCGCACGCCCCAGCGCTTGCCCCAATCGCATCGCCTCTCCGGCGTCGACCGGCTGGCCCGCGTTGCGCCGCACATCCTGCACCAGCCGTGCCAGGATCATCTGCCGCAGCATCGGCGGGCACGCAGGCGGAATGTCCGTCTCACCGTCGATGGGGTCGAGCGCCGGCCCCAGCCGGTCGTCAAGCTCGACGTCGCCGATCGGCACAAGCCGCGGCAGCAGCAAGCCGCCATCCGACCGCCGCACAAAGGCGTCGCGGATGGCGCGCGCCGAACGATTGTTGGGAACCAGTACGATCCCCCGCGCAAGGCCGAGCGGATCGCGCCCGAACTGTGCGATCAGGCCGGCTGCGAGCGCGTCCGCAAACGCGCGGTGCGCCGGGATGGTGTAAACGGCAGGACGGCGATGCTCCGCCATCGTGCCTCAGGCTCCCGCCAGCACCGCTTCGACTTGCGGGATCGCCTGCGGCGTGCCCACGTCGAACCACAGGCCCTGATGCGACACGCCGTACAGGCGCCCGGCCGCGATGGCGCGGTCCCAGAATATGTTCGTCGAAAAGACCTCGCCCGGCGCATCGCGCAGTAGGCGCGGCGACATGATCTGGATGCCCGTGAACACGAAAGGCGCCAGCCGTCCCGGCCGCCGCCGCGTAATCCGCCCCATCGCGTCCATGTGGAAATCGCCGACGCCGCTGTGACAGGATGCGCGGGCATGCGGCACGAGCAGCAGCAGGGCGTCCATGCGATCGTCGTCCCACAGGGCGGACAGTATTGCGATGCTGTCGCGCGGACCATCGATCCACAGATTGTCGCTGTTGGCGCACAGGAAAGGATCGTCGCCCAACAGCGGCGCGGCCTTCATCAGCCCCCCGCCTGTCTCCAGCAGCTTCGCACGCTCGTCGGAGATCAGTATGTCCATGTCGCCCTTGCGCGACGCAAGGTGCGCCTCGACCGTATCCGCCAGATAATGGACGTTGACGATCACGCGCTCGATGCCGCCCGCCTCCAGCCGGTTCAGGGCATGATCGATCAGCGCTTTGCCGGCGACGCGCACCAGCGGCTTGGGTCGCGTGGCCGTCAGCGGGCGCATGCGCTTGCCGAGCCCGGCTGCCATCAGCATGGCGGTCTTCACCTGAAAGCTCATTGGGACGCCGCGCCCTCAAGCGCGTGGTGGCGCTTTCCCGGAGGAATATTGTTCGCAAACCATGCTTTGACCGGCGCCAGCGCCGGGTGCGCGAGGTCGCGCTCCAGCAGGCCCCACATCCGCGGCAGGAAATCCAGATAGCGTGGCTTCCCGTCGCGCTTCCACAGGCGCGTGAAAATGCCGATGATCTTTGCGTTGCGCTGTGCGCCCAGCACCGCATAGGCCGCGTCAAAATCGCCGCCGGGCTGCGCGATTCGCTTGTAGAGGTCCAGCATCGCCGCTTCCACGGCGACGGGCACATCGCGCCGCGCGTCCTGCAACAGTGATACGAGATCGTAGGCGGGATGACCGACCAGCGCGTCCTGGAAATCGAGCAGGCCCAGGCCACGCGATTGCCCATGCTCGGGGATCAGCATGATGTTCTCTGCGTGATAGTCGCGCAGCACCGTCACTTTCGGCGCATCATCCTGTTCCACGATCGGCAGCACGGCATCCCATGCGGTCGTATAACCCGCTGCATCCACCGTCAGTCCCACAGCCGGGCAATACCACTCCGTCAACAGAGCAGCCTCGCGCTGATAGACGGCACGGTCGTAGGGCGGCAGGTCGCCGGGCGGCAGGCGATGCAAGTCTGCGAGCAGGCTGACCGCGCGTTCGTAGACGGCCATTTCCTCGTGCGGGGCCGCATCCAGATATTCGCGCACGCGAATGTCCCCGAAATCCTCCAGCAGCACCAGGCCATGGTCAAGGTCGCGTGCCAAGATGCGCGGCGCTGCAAAGCCCTGCCCGATCAGGTGATCGGCAATGGCCAGGAAGGGCCGTGGATCCTCATGCGGCGGCGGCGCATCCATCAGCACGGCCTGCCGTCCATCCTCTACCACGCGAAAATAGCGCCGAAAGGAGGCATCGCCGGCCAGCGGCAGGATGTTCGCCGCACCCCAGCCTGCACGTTCAAGGAAAGCCGGCGCCGCGGCCGGCGGAGTCATCAGGGGAGCCATCGGCCCTTCCAAGCGTCGGGCGTGGTAACTGTCAAGCGCCGCACGCCGCCTTCTTCCACGAAGATCTGCAGTCTCAGCGCCTGCGGCCAGATCCTGTCGCCCAGCCGTTCCGGCCATTCGATGAACAGCGCGCCGTCCATCAGATACTCATCCAGCGCCAATTCCGTCACATCCGCCGGATCGTCGATGCGATAGAGGTCGACATGCGCCACGGGCAGAGAGACCATCGGCGCATCATAGGGCTGGACGATCGCAAAGCTGGGGCTCGGCACCTCGCCCTCATGACCAAGCCCCTCCAGCATGCCGCGCGCCAGCGTGGTCTTGCCCGCGCCAAGCGACCCCTCGATGGCAATCACGTCGCCGACACGCAGCATGGAGGCCAGCCGGCGCCCCATCGCCTGCATGGCGTCTTCATCGGCTATCAGGAAAGTTTCGCTCATCGCTCGATCGGCATCTTGCGCGACAAGGTCATGGTGACCACCGTGCCCTGCCCCGGCTCGGAAATCAGCGACAGGGTGCCGCCATGCGCCTCCACAAGTTGCCGTGCAAGCGGCAGGCCCAGACCAAGCGCGCCGTCACGCTTTTCCTTGCCGCGCACGGTGCGACTGAAACGGTCGAATGCGCGCGTTTGCGCCTTTGCATCCATGCCCGGCCCATTGTCCGACACGACCAGGCGCGCGGTCATGCCGCCACCATCGCCGTGCAACAGCACCCGGCTCCCTTCCGGCGCATAACGCACGGCATTGTCTAGCAGCCGGTCGAGTGCTTGTCCCAGTCGGCGGGCGTCGCCTTCCACGGTGCCGAGCGACGGCTTCAGATCCACCGCAAGGTCGATATTCTTCGCCTTCACATCCACCGCCACACGGTCCACGCATTCGCGCGCAAGATCGGCGAGCAATACTGGCTTGCGCTCCAGCGGCAGGCTTCCCGCCTCACCCTGGGTCAGATCGAGCACATTGTCGATCAGCACCTGCAGCCGCGCGGTGCTCTGGACGATAGCGCCCACATAATCGCGCGCGGCATCCGGCAATTCCCCGGCAAGCCCCGCCTGCATCATCTCTGCAAAACCCGCGATGGAGGTCAGCGGCGTACGCAGCTCATAACTCATGTTGGACAGGAAAGTGGACTTGAGCTTGTCCGCTTCCTCCAGCGCTTCGTTGCGATCCCGCAGCACCTGCTCGATGCGGCGGCTGTCGGTGACATCCAGCATCGTGAAAAGCGCGTTCCCGTCCGGCAACGGGATGGCGGCGAAGTCGAAGCTGCGGCCGTCGGCAAAGGTTACGCGCCCCCCCCTCTGCCGCCGCTCCAGCGTGGCCGCGCGCACGAGCTCGCGCACCAGGCTGGCCTGATGCGGTTTCATCAGGCGGCTCGCGACCTTTTGCGTGAGTTCGTCGATGCGCGGATGCTTGGCCAGCAGCGCTTCGTCCATGTCCCAGATCTGCCGAAAGCGGGTATTCCACAGATGCAGGCGGCCATCGTCCGCAAAGACACCCACAGCCTCGAACAGATTGTCGAATGTCGCGGTGCGGACACGCAGCAGCGTGTCGCGCGCGCTGGAAAGCTGCACATGCTCGGTACGGTCTTCAAAAATGGTGAGCAGGCCGCCATCGGGCAGCGGTTGCGCGAACACCCGCAGATGCGTGCCGTCGGACAGAAGCCACTGTTCCTCTCGCGCTTCCGGCGACAGGAACCAGTCGCGCCGTTCGGCGCGCCAGGCCGGAAAATCGCGATTTTCCGGAACGCGCCCTGCCTCGCGCATGCGATCCAGTACGCGCTCGAATTCCGGGGCGTCGGCCAGATGCTCGGGCTGGAGGCCGAACAGGCTGATGAACGGCTGGTTCCAGAAGCGCAGCGCGCGATTGGCGTCGAACTGCGCCACACCGGCAGACAACCGGTCGAGCATGCCGCGCTGCGCCTCCAGCAACCGACGATGCTCGGCGCGCGCCTGGTCAAGATCGTTGACGTCGATGGCGAATCCGGCGACGCCCGCATCGCCCAGCGGCACATCGACAACGCGCATGGTCCGGCGCTCTCCGTCGATGGTGGCCGGCACCAGGCGCGCAAGCGGTTCGCCCGATCGCATGGCCACCAGCGCCGCCGCGCGGGGCGACTGACCATCCAGTGTCTCGACCAGTTCGATGCCCTCGGTAATGACGCGCGTCGCGGAGGGCGCGTCGACCGCCGCCACATAGGCGCTGTTGACGAGAGCGAGCTTCATGTCGGGGGTGCGATGCCACATCGGCAACGGCGCAGCCTCAATCAGACCCGACAGGGAATCGAGCGCCTCGCGCAACTGGTCCCGCTCAAAGCGCAGCGCCTCGATTTCTGTCTGGCTTTCCGTCGCGTCGAACACCCACAGGATAACACCGCCACCGGCGTCGAAACTGGACGGCGCCGGCGCACCGCGCACAAGCAGGGCACGAGTCGAATCGATGACCCGAATGGCACGCGCGAACGGCCTGCCGGCGCGCTGGGCGGCCTGTATGTCGGCGCCCAGCGCTGCTGCGTCAGCGGGGTCCAGGCCACCATCAGCCGCCAGCAGTTCGGACACGAAGTTCGGCGGCCGATCCCGCCCCAGCCATGCCGCAAGTCGCGCAGGCGCATCGATGCGTCCGTCTGCGCGCACCATGAGCGGTATGGCCGGAGCCGCGGCGAGCAACGCCGCCAGCCTGTCCGATTGCGCGCGGGCCTGGCCACCCTGCCTGCGCATGGCGAGACCGGAATGAACAGCCCAGGCCGCCACGGCGAGCCACAAGGCCAGCGTCGCGCCGATAATTGCCAATGCAGAGGGTGTGAGCGCCAGCATGGCTATCGCTTTTCCTCAGTGGAGGCGATCGGAGGCTGGGGACGCATTGCGGTCCCCTAGCTCAATCGGAGGACAGCGCAAAGCAGCTTGGCTGCTCAACCGATGCGACAGGGAAAAAGAAAGGGGAGCGGCGCAATTCCGCGCCGCTCCCCCGACATCCGATAGGGGGTTTTAGAACTTCACGGTCGCGGCCGCGCGGAAATAGCGACCCAGAATGCCGGAATAATAGGTGATGGTGCCGCCAGCCGCCGGCACCGGGAAGGGCGGATCGGCGTCGAACACATTATCGACGATGAATTTGAGCTTGAACTGCTCATTCACGCTGTAACCGATCGTCGCATTGAACAGCCACCATGCATTCATGCTGGGATACTGATAATCACCCGGCGCCGCATCTGCGTCGATTACGGATTTACCGAAATACTGTGTCTGCCACAGCAGATTGACCGGACCATTCTCATAATTGATGTTGGCGGTGAAGCTGTGCTTGGGATCACCGATCTCTCCGCGCGCGGTGTTGATGTCGCCATTGCCGACCCGCGTTTCCAGCTTGTTGAGATACATATAGTTGATCGAAAGGCCGAGATTGCCCGCATTGGCGCCCAGGCCGAGGTCGGCCAGATCCTTTCTGTAGGCGATTTCCGCCGTCAGGCCCTCAAAATCCAGCGACGCGGCATTCGCATACCCTGTCCGCACGAAAGTCACCTGACCATTAGCGTCACGATCGATCTGCGAACATATGGCGCTGGGGAATTCAGCGGCATCGTAGCAGGCGTTAAGGGTGTTGAGCGTGTCGAGCGAGACCACCGCCTGCTTCAACGAAATGTCGACCCAGTCGACGGCGATCGTCAAGCCCCGCACGAACCGCGGACGAATGATGGCGCCCACGGTCCAGGCATCGGCCCTTTCGTTCTGGAGATCGGGATTGCCGGACACGCTGATTGGCGACGTGAAATCTACGATGTTCGACGTGAAGTTATCGGGATCGGCAATGCCGGCCGCAATACAGTTCGCCCGCCTTTGGGCCGGATTGGGACCGGCATTGACAAAGCGGCTGTCGCACGGATCGTTTGCCGTTTCGAAAGCCTGAGACGTCGGGTTGAAGAACTCGGTGATCGCAGGGGCACGGATCGACCGCGTGAAATTGCCGCGGAAGGTAACATCCTCGATCGGTGCTATCCGACCGCCGACTGTCCAGGTCCAATCGGTGCCAGCGAGCGAATGGTCAACGTAGCGAACCGCGCCTTCCAACTCGGCGGAATGGATGAAGCCCCAGCCCATTCCGGGGGAAACCAGCGGAATACGCAGCTCGCCGAACAGCTCGTTGGTGTGGAACTTGCCGCTGACTGGGTCGATGGGAATGATGCGCCCGAACTGTTCGCGCGTGCCATCACCATCCGCATCCTCGCCATAATAGAACGTACCCGGATCGAAGCGCGTCTTTTCCTGACGATGTTCATAGCCGAAGGAAATGCCGACATCGCCACCCGGCAGCGTGAAGAGTGCCCCACCGATATTGGCGTTGAACACCAGCTGCTCGTTGATCGAAACCGGCCGCGCGATCGCAGTCACATAGTCCAGTGCTTCCTGGCTGAACTGGTTGACGCCGAACAGATTGAGCGGACTGCAGGTGGAATTCAGCGTGGCGATATTGGCGTTGGTATAACCCGGCCGGCAGATGATGTTGCCGTTGCCGTCATCCACCGCATCAATAGCGTTCAGGAAATTCTGCTGTACCAGTTGGCGGGTCTTTCCGGAGGTCTTGGAGCGGCCATAATTGGCAGAAACTTCCCATTTGAAAGCACGGCCACCCAGATCGAGATCACCGTCAAAGCCTCCGACGAAACGGTAAAGCTCTACCGTCGCTTCAGAACGTCCCGAAGCAAGGTCTGTATTGGCACGCGTCAAAAGAAACTGGCTAAGGTCGCCGTCGCCGTTGATCCCACCAACAGCCGCAAGGTTGCTCAGGATCACGGCCCGGTCCGCCGGGTCCAGATAGGGATTGTCGATGCTGAGCACGATGTTGCCATCGGCCGATCCCGCAGGACCAAAGAGCGCGGTATTATATACCGGCTGATCGGCGATGTTGGTGCCCTTGCTCCGTGCGTACCATGCCTCCCCAAAGAAGCGGATACCGTCGGTCACCTGATAACTGCCCAGCGCATTGGCCAGATACCGCTCGCTGGTCGCAAGCAGATTGCCATAGTCCGCCAGGGGGAACCCGTTACCGCCGGAGCTTTCGATCAGACTTCCCGTGCGCTCGCCGAAATCGAGCACTTCCAGTTTGCCGGCGTTGTTGAATTTCAGGACATTGCCGGCGCCATCGAAGATACCCGCAAATTCCGGGATGGAATCGCCTGCCAGCGGAATGCCGGTGTTGGTGAAGATGTTATAGCGCTGGTTGTAATAGAGCGACTGGAGGAACGGTGAATCGGGGTCTGCAGACGTCGTGAAGAACGGCCCTGCCGCACTCGTCAGAAAGCGGCTCGACGTCGCCAGGCCCACCGTCTTGTTATATTCGCCTGCGACGACAAAATTGCCGCGTCCGTCTCCAAAATTGAAGCCGGCGATGGCCTGAAGCCGCGTTTCGGGCGCATCTCCGCGTTGGGATATTCCGCGCTGTGCCTCAATCTGAAAGCCGTCAAAATCCCGCTTCAGGATGATATTCACCGTGCCGGCAATGGCGTCGGATCCGTAGATCGGCGCGCCGCCGACCGCGACCGTTTCGATGCGGTCGACCAGAGCGGTCGGAATAACGTTGAGGTCGACCTGGCTGCCCGCGTCCACAGGCCCAAAGATCGACGCCGTGTTCGATGATACGAAGCGACGGCCGTTTACCAAGGTCAGCGTGCGTTGCGTGCCGAGCGAGAAGAAGTCTACGAACGTCTGCGCAGGACCGAGGGACGACTGGCCGCCCACGGGGCTGTTGCCCGGTACGCCGAACGCGGGCAGTTCCGAAAGCGCCTGACCCACATTGGTATAGCCGCGATTGTCGATCTGCTGGCTGCCGATCAGCATCGCCGGCTGCACCGTATCGAACCCAGCCCGCGGGATGCGCGATCCGGTAACGATGATCGTCTGGTCATCGGCATCGGTAGAAGAGGAAGCTTCGGCGCTCTGCGGGGTGCCTGCGGGCGTTTCATCCTGTGGCGTCGTCTGCGCCTGCGCTACGGTACCCAGCATCAGCGCCAGGATTGAGGCCGCACTGGTTCCGACACAGGTTGCTACCAGCTCTTTCATGACAATCCCCTCTTTCACTAGCGTAACGGACTAGCGGCCCATGCAACGCCGGAACTGAAGGAAGTGTTTCCCGCAAAAAGCATTTTGCGGAAGCGTGTTGCTGTTATGCAACAGCAAAGGGGCCGGAGCATGCTCCGACCCCTTTTTTATCAGGCGATTCTGCCGGATCGAACCGGATCAGTAGCGATAATGATCCGGCTTGAACGGGCCTTCGACGCTGACGCCGATATAGTCGGCCTGCTTCTGCGTCAGCTTGGTCAGCTTCACGCCCAGCTTTTCAAGGTGCAGTTCGGCGACCTTCTCGTCCAGATGCTTGGGCAGGACATAAACGTCGTTCTTATACTCGCCGCTCTTGGTCCACAGTTCGATCTGCGCCAGCACCTGGTTGGTGAAGGACGAGGACATGACGAAGCTGGGGTGGCCGGTCGCGTTGCCCAGGTTCACCAGACGGCCCTTGGACAGGACGATGATCTTCTTGCCGTCGGGGAACTCGACTTCGTCGACCTGCGGCTTGATCTCGGTCCACTTCATGTTGGAAAGACCGGCAATCTCGATCTCGCTGTCGAAATGGCCGATGTTCGACACGATCGCCATATTCTTCATCGCGCGCATATGCTCGACGGTCAGCACCGCTTCATTGCCGGTAGCGGTCACGAAGATGTCGGCGCGGGTCGCCGCCTCTTCCATGGTCACCACTTCATAGCCTTCCATCGCCGCCTGCAGCGCGCAGATCGGATCGATCTCCGTCACCAGCACGCGTGCGCCGCCGTTGCGAAGCGAGGCTGCCGAACCCTTGCCGACGTCGCCAAAGCCGGCGACGCAAGCGACCTTGCCGGCCAGCATCACGTCGGTGGCGCGGCGGATGGCGTCGACCAGCGATTCCTTGCAGCCATAGAGGTTGTCGAACTTCGACTTGGTGACGCTGTCGTTCACATTGATCGCCGGGAAAGGCAGCTTGCCCTTCTTGCTGAGCTCATACAGGCGGTGGACGCCGGTGGTGGTCTCTTCCGACACGCCCTTGATGGTGGCGACGGTCTTGGTGAGGTAGCCCGGACGCTCCGCCAGGAAGCGCTTCAGCGTCGCGACGAAGATTTCCTCTTCTTCGTTCGATGGCGTGAACAGCGCTTCGCCGGCTTCCACGCGCGCGCCCCACAGCGCAAACATCGTGGCGTCGCCGCCATCGTCCAGGATCATGTTGGCGGTCTCGTCCTGACCCCAGTCGAAAATGCGGATCACATAATCCCAATATTCCTCAAGGGTTTCGCCCTTGATCGCGAAGACCGGTACGCCCGATGCGGCGATGGCCGCGGCGGCGTGGTCCTGGGTCGAGAAGATGTTGCACGTTGCCCAGCGCACCTGCGCGCCCAGCGCCGTCAGCGTCTCGATCAGCACGGCGGTCTGGATCGTCATGTGCAGCGAACCGGTGATGCGCGCGCCCTTGAGTGGCTGCGCGGCGCCGAATTCCTTGCGGAGCGCCATCAGGCCGGGCATCTCCGTCTCGGCGATGTCCATTTCCTTGCGCCCGAACGTGGCGAGGCTCAGATCCTTGATGACATAATCGTTGAAGTCGGTGGTGGCGGCAGTAGCCAAGGGTCTTCTCCTTGCGGATGGCTGTTCATGGGCCGTGCGGCATCAGGCCCGCGGCGATGCCCGCCCAGTAGCAACCACGGCCATCGAACGCAATCGAATATAAAGTTTTCTTTAAGTGCCCCTCGCGGCGTTACTCAGGCGGAGCCGGCTTCGGCAACCAGATGCGCCGCATCGATCCCGCTTGCGGCAAAGGCGGATGTCCAGCGCGCATCCGTGGCCGTGTCAAAAAGGATGTCGGTATCGCCCGGCGCCAGGAACCATGCGGCGCCCAGCATTTCCTGCTCCAGCTGCCCGGCGCTCCACCCGGCATAGCCCAGAGCAACCAGATAGCGGCTGGGCCCGCGCCGCTCGGCAATTGCCTTCAACACGTCAAGCGAGCCGGAAAGGGCCCAGCGATCCCCGACCTGCAGCACCTCCTGCCCGCCCCAATCCAGCGAATGGAGTACGAAACCCCGGCGTGGTTCCACCGGCCCACCACGCAGAACCGGCGTGTCGGGCACATTCGATCCGTCAATATCGAAGCTGGCGAGCAAGTCGCGCAGGCCCAGCCCGCCGACCTCCGATCCCAGATCGATGCCCAGCGCGCCATTTTCATCATGCGCGCACATCGCGATAACGGCACGGTCGAAATTGCTGTCGCCAATGCCGGGCAACGCCAGCAGCAACTGGCCAGAATAGAAATGCGGCAGTTCCATGGGACAAGGATATGGTAGCGCGTGCCCGGCTGCAACGTCGGCCCGTCGTCGGAAAAGCCGGTCACGACGCAGGCACGCCTGAGCGACCGCTTGACTAACGGCCGCGAAGGCACGACCTGACGCCCCGATCGCGTTCATTCCATTTGGACGCATCCCAGGAAAGGAGCCTCACCGTGACCATAGCCAAGGGCGACACGCTTCCCCAGACCACATTCGCGACGATGACCGAAAACGGCCCCGAGCAGATCGACAGCAAGGATTATTTCGCCGGCAGGAAAATCGCGCTCTTTTCCGTCCCCGGCGCATTCACGCCGACCTGTTCCGCCAAGCATTTGCCGGGTTTTCTCGAAAAAGCCGAAGAACTGAAGGCAAAGGGCATCGACGAGATCGCCTGCACGGCGGTCAACGACCCCTTCGTGCTGGGCGCGTGGAGCAAGTCGGCCGACGCGGACGGCAAGGTCAAGATGCTGGCGGATGGCAACGGCGCTTTCGCCAAGGCCGTAGGTCTGGAGATGGACGGCAGCAAGTTTGGCCTTGGGACACGCGGCCAGCGCTTTTCGATGATCGTCAATGACGGCGTCATCGAGCAGCTGAACGTGGAAGCCCCCGGCGACTTCAAGGTGTCCAGCGCCGAGCATATGCTCACACAGCTCTAAAGCGGCTGGAGATATGGCCGGGCGTCAGCGTCCGGCCGCACCCCAAAGGTTCTCGGCCCGCACATAGCCACGCTTGCCGCCTACATCGAACAGGCACCAGCCGCCGGAACATTCGGAAATCGCGCCGACCACGCCTGGCTCCGCGCGAAACAGAACCCGGCCCCCGTCGCCGCGTCCTTCACGAAGCGGCGCAATCGAATCGATCACGATCGCGGTCGGGGCATCACCCAGCAACCGGACATGCATCCAGCCCTTGGTTCCGGTTGAATCCTCTACCTTCCGCCAGCTGCCTAGCACCTGGATCACCCGAACCGGCAGTCCGCGCTGGCGATACAGCCAGCTCGAGGGATAGTCATAGCTCGGCCCGACGCGCATCATGGCCTCGGTCTTGGTGATCGATGCCCAGTAGGGCGTCTTGCGCGCCTGGGCAGCGGCCAGAGTAGCGCCGGCCACCATGACCCCGGCCGCCAGCAAACCCTGGCCCAATTGCATCCACCGACTGATCCGCATCATCGTTCCTATAGTCTTCGCCGTTCATTAGCGCTGCAACGGCACAGGCTTCAACCGGTGATGATGCCAATAGCGCTTGACGCCCTCACCGCCTCGGGCATAGCGGCTGGCCATGGCCAAACGCACACGACCGGCAACGCCCCGGGTTATCGTCACTCGCCGCCTTCCCGGCACCGTCGAACAGCGGATGGCGCAGTTGTTCGACGTGCGCTTCAACGCGAGCGATGCAGCGCTGGATCGCGCAGGGCTGGCGGCTGCAATGGCGGAATGCGACGTGCTGGTGCCCACGGTTACGGATGTGCTGGACGCCGACCTTATCGCCGGCGCGCCGGATCGGCTGCAACTGATCGCCAATTTCGGCGCGGGCGTGAACCACATCGACCTGAAGGCGGCCCGTGCGCGCCGCATCATCGTGACCAACACACCGGGCGTACTGACCGAAGACACGGCCGACATGACGATGGCGCTCATCATCGGCGTGCCGCGCCGACTGGTCGAAGGCGAGAAGCTCGTAAGGTCCGGCGGCTGGAAGGGCTGGTCTCCCGGCGGCGTGCTGGGGCACCGCATCGGCGGCAAGGCGCTCGGCATCCTGGGTATGGGCCGCATTGGTCAGGCCGTTGCACGACGCGCGCGCGCATTCGGCCTGTCGATCCACTACCATAACCGTCACCGGCTGCCCGCGGTGATCGAGGAGGAACTGGGCGCGACCTGGCACGACGACATCGATTCGATGCTCGGGGCCATCGACATCCTGACGATCCACACGCCGCTTAACGATGAAAGCCGCGATCTGATCGACGCGCGGCGCATCGCGCTCCTGCGGCCGCACGTCTATCTCATCAACGCCAGTCGGGGCGGCATCGTCGATGAAGATGCGATGATCGATGCCCTTGAATGCGGCCGGTTGGCGGGCGCAGGTCTGGACGTGTGGCGCCACGAACCGGAAATCGACCAGCGCCTGCTGGCGTTGCCCAATGTCGTCATGACGCCGCATATGGGATCCGCCACCTACGAAGGGCGGGAAGCCACAGGCGATCGGGTGATCGCCAACATCCGCACCTGGGTGGACGGGCATCGCCCGCCCAATCAGGTGCTGGAAGGCTGGATCTGACGGCGCAGGATCAGGCGAGACCGCGATGCTTCAGGAAGGCCGTGGTCGCTTCCACCGGCCCCCTGTACGCTTCCTGAAACTCCCCGCTCCAATAGGTGAGCGCATCAATAGGAATATGCGCGCCCGACACCGCGCACAGGACAAACTGACCCGGCTTCACCACATCGAAATGCGGCGTGTCGTAGCGCAGCACTGCCAGGCCCGGAATATCCGCCATCAGTCGCCGGTCAGGATGCGGTCGACCAGCTGCTTCACGGTCGGCACGAAGCCGTTCGAGTAGAAGGGATCCTGCTTGAACTTGTAGGCGCCGTGTCCCGCAAAGGCCAGGTTCTGGTCGACCTCGCCGCCATGGGCGATGTCCTGCAACGTCTTCTGGATGCAGAAGCTGCGCGGATCGGCCAGGCGGCCGGTCGAATTGGTCTCGCTGTCCATCCAGCTGGAAAAGGCGCACTGCGACAGGCAGCCCATGCAGTCGGCCTGATCCTTGCGGATGATACCCTTCTCTTCCTCGTTGACGAAGACAAGTGTGTTGTCCGGCGTCTTCAGCGCGGACGTAAAGCCCTCGCCGACCCACTGGCGCGCGCGCAGCAAGTCATTGCGCGTCACCCAGAAATTCTTGCCCTTCACGCCCGCGTCGAGCTGGTGCGTGTGATCGCCGGCCTGTTCCAGCGAAAAGGCGATCTGACGTTCCGACCGCGCCTCAAGGTTACGCAGGAAGGGATTGCGGATCGCAGAGCTGTAGAAACCAGTGGGTGAGAAACGGTGCAGCAGGATATCGCCTTCATCCAGGTTCATCAGCTTCTGCTTCCACTCCTCGGGAATGGGGCTTTCCTGAGTCACCAGCGGGCGTGTGCCGAACTGGAAAGCGATCGCGCCCAGTTCGGGGTTGTCGATCCAGTGGTTCCAGTCGCGCAGGTGCCAGACGCCGCCGGCCATCACGATCGGTATATCGTCCGAAATCCCGCCTTCGCGCATGGTCTCGCGCAGCGCCTTGACCCGAGGATAGGGATCTTCCGGCTTGGTCGGGTCCTCGGCGTTGGACAGGCCGTTATGGCCACCTGCAAGCCACGGATCCTCGTAGACCACGGCTGCCAGCCATTCCGACGCCTTGGAATAGGCGCGTTTCCAGAGCGCACGAAATGCGCGACCGGAACTAACGATGGGAAGGTAGCTGACGTCGTAGGACGCTGCGATCTCACTCAGCTTGTAGGGCATGCCCGCGCCGCAGGTGACGCCGGCCACCATGCCCTTGGTCTTTTCGAGCACGCCATGCAGCACGCGTTGCGCGCCGCCCATTTCCCACAGGACATTGATGTTGATCGCGCCCTTGCCACCAGCGATCTCGAACGCACGCTTAACCTGCTCGACGGCACCGTCGATGGCATAGGCGATCAGTTCTTCATGCCGATCACGCCGGGTCCTGCCGTGGTAGAGCTGCGGTATCACCGCTCCGGTCGGATCGTAGCTGTCGGCATTGACTGCCGACACCGTGCCGATGCCGCCGGCAGCCGCCCAGGCGCCGGAGCTCATATGATTGGAGACGGCAACCCCCTTGCCACCTTCGATCAACGGCCACACTTCACGACCGCCATAAACGATGGGCTTCAACCCCTTGAACAATGAAATCTCCTAAGAAGATCCTGCCCGCCCCCGCGAGCCATTCGCGCGCTCTAGCAGCCTTTCATGCCGGAACGGAGCCAAAAATAATCCGGCCCCTCTACAGCAACACGTCGGGTTGTTCCAGTGCTTCGCCATAGAGCCGCGCATAGGCCGCGCGCATGCCGGTTTCTGCGAACATTGCTTGCGCTTTTGATCGGTTCGCAGCGCCCAGCCTGGCCCGCAAAACGGCATCCTTGGCCAGTGTTCCCAGCGCCGCGCCAAATGCATCTTCCCTGGCGCAAGGCACTACGAATGCGCGATTGTCCTCTGCCACCATATCGGCCACATCGCCGACATCCGTGGACACTACGGGCAGCCCCGACGCCATCGCTTCGACCAGCGAAATCGGAAACTGCTCGCTGTCTGACGACAACGCAAAAATGTCGAACGCCCCGATGAACCGCCAAGGATCGGCCATGAATCCCGCCATGTGCAATCCGTCGAAACCCAGCGCCTCGGCTTCGGCGACGATGGCTTCCCGTTCCGGCCCGTCGCCCACCACGACAAGCTGAAGCTGGGCACGGTGCTGCGCAACGACACGGACAAGGCGGCGAACATTCTTCACGGGCCGCAATCCCGCGAGCGTGCCCACCAAAAGCTTGCCCGGTTCACGCACCAGTCCCGGAAAGACGTCCGCGTCGGGCGTATGCGCGTACAGCGCGGTGTCGATGCCGTTGGGGATCAGGTGCACCCGATGCCGCGCCTGATGCCAGGCGTCGCGCGCGATCGCCTCCAGCCGGCGAGAGGGCACGACCAGTGCACGGGCGGGCGCTAGCGCTATCCTGCGATATCGGTTGCGCGCGGGTTTCAGGCCGCCGGATTCGTCGCTGTTGAAACCATCTTCATGATGGATGAGCGGCGGCAGGCCCATGAAGGGTGTGGCCAGCCTATGGGCCATGACCGCATCCATCGCACCCCAGTTGTAGGTCAGCACCAGATCATAGTCGCGCATGAACCGGGCAAGCGCCAGAAACCGCGCGGGCGACGGTCGCCCCGCCAATGGCGGCGCAGCCGGAAAGCTGACGGGCACGCCAGCGTCGATCGCCGCCCTTGCCGCCATCATGGCGGGCACGCCGCTGACGATTGCGTGCTCAGCACGATCTTCCCAAAGATTCATCAACCGTACGGCGCGCGCTTCCTTGCCGCCTAGGTCAAAGCTGCTGTGCAGATGCAGAATGCGCGGCTGCCTGCGCGTCCCGGCGGCGTCAACCATGGACGAGCACACGCTCCAGAAGCTTCTCGATGGCGGCGATCGATGCCGGCTCGTCCAGCAACGGCGCATGGCCGACTCGGGGCACATCCACATGTTCCGCCATGTCGCCAATATCCCGGACCATGCGGGCGGCGGTTGCGGCGCTCAATATATCGGAATGTTCCCCGCGCAGAATCAATGTGGGGCAGCTGCGAAACCCGGCCATGACCGGCCAAAGATCGACACCTGCTTCCCCACCGGGCACGCGCAGCGGCTCGGCGATGCGCATATCGTAGTCGAGGATGATCCGTCCGCTGCTGCTCACGCGATAGAGGCGCTTGGCCATCGCCAGCCACTGCCCCAGATCATAGTCCGGATAGACATCGCGATTCGCATCCTCGACAGCGCGGGCGGCATGCACCCATGTCGCATGCCCGCCGCCCGCGCCGACATAGCCCCGGATGCGGTCCAGTCCGGCCGGCTCGATCGTCGGGCCGATATCGTTCAGCACGGCGCCGGCCAGCCGGTCCGCACGCGTCGCCGCCATCAGCATCGTGATGATGCCGCCCAGCGACGTGCCGACCGCCACGAAGCGCGTCAGGTTCAGGTCCGTCAGCAGCCGCTCCAGATCATGCACATAGGTGAGCGGCACATAGCTCATCGGGTCCTTGGCGTAGGCACTTTCCGCCCGGCCGCGCAGGTCAGGACAGATCAGACGCCACTGCCCTGAAAGGCGGCCCGCAAGCGGCTCAAAATCCCGCGCGTTGCGCGTCAGGCCCGGCAGGCACAGCAGCGCCGGACGATCGCTCGGCCCGGCACAATCGCGATAATGGAGGCGCAGCCCGTCGTTGGACCACCAAAATCCGTCGCTGTAGCTCGCCAAGCGCTTGATCCTTTAGTGCCGCCGTCCCCATATCGTCGCATGCACTCAGCCCCGCAAGCCACGAAATACCGCCCCCGTAAAGACATTCTCGACCTGGGTGACGCCATCGCCGCCCCGGTCCATGCGGCGGATTTCCCGCAGACCCTATTGCGATTTCGCAATGATCGCGCCGCCGCGGAAGTCGGCCTGGACCATCTGGATGGCGCGCGCTGGATCCGCCATTTCGGCCGCTTCGACCCGCTGGAGGGCACGCTGCCGCAACCACTGGCGCTCAAATATCACGGCCATCAGTTTCGCGTGTACAATCCGGAGATCGGCGACGGTCGCGG
>Ga0075012_10001694_pt1 | contig 22160 bp, 14 predicted proteins | sample All_14_2_FD_71474 | JGI IMG/M metagenome (GOLD analysis project Ga0075012, IMG submission 71474) | Freshwater microbial communities in response to fracking from Pennsylvania, USA - Allegheny Zone_MetaG_DW_15 | ecosystem: Environmental > Aquatic > Deep subsurface > Groundwater > Drilled...
GTCGAGGAACCCGCCGCCGGCACCCAGGTCGTGAACGTCACCGTCACCCTGAATCCCGCCGCCAGCGCGGTCACCGGCGTGATGTATCAAACCCGGGACGGTTCCGCCAAGGCGGGCAGCGACTACGAGGCGATCGCCGGCACGCTGCTCTTTGAACCCGGCGTCACGGCCAAAACGATCCCGGTAACCATCAAGGCCGATTCGCTCACCGAGGGACTGGAGACATTCACCGTGGAATTGACCTCGGCGAATGGCGCCACGTTGGGCCGCCGCGCGGCCACGATCACGATCACCGAAAAATCCACCCCGACCGGCGCATTCAACTACGGCGAGGCCCTGCAGAAATCGCTCTACTTCTACGACGCGCAGCGTTCGGGCGATCTGCCGGACAACTTCCGGGTGAAATGGCGGGGCGATTCCGCGATGAGCGACGGCAGCGACGCCGGCCTCGACCTCACCGGCGGCTTCTACGACGCCGGGGACCACGTGAAATTCGGCCTGCCGATGACCAGCACCCTGACGCTGCTGGCCTGGGGCGGCATCGAATATCAGGCAGCTTATCAATCCACCGACCAGAAAAAATACCTGCTCGACACGCTGCGCTGGGGCCTGGATTGGCTCATCAAGGCCCACCCCAGCGACAATGTCCTTTATGCCCAGGTGGGCGACGGCTACGCGGATCACGGCTACTGGGGACCGCCGGAAGCCATGACCATGCCGCGCCCGGCCTTCAAGGTGGACACCGCCAAACCGGGGACCGAAGTGGCCGCCGAGGCCGCGGCCGCCTTCGCTTCCTCGGCGATTCTCTTCAAATCCGAAGATCCCGCCTATTCGGACAAATTGCTCCAGCACGCGAAAACGCTCTTTGCCTTCGCGAACCAATACCGCGGCAATTACGCGCAATCCATTCCCAACGCCGCCGGCTTCTACAACTCGCATTCCGGCTACAACGACGAACTCGTCTGGGCCGCGGCCTGGCTGTATCGCGCCACGCAGGACCTGGCGTATCTCAATCAGGCGGAATTGATGTGGACCCAGCATTTCGCGGGCGGCTCGTATCGCTGGACGCACAGCTGGGACGACAAAAAATACGGCGCGGCGGTCCTGCTCGCGCAGCTCACCGGCAAATCCACCTACAAATCCACCGCGGAGGAGTGGCTGGATTTCTGGAGCACGGGCCGCAACGGCTCGCGCATCAGCTACACCGCCGGCGGTCTCGCCTGGCTGGACCGCTGGGGCTCGCTGCGCTACTCGACCACCACGGCCTTTCTCGCCTTCATCTACGCGGACAAGGTCGGCGACAACGGCACGCGGTATCGGGATTTCGCGAAGCGGCAGATCGATTACGTGCTCGGCGCGAATCCCAACAACCGCAGCTACGTGGTGGGCTTCGGCAACAATCCGCCGATCAACCCGCACCACCGCGCCGCTCACGGATCGACCACGAACAACGAATATCAGCCGGTCAATAACCGCCACGTGCTCTACGGCGCGCTGGTCGGCGGTCCGGAATCCGCGGACGACAACGCCTACGTCGACGACCGGCACAACTACGTGACGAACGAAGTCGCGCTCGACTACAACGCCGGCTTCACCGGAGCCCTGGCGCGAATGGCGGCGGAATTCGGCGGCGCGCCGCTGGCGAACTTCCCGCCGGAAGAGTAGCGCCCCGCGATCAATCGGCCGCCGCCAGCCCAGGAAGCAAGGCGGCGCCTCCGCAAGGGGGAGGAAGCAACGGGGCGAAGGAAACGGGCTTGTTTGATAATTTTCTCGAAGATCATTACCTGTTGCCTGCCTTGCAATAAGCCGGTGGTTTCTCCATTGTATACCCCAAAATTTTTGGGAAAAGGGTTGCATACGAAAACCGGATTGGCGCATAGTGCGGGCTGAGTTTTCCCCACTCAAAATACCCCAATTGTTTCCCCCCTATGCAGATCAACTCCAGCAGAAGTGCAGTTTTCGTCGGGCAATTCTTTAAGTTAGCCTTCGCCTCCATTGGGTTCGGGCTCATTTTGGCCACTCCCTCCCACGCCCAAACCTATCTTTTTAACAACACGGCCGCCGGCGCCTACGACTGGAGTGCCGGCACGGGGTGGGATGCTGCTCCCGTAAGCGGAAGCAGCACGATCCTGACCATTTTTAACACCGGGTCCTCGCTGGCGACCGGCACCAGCCGAACCCTCAACAATGACTTGCCCGGCACGTTCTTGCTCAACCAGCTCAACCTCCAGGGCATCGTTCCCAATACGGACGGCACCACCTCCGTCGCCCTCACCGGCGGCACGCTCTCCTTCGTCAACAGCCTCGTCAACAATCACGAGATCGCTCCCACCGTGAATCTCACCGCAAACAGAGGCAACAGTCCGACCCGAATTCTCAACTATAGCATCGGCAATGCGATCAACCTCGGGGCCGACACCACCTTCGCTACTACCGGAACGGCCAACTTCGCCTTCAATAGCGCCATCACGGGAACCGGCGGGTTCATTTTTAGCGGACACAGCGGGACGACCAGTTTCAACGGAGGGATTTCCACGACCGGCGCCTTCGCCGTCAGCAATCTCGGGGGAACGGCGACCCTCGCGTCGATCGGCGGGACGGGCGACATGGCATTCGCCGTCACCGGCGGAACAGTCACGGTCAGCGGCCCGATCACCCGCACCGGAAACCTGGCCAAAACCGAAGGCGGTTTGCTGGTATTGCAGGGAGCGAATTCTTCCGGCGGCACCACCCGCATCGAAGAAGGCACCTTGCGGGTGAGCGCCGACAACGCTCTCTCCACCGGGAATCTGGTGCTGAACGGCGGCGTGCTCGATCTCAATCACGCCACGGCTTTCACCCGCGCCCTCGGAACCGGAAGCGGAGAAGTTCAATTCATCGGTGAGGGAGGATTTTCCGCCACCGGCGGGGCCCGGACCGTGAACCTGGGCGGATCGGGAGCGACGGTCACCTGGGGCAGCGGAAATTTTGTCGGGAATGGCTCCCGCCTCCTGCTTTCCTCCCTCAACGCGGACAATTCCGTTTACTTGATGAACGGGATCGACCTGGGAGCCTTGAATCGGACGGTTTACGTGGAAAACGGCTCGGGCGCCGAAGATGCCCGCCTGGCCGGCGTCATCAGCGGAACGGGCGGATTCATCAAAACCGGAACGGGGAACCTGGCCTTAGCCGCCGTTAATACCTTCACGGGAGGCCTCACCATCAAGGAGGGCGGGATCACCATTCTCAACACGGGAAGTTTGGTTTCCGGCACAGCCGTCTCCCTCGGCGGCGGCAACACGGCCGGCACCGGCGCCGCCACCCTGTCGGTTACCGGAACCGGCGGGACCTCCCAGACGATGGACGTCACCCTCGCCGGGGGACGTTCCCAATTCACCAGTGCGCGTTCCGGATCCGGAATCTTCACCCTGGACTTGGATAGCCTCACTCGAAATACCGCCGCACTGGCCAATTTCACTGTCGGCGCGAATAGCCTCATTCATACGACCGCTACCAACACCCATGATATCCTCGGCGGCTGGGCCACCCTCGGCACGGATTGGGCGAGGGTCGACGTCAGCGGGAATATTGTGGCTTATACGGGTTATACGGATCTGGCGGGCACCTCTCCGGCGATCACCAGCGGCTCTGCCACAAATGTCCGGGTCACGAATGCCAACGCGATTACTCTCACCGGCGTCACCGTCGTCAGTGGTTCAGCGAGCGTGACCGTCGCAAGCACTTCCGGCCTGTCAGCCGGAAACGCCATCTCGGGCACCGGCATTCCCGCTGGAGCGACGATTATCTCCGTGGACAGCCCCACTCAGATCACGATCTCCGTGAATGCAACTGCCAGCGCGTCAGCCAACCTGTCCGCTTACAATGCGGTGACCATGGCGACAAGTGGAGTCACGGATGTGAATACCATCCAAGTGACCGATTCGAATAACCGCATTATTGATATTGGAACGGGAAATACCCTGCGTTTAGGTCAATTGGGCGGAATCTGGAAACAGGCCACCACTAATTATCGTCTCACGATCAATGGAGGCGCTCTCACCGCCGGAGGAGCCGCCAACACGGCCGGGGAAATCGTCATGAATGTGAATGGCGCGAGCGACACATTCAGTAGCGGAAATGCCAGCCGGGCCAACTATGGGCTCGTGATCAACTCTAATCTGGTCAACAACGGCACCGGAGCGGTCACCTTGATCAAGAACGGCCCGCAGGGGCTGCAATTAAACGGATCGGCCAACACCTACTCCGGCGGCACCTACATCCATATGGGAATCGTCCATTCCACGGTGGCCGGCAACCTGGGCACGGGGGCCGTTTATATCACCGGTGACGCCGCCAGCGTCAACGGTGGCCAAGCTTATCTTTCGGGCAATGGCAACTATGCCAACAACTTTTATATCGCCGGCATCGGACCGTCGGTCGGCTCTTTAGCCTCAACCGGAGCGATCCGGCTGGACACGGCCACCATTACCGGCACGGTCACCTTGCTCGAAGATGCCCGCATCAGCGCCATCACTTCGACGGGCACCCTCGCTGGAAAAATCACCGGCAATGGCAAACTGGAAATTGGAAATACCACCGTCAACAGCGCGGGAACGGTTACAATCAGCAATTCGACCAATGACTGGGTGGGAGGCTTGGAAATTATCGGCGGCGGAACCAGCGCAAGTGCGGTAAACAATGTGATTCTGGGCGCTTCCGAGGTGCTTCCCAACGGAGGCGATGTGACGCTGAACTCCCTTGACTACAATGTCGGCTCAGTGATTCTTTCGCTCACCGGCTACAACGAAACGATCAATGGCTTGTTCAGCGCGGGAAGCACCACCGTTGCTACCACGCGAATCGTGCGGAACAGCGCCGCGGCGGCCGCAACCTCCACTTTAACCGTGGGCGGCCTCAATGGAAACGGCCAGTTTAACGGCACGATCACCAACGGACACGCCTCGGCCGTGCTGAACCTGACAAAGACGGGCACGGGCACCCAGGAGTTGCTGGGAGTCAATTCCTACACCGGCACCACGATCGTCAACGGCGGCACCCTGCTCATCAGCGGCGCCGGCACCCTGACCGCCACCAGCGGCGTCACCGCCAACAACACCGGCACCTTTGCCTACACTGCCGCAACCGCCCTCAATCGCAACGTCACCGCCAACTCCGGCGGAACCTTCCGTTACAGCTCCGCGGCCAACTACTCCGGCACCTTCACCTTCAACGACGGCGCCCGCCTCGCCGGAACCAACTGGAATGGCTCCCTCGACAACCAAACCATCAGCAACGGCAAGATCATCGCCCCGGGCAACAGCCCCGGTGCGGCCTTCTCCGCCAACCAGACCTGGGGCGACGGCGGCATCTTCGAGTTCGAGATCAACGACGCCGACGGCGATCTGGCCACCAATTGGGACCACCTCACCCTCTCCGGCGCGTTGGATCTCTCCGCCATCACCACCGGCGTCTTTACCATCAAGCTGATCAGCCTGACTTCCCTCAACACCGTGGGGCTGCTCGCCAACTTCGACCCCGGCGCCACCTATTCCTGGGAGTTCGCCTCCTTTGCCAGCCTGCCCGCGCCTTTCTTAACCTCCCAGTTCACCGTGGACACCTCCGGCTTTGCCAATTCCTTTTCCGGGACCTTCTCCGTCGCCCAACTCGGCAATACCCTCGTCCTCAACTACGCCGCCATTCCCGAGCCCTCCACTGTTGCCTTGCTCGGTCTCGCGGCGATCGGCGGCTATTTGGTTCGCCGCCGCTCTTCCGCCCGGTAAACGGCGGCCGGGAGGGCAGCTGAAAGAGACGCCGGATTGCGCCCGATCGCCGAAGACCGGTCCGGCAGCGAATTTCCTTCCTCCCAGGACGAATTGATCAGGATCGTTTTCGGAAACGGCGGCACGCCGGATTCATTGCGGTGGATCTGGGCCACCACCATGTCCACCGCGCCCGCGCCAATGTGCTCGGGCTGTTGCTTAACCTGCGTCCAGCCAGGCGCCTCGTCGAGCAGGATCAGTCCCGCCTCGTCCGGCAACCGCAGGTTTGCCTGCAGGGGCTCGAGCAACGCCCGCGGCGGAAACAGCAGCACATCGGGCCGGTGGCGCTCGAACCATCGGCCAATCTCCGCGCAGCCCACCTCCGGCTCCTCTTCCGGCGAGGATTCCAAAATCAAGGGCGGCACCGAATGGAATTCCGAATTCCGGGCTTGCAGGGACAGGAATGTGCCCAGCAAATCGTAATCAATCCGTTCCAGTTGGGCGCGGGTATGAATGAAACCGGGCCGACGATACCCGCGCTCTTTCAGTTTTGCCCAGGCCAGCACCATCCCCTGTCCGTAGTGCGTGCTGATCCGGTGAATGGCGGGTTCGTGAATGGAATTCCCGAGCGCGCAGGCCGCCAATCCATGAAGCGGAAGCTGCAGCCGGCCCTCCGAAAGGAAGATCGGGGCCAGGATGGCTCCGCGAATGTTCCTGGCAAGCAGCGAACGGTGAAGGTTGCGCCCGGAGCCGCGCCCCGAGGCCAACGGGAAAGTTTCCAGCAGATAACCCAGCGCCGCCGCGCGCTGGGCGCAGCCCGCGTTAAGGCGGGAATAAAATGGCACCCCCGCCAGGCCCTCCGCCTTTTCGGATTCCACGACAAGAGCCAGCACCGGCGACTCCGAACGCGACCGGCGGGAATGGACCCGCGCCATCAGCGTCGAAACCAGCGCGTCCGGCCGGTAGCCCAGCCGGCGGGCAACCCGCTGGATGCGCCGGCGGGTCGCTGCGGGGATGCTCGGATGATCCCGTAGCGAAAGGGAGACGGTTCCCACGGAAACTCCCGCTTCGGCGGCCACCTGCCGCATGGTAACCGCCGCGGGAACGGGATCGAAAGAAGGCGCGTTTTTCATTAAACGATTTTAGTAAAATAACGGTTGTCCGGTCCGTCAGGCAACGGGTATTTTTCGCATTCTTCGCCGAATCCCTCCCCAAATGAAACTTGCCCTCAGCCTCGGAATTCTTTGCCTCGGAAGCACGCTCCTTTTCGCCGGTGACGTTTGGGACGGCGGCGCCGCCAACAACAACTGGAACACGGCCGCCAACTGGGATCCCAACGGGGTTCCCGCGGCCGGGAGCAGCCTGACTTTTGCGGGCACCGTCCGGCTGGCAAACACCAATAACCTCGCGGCGGGAACGCAATTCAACGGCCTGACTTTTGCCGTCGGCGCGGGCGCCTTTACGCTGGGCGGCAACCTGATCAACCTGGGGGGAAATGTGACGAATCTCAGTTCGAACCTCCAGACGATCACCCTGCCCCTCGAACTGCTGCAGGACACCACCTTCGACGCGGGCGCCGGCCTCACCGTCAGCGGAGCCATCAGCGGTGCGTTTGCCATGACCAAGACCGGCCTGGGAACCCTGATCCTGTCCGGGGCGAACAGCTACGGCGAAACCGTCATTTCCGCCGGTATCCTGCAGGTGGGAAACGGCGGCACGGCCGGCACCCTGGGAGCGGGCGCGGTGACCAACAACGCCAGTCTGGCCTTCAACCGCAGCGACGCCTTCACCGTGGCCAATGACATCGGCGGCACGGGTTCCGTGACCCAGTCGGGAACGGGAAATACGACTCTCACCGGCACAAACAGCTATTCGGGAACCACGACGGTCAACGCGGGAACCTTGACGATCGCCGGAACGAATACCGGGGCCGGAACCATCACCGTCCGGGGCGTCCTCGATCTGGGCGGGGGAACCGCCGGCGGGACGATCAACTCTTCAGGCACCGTGGTGCTGAACCAGGGGACCCTGAACTACACCCGCACGGACTCCGCCACGCAAGCCGTCAATCTGACTTTAGCCGCCGTTTCGGCCAACCACATCTCCGCCGTGGCCGGCAACACCCTGAACCTGGGAGCCATCGCGGTCGGTTCCCAGGCCTTTGCCGACTTCAGCGGCGCGGGAACGATCACCACGACCCACCTGAACAACAGCCAGGGTATCCTGGGATCCTGGGCCACCTTCGGCGGAATCAGTTGGGCGACGGTGGACGGGGGCGGGATCATTCAGGCTTATACCGGCTACACCCTGAGCTCCGTCGCGGGAACGACGGCGGCAAACTATGACAGTGTCCATATCGATGTGGATGCCAACCAGACCCTGGACGGGCCCATCACTCCCTTCAGCCTGCGCTACAATACGGCGGGGGCGCGGACCCTGACTCTCACCGGCGTCGGCAATCAGATCGGTTCGGTCCTGGTGACGGCCAATGTCGGCGCCAATACCTCGACGATTGCGGGCGGAACCTTGATGGCGGATTCAGCGGGCGGCGAGGTGACCCTGGTTCAAAACAATCTCGACGGCGCCCTCCTCATCAGTTCGATCATCGCCGACAACGGCAGCGCCAGTTCACTGGTCAAATCGGGCGGCGGCAGGGTGATCCTGAGCAGCGCGAACACCTACACGGGAACCACCTTCATTACCAACGGCACCCTGCAGATCGGCAATGCGGGAACCACCGGCTCCATTGCTTCCGCCAGCGTTGTCAACAATGGCAACCTTACTTTCAGCCGCAGCAATGCTCACGAATACACGGGAGTCATCAGCGGGACGGGAAGCGTGACCAAGGCCGCTACCGCCGGGGTCCTGACCTTGTCCAACGCCAACACCTATACGGGAGGAACAACGATTGCGGCGGGCGGGCAAAACATTTTGCGGGTCACTCACGACAAGGCCCTGGGAACAGGAAACGTGACGATCGGCGCGACGAGCTCGGCCAATCAAAACGCCACCTTGCAATTGGCGGGAAATATCCAACTGGACCTCGGTGTGACCGGCGGCGTCGCCAACCGGATTACCACGAATGGCGGATCGGCCTCGGCCAATAACCCTCACATCGAGAATCTGTCGGGCGAGAATAGCTATCTGGGAGAAGTCTACGTCCTCGGACCGCTTCACGTTCGCTCGACCGCCGGAAAGATCACCCTGGGAAGCATCAATTTGAACTATTCTTCGGGAACTACGGAAACCGGTCCCCGGCCGCTCCAGTTGTCGGGGGCGGGCGATGGCGAAATCACCGGCCGGATTTACAACTCCGGCACCCGGAGATTCAACCTTACCGTGAACAGCACCGGCACCTGGACTTTTTCCAATGCGGGAACCGGAACCAGCGCCCGCAATGATCTGAATTCGATAACCATCACTTCCGGAACCCTGGTCCTCAGCGGGGGCGAAACCGACGTCGTCAACAATTCCGTGGTCAACGCCGGCGCCCTGCTGGTCAATGGCAGTTTGAATAGTGCCGCCGTGAACGTAAACGCCACCGGCACGCTGGGCGGCGACGGCATCGTCGGCGGGGCCGCCACCTTTGCCGCCGGCTCCTTCCTGTCGCCGGGAGAAACCGCCGGAACCGCGGGCATCCTCACCTTCAACAATGCCGTGGATATTTCCGGATTGGCCGGCGGAACCGACGGCGGCTTGAAATTCCAGCTCGGAACCACCGCCGATCAGATCGTTCTCACCAGCGGCGTGCTCACCATCGGCTCCGGTCTGCTCGACATCAATGACTTCGACTTCGTCGCCCTGAGCGGGTTTGGCGTGGGAACTTACACGCTATTCGACACGACCCAGACCATCACCGGCTCGCTGGGCTCCAATCTGACCGCAGTCCTCGGCAGCTACAATGTCGAATTGCGGTTTGCGAACTCGAATCAGGACCTCGTGCTCAGTGTCACCGCCATTCCCGAACCTTCCACGGTTCTGCTGCTGGGACTCGGGGCGCTGGCCCTCGGCGTCCGCCGTTTTCGCCGGGGAACGCCGGCCAAATAGGAGATTTCCCGCTTTCCTGGCTTTCTTAGATCCTTAACTAAAATGCCTCCCGGTAAAGCGCCAGGGCATCGGCCTCGGTGACCTCCACCGGGTTGTTGCGCAGCAATCGGGTCTGCTGCATCGCGTCGGCCGCCAGCAGAGGCAAACGCTCCTCCCGCACACCCGCGTCCCGCAATCGCCGCGGCGCGCCGCTTTCATTCATGAGTGCCTCCATGGCCATCACAAAGTCGGCCGAACGACCGTTGCCGGTTGCGGGAGCGTGGACCACGTCCGCCAGTTCGGCATACTGCGGGCCGGCGGCGCATTGATTGAACCGCAGCACCGGGCCGAGCATGAGGGCGTTCGAAAGACCGTGCGGGATGTGATAATGCCCGCCCAGAGGATAGGCCAGCGCGTGAACCGCGGCCACGGGCGAATTGACAAACGCCTGGCCGGCCAGCATCGCGCCCAGCAGCATGTTCTCCCTCGCCTCCCGATTGGCGCCGTCGCGGCAGGCGGCGATCAAATGGCGGGAAAGCCGAACCAATGCCTCCCGCGCCAGCGCATCCGAAAGGGGGTTCTTCAGGTGCCGGCCGGTGTAGGCCTCGATCGCGTGCACCATGGCATCGATGCCCGTCGCCGCGGTATGAATCGGGGGCAACCCGATCGTGAGCTCCGCATCCAGCAGCACGTAATCCGCGTAGAGCTGCGGGGCAACCACTCCCATCTTGGTGTTTTCCGGGGTCGTGAGAATGGCAATGTTCGTCACCTCCGATCCGGTTCCCGCCGTGGTGGGGATCAACGCCAGCGGCCGCCGGCCGCCCGCCACTTTGCCGATTCCGTAAAGCTCGCGCAGCGGCTGGCTGGTTTGCAGCAACACGGCGGCAAGTTTGGCGACGTCGAGCGAGGAACCTCCCCCCAGGCCGATGATCAGCTCCGCGCCGGCCCGCCGCCCCGCCTCCACGCAGTCCAGCAGCGTTTGCTCCGGCGGATCGGGCATCACCTCGCTGAATACCGTGACCGCAAACCCTTGCTGGATCAGGCTTTCAACGGCCGGTTCAATCAAACCGCTTTTCACCAGCCCCGGATCGGTCACCAGCAGCGCGCGCCGCTCCGGAAATTTTTCCGAGAGCAACCGGCCGAGCTGTTTGGCGCCGGACCATTCGCATTGAAGGTGCGGCACGCTCCGGAATTGAAAGGCGGGCAAGGTTTCGGGGGACATTCAGGTAATCATTCAAACCCTTTTCGCGCCAATTGCCAGCAAACAAGCCGCGGCCGCACAGTTCAGGCTTTTCTTTTGCCGGATATTGATTGATAGAAATCATTCCTACCCTGAGCATGAGGAATCATTTCCATTCGATGAAGCGGCAGGCGTTCACTTTGATCGAACTGATCGTCACGATCAGCATCGTTTCGGTGCTCGCCGCCCTGATTATTCCGGCGGTGAATCGCTCGCTGGAAAAAGGCCGCGCCGCCAAGTGCGTCGGCAACCTTCGCCAGGTCGGCACCGCTTTTCAACTTTATCTCCAGGACAATCAATACCGGATGCCCCAGCGGGTCTATCCCATCCCCTACGGCGACGGCGGCAAATATGGCTACGACGAAATGCTGCTTCCCTATGTCAATAACACCACCGGGATTTTTCAATGTCCCAGCCAGTCTTCGAAAAATTACCCGGCGGAACCTTCCTACGGGATGAATTGGTATTACGACAACCAGATCGTGATCGGGCTGGAACGGCCGGCTCGCGTGATTCTGGCCACTGACACCCGCGGTAATTTCGGCACCGGTTCCCATCGCGCGGACCGGGACAGCGAAAGTCCCGGGCAATTGGCCTCCGACCGCCATTCCGGAAAGGCCAATTTCCTGTTCTTCGACGGCCACGTGGAAACTCTGACGCACGCGGAAACGCTCGCCCCGGACGACCTGTGGGGCACGGACAGCGGCCAGCACGAGGAGGAAATCGAGCAGCCGGCGGCGGACTCCTAAAGCCTTTTCGATTGAATCGGCCGCCTTTCAAGCAACGGACGGCCCGGCGGGTTGTCGTCGCTGCGGGCTGCCGGTAGCAGACTATCTCGCTTCGCTCGATTGTCCCCACCCTTTAATGGGTAGGGCTGGCACGCCGTGCCGGCCGATTTTTTCCTGCGACTAAAGCGGAACTTATTCTGGAGTCGAAACAACGCGTTGTAGGGGCGGTTGTGCCAACCGCCCAGCCAAGCTACAGGCGCTTGGCACAAGCGCCTCTACAATTTTTCGAAGAGTAATTTTCGGCCATACTATTTATTGAAACGCTCTAAAATTTTCGAAGGATCCCTTTAGGGGGAAGGGGCGCGTCCTTGGCTGGTCAGGGTGGGATCCTTGAGGTTCTTCAGCAGAAAAGGAAGCATGGCTTTTTTCTCCGAACTGATTTCGCAGACCGTCCCCTTTTCCTCGCTGATGCGCTTGATTTCGGCCGCATGTTTGGAGCTGTGCACATAGGCGTCCCAGGTCGTGTTGGAATCCGGGCGGCTCGCGCCATAACGGGTGAGCACAGCCAGCACGGGGCCTTCGTTGGGCCCGATCCACTCCAGCATGTCGCACTCCCGAAGCAGGGCCTGGCCGGCGGGCGTGGCCAGCTCCGCATCGCTGGCCAGATGAAAGGCGCGCGCCGTCGAATCCGGCTGTTCGGCGAAACCCGCCTTGCCGAGAAAACTCTCCCACCGCGGAATGTTGTAAGTCGCCTGCGTTTCCATTAGGACAACCGGCCCGAGCCGGGAAGATTCCCGGAGGACGGGGTCCGAGCTGGCGGGATCCGCCAGATCGTCGCGGGTGGCCAGCCACAATGACATGCCGGCGCCGGCGGAACCGCCCACCGCGCCGAAGCGGGTTTTGTCCAGATTCCATTCCGCCGCTTTGGAACGGAGGAATTGAACCGCGCGGGCTCCGTCCCGCAGGCTTTCCTGAAGCGGCGCGGCGCGAACCAGGCGGTAATTGATGGACGCCACCGCGACGCCTTCCTTCAACAAGGCGTCGATCAACGGCCCCAGCACCTTCGGCAGATCCGCCTTGCTGCCGTATTTGAAACCGCCTCCGTGGATGAGCACCACCAGCGGCGTCGGAACCGCCGACTCCGGTTTCCAGAAGTCCAGCACCTGGCGTTTGTCCGGCCCATAGGCGACATTGGCAAAGGTGGGGGCGAGGGCGGACGCATCGGCGGACGCCGCATCCTCCACATTCAGGCCCATGGCCTCCGCGATCGGCCGGGCTTCGGACAGAGTCAAAATGCCATCCCCATTGACATCCGCCTGCGGAAACGCCCGCAGCGCCTGTTTAAGGCGGGGATGGGTTTCGGAGGTCGGCTCTGGCGGCGCGCTCTGTGCTCGGCCAGGATGAACGCAGTGGAAAAACAACCCGGCCGCAAAAATCAGGGGAACTCGCATCGGAAGGGAACGTTAGCAAATGGATTCCTTCAATCAAAGCAGGATTTCCCGCGCCTTCCGCCGCCGAAACGCCGCCAATCCCAAAACTCCCATTCCCAGAAGCATCCCGCCGGAGGGTTCGGGAATGGCCGCGAAGGTCAGCTGGAGATTATCGAACCAGGCGCCGGCATTATTGTTGGTGGAAAAAGTAAGGTAGCGAATAACTTCCGGATTGGCGGCATACGCGTAGGTGAATCCGGCGGCCGCACCATTCAAATCCAGCTGGACGCTTCCCACGTATGCGTCGACGGTCCAGAGCGGCAGCGACGTGTTCAAAACCAGCCGGAGGCGATAGCTGGAACCGGACGCGTAATCCCCGGTCGAGGAGGAAAACAGGTCCGTGTTATTATTCGAACGGACGATCAGCTGGCCGTTTTCCCGCAGAAACATCCACGGCGTTCCCCGGCTGTTGGCGCTGCCCATGACGGCATTGGTCGCGGTGGAACCGGCCGAGCTCCCCTCCCCGCTGAAACCCACGCCGAGGTAGGTGGTGCCGGGCGAGGCGTTCGCGGTGAAAAAGACGTCCACCGACAGGTCATAGATTCCCGGATGATCGGCAAAATAATCCTCGCCCAAATTCAGGTAGGCGGAAAAACCCGAAGTGTTGCCGCTGTTGCTGGAGAGAGTCCCATTGGTCTGGTAAACGGCATTGGCGTTCCACGCGGCCGAATTCACGGTGGTGTCAGGAGTCTGGCCGTTGAGCCCGCCGGTGCCGCTGAAATCGTCGGAAACCAGCACAACCGCGCCGAAGGCGGCGCCATGAAGGCCGGTCATCGCGATGACGAATCGAATGAGGGGGGAGGCGAATTTCATTTCCCAATCGTAAAATCATTCCGAAAAATCTCACTTGGAAAACGGTCGTCCGGACGAATAATAATGATCATAGATCATTATGCCGGGAAACCGCCCCATCCAATCCTGCGAACGCCTGACCCGCATTCTTTACGCCGTGGCGGGCACCGAGGACGGAGCCACGGTGCGGCAGATCGCCGACGCGGTGGGGATCAGGCCGAATACCGCGTATCGATTCATCCGGTCATTGGAGCAGGAGAAACTCCTCAACCGCCGCCGCAACCCGATCCGCTTCACCCTCGGGCCGGCCATTTCCGAGCTCAAGCGGCTGGACGACGACCGGCAGTTGCTGGCGCTGAGCGCGCGGGTGCTGACCCGCAGCCACGCGCAGGTGCCGGAAGCCAATCTCGCCTTGCTCGAACGGGACGGCCTGGACGTGTATCAACGCTTGTTTTTCCGCTCGGGCCGTCCCGGCCGGGTGGAGCGGCGGCGGCAATACGTGATGCATCCCTACTCGAAAGCGTCCTCCATTCTTTTTCTGGCTTATTCCGAAGCGGACGAGGAGGAGCTTTTCTTCCGGCGGCATTCCTTCGAGAAGGAAGGACGCCCGTATTGGAAAACCCGTCAGGAACTGCGCGATTTCCTGGCCCGCGTGCGGCGCCTCGGCCGCTGCCAGCCGCATTTTCCGGATCACAACTGGTTCCGGCTGGCGGTGCCCATTTTTTCTCCCGGGCACGAAGTCATTGCCGTCATCGGAGGCTACATCTCGAAGGATTACCCGCGCTCCTCCCAGAAACTGCTGGCGCGGCTCTGCATCGAAGCCGGCCGGGAAATCACCCGGCGCTTCGCCGAAGAAACGGCCGACGATTCCGGGCGGACAAAAGCAGGCTCCGAACGATCAACCGGCAAAAAGTTTGGAGCTTAAAATCACGCTTTGCTGGTAGCGGGGAATCCCGAACTCCCGGTTGCCGAGCAGCCGGTGGAGGAGGTTGACCGACGATTGACCGATAACCTCGTATTGGGCGGTGAAGTGGATCGAGTCCTTCCAGAACCGGATATCGGGCGGGGAGAGGATCACCGTGGGCAGGCGGGCCGCCGGCCGGAGCAGGCGCCGGACGGCCGGGGTCAGCGCATCGGGAATGACCAGCCCGTCCGGCTTATTTTCCCGCAGCCAGGCGGCAAAGCGGGAGGGAGGCGGATCGGTCAATTCCACAAACGGCTGCCGGGGACGCGCCCGAACCCCGTGGTAATACCGCAGGGAAGCCCGCAACAGGGGCTCGCCAAACAGGTGCCGCGAACGGGAGTCCAGCAGAAACCCGGGGCGCCGGCAGCCCCGGGCTTCCAGCCAGGCCAGGCCCTGCTGGATATCGGCGGCATAGTCGCGGCCGACCAGATGCAAGGTGGGACGTTCCACGGCGTGGCCGATGACGATCCAGGCAAAGTGGTCCCAGGCAAAGTGCAACTGCTCGTAACGGGAGCGGAACGGCCCGAGGAGCACTCCGCGGATTCCCCGCGCCCGCCAAATCGACCCCAGCCGGACGAGGTCGGAAGGGCGGGGCCGGTCGAAATGAAAATATTCCACCCGATAGCCCAGGCGGGATCCGTAATTCTCGATGGAAGCGAACAACGGTTTCAGCCAAGGCATGGATTCCGGTTCCGCGTCGCCGCACCACGCCAGGGTTTCCCGATAAAAATCGCCCTGCCGGATTTTCGACATGCCGGCCGACACCAGGGGATCCAGCTGATAGCCCGCCGCCTGCAGCGCTCGCAGCGCCCGCTGGGCGGTGGCGGGACGGACGCGGGGATCGCCGCGAAGCGCCCGGGAAAGGGTCGCCGTGGAAAGCCCCGCTTGCCGGGAGACCTGGCGAAATGACGGATTCTTCATGAAATGTAACGGTTACATCAACGGGAAAATGGCAAAAGCGCCGGCCCATTGCCATTCTCGATTCATGAAAAAACGGCGTTCTCCCCAGCTAGCGGCAATGGCCGGATGCCTCATCGTTTCGGGGCTGATCAGCCCGGCTTCGGCGGCGGTTCTGGTTTACGAGGGATTCGACTATGCCCTGGCCAGCGGCACCAGCATGAACGGGATCACGAGCGATGCGGCCGGGCTCTCCGGCGACTACAGCCTGAGCACAAGCTCCAGCGGAACCCGTTCAGTGAATTACTCCACCCAAAACCTGACGTTTGGGCCGAATTACCTCCCCTCCACCGGCGGGTCGATTTATTTGAGTGCCTCCGGAACCGTCGGCCAAAACCCCTACGCCGTGCTTTCCGTCGCGGCCAACGCGGGAACCGTAACCGGAACCGTTTACAACAGTTATCTGGTGCAGTTCACCTCGCTCTCGGATGCGGTCATCGCCAGCGGGGGAAGCGCGGGCCCGGCCATCTTGACTCACCGGCTCCAAGATGGAAGCGTGCGCCTGCAAAACATCGCGCATCAGGCAACCGGCCCCTCGACGGACAACCGGCCGGCCGTGGGTTACGGCACCGCGAACCATATCTCCGGATCGGGAACGTCCGGAACGCTTGCCCTCGACACCACCTACCTTGTCCTGGCCCGCTTCACCAATGTCGGTCTCGCCGGTGGCGGCACCGCGGACCAGTTTGTCTTCACCCTGAACGGCTACAACGCCTGGCTGGCGGCGGGGGGCCAGGAAGCCAGCCTGGGAACCTTCGCCGTTTTTACCTCGACCAGTTCCCGTGATTCGCTGGTTTCGTTCAGCGGAACCTTCCAATTCGGCGTGGCCGGCAAAGGCGGAGCGGAAAGCGCTTACCTGGACGAATTGCGCTGGGGCACGCAGTTGTCCGACGTGATTTCCATGGCCCCCGTCCCCGAGCCATCCGCCGCCCTGCTGCTTTTGGGGGCTCTCGGGATTTGGGCCGGACGACCGCGCAAAAAACTTTTCTCATGATCAACCAAACCTACCGGGATCTCTGGAACGACCCGGAATTGCAGGCCCGCATCGAAGAAGGCATCCGCCGGAATCGCCAGAGCGGGGGAACCATTCGCACCCTCAGCTTCGACGACAAACCGCTTGCCGGCGTCAAAATCCGGGTCCGGCAGCACAACTCTTCCTTTCATTTGGGGGCAAATATTTTCAAGCTGGGCGATTATCCCGACGCGGAGGTCAACCGCCAATACGCGGACGCCTATTGCGATCTTTTCAACGGCGCCACCGTGCCGTTTTACTGGCGCACGCTGGAACCGGAGCCGGGCCGGCCGCGCTACCACGCCCACAGCGTCCCCATTGCCCGGCGGCCTTCCCCGGACTCGGTCGTCGAGTTTTGCCAGAAGCGCGGCCTACGCATGCACGGGCACACGCTGGTGTGGCCCTTCCGCAAATGGTCCACGCCCGACTGGCTGCCGGAAAATCCCGCCGAAGCCATTCCGTTCTGGGAAAAACGCTTTCGGGAAATCGGCGAACTCTACGGCCACGCCATCAAAAGCTGGGATGTGTTGAACGAAGCGGTTTATCCCCACGCGCGCCCGCCGCTCGGGCATCCGATGTTCGAGAACTACGAACGCCAGGCCTTCGCGTGGGCGGAGCAATTCCTGCCCGGCGACTGCCGTCTCGACATCAATGAAACCACGGGCTCCTGGAATCTCCACGATCCGCAATACACGCGGCTCATCGAACGCCTGCTCGGGGGAAACGCCCGCATCGGCGGCATCGGGATGCAGTTCCACCTGTTCTCGGACGCCGAACTGCTCCAGGTCGGGCAAGGGCAGAAATTTCCGCCCGCCGAACTGTTCGCCGCGCTGGATCACTACGAAAAATTCCGGCTGCCGATTCATGTCAGCGAAATCACCCTGACGGCTCCCGGCAATACCGCCGAGGGTCTCCAAGCGCAGGCCGAGGTGGCGCGGAATTTTTACCGCCTGTGGTTCAGCCATCCGGCCGTGAGCGGCATCAGCTGGTGGAACCTGCCCGACGGCGGCGCCGCGCCGGGCGAGGAGAAAGTCTATTCCGGGCTGTTGTTTGCCGACATGAGTCCGAAACCCGCCTACGCGGAGCTGCAAAACCTGTTCCGGCACGAGTGGCGGACCGAGGTTTCCGGAGTCACCGATGCCGAGGGAAACTTCCATTTCCGCGGGTTCCACGGCACCTACCTCGTCGAGACGGACAACGGAAAAAACGATGCCGGGATTCAATCGGCCATCACCCTGGAACCCGGCACCGAGGCCTGCACGGTCATCGGCCTGCTTTGAAGAACTCCGGATGAACCCAGATCAATCGGGGAGGAAGGCCGGGGTTTCCTCCCCGAAAACTGATCCGCGGAAATCCGTCTCCATCCGGAGTTCAACGTTCCTGAGCCGGACTTCGATGTCCTTTCGGCGCCGTCCGGCGAAATCTTCGGGCCATCCCACCAGGGTGAGCGCCGCCGGCTGGCCCAAGTCCAGGGGAACCGAAACGGCGTAGATGGACGCATGGTGGGCGCCGTAGGACCGCGCGATCCCCTCGCGGCGCGCCGCGGCGACGGCCCGGAACGTGGTCCGCTGGCGTTCGGGCGGCAGCTCCCGAAGAATGGAACGGAGCTCGGCCGGCGGAACGCTTGCCATCAACTGGATGCCCGCCGAGCCGGCCTCGGTCAAATGAATCTTCGTCCCCACCGGCGAGGAAATGCTGTTCGCGCGGAGCGATTCCACCCGGGCCACGGAAACCGCCTGGCCGCCTTCCCGAAGGGAGATCTTGGCCGAGAGACCGGTGTCGCGGGAAAGCTGCTGCAACCGGGGCCGGACGTCCCGCAGCCGCTGTTCCAGCGCGGACCACGAGCGGGTGAGGCGCGCCAGGCCGAAGGCGATCCGGTAAGCTCCGCCGCCGTTTTCCTGCAGCCAGCCGTGCTTCACCAACGTCCGCAGGATCCGGTAGCAAGTCGCCGGCGGAATGCCCAGTTCGAGCGAAAGGTGCTTGGCCCCGAGGCCTTCCGGTTGAGCGGCAATCCGCTCCAGCAGCGCGACGGAACGCTCCAAAACGGGAATGGTCTGTCCGGATGGCATTCCGGTTGATTATCAATAGAGAGATTATTTTTGTCAAAATGGATTTGCCGAATCCGCCTTTCCCGCGAAAACTGAACGGGTGAAAATTGTCGATCTCAAAGTCCGCACGGTGGCGATTCCCCTCACCTGCCAGCTGCGCCACAATACCGGGGTGCATCCGGGTTATTTCCTGCGCACCATTCTGGAATTGATCACCGACGAAGGCATTGTCGGCCTGGGCGAGGTCGGCGGGGGCGACCAGCGGGGCGCGCTGTTAAAACTCAAGCCGCGCATCGTGGGGCTGGACCCCTTCCACCTGGAAGCGCTCAAACTGAGGGTGCTTCGCAGCATTTATTACCTGTCGAACGCGCGGCTCTACGCGGCCCTGGAAATGGCCTGCCTCGACATCCAGGGCAAGGCGATGAACCGCTCGCTGAGCGACCTGCTCGGCGGCAGCGTGCGCGACCGCATTCCGATGATCGCCTACCTTTTCTGGCGTTATGACCGGGCGGATGGCCGGGACGACACCTGCGCCGAGGACCTCGCGGACTGGTGCGGGGAATTGCACGAAACGCTCGGCGTGAAGGCGATGAAGCTGAAGGCCGGCGTCATGGACCCGGACGAAGAGGCGCGGGTGCTGGAGCTTTGCCGCAAGCGGCTCGGCCCGGAATTCGGCCTGCGCATCGATCCCAACGGCGTGTGGTCCGTGCCGACCGCGGTGCGCATCGGGCGCCGGCTGGAAGCCATCGCGCCGGAATATTTCGAAGACCCGTCGTGGGGCCTCAACGGCAACGCGGAAGTCCGCCGGCAGGTGCGGATTCCGATTGCCACGAACATGTATCCGGCCCGATTCGACGATCTCGCTCCGGCGATCCGCATGGGTTCGGTGGACATCGTGCTGACCGACATTCATTATTGGGAGGGGCCGCGCGGGGTGAAGGATCTCGCCGCCGTCTGCCGGACGTTCAATCTGGGAGTGGCCATGCACAGCGGCGCGGAATTCGGCATCGAGCTGGCCGCGATGCTGCACACGGCTTCCACCATTCCGGAAATGACCTTTGCCGGTGACGCGCATTACCATTACCTGACGGATGACATCATCACGACGGGCCTGATGAAATACGAGGATGGCGGCATCGCGGTTCCTTCGGGACCAGGCCTGGGCGTGGAGCTTGATCCGGAAAAAATGGACAAATACGAACGCTACTTCGAGGAAAAGGGCGACTACTACGCGCGCTTCCACCAGGACCCGCGACGGCCGGAGTGGGTTCCCGTGGTCGGCGGGATTTAGATTTCTCTAAGGAAAGCAGGAATTAGAAATTTTCCTGCTTTCCTGCCTTCCTTAGAGTGAACCCTCAGCCTACGGCAGCGTGATTTCCAGCGTCCGGTCGCTGGTCAGGGTGAGGGACTGCGTTTTCGTCGCGCCATTGCGGGAGACGGTGATTTCGTAATCGCCCTTGAAGGCGCGCGTGACGGCCTCCCCCCGGGCGTCGGTGGGAATCGCCAGGTCGGTGCGCCATTCCTTCAGCACCAAATCATTCCAGGCCTGCCCGTTCGGCTTGATCGACCAATCCTTCCGGTAAAGCGCGGCCTTGGGCTGCCAATGCGCGCCCTCCCAGAATCCCCACATCAGGATGGCGCTGACCGCGGGATGGCTGAAGACCGCGGTCAGGAAATCGCGGGTATATTCCGCCTGAACCGCGGCGTCGGCCTCGTCCAGATTCAAGTCGAATTCCGTGATCTGGATATCGAGTCCCAATTGCGCCCAGCGATCCAGTTCCCGCAACAGCTCCTCCGGTCCGGTGAGCTGCTGGTCGAAGTGGGCCTGGATGCCCAATCCGTCAATGGGGGCGCCCTGCTCCTTGAGCTCCCGCAGCGTTCGCTCGAACGCGTCCTTGTGCGCGGTATTTTCCCCGTTTTCCATGAAACCGGCAAAATCGTTGAGATACAATTTTGCCTGCGGATCGGCCTGCCGGGCGCGCCGGAACCAGGACGCCATGCTGCCGGCGGGCAGGATGTCCAGCAGATCGTGGTTGTGGTAGGGCTCGTTTACCACGTCCCATTCGCTGCATAATCCGCGGGTGGTGCCGAGAATGCCATCGATGTGCTCCCCGATCTTCCGCGCCAGCTCCGGCGGCGGGGATTCAACGGCCCGCAGGCTTTCCGGCGAATATTTCCAGGAGGGCCAGACCAGCACGTGGCCGCGCACGGCAATTTGCTGATCCCGGAGCCAATGGAGGGCTTTCAAAGTGGTGCGGTGCCCGTCCCGCGCGCTTCGTTCCCAGACGGGCCATTTGAGATCGTTTTCCAGGACCACCTTGGAATAGGAGGTTTTCACGATTTCGCGGTAGCGGTCGTGATCCGGCCCCGAGCCCGTCAGCCACGCGGCGGTGACGGCGGAGCCGAAGCCAAAGTGATGGCGCGTCTGGCGAAGACGAACCTCCGCAGCGGGCACGGGCCGGCCGGCCGCGTCCTTCACCCGGATGCGCAGTTCGGCCTTGCGGTGCGTTTCGATTCTCCGGGCGGCTTCCTGGCGCCAGGGAGCATCCGCCCCCCGACCCGGCCAGGTGAGCACGGTGCGGGGCAATTCCTCCGGGCGAACGGCGCGGCCGAAATTCAGCGCCTGCCAGCCGCCAATCTGCACGGTTTGGGGCGAATAGCCCAGCCGCAGCAGCAACTGGGCTTCTCCCGCCGCGTAATCGCGATCGGCGATGATGCTCCGGGCGATCTGCCGCCATTCGCTTCCCACGGCGAAATCGAACGTGCCCAGCTTCTCATAAGGATCCGAACTTTGTTCCACGCAGAGCTGGGCGAACGCCGAGCTGGATTCGGTGGAGGTCCGGGTGGCCCGCATCCAGAAGCTGATCCACAGGACATCCCCCTGGCGCAGCGCTTCGGGGAGGGGGCTTCCGAACTGGAATCGCCACGGGTGATCCGGCCGGACGCGGGTTTCGATCTCGATTGCCTGATCGAAGAACGGGCCGGAAACGCGGACTTCCCGCCGGCTGCCAATGCCGGCTGAATCGAACAGCTGGAAACGATTCATCCCGTCGGGAAACAGCGGCTGGCCGCCCGGCGGCGGGGACATCGGCTCGGCGGCCGGCAGTCCGGCGAGCAGAAAAAAGAAGGAGAAAATCCGGATGATGAAACCCGCCGGGCTTAATT
>Ga0075012_10001697_pt1 | contig 22139 bp, 23 predicted proteins | sample All_14_2_FD_71474 | JGI IMG/M metagenome (GOLD analysis project Ga0075012, IMG submission 71474) | Freshwater microbial communities in response to fracking from Pennsylvania, USA - Allegheny Zone_MetaG_DW_15 | ecosystem: Environmental > Aquatic > Deep subsurface > Groundwater > Drilled...
CCCAACCCCCGCTCCCGCCCCGGTTGCACCGGTTGCCGTTAGGCCAACCGCCCCATCGGCCGCCTTTGACCCCGGTGCGGCATGGTCGCGCGTGGCCAGCGGTCTCCGGGGGCGTGATGCCATGCTCCGCCGCGTCCTGGAAAACTGCGAATTCCTCCGTTACGAGGCCCCCCATGTCCGCGTCCGCATGACCGCCAGCGCCTCGCTCCTGGAAAGCTTCAAGACCTCCCCCTCCCGTGCCGTGCTCGAGGCCGAAATCAAAAAATGTTTCGACCCCTCTGCGGTCCTGGATATGGACTGTGTCGAGCGGGCCGCCGAACCGGCACCCGAACCCGAGCCCGGGGCCGCTTCCAGCGCCACTCCCGGTCCGGCCGCGTCCCCCAAAAACGCAGCCAAAGCCCCGGCAGCCGGCATCCCTCTGGACAAAACCGAATTCGAGAACGATCCCCTGATCAAAGAAGCGCTGAAGGTTTTCGAGGCCCGCATCGTCGCCCTGAAAGACCATTGAACAGGAGGAAACAGAGATAACGGAGCAAGGCGTTCATTGGTTTTGAATGCATGCCCACCATGCCTTGCTCTGTTTTCTCCGTTACCTCCTGTTGAAATTTTATGAACATTGCCAAAATGATGAAGCAGGCCCAGCAGATGCAGGCCCAAATGCAGCAAGTGCAGGCCGAGCTGGCCAAGCGCACCTACGAAGCCACCGCCGGCGGCAACGCCGTCAAGGCCGTCGCCTCGGGCGACGGGGAACTCCAATCCCTCACACTCAGCCCCGAGGTCATCAAGGACTCCGCCAACGACCCGGAAATGCTCCAGGACCTCATCCTCACCGCCGTGCGCGAAGCCTCCACCAAAGCCAAGGCCGATGCCCAGAAAGAAATGGGCAAGCTGACCTCCGGACTCGGCCTTCCCGGATTCTAGTTTGTCATTTGGATTTTGTGATTTGTCATTATGCTGGACTACCCTCCCAGCCTGCGGAAATTGATCGCCGCCCTGCGTGAACTCCCCGGCGTGGGCCCGCGCAGTGCCGAGCGCATGGCCCTGCACGTGCTCAAAGCCGAGCCCCACCTGGCCCACAATCTCGCCGAGGCCCTGGAACAGGCCGCCGCGAACATCCGCCCCTGTTCCAAGTCCCGGTTCCTCTCCGAAAACGGCCGCAGCAGCATGTTCGACGACCCCCACCGCGATCCCCAGCTCCTCTGCGTGGTGGAACACGATTCCGACGTCATCGCCTTTGAGAAAAGCGGCGCCTTCAAGGGCCACTACTTCGTGCTCGGCGGCTGCCTGTCCCCGCTCGATGACATCGGTCCCGAAGAACTCCACCTGCACAGCCTCCTGCAGTGGGTCCGCGAGGATGGGGTGAAGGAGGTCGTTCTGGGCCTGAGTGCCGACACCAAAGGGGAAACGACCAGCCTCTACCTCACGCGCGAACTGAAGCAACTGGGGGTCAAAGTCACCCGCCTGGCCACGGGCCTGTCCATCGGCAGTTCCCTCGAATACGCCGACGCCCTCACCCTCACCCACGCCCTCCAGGACCGGAAGGAACTTTGAACAGAAGGCAACAAAGTTAACAAAGCAACGCAATCTTCCTTTTTTCAAAACTGTTTTTACAATTAAACCCTGCCTTGCTTCCTTACCTTCCTTACCTTCTGTTCGATATTCCCCATGAAGATTTCCCATATTTTCTTCGACCTCGGCAAGGTGCTGGTCGATTTTGATTTTTCCATCGCCGCCGGAAAGATCATGCAGAAATCCACCCTTTCCCCGGAGGAAGTCACCCAGGAATTCTACCGCCTCAACGGGTTGATCGACGAGTACGAGACCGGCAGTATTGATTCGGAAACCTTCTTCACCCGCATGAAGGCGGAATACCGCTACGGGGGAAGCACCGCTGAACTCCGGGAAATCTGGTGCAGCGTCTTCAGCCCTTTGGAAGAACACATCCAGATGGCCAGGTGCCTGGCCCAGTTCTACCCCCTGGCCATCATCTCGAACACTTCCGAGGCCCATGTCACCCATCTGGAATCCCGCTACGATTTCTTCCCCATTTTCCGGAGGCGTTTTTATTCGCACGAAGTCCGCTGCATGAAACCCAACCCGGCGATCTACGAGTTCGCCCTGAAGGAAATGGGCGCGGACAAATACGAAAGCCTTTTCATCGACGACCGGGAAGAGAACATTGAAGCCGTGGCCAAGTGCGGCTGGCAGACCATCCACCTCCGCCCCGACGTCAACCTCCGCCTGGCCCTGCAAAGCTACGAGCTTCGGGGGGTTTGACCGGCCGGAAAGGCCCGCCACTCTAACAACCCTCAGATTGACTTCGACCGCTTTTCCCACCATCCTCCTGTCCCAGGAATGTCCGAACCGGCGCCATCCCCCATGAATCCCTTCATCCGGTCCGCCCTTGTTTTGTTTTTGGTCATCTCCCCGCTTTTTGCAGCGGAAAACCCGGAAAGCCCGTCCGGGATGGACGAGATTGTGCGCCTGCTTTCCGCGGGCAACCAAACCGCGGCAGAAACCAAACTGGGTGAAATAATGGCCGGCAACCCGGAGGATGCCTCTGCCGTGTTCTGGTCCGCGGTCTGCGAGCGGAGCCGGTTCAACCAAAAGGGTGCGGCCCCCGGCTTCATCAAAACCATGAGCGGCCACCCCAATTCGCCGGAAGGCCTGGCCTCGGCCTGCGTCCTGGGTATTGACGTATCCACCGACCAGGCCACCGCATTGTATTACTACAACGCGCTTCTGGTCCTGGGCAGGCAGAACCCCAAGTCGATCCCTTTGCGGTGGCTGGCCGCCATCATGTCGAGGGAGATCACAAAAAATGACCCGCTCCAGGAATCCTCGGAACGGTACAAGCGGATCCTGATGTGCGGCATCCGCGAATACGAGGCGGCGCTGTCCCTCATGGCCCCCGGGACCGGTCCGGTGCTTCTCCACCAGACATTGGCCAATCTTCTGGATGCGGCCGAAGGACCTGATGCCGCATGGAAACACCGGGAAACCGCCCTGAAAATGACGCGCGCCACGTGGACCCTCCAGGGTGCAGCCAACACGCTCCGGAGGCTGGAGCGGAACGAGGAAGCGCTGCAGTTCCTGCAGGAAGCCATTACCCGGCAGCCGAACAACCCGGACTATTTTCACGCCCAAGGCAATGCCTTGTCGAATCTCGGACGCAAAAAGGAAGCCATCGAAGCCTGGGACAAGGCCTCCAGGCTCAATCCCCGCAATCTTGTTTATTTGAAACTGTGTGCTCTTGGCGAACGGGATCTGGGTGACTATGCCTCCGCACGCAAATACACCCGGAAAGCACTCTCCATCAATCCCGGGGACCGGTCATTCCAAATTTGGGATGCCCGGTTTGCCGCCAACCTTGGGGAACCGGAAGCGGGGGCGCTCGTCGCAAAAGCGGGATTTTTTGATTTCCGGGGCAACCCGGTCTATCCGAAAAATCCACCCGCTGATTCCACTCCCGACCCCTGGTTCCTCGCTGTGGAAAATGGCGATTTCGCAAGGGTCCGGCAACTCATGGGAACCCTGGACATCAATGCGGGCGATCCCAGGTACTCCCGTAAAACCCCGCTGATGTCGGCCGCCTGCATGGGTTGGGAACAAATGGCATCGGATCTCATCAAGGCAGGCGCAAAACTGGATATCGTGGACGAAAACGGGGACACCGCCCTGCATTACAGCGCCCAATTCGTACAGCCCCGCGTCATGAGGTTGTTGCTCGACGCCGGGGCCAATCCGAATATCCAGGACAAATGGAAACAAACCCCGCTGACCATGTGTGCCTCCGAGCACCGCCGCGACGGCTTTTATCTGCTCATGGAAAAGAAAGCCGATATCGAGTTGGCCACGCCACATGGGGGCACCGCCCTGCATTATGCGGCCGGGCACGGGGAACTGGCCATGCTCAACACCCTCCTTGCCAGCGGAGCCCGGGTCAACACGCCCACGGAAAATACCGGGGATACCCCGCTGATTGCCGCCTGCGAGGATTGGCCCCACTCCCCCATCGTGACCCCGCTTCTGGCCGCCGGGGCGGATGTGAACGCCCGCAACAAGGACGGCCGCACCGCCCTGCATTGCGCCGTCAATCCCCTCCTGAATATTCCCCTCGTCCAGGCCCTGCTTGAAAAAGGGGCCAATCCAACCCTGGCCGACAAAGAAGGAATCACCCCGATCGCGGAAGCCCGGTTGCTCGGATTCGAGGACATCGCAAAAAAAATGGAACAGAAGGCCGGAGCACCCGAACCCTTCCAATTCCCCAAATTCGAAGCACCCGACCCCTCGCTTTCCACCGAGGAAAAAAACGCCTCTGTTTATGTGTTTCCCATCCTCCTTGCCCAGGGCCACCCCCTGGGCAGGGCCAGTGGCGTGCGTATGGGTGAAAAAAATGCCGCCCGCAAAGAACTCAAGTGGATGTTTGAAATCGAAAATGCCGGCCAGCTGAAGGACGAAATCCGCGAACTGGAAGCCTTCGAGCCCCGCCACCGCGACGATGCCGGAACCCTCCCACCCGATGTCTCGGTCAAAGTCCTGGGCGGCACACTTGCAAATCTGGCAAAAAACATCCATGCGTCCTGTTCCCGGGATGTCACCGATGAAACCGCCTGGATCAAATCCCACATCATCTACCTGGCGGATTTGGGAGTCACCGCCGGCTTCCTGGATCCTGCGGAGGGCGAAAAGCTCATCCGCAGTGCCTCGGCCGCTGTGAAGGCAAAGTATGCCTCCTGGCCGGACTACGTCCGCAGCTTCCTGCTCGGAGCCCAATTCCACAATGCCTGGGAAGCGGACCGTTACGAACAGATCTGCAACCGGATCCTCGAAGCCAAAATCCCCTGGCCCTGAACGCGGGGTGGCGGGGCACCCCCCAACGCCCCACAAAAACCACCTCCCGCCCCGCCTCGCCACCATCCGCTCCCCGGCCGGTCCGGACACCGGGGATGCTCCTCCCAACACCGACTTTGTATGGTAAAACCATACAAAAACGGACAGCATGCAGTCCATGGGCGTGCAGGATACTCCGCTGGACATGTTATTCCCCCGGACGCGTGCGCGGATATTCCGGGAACTTTTCGCCGATCCCGGCACAGAGGTCCATCTCCGGCAATTGGCCCGCCAATGTGGCGTGGCCGTGGGCACCCTGCAGGATGAGGTGGCGCAACTGCAACGGACGGGGCTGCTCCGGATCCGCCGCGAGGGCAACCGGATTCTTTTCCGGGCCCATGACAGCCACCCGCTCTTCCCGGAAATCCACCGCCTCATCCGGAAAGCCCTTCCGCCGAAATCCCCAACGAAGAAAAACCGCGTGTCGCGTCCCCCGTCGACCAAGGTTCCGGTCACGGTCCGCGCAGTATTTCCCTCCCCCGCCGACCGCCGCGCCTGGCTTCGCATGCGGCAGGGTCTCTGGCCCGGGCACACGGACCACCCGAAGGAAATCACCGCCTACTTTTCACAGCCACGGACCGATGCCGTGGTCCTTGTGGCGGAACTGCCCGGCGGCAACCTTGCCGGTTTTCTGGAACTCGGTTTGAGGGATTATGCCGAGGGTTGTACCACCTCCCCTGCGGCCTATGTCGAAGGATGGTGGGTTGAGAAAAAACACCGTCGCAAGGGTATCGGCCGTGCACTCATCCAAGGGGCCTGGGACTGGGCCCGCGGGCACGGGCTGATCGAACTCGGCAGCGACTGTACCCTCGACAACATCGCCAGCGCGGCCGCGCACGCCGCATGCGGCTTCACGGAAACAGACCGGATTGTCTGTTTCCTGAAGACCTTGTAGCCGGGGGCGGCTGCAGAATACCCACAAGGCTGTTATTCCTCCCTTGCGGACAGGGTGTAAACCAGGCGGAACTTCGATCCGGTCAGCTTGTATTTCTCCAGGGTATCCGGGCCGCAACTGGCCGTGCCGACCCCGCGGTGGGCGGCATCGAGGCAGAGCAGCGTCTCGGGACGGGCCTTGAGGTCGTAGGTGTGCAGGGCCTTGCTCAGATCCTCCGACGCATAATGGCTGGCGGAGAAGGCAAAGGACGGCTCCGCGGCGACACGGACGGTGGTGCCGTTGAAATGGGCCAATTCCACCCAGCGGACATCGCACTTCAGCCCGTGTTCCTGGGGCATCACATAGGGCACATACTCGCCCATGACGGTGTTGTCATAGACCCCGACAAGGGCCCCCGCCTTGCGGTCGGGATAATTTTCCCAGGGGCCGCGGCCGTTCCAATGGACATGCTCGAAACCCTGGGGAAGCGCCAGGCGCACCCCCACGCGTGGAAGATCAACAAAGCCCTTGCCGGTCCGGAATTCGTTCTCCACCCGGATCAATCCCCCCGGCAGGAAATGATAACGTGCGGTCCAGTCGATCCCTTTTTTGTTATCCACTCCGGCTTGATAGATCATCTCCAGGACGGGCCGCCCCGGCCGGTTCAACAGACGGGAGCGAACCAGTTTGGACTGCACCCGGTCGTAGGAACCCTCCCACCAGCGGGCCAGGGCTTTGTGCTTGTTCCAAGGCTTGGGGATACGGTCGAGGTGGTGCAGCTTGATGCCGTCGTTGTCCGTGGGAGCCCGCCAAATGTTCAGATCCGGTCCCACGGCCAGCAGGTCGATGCCACCCAGGCTCCAACCCTCCCACACCCCTTTCTTGAGATCGAAACCGGCGACCAGGTCGCCCGAGGCCGCAATCATGCGCCCTCCGTCCGCCTCGATCTGCCAGGGAAGCAAGGCAGGGTCCACGGGTGATTTCTTGGATTTGGCGGCTGGCAACGCCAACTGGTCCCAGGCCACCCGGTGCCCGGCGTCGGCCCAGGATGTGGCCTTGAGGGTCTGGAATTCAAAATCCAGGAAGGCTTCCCCAGCCGGCAGTGATTTCAACGGGAGACTGACATCGATCGAACGGCCGGGGGCCACCGCCAGCCTGGGCAGGTTCCCCTGCTGGAGCACCTGTCCTTCCTGCACCAGCTTCCAGGATCCCTTGAGATCCGCCAGGGAGGTAAAATCGCGTTTGCTGACGATCCTGATTTTTCCCTTCTTGAGGTTGACCGCCTCCACTTTCACCGGACGGGCCAGGTACTTGAACTCGAACATCGCCGGATGCGGCGTGCGGTCGGGCCACACCATCCCGTCGCAGACAAAATTGAAGTCGCTCGGTTTGTCGCCGAAATCACCGCCGTAGGCCCAGAAGGGCCGGCCGTCGGGACCGGTCTGGACGATGCCGTGGTCGATCCACTCCCAGATGAATCCGCCCTGCACTCCTTCGTATTTCTCGAAGGTCTCGAAGTAATCCGACAAACAGCCGTTGCTGTTGCCCATGGCGTGGGAATATTCGCAAAGGATGAGCGGCCGGGGATCGTTTTTTTTGTTTTCCAGGTTCTTGGACCACCTCACCATGAAGTCAATGCGGGGATACATCGGGCAGACATAATCCGAGGCCGAACTGTATCCGGTTTCCCAATAGCCGGGGTAGCTCCCCTTGCCGGTCCGGGCTCCTTCATAATGCAAGGTGCGGGTGGTATCATAGGAACGAATCCAGCCCGCGCAGGCATCATGATTGACCCCGTAGCCACTCTCATTTCCGAGCGACCAGGCGTAGATGCAGGCATGGTTTTTGTCGCGCAGCACCATGTTGGAGACACGGTCCAGGAAGGCACCCATGTAGCGCGGGTCGGCGCAGCACTCATGGTAAAAGGCATGCGATTCGATGTTGGCCTCATCGACGACATAAAGCCCGTGGCGGTCGCACAACTCGAGCACATAGGGATCGTTGGGGTAGTGGGAGGTGCGGACGGCGTTGAAGTTGAACTGCTTCATCGTCAGGATGTCCAGTTCCATGTCGGCCCGGGTGAGGGCCTTGCCCCGGGTGTCATGGTGATCGTGGCGGTTGACCCCCTTGATCAGGACGGCACGGCCGTTGACCAGGAGTTGGCGGTTCCTGATTTCGATTCGCTTGAACCCGATGTCGAACGCCGTGCTGTCGCAAGTGCCGTCGGGCAGGAGGAGGGAAACGACAAGCCGGTAAAGTTTCGGATTTTCCGCCGACCAGGGCTGGACCTTGGGAATAGTGGATTCGTATGTATTTCCGAAAGGGAACGGGCGGTGGGGCAGGGCTGATGTTTCGACCGGGGCCCGGAGGGGCTTCTTCCAGACAGGGCGGTCCCCGTCGTACAGCATGATCCCGGTCTGCGAACCGTCGGGCACGGGGCCATCCAGCTGAACGGCGACCTTGAGCAGCCCGGTTTGCAGGTCTTCCCCGAGGAGGGCTTCGGCCTTGATGTCCGCCAAGTGGGCGGACGGCGTGGCATAGAGGAAAACTTCGCGGTGCAGGCCGGAGAGCCACCAGTGGTCCTGGTCCTCAATGTAGGTGCTGTCAGACCACTTGATGACCACCGCCACCAATTCCTGGGCCCGGCCGGGTTTGATCTTGTCGGTCAGTTCGAATTCCGCCGGGGTGCGGGAATCCTTGCTCAGGCCGACGGGTTGGCCGTCGAGGAAAACGAGAAGCGTGTTGTCCGCCCCACCGAAATGCACCACCACGCGCTGGCCGGACCAGGATTCGGGTACGGTGAAGGTACGGCGGTAGATGCCGGTGGGATTTTCTTCCGGCACCTCGATGGGTTTTTGGGGGAAGGGCATCTGGACGTTGGTGTAATGCGGCTTGTCCCAGTTGCGTTCCGGTTTTTCCAGTCCCTGCATCTGCCAGGAACCGGGAACCTCCAGTTCGTCCCACTCTCCCTGGAACGACGCGAAGTGTTTTTTGAGGAACTGCGAGGCTTCCGCGGGTGTCGGAGCCCAGTGGAAATCCCAAGAGCCGTTGAGGGACTGGAACCAGGGGGATTGTTCGCGGACGTGGGTGCGGGCGTGGCCGGGTTCGTTAAAGTGATAAAAGGTTGCCCGGGCCGGGAGTTTGTTCAGGCGGAACACCCCTGGCAACTGCCAAACCGGCTGCCCCCCGATGGTGAAAAGTTCCATGAGAGAAGAGACATCAGCAGCTTGCGACATAGGGTTCCACTACTGCCATGCCCGGGGGAGAAGACAATCGAAAAGGAAGGCGTCACCCCCAGACAATCCCCACACCGGCCAAAACCCAACAATAGGGGGATTTGAGATTGGGGATCTTCTAAGGTGCCTTGTCCTCGTAGGTATCCGGCATCTCTTCGATGTGCTCCGGCCCGAGCGGTCCGGAAATGCGGTGTTCCTCACCAAACCATTTTCCCAGGTCCACCATCTTGCATCGGGGCGAACAAAACGGGCCGTGCAATTCTTCCATCCATGGGCCCTTTTTCCGGCAGGTGGGGCAGGCGACAAGGCGTGGCATGACGGTACTTTTCACCCGCGATGGCCGGCGTCAATGACAATGGCGGGAGGAAGACCCACCGGCCATTATCCCAGCCGGAATCCGCCTTTTTGAATGACCCGCGCATCAAACAACGCTATGCAAAGTGCATGGCTGCCCCCGCTTCTTCCCCGTACACGCCCTTGGATGACCTGCGCGATCTGATTGAGCGCATTGATCCCTACGATCTGGATGCCGTGCGGGAATCCCTCCGCCTGCTCAATGATGAACAGGCCGCCGAGGTCATCCCTTTGCTGCCCCGCCTGACCCAGGTGCGCCTTTTCGAAGCCATGCGTCCCGGGCGCTCCTCGGGAATCCTGGCGGAAATGTTGAGCAATGACGCGGCCGACGTGCTGGGGAAACTGTCCGGCCAGAAGTTGCGGGAAATCATGGGTTCGATGGCCAAGGAAGATGCCGACGCCATCCAGGACCTGCTCCGCTACCCCGAGGATTCGGCCGGCGGGATCATGCGCAAGGAATTCGTCACCGCCCGGGAGGACATGAACGTGGGCCAGGCCCTGGAAGCGGTTCGCCATCGCCGGGAGGAGGAAAGCCGGAGCGTCTTCTACATCTACGTGACCGACACGGAAGGAAAAATGCGGGGCATCCTGCGCATCCACGATCTGATTTTCCGCGCCCCGGAAACCCGGGTGTCCGACATCATGAACCCCGAAGTGCGGGTGGTCTCGGTGCACGCGGACCGGGAACACATCGCCGGGCTTTTCCAAAAATACCACTTCCTCGCCATGCCGGTGGTGGACGACTTCGGGCGCTTGCGCGGAATTGTGACCAGTGATGACGTCATCCAGGTTCTGCAGCAGGAGGCCACGGAGGACATCCAGCACATGGGCGGCTTGTCCGGGGAGGAGCGGATCGACACGCCCTGGCCACGGGTGACCCGGAACCGGTTGACCTGGCTGTTCGTCAACCTGCTCACGGCCTTTTTTGCCGCCTGGATCGTTTCCCTGTTTGCCGAGACCATCTCGAAATACGCCATCCTGGCCATTTTCCTGCCGATCGTGGCGGGACAGGGGGGGAATGCGGGCACCCAAACCCTGACCATTGTGGTACGCGCACTGGCCCTGGGGGAAATCCGGATGGACTCGCGCTTCCGGGTGTTCCTGAAGGAATTGTTCGTCAGTTTTCTTACCGGTGGCGCGACCGGGATCGCGGTGGGGTTGGTCTCCTGGCTGTGGCAGGGCAGCGTCGCCCTGGGCCTGATCGTCTGTGCGGCCATGATGCTCAATATGCTGGCCGCCGCTGCCGCGGGCGTGGCCGTTCCCTTTGCCCTGCGCGCCTTGAAAATCGACCCTGCTTTGGCGTCCGCGATCATGGTCACGACAGTGACCGACGTGGTCGGGTTCTTCGTCTTCCTGGGCATGGCCACTGCCGCCCTGGCCCATTATCCGGGCATATTTGGCTAAAAAAAACCGGAGGGATCCCGGCCTACAATAAAATCCGGTTCCAGGCGAGAATCCTGCCGCCATCCACTTCCAGGATGGCCACCGAAGGAGGCGCCCCTTTGTTGGGTTTGCCGGCCGTGCCCGGATTCAACCAGCGTACCCCGCCGATCATTTCATCGCGGGGCACATGGGTATGCCCATGGAGCAACGCATCGCACCCTTGCGGGGCCGTCCTTGGGGGAATATGCACCAAGTGGAATTTCACCCCGCCCCTCGCCAAATCCAGCGTCAGAGGCCAGTCCATGCAGGCATCACAATTTCCCCGGATCACCTGCACCGGGCAACCCAGCTCCCGCAAACCCATCAGGGTCGACACTTCACAGACGTCGCCCAGGTGCCAGATTTCACCAACACCCCCGAAAATCAGCGCCACCGATTCGGGCAGGTGGTCATGGGTGTCCGAGATGATGCCGATGCGCATGATTGGTTTTGCTTCGACTTTTGCCCAAGGCAAAGCAAATTTTCATCATGTCCGAGGAGGCCCGGTATTTGGTGGTCGACGGTCACAGCGTGATTTTCCAGCGCAATGACCTGCGGGACCTCCATGCCCGCAACACCCGCATGGCCCGGCAAAAGCTCCAGGATGAACTGGCCCGGCTTCATGACACCAGCCCGTGGCGGATCACCCTTGTCTACGACGGCAAACAAGGCACGACTGACCCGGTCGAACCGGGCAAAATGGCCGTAATCTACAGCAAAGCCGAACAAACCGCCGACAGTATCATCGAACGCCTTGTTGCCTCCGCCCCCAAACCCCATCAGGTGCATGTGGTTACAGCGGACCATGCCGAAGCTTTGATGGTTGAATCCTCCGGGGCGGTCGTCCACGGCCCGCTCTGGTTGGAGGGACTTTTGCGGCAAACTGAGATAGATTTTGATATAACATTGGAGAAAGTCCGAAAGAGCGCCAAATGGTAGAATCTTAATATTGACACTTATATGTTTTGGGTAAGATCAAACATAAGTCTTTAATTATCAAAGGCACTACAGGAGTTAATAATGTCCAACTTGGGAAAAGTTTTTTGCGTGATTTCCATCATCTGCTCACTGGCGGCAGCAGGGTTTGGTTTTGCCATCTCTCAGAGAAAAACGGGGTACCACAAACAATTGGAAGGGGTGGAAGAAGCCCAAAAGCAATCACCGATTCCCTACACGGGTGATTTCAGACTGTCCCCCAGCGAACCCAGGGAATCCATCCTGAAAGCGAATGCGGTCTTTGCCAAAACCAAGACGGAACTGGACGACTCCCTGAAAAAACTCGCCGAAGTCAACGGACAGCTTTCCACCGCCCAGGCGGAAGCCCAGAAGCTGACCACCGAGGTCACGGCCGCCAGAAAAGAAGTCGAATCCAGCAGGACCAAGCTGGCCGATGCGGAAAAGAAACTCGGTGAAAGCGAAAGCAGCCTCAAGAACATCACCGAGAAACTCGGCGGCCGGAACATCGAGGACATCCTCGGAACGCTCAAACAGAACGATGAACAGGTCAAGGTCCTGACCGCGGAAAAGAAGATCATCGAAGACTCCCTGGCCCAGATGCAAAAAGACCTGAGCCGCTTCCAGGAACTCGACCGCCTGCGCACGGACAGCAAGGCCCCGCTTGAACTCAGCGGGAAAGTGCTCGCCATCAACAAGGCCTGGAACTTCGTGGTGCTTGACGTCGGCAAGGACGACAAACTGGTCGAAGGCGTCGATCTGACGGTCTACCGCGGCGAAACCCTCATCGGGAAAATCCGCACGGTCTCCGTGGAAAACAACACGGCCATTGCCGACATTCTTCCCGACTGGACGAAAAGCGAAATCCAGGTGGGTGACAAAGTGCTGTTTTGAGCTAACTAGGACAGTATGAAAGCACTCGCCCTCTCTATTTCCCTGGTTGTCCTGGCCTTGGTCGGTTTGACCGGTTGCGCCAGCACCGAATCCAAGGATCCGACCATGGAAGGCCGGGAAAAGTACTCCACCGTTCCCTGGAACAGGCCCCAGAATTGGGAAGGCAAAGGGGTTCTCGGCGGGGTCATGCAGTAACAGCCACGGGATTTGTTTCCCGTTTCCCAACGGTCCCTTTGGTCCTTTGGCGGGAACGCCAGTTTACTTCTTGAAGCAGGTTCCGCGCACTTTGCCCGCGGCCAGTTCCACCAGGATATTTTTCATCCGTCCGTCGGCAATCCACATCGGCATTCCGGCTTGGAACATCATGCGGGCCGTTTCCAGCTTGGAAATCATGCCCCCCACCGACCGCTCGCTCGAGGTCGTTCCCGCATAGCTGCGGATCTGCTCGTCGATCCCTTTGACCCGCCGGATCCATTGTCCGCTGCCATCGGGGCGGGTGTTCAGGCCGTCGATTCCACTCAGGATGACCAGCCTGCTGGCCGAGGCCAGGATGGCCACATGGCCGGACAGCCGGTCGTTGTCGCCGAAGCGGTTGAGCATTTCAATTTCGTCGAACGACAAGGCGTCATTTTCGTTGAAAATCGGCACGCAATGGCCGAGGGACAGGAGGCGCGCCAGGGTGCCCTGGGCGTTCTGGTAGACCTTGCGGCTGTCCATGTCCCACGAGGTGATGAGGATCTGGGCGCAGACCATGCCATGCTTTTGCAGGGCCGAGGCATAGGCCTTCATCAAGAGAGGTTGGCCGATGCTGGCACAGGCCTGGAGGGTGGGGCGGTCCTTGGGGCGCTTGTCCAGTCCGAGTGCGGACATGCCCGCACTGATGGCACCGGAGGAGACCAGGACGACCTGGATGTTGCGGCGGCGGAGGGCGTGGATCTGGCCGCACAAATCAGAAATCTGGCGCTGGTCGGTCCCCCCCCTTGTGTTGGTCAAAAGGCCGCTGCCCAGCTTGACCACCCATAATTCCCGTGGCCGTTTCTTCATCAACCCAACCCCTGCCCGGCCCTCAATCCGCGGAGGAACGGCAGAACCTGCCGGCCCGTTTGCCAGAGGGTTTGCACCACCCCGAGGGCACGGGATCCGCCCGAAAAATTACGGGCGATGAGCAGGCCGGCAAGGGGCGTGAGGAACTTCAGTTTCGGCGCGACCGCATGGACCACCTGGTAGGTGGTGTCGATCCAGCGCGTGCGGCGGCGGAGATCCTGGACCTCCATGATGAGCTCCACACGGGTGGCATCACAACGCGCCATCAGGAGCGCCTTCCGTTCCGCCAATCCGTCTAATTTTCGATCCACGTCCGGTCCTTTTTGATTTGGGAAAGGGTGTCGGAAAATGGCATGCTCAATTTCCTGAGGATGCAGTTCAAGCGCATGCCCGCATACACCGCGCTTCCCATGTAAAGAACGGTCATGACCACCATGGCAATCAAGCGCGCCCGGGGATCCTCCCAGAATGCGAACAACACCGTGATCGTCACCATAACCAGGGACAATCCACCCAGAAAAACCGCCACCGAGGTCCAAACGAGGATCTCGACGAGGCGGATTTTCTGTTCCTGCCACTCAACGGCAAAAAGCTCCACCCGCGATTCGATGAGCTGCACCAGGGTGTGGAGCAATCGGTTCGCGGAAGCCCACAGTCCGGTCGGACGGCTTTCAGTATCTGACATGGCCGGGATTATTTCCGGTTGAGGAGGATGCCGATCAAAATACCCAGGCCGAAGGCCACGCCGATGGATTCGTAGGGATGCTCACGGATCACACGGTCGGTTTCCTTGGCGCCTTCCACGGCTTTTTCCCGGACCACGCCTTCCCATTCTTTCAGGCGGCCTTTGGCCGTATCCAATTGGAGGGAAAGTTTCTGGCGGGCATCCCTGGCTTTGCCGGACAGGTCGGTCGCTGTTTCACGGAGCAATTGCTCGGCGTCGGTGATGACTTCTTTGACGTCGGCAACGAGTTTATCTTTGGTGGCTGTTTCACTCATAGTTCCACCACTATGGCACTCCTGTGCCGGACTGCAAGCGGGGAGACCAATCAGTCGAAGAGGCCTTTGGTGGCTTCGTCATGGCGCAGACCCCTGGCATGGGCATGGCGCGCCCGCAGCCGCGGATCGAACCATACCTGCCCGAAAATATCCCCCAGCACCATGGCCACTCCCAGGGCCGGCATGGCCAGCAGCAACCCCGGAATCCCCCCGATCATCCCCCCGCAAAAGATCACCACCACGGTGATCAGGGGATGCACACTCAAGGACCGCCCGATGGTCAGGGGGGTGTAGATGAAATCATCAATCAGCCGGACAAAGATGAACAAAAGGATGGCCCCCCCGGCCAGAATCAGGTGCCCGGGGGCAAACACCAGGCTGACCGCGACAATCAAAAGACAACCCACGATGGATCCCACATAGGGCACCCACGACAGGACCGCCGCCACAAACCCCAACACCATCGCCTGCCCGAGGGGAAACATCCCATGGGGCAATCCCAGCAACCACAACCCCAAACCCAGCGTCACCGTGTCCAGGAAAGTCATGGCCATCAAGCCGCGGAAATACTGCTTCACCTGCGCATCCATCCGGTCGAACAAAAGCAGGATCTTTTCAAAAAAGGCATTCGGAACCCCCCGCATGACCAGCCGCTTGAACGCCCCCCCGTCCTTGAGCATGAAAAAGGTCAGGTAGGGGATCAGCAGGACGGACACCACCCATGTCAGAAGGTGCAATACCGCCCCTGACAGGTGTTTTTCGATCAGGGTCGCCTTGATCTGGGCGATGCGGTCCGCCGTTCCCCGGGCAAAATTGGCCTGGGCCAGCATCGGAAATTGTTCTTCCAGCTGCAACAGGGTCCGGTCGATGGTGGCCTGGAATTGCTCCAGGTAGGCGGGCAGGTGTTCCCGCAGCGATTGGATTTGTACGTAAGTCCAGGGCAGCACCACCAGCGCAAAAATCACCGCCAGAACCGTCGCCCCGCACATCAGAACAGCCAGGGATTGTCCCTGGGTCAGGCCCCGGCGCTTCATGAAATCCAAAAAGGGCACGCAAAGGTAATAAAGCACGATCGAACAAACCATCGGGATGGAAATCCACCAGATGACATTGGCCAGATAAAGCGAAACCAGGGTGAGTGCGATCACACCCAGCCAGACCACCGGATGGTCCAATCCCGATTCCACCCGCCCGCGGACCGTACGCTTCATAGGAAATCCCGGTTCACCACGAAATTCCTCAGCCGGTTCGCCGTATGTAATGCGATCTGGAAACTCAGCTTGGACCCCAACCGGCCGTGGGTTTCGAGAATGTCCAGAAATTCAGGACGGAAAAAAAACAACAGGCGGGAAGGCTCCACACAGACCGCACTGGCCGACCGGGGGGCCCCGTTCAGCAGGGCCAGTTCCCCGAAATACGATCCCGGCTCCACCTCCAGCAGCTTTTGCCGGCCCTCCGGCCCCTCCCGGTGGATCACCACTTTCCCCTCCAACAACACATACATTCCCAACCCCTCGTCCCCCTCCTCGAACACCACCTCTTCCTTCATGTAGCTCCGCTCATGGATGATCTGCCCCAGGATGATGAATTCATGGTTGGTCAACTTGGCGAACAGGGGGATCGACTTCAGGAGCTGCAGGTAAGGAGGCAATTTGCCCGCGCGGTGTTGGAACAATCCCATGTGCTAGTTAAGCCTCCCCCCACCCGGGAAAGCAACGCGGAAAAAACCCGGCCGGCTCCCCACCGAAAAAGCTTCACCCTCCCGGCTGGTGGTGGTATCGACATCGTATGGAATTGGCTGAAATCACCGAAGGCACCCTGGTCATCCTCAACTTGAAGGGTGACATCGACCTGCAGCACTCCCCCAGATTGCGCGACCTGCTCCGGGCCAAGGTGAAATCCAAATGCCCCGCCCTTGTGGTCGATTTCACCCACGTCACCTACATCGACTCCTCCGGACTGGCCACCTTCGTCGAATACTACCAGGGGGCCCGCCAGTTCTCGGGCAAGGTCGCCCTCGCTTCCATGTCCAACCGCGTGAAGAGCGTTTTCGACCTCGTCCGCCTGAGTGAAGTCTTCCCCATCTTCCCCACATTGGACGAAGCCAAGAAATCGCTCGGCGGCGCCTGAGCCTGCGGACCCCAGGTTTTGAAGGACTATTTCAAACTCACTTCGTCGATCCTTTACTGGCTCCTCGTCGCCCCATTCCGGGGCCGCATGTTCAGCATGGGGGATACCTTCCACCAGATCGTGCGCATCGGGGTCCAGGCCCTCCCCATGGCCAGCCTGACCGCCTTCAGCGTCGGCCTCACCCTTGCCATGCAAGCCGCCCGGGAAATGGGACGACTGGGCGCAGACGCCTACGTACCCGACCTCGTCACCGTATCCCTTCTCCGCGAACTCGGCCCCCTCCTCATCGCCGTCATCGTCGTCGGCCGCAGCGGTTCGGCGGTCACCGCCGAACTCGGCACCATGGTCGTCTCGGAAGAAATCGAGGCCCTTGAGGTCATGGCCATCAACCCCGTCCGATTCCTCGTCATCCCCCGCTTCCTGGCCATGGTCATCATGCTCCCCGTCCTCACCGTCTTCGGGAATTACGTCGGCATGTTCGGCGGTTGGTGGATCTGCCACTACACCCTCGAAATGGAAACCGCCAATTACATCTTCCGCGGTTTCGCCCGGGCCGAATTTGTCGACCTCTACAGCGGCCTGATCAAGAGCGCCGTCTTCGCCTACCTGGTCATCACCATCGCCTGCCACTTCGGAATGACCGTCAAGGGCGGGGCCGAGGGCGTCGGCCGCAACACCACCTTCTCCGTCGTCTACTCCCTCCTCGCCATCCTCATCGCCAACGCCCTCCTCACCGGCGTTTTCTTCTTCCTCTGAACCCATGAGCCGTTTCGCCGACAATTCTGAGCCCGTCATCGAAGTCACCGACCTCGTCCGCGAATTCAGCGGGCGCAAGGTCCTCAATGGCATCAGCTTCAAAATCCACCGCGGCGAAACCATGATCATCATGGGCGGTTCCGGTTGCGGAAAAAGCACCCTCCTCCGCCACATGATCGGGTCCATGAAGCCCACCTCGGGCTCCATCAAGGTCTTCGGCCAGGAAATCACCACCATGAGCGATCCCGAGCTCGACAAGATCCGCCGCCGCTTCGGGATGAATTTCCAATTCGGAGCCCTCCTCCAATCCCTCACTGTCGGCGAAAATGTCGCCCTCCCCCTCGTCGAACACAGCTCCGTCGACCCCGGCATCATCGATCTCGTCATCAAGATGAAACTCGAACTTGTCGGCCTCACCGGCTTCGAGAACCTCAAGCCCGCGGAAATTTCCGGCGGCATGCGCAAGCGCGTCGGTCTCGCCCGCGCGGTCGCCCTCGACCCCGAGCTTCTCTTTTCCGACGAACCCACTTCCGGCCTTGATCCCGTCATGACCGCCGTCGTCGACAAACTCACCGAGGACCTGACGAAGAATCTCGGCATGACCGCCGTCGTGGTCACCCACGACATGACCAGCGCCTTCCGCATCGGCACCCGCATGATCATGCTCGGCACCGGCCCCTGGCAGGGCAAAATCATCGCCGAGGGCACCCCGGAGGAAATCCGCAACCACCCCAACGCCATGCTCCAGCAATTCATCCGCGGGGAGGCCGACGGCCCAATTCCCTTGAAACTCTCCAAGGACGACTATATCAAGAGGCTGCTCGGCTGAGCCCTCCCACACAGGACCCCCCCCATGAAAATCAGAAACTCCTCCGATATCCTCATCGCCCTGACCGTCATCGGTTGCAGCGTGGTGCTCCTGGCCGCGATGGCAATGGCCCTGACCGGATTCACCTTCGGCAAGAAGGCCGGCCATACGGTCGTCATCGACATGCCCTCGGTCACCGGGCTCCGCGTGAATTCCGAAGTCCGCTACTCCGGCGCCGAAGTCGGGAAAATTCTCTCCATCGAACCCCTCGACTGGGACAAACGCACCCACCCCGATCTTGCCGTCCGCGTCGTTGCGGAAATCGAACGCCCCATGCCCGCGCTCAAGTCCGACTCCGAGGCCGCCATCACCTCCGACACCATCCTCGCGGAAAAATTCCTCGACCTGACCCCCGGCACTGCGGCCGCCCCCATCCTGGCCGAGGGCCAGCCCATCACCGCCCGCAAGGTGGCCACCTTTGATGACCTCACCCGCGAGGGCCTCGACATGCTCACCGAGCTCAACACCATCGTCGCCGGCATCAAATCCAAAAATCCCGACCTGCCCGACAAGGTCAACTCCCTCCTGACCAATGCGCAGAACCTCTCGCAAAATGCCGATGAACTCATCTCCCGGTTGAACGAGATCGTGCAAAAGAACGACGGCAAACTCGACCAGACCCTGGGCGATCTCCATGTCGTCCTCCAAAACCTCAAGGTCGTCTCCACCTACGCCAAGGCCATCACAGGCACCCTCGGCCAAAAACCCTGGCGGGTGATCTGGGGTGGCGAAACCCCGGCCCTTCCCACGGAGAGCGAAATCCTCAAGAGCAACAAACCTCTCTCCGTCCCGTTGCCGAAGAAATAATCCTACTCAAAACCTGTGTACTGTTTCCCACCGCCACATGGATGAAACGGCACGGCATTTGATCCGGATGCCCGACAAGCCTGTCATGAAAGACCCCATCGCCCGTTACCAGGCCCTCATCGAGGTCGCCCGAAGCATGAGCGGCGTCATGGATCTCGACGCCCTCCTCCACGGCATCCTCAAGAACGCCCGCGAGGTCATGGAAGCCGAGGCCTGTTCCATCTTCCTGCCCGACCACGACACCGGTGAAATGGTTCTCCACTCCGCCGACGAGGGGGACGACCGGCAAATGGTCACCATCCGCGTCCCCAAGGGGGCCGGGATTGCCGGGATGGTTTTTGAAAGCCGCAAAACCATCAACATCCAGGACGCGGAAAATGACTCCCGTGTCTACAAACAGGCCGCCAAAAAAGCCCGCATCCAAACCCACAACATGATCTGCGTCCCCCTGCTGAACGGGGAAAATTGCATGGGTGTGATGCAGATCCTCAACGCCATCGGACGGCCTTTTTTTGACACGCGCGACGAGGAAATCGTCGAGGCTTACGCCGGACTCATGGCTTCCACCCTGGTGCGCCTCAATGCGGAGCGCATTGCCATCGCCGGGGCACGCGCCCGCCAGGAACTCGAACTGGCCCGCGAGATCCAGAATTCCTTCCTTCCGCCATCGGTCCGCTCGCTCCCCACCTGCCGCGTACGCATGGGCTTCTTCCCGGCACGGGAAATCGGCGGGGATTTCTACTTCATCCATTCCCTCGATGCCCAGCGCACGCTTTGCGGACTGGGGGATGTCTCGGGGAAAGGCGTCCCGGCCGCCCTGACCATGGCCCGGGCCACGGCGGAAATCCGCGCCATGAAAAGCAAGCTGGGCGACGACCTCGGCGCCTGGGTCACCAAATTGAACAACATCTTCTGCGAGGGGCTCAGCCAGGGGCGCTTCATCGGCATGACCTTCCTGCTCGCCAACAGCCAGGACCAAACCATGCAGGTCTGCACCGCCGGCCAGAATCCCCCCGCCTGCTCGAACGCCGGCCCATGGGAACGCATGCCCTGCAAGCCCCACCTTCCGCTGGGCATCATGCAGGGCTTCACCTACGAATCCGAACGCTTCCCCCTCGCCGCCGGCCAGATGTGGGCCCTCTTTTCCGACGGCATCACCGAGGCCCGCAATCTCGCCGCCGAGGAACTCACCGAGGAACGCTACCTCCAATCCCTCCCCACCGGCGCCAATCCGCCGCAGACCTTCGACGGCATGGTCCATGCATGGAAAGAATTTGTCGGTACGGCCGCGCCCCACGATGACGCCTCCCTCATGCTGTTCACCTGGCGGGGAGAAACCCCTCCCGCCTCCCTCAACTGCACTTGCTGCCTCGAAAATCTCGCCACCGGCCGCGCCTTCATCGAGGAATGGGCCAAATTCTCCTGCTTCGACGACATCACCGTCGGGCAGATCGTCCTTGCGGTCGACGAGGCGGTCACCAACGTTTACCGTTACGCCTACGGGGAAAAGACCGGTCCGCTGGAATACCGCGTGGGCATTGAGGATGACCATCTCGTCATCCGGCTCATCGACCAGGGAACCCCGGCACCGGTGGAGAAAATCAAGGGCCGGGAATTGGACGATCTCCGGCCCGGGGGACTGGGCACCGTTCTTTTGCAGAACGTTTTTGATTCCGCCGAATATCTTCCCCAGAAAATCGGTACGATTCTCGAACTGCGCAAGCGAATCCCATAAAAAAACAGTTAATGCCCTGTCATTTAGGGGATTGCAGGAACAGCGGAAACATTCTAGCGTGAAGCCCTCCGATAGCAAACTTGGCACAATACGAGGATCCGGATTGAAAATTCGACTTTGGGGCACCCGCGGAAGTATTCCCACTCCCAGTAGTAGTTCGTTTGTCACCGCCCGTTACGGCGGCGATACCACCTGTGTCTCCATTGAGTCCGGCGGGAGTTTGATCATCATCGATGGCGGTTCCGGCCTGCGCTTGCTGGGCATGGAATTGGCCCGCCGCAAGGAACCGGTCCACGCCACGTTTTTCTTCAGCCACGTGCACTGGGATCACATCCAGGGATTCCCTTTCTTCCTCCCCGCCTTCAAGCCGGGCAACCATTTCGATCTCTACGGCCCGCGCCTCGACCCGACCCCGGGGTTCGTCGGCGGCATTCTCGAAAAGGCCCTCCGCGGCCAGCAGCAGGATCTCAACTTCCCCGTCCAATTGAAGGACATGCCCGCCAAAATGAATTTCCGTGACCTTGAGGCGCACGACAAAGTGGAAATTCCCACCCAGACCGGCAAGCTCGTCGTCGTCGCCGGGATCCTCAACCACCCGGGCGGATGCTACGGCTACCGCATCGAGGAACACACCCCTGGAAAACCCGTCAAAGTCTTCGCTTTCGCCACGGACACCGAACATTTGACCGATCTCAACCCCAACGTCCAGGACATCATCCGGTCCGCCGACCTTGTCCTCTACGATTCCCAATACACCGAGGACGAGTACAATGGCGTCAATACCATCAGCCACAAAGGCTGGGGCCACTCCACCTGGAATTGGGGCCTGAAGGAATGTACCGCCGCCGGGGCCAAACATCTCCTTCTGCACCACCACGACCCCCTGCACGACGACGATGCCGTGCGGGCCATCGAACTCGCCGCCCAGGCCGAGGCGGCCAAAACCGGCCTCAAAGTCGAAGCCGCCGCCCAGGGCGCGGAATACATTCTCTGAATGACAAAGTTCAAAAACCAAATGACAAACGGCTGAAGCGGCCCCCTATGTCCTTTGTCATTTGAACCTTGTCATTTGCCTTCTCTTTCCCCTACCCTTTCAGGCTGATTCGCACCGTTAGCTTAGTGGTAGAGCGTCCGCTTCACACGCGGAAGGTCGCTGGTTCGATCCCAGCACGG
>Ga0075012_10001698_pt1 | contig 22129 bp, 21 predicted proteins | sample All_14_2_FD_71474 | JGI IMG/M metagenome (GOLD analysis project Ga0075012, IMG submission 71474) | Freshwater microbial communities in response to fracking from Pennsylvania, USA - Allegheny Zone_MetaG_DW_15 | ecosystem: Environmental > Aquatic > Deep subsurface > Groundwater > Drilled...
ACCTTCGACCCTGCCTATGTGAAGCGGCTGTCGGGGATGGACCTGGAGGACGACCGGATCGGGACCCTCCTTGGCCAGCTGGGCTTCCTCATCCAGGCCGGGGACCCGTGGACGGTGACCCCGCCGTCGTGGCGGCGCGATGTCGAGGGGCCCGCCGATCTGGTCGAGGAGGTCGCCCGGATCGTCGGTTTCGACCACCTGCCCGACACCCCCCTGCCCGACCAGACACCCTCGTCCAAGGGCGTGCTGAGCGCGCGTCAGGCGCGCGTGCGTCTGGCCCGGCGGGCTCTGGCGGCCGCCGGTTACGCCGAGGCCGTCACCTGGTCCTTCACCAAGCAATCGACGGCGGTGCTGTTCGACGGCGGGGATGAGCGGCTGGTGCTGGAGAACCCGATCGCGGCGGACCTGGACTGTATGCGGCCTTCGGTCCTGCCCAACCTGATCCAGGCGGCGGCGCGCAATGCCGCGCGCGGCCATGCCGACGCCGCCCTGTTCGAGATCGGGCCGATCTATCTGAGCGACCAGCCGGATGGCCAGCGCACCGTCATCGCCGGACTGATCGCGCCGCACCCGCCGCGGCACTGGGAGGCCGGAGCCGACGACGCCCTGTTCGGCCTCAAGGGTGACCTGATGGCCGTGCTGGAACAGATCGGCGCGCCGGTCGGGTCGCTGCAATTGGTCCAGGGCCAGAATCGAGACTGGTGGCATCCGGGCCGGTCCGCCCGCCTGCAACTGGGTCCAAAGACCGTGATCGCCGAGTTCGGCGCACTGCATCCCCGCGTCCTGAAGGCGCTGGACGCCGACGGTCCCATGCTCGCCTTCGAGATCGTGCTGGACAGTGTCCCCGAACCCAAGACGAAATCAAAGACGCGCGGTATGGCAAACCTGTCGTCCCTGATGCCCCTGACCCGCGACTTTGCCTTTGTGGTCGAGGACGGCCGGGCGGCGGGCGACCTGATCAAGGCCGTATCCGGGGTCGACAAGACGTTGATCCCCGAGGTCCGGGTGTTTGACGTCTATCGCGGGACGGGTGTTCCCGAAGGCTCCAGGTCAGTGGCCCTGGAGGTCGTGATCCAGCCACGCGACGCCACCATGACCGAGGCCGAGATCGAGTCCCTGTCGGCGAAGGTCGTGGCGGCGGTCGAGAAGCTGGGCGCGAAATTAAGGAGCTGACCATGGGCAAGAAGCCGAGGCTGGAGACCGGGTTCGAGCGGCTGTTGTTCCAGTCGCGCTGGCTGATGGCACCCTTCTATGCGGGACTGGCCCTGGCGCTGCTGATGCTGCTGGTCGTCTTCCTTCGGGATCTTGCCTACTATGTGCCCCAGGCCTTTTCGTCCGGAGCCAGGATGGCGTCGAACGATGCCATCCTGGCCGTGCTGACGCTGGTGGACCTGTCCCTGGCCGGCAATCTGCTGCTGATCGTGATGTTCTCCGGCTATGAGAATTTCGTGTCCAAGCTGGATCTGGACGGCGAGACCGACCGGCCGCCGTGGATGGGGACGGTCGATTTCTCGGGCCTGAAGATGAAGCTGATCGCCTCGATCGTGGCGATCTCGGGGATCCAGCTGCTCAAGACCTTCATGAATATCGGCAAGCCGGGTTATCCCCTCGACGAGCCGGCGATGATGTGGGGCGTCATCATCCATCTGACCTTCGTCGTGTCCGGCGTGCTGCTGGCGCTGATGGACTGGCTGACAGCCAGAACCGACAAGCACTGATCAGAGGACAGTGTATCGGGGCTCGATCCCGTCGGGCTCGAAATCATGAACGGCCAGTCCGTCGAGCGCTGCCATCAGCAACCGTTGAAACTGCGCCTCGTCGCCCGCTGCTACCGCCGTCAGCCAATAGTCGGTCACCTCGGCACGCACCGGAAGGGTCCCGACCGGACCAGGGACGCTGAGCGCAAGCCGAAGCCCTTCGGACAGCCATTGCGCCACCGTATCGAACAGTTGCGGGTCGAGCAGGAAGTCCGTTCGGCGGACGACATACAGGGTGATCTCGCCGGTGATCAGGCCATCGGGACGGACGATGATCCCGCTGCGATCCGGCCGCCAGTCCTCGGACAGCTCCACCACCCGCCAGACGCAGAACCAGGTTCGACAGGTCTTGGGTCGGACCGCATGGACGCTGCAGCCCTTCGCCTCCACGCAATAGGCGCACAGGGTCCCGGTCGGCTTGGCCAGTTCGGGCAGGTCCAGCGGGATGTATCGACAGCATTCGACGCAAGGTCCGCAGGCGCGGTTGGGAATCAGCGGAAGGTCCATGGGGCATCATAGACCCGTGAACCCCACAGGTCGGCAACCTGTCGTTAACCTTGCCGCCCCAAGGCTGACGCAAAAGCCATGGAGGCTGGGCCTGTCCCGGATCCAGGGGCCATCGCTTTCGGGACACCGCCATGCACCGCCGCAATCTGATCACGACCGGGCTCGCCGTCGCCGCCACCTCGGCCCTGCCGCTGGGCCTGGGGGCCTGCGCCACGACCGGTCGCCAGCCGAACGACCCGGCCTATCCGATTTCGTCCGACGGTGCGGCGCCGGCCTATACGGCCGAAGAACTGGTCGCGGCGGGGTCGCGCGAACTGGGTATCGCCGCCGAGACCATGGGGGCCGCGATCGAGCGGATCTTCGCCGACCAGGGCGACCGGCCCACAGCCTATATCGCGGGCGAGGAAGGTGCGGGAGCCGCCGGAATCGGCCTTCGCTACGGCCGTGGTGCCCTGCACATGAAGGATGGCCAGGCCCCGCAGGAGGTCTTCTGGCAGGGCATCTCGATCGGCTGGGACGTCGGCGGCAATGCCAGCCGGGTCTTCACCCTCTGCTACGGCCTGTATGCGCCGGACGCGATCTACCGCCGCTATCCCGGGGTCGAGGGCTCGGCCTATCTGGTCGGCGGCGTCGGCGTGAACTACCAGCGCGCCGATGGGATCGTGCTGGCACCGGTGCGGACTGGCGTCGGCCTGCGGCTCGGCGCGAACGTGGGCACGATGGCTTATTCGCGGCAGCGGAACATCCTGCCGTTCTGATCTTGCGGTCTTCATCAGACCCGAGACTGTCAGAGCAACGCGTCTAACCCCGCTCTGTACGTCGGATACCGGGGTCGCCAGCCCAGCTCCGCCTTGGCCCGCGCGTTCGAGATGCGCTTGTTGTCCAGATAGAAGCGGCGCATGGCGTCGGAGACCGAGGGGTCGTCCCAGGCGACCTCGGGCGGACGGGGCAGGCCCAGGCGGTCGGCGGCCCAGGCTATGACCCCGTCGGCCGGCGCAGGTTCGTCGTCCACCAGGTTGTAGGCACGCCCCGGATGCGGGCGATCCATCGAGGCGAACAGGCCGGATACGATGTCGTCCAGATGGATGCGGTTGAACACCTGGCCCGGCTTTGTCACCCGTCGGGCCGTGCCGTCGCGCAGGCGCTCGACCACGGACCGTCCGGGGCCATAGATGCCCGGCAGGCGGAAGATCTGCACCGTCAGTCCCATGCCCCGGCCCGCATCCAGCCAGTCGCACTCGGCCCGGACCCGGCGCGCGCCCTCGATCGTGGCGGCGTTCAGGGCTCCATCCTCGAACACCCAGCCGCCCGCCCGGTCGCCGTAGACGGCGGTCGAGGAGATATAGCCGATCCAGTCGGGCCAGGCCGAACCCGCAGCCGCCGTGGCCGCCAGGGCTCGCAGGCCCGGACAGCCCCGGCCGTCGGGCGCAGCCGTGATCAGCACGGTCGTCGCCTTCGCCAGGGCAACGGACAGGGCGTCCGCGTCGACGGGATCGATCGCCTCGATCCCCTCTGCGATCAGGGTGGCGCGACGTTCCGGATCGCGGGATGTCGCCGTGGCCCGGCCACCCCGACGAAGGGCCTCAAGCGCCGTGGCCCGGCCGACATAGCCGCCCCCAAAGACCAGCAAAGAGGGAGGCGACCCGATCAGGCGAGGCCTGCCCTGATCGGAACGACCGGCGCGGGCTCACGCGCGGTTGCGGCCGTCGCAGCCTCGCAGGCCTCGGCGCGACAGGCATTCCAGGTCGACACACAGGGCACCTTGGTCAGGTCGGCGCGGTCGGCATAGCGGCGTGCAATGTCGGTCACCTCGTCCAGCAGCCCCTGTTTCAGGGTAATGGGTTTCAGGCCCAGGCCTCGGAATTGGTCATTTGCGACGATCAGTTCGTTTTCGTCTGCCTCCTGGCGCGGATTGGCGACATGGGCGACAGCGCCGCCCGTCATCTCGGCGACCATGGCGGCCAGATCGCGGACCCGGTGGCTCTCGGTCATCTGGTTCAGGATCTTGACCCGTTCACCGCGCCCGGGCGGATTGTTCAGCGCCAGTTCGACGCAGCGCACCGTGTCCTGAATATGGATGAAGGCCCGGGTCTGCCCGCCCGTGCCATGAACCGTCAGAGGGTATCCGACCGCAGCCTGCATCAGGAACCGGTTCAGCACCGTCCCGTAGTCGCCGTCATAGTCGAACCGGTTGACCAGCCGGTCGTCGCGGCGGGTTTCCTCGGTCTGGGTGCCCCAGACGATGCCCTGATGCAGGTCGGTGATCCGCAGGGCATCGTTGCGCGCATAGAACTGGAACAGCAGCGCGTCCTGGGTCTTGGTCATGTGATAGATTGAACCCGGGTTCGGCGGGAACAATATGTCCTGCTCGGCCGGGCCGGTGTCGGTCTGGACCGTGACCTTCAGATAGCCCTCGGGGATACGCAGTCCGGCCGTGCCATAGCCATAGACCCCCATGGTCCCGAGGTGGGCCAGATGAACGTCGCGGCCGCTCTCGACGATGGCGGCCAGCAGATGGTGGGTGGCATTGATGTTGTTGTCGACGGTGTACAGCTTGTGCCGTGCCGACTTCATCGAATAGGGGGCAGCCCTCTGTTCGGCGAAATGAACGATGCTGTCGGGCTTTTCAGCGTGGATCAGGGCGACCAGCCGGTCGAACTCCTTGCCCACCGTCATGTTGACGAAACCGATGGTCTTGCCGGTCAACTCGCGCCAGGCCGCAACCCGGTCGCCCATGGTGCGGATGGGCGTCAGGGACTGGATCTCGAGTTCGTTGTCGATGTTGCGTCGCGACAGGTTGTCGACGACGACCACGTCCCAGCCCCGTTGCGAGAGATGCAGCGCCGTCGGCCAGCCGCAGAACCCGTCGCCGCCCAGAACCAGAACCTTCATCGCGCCGTCCTTGTCGATTCATCCCTGTCCCTGCCTAGCCCATGCGGAAGACAGGAGCAAAGCGGAGCCGTGCGACAGCGCGTGGACCACGGGGACTGACGGATCCGCCGGTCCGGCACAGCCCTGGGCCGCACCGGGCCGGCAGGATCCGTGATCAGGCGTTTGCCGCCGTCGGCATGGCCGCAGCCCGCTGGAAGGCGAGCGCGATCAACCGATCCCAACCCAGCAGCGACACCAGGTGGGCATAGATCTGACCAAGGGCCCCGTTGTCGCGCAGTTCGGCCAGCTTCTCGGCCGGCAGGGCCTTCAGCTTCTCTTCGGACACGGCGTAGTAGTCGGCCAGCTTCTGGGGCTCGCCGGCATTGCCCTGGGCGTCGCGCGGGGTGAAGACGGCTTCGCGGGTGTGGAACAGGTCCAGGTCCGTCAGCAGCTTGACGAAGCTTTCGGTGCGCTGACGCTCCTGTTCGAAATTGTTGCAGAACTCCATCGCCTGGTTGACGTAGGCGCTGGGCTGGCCGTTCTCGAACAGCGGCACCTGGCCGCCCTCGACGATGAACTGGGCATCGCGGTCGATGCACAGGATCATCCGGCCCTGCTGGTCGTCATTGGCAAAGACGAACGGATAGCGGCGGGCATAGGCCGGGATATAGGCCTCGGGCTTGAAGTCGCCGGCGGCGTCCACATACAGGTTTTCGCTCTGGCGCAGGCCCATGACCGCGACGGGCTGTTTGTTGTCGCCCAGGAAGACCACGGGGAAGGACAGGGCTGCCGGAGCGAACTCGGTGACCGTCAGCGGCACGACGTGGCTCTGGCCCACGAAGGCATAGGGCTTTTCGACCGGGTTGGCACCCAGGGTGCCGTGAAGGTCGGCCGACAAGGGCTCGGGACGGCTGTAGAACAGGACGGTCCCGGCCAACTGGCCTTGTACGGTGGTAGAGGTGGTGTCGGTCATGGACGCGATAGGCTCTGGTTGGACAGCAAGGCGGGCTGTCTAGCGGATCGCGAGCCTGCCCGCAAACGCGGCTTTGCGATCGATTGATCGAACCCATCCGACAAGCCCCAGGCGATCCCTCCTTGTGGCGCTCAGCCCGGCCTAGATATGGATGGCGTGACCCAGCGCCCTCAGCGTCGCCTCGTGGAAGGCCTCGCCCAGGGTCGGGTGGACGTGGATCACGCCTGCGACGTCCTCCAGCACCGCCCCCATCTCCAGCATCTGGGCGAAACTGTTGGACAGTTCCGCCACATGCTGGCCGACCGCCTGGACCCCCAGAAGCCGGTGATCGGACCTGGACGCAAGCACCCGCACGAATCCGCCGTCCTCGCCCGCCTCGATGGCCAGGGCCCGGCCGATGGCGGCCAGGGGGAAGACGGCGGTGATCACGTCGTCCCGCCCCTCGACATCGAGCGGGCCCAGACCCGCCGAGACGATCTCGGGCTCGGTGAAACAGACCGCGGCGATCGTCACTGGGTCGAAGCGCTTTTCTTGGGCGCTATCGCTCGCGGCGCGGCCGCTCACTGCTTGAGCGCGTTCGCGCCCCGCGATGATCTCCGCCACCACCTCGCCCTGGGCCGAACCCTTGTGCGCCAGCATGGGTTCGCCGGTCAGGTCGCCGACGGCCCAGACGTTGCGCATCGAGGTCGCGCAACGGTCGTCGATCCTGACGAACGGCCCGGCCATGGCCACGCCCATGTTTTCCAGCCCCCAGCCGGTCGTCCGGGGACGACGCCCGACGGTGACCAGCACCTTGTCGGCCTCCAGCTGCAGCGGCTCGCCGTCCTTCGTCGTGACGTTCAGCCTGCCCCCGCCTTGTTCGGAGGGCCCAAAGCCCCCGGCCCGCGCGCTCAGGTGCATCTCGACCCCGTGGCCGGTCAGCCACTTCATGACCGGATCGGTCAGGGCCTTGTCGTAGAGCGGCAGGATGCGGTCGGCCATCTCCACGATCGCCACCTCAGCCCCCAGCTTGCGATAGGCGATGCCGAGCTCCAGCCCGATATAGCCGCCGCCGACCACGACCAGCTTGTTCGGCACCGCATCCAGCGACAGCGCCTCGGTCGAGGAGATCACGTCGCCCCCGAACGGCAGGAAGGGCAGTTCGACCGGCTCGGACCCCGTCGCCATGATGACGTGCTCGGCTGTGATGGTGATCGGCCCGTCCTCGGTCTCGACGCGGCAGGTCTTGGCGTCGGAAAAGGTCGCCCAGCCCTTGATGACCTTGACCCTGGCCTTCTTCAGCAGGGCAGCGACCCCGACGTTCAGCTTACGGACGATCTCGTCCTTCCATTCGACGGTCTTGGACAGATCGATCGCAGGATCCGACGCCGTGATCCCCAGCGTTCCGTCCCCGGCGGCCTTGGCCACCGTCTCGAACTTGCCCGCCGCATGGATGATCGCCTTGGACGGAATACAGCCGACGTTCAGACACGTCCCGCCGAGCCCCGCCGACCCATCCACCAGCACGGTGTCGAGACCGAGCTGGCCGCAGCGGATGCCGGCGACATAGCCGCCGGTGCCCGCGCCGATGATGAGGACTTTGGTCTTGATCTGTTGGGTCTGGGTCAACGATGCCTCGCAAGGTAGGGCGCAAAGTGTGGATACGTCAGCCAACCTCCGCCGAAAATGAACGGCTGGGACTGCGAACCCTTTCGACCGAACTCGACGACAACCACGAGGTCGCCGACTGCATGACCAATCTGACGCCGACATTCCGGTCCCGGAGTCGCCCCGGAACGGGTAATAATTTCAAGGACCCCGGACTCCTCGAACATCGTTTGGGAGGTTTCTCCCTGAATGCCTTCAAGGGGTACGATGCGGGCCGTCGCCATGACAACCGTGTCGGCTCCCTGCTGACCAGACCTTGAAATTTCTATGTCTTCGACGCGACCGAGCGTCATGGACACATTGGGGTCGTCGATCCAATCAGGCCAACGAGGAGCCTCTGGCGGAGAACAGGCCAATGCCGACGAGGCGAGCATCGCAAGCGAAGCGGCCAAGGCAGCGCCAAAGGACCGGACATTGCCTTTCGGAGCCTGGGTCATTGCACCGGATACGCTTTTGCGGAGAGATCTAGGAGCGCCCGGACCATCAGGTCGTTCTGGTCCTGCGGATCGACTGCGACATTGGCTCCCTCACCGATGAAGCGGAGGTCGGCGGGGACGGTGGCCAGGACCGTCTGGCCGACCGTCGGGGTCCAGCCGACGTAGCAGAGCGGATGGGCGTTCCAGTGGACGATCAAGGGGGCGGCCGGAACCTCGCCCTTGACGGTGTGCAGGGCCTCCAGCGTCGCCCGCCCGAAGGCCTCGCAGGCATTGGCGCCCGGCATCCCCGGCTCGATCCGCGCCCGCGCCAGATCCGCGCGACAGGCCGCGACGTCCCCCGCCTCGACCGCCGTCACCCGCCCCACGAATACCGCCCGCGCCTCGGCAACCTCGGCCGCCGTGTCGCGCGGCATGGGCACACAGGCCAGGGCCGATGTGGCGAAGAACGTGGCCGCAAGGCCGACAGCGACGGCTGGTAATCGGATCATCGTGACTGCCTGTCAGAGAACATAGGGGGCGCGCACGCCCGGATCATCGACCGGGAAGTCCTTGGTGTTGCGGGTGACCAGCAACCGTCCGGTGGTCTGGGCGGTCGCCCAGATGACGGCATCGGGCAGCTTAAGGCGACGAGACTGGCGTATCGCCACGGATTGCTCGGCGATCCGGTCATCGAGGCCGATGATGGTGTAGCCGTCGAGATAGGTGCGCGTGGGATCGGCCAAGTCCGACCCCGCCCCGGTCATCACCTCGATCCAGGATACGATGCTGATGGCACGATCCTCGTATCGGTCGATCTCAACATCGGCCTGAGGCGACGCGTTCAGATGATCGATGAGAATGTTGGTGTCGAAAAGAGCCTTCACCATTCGCTGCGCAGCCGCTCCTGGTAGGCCAGACCATCCTCACCGTCCTGGCCCCAGAGGCCGAAACCGTCCTTGACCGCTTGGCGCTTGTTGCGCGCGACGTAGTCGTCGATCGCGGCGCGGATGACGGCTGCGCGCGGCCGCTTTTCGCGTTTGGCCAGAGCGTCCAGCGCCGCGACCTGATCCTCGTTGGCATCCACCAGGATACGCATCTCAAACCTCCTTGATATACATTGCGTATATCATGTGGCGCACGACTGGGCCATCGGCGAGTCTCACCCCATCCACAGCGTCGCCGGCTGTTCCAGCAGCCCCTTGATCCGCTGCACGAAGACCGCCGCATCGTGGCCGTCGACGATGCGGTGATCGAAGCTGGACGACAGGTTCATCATCTTGCGGACGACCATCTGGCCGTCCCGGACCATGACCCGTTCGGCGATCTTGTTGGGACCGACGATGGCGACCTCGGGGTGGTTGATGATCGGGGTGTGGACCACCCCGCCCAATGTCCCCAGCGAGGTGATGGTGATGGTCGAGCCGGTCAGTTCCTCGCGCTTGGCCGAGCCGTCCTTGGCCGCGCCCGAAACCCGCGCGATCTCCAGCGCGGTGGCGTAAGGGTCCAGCGCCTCGGCGTGACGCACCACCGGCACCATCAGCCCGTTCGGCGTCTGGGCGGCGATGCCCAGATGCACCGGAGCGTGCTGGGTCAGGACGCCGGCCTCGTCGTCATAGGTGGCGTTGATGCTGGGCTGGTCCCTCAGGGCCACGACGATGGCGCGGGCGATGAAGGGCAGGATGTTCAGCCTGGGCTGGTCCTTTTGCTTCGTCGCGTTCAGGTGGGCGCGCAGTTCCTCCAGCGCCGTCATGTCGATCTCTTCGACATAGGTAATATGCGGAATGCGCCGCACGCTCTCGGCCATCTTTTCCGCGATCTTGCGACGCAGACCGATGATGCGGACCTCGGTCGTCCCCTCGGCTCTTGCGAACATCGTCGGGGTCGATGATCCGGGCGCGGACGGTGCCGTCGCGCCGTGGGCGACGAAGGCGTCCAGGTCGTCATGGCCGATGCGCCCCGCCGGACCGGATCCCGGCACGAAGGCCAGGTTGATGCCCATGTCGCGGGCCCGGTTTCGCACCGCCGGCGAGGCCAGGGGACGGGTGCCGGGAGTCTGGGCGGTGCGGGCGACGGCGTCCGCTGCGGGGGGCCTTGACGGCGAAGTCTTCGACGTCATCGAAGTCTTCGTCGGCGTATCCGAATTCGTCGCCGGGGCCGTATCCGAATTCGCTGTCACTTCCGGGGCGGTCGGGACAGCCGGTGAAGCCAATACATTCCCCGTTCCCGCGACGTCGAAACTGACCAGCGGCCCACCGACGGGCACCTGCTGGCCTGGCATGCCGTGCAGGGCCGCGACCGTACCGGCGACCGGCGAGGTCAGCTCGACCGTGGCCTTGTCGGTCATGACCTCGGCCAGCAGCTGGTCCTCCTCGACCGCATCCCCGACCCCCACGTGCCAGGCGACCAGCTCGGCCTCGGCGGTGCCTTCCCCGACGTCGGGGAGCTTGAAGACGTAGTTGCCGCCCAGGGTCGGTGCGGCGGGCAAGAGCCCCTCCGTCACTCCACTATCGCTTCGTGCCACCTCCTCATTCTGCCAATGGGGAGGAGATGCAGCGGCGGTCTCCTCCCCGTCCGCGCTTGCGGATGGGGAGGTAGCATCGCCCTCTTGGGCGACAACGGAGGGGTTATGGGCCATGGACTCGCTGTTCCCCGCCCCCTCGACCTCGAACTCCACCAGCGGGCCCCCTACGGGTGCCTGCACCCCCGGTTCGCCGTGCAGCACCGTGACCACACCGGACACCGGCGAGGTCAGTTCGACCGTCGCCTTGTCGGTCATGACCTCGGCCAGCAGCTGGTCTTCCTCGACCGTATCGCCGACCGCGACGTGCCAGGCGACCAGTTCTGCCTCGGCGGTGCCTTCGCCCACGTCAGGCAGTTTGAAGACGAAACGGCCCATCAGCGGGGTCCCCCATGAACTTGGCCGCTCATCACCGATTTCAGCGCCGCCCCGACCCGTTCGGGACCGGGGAAATATTCCCATTCAAAAGCATGGGGATAGGGGGTGTCCCACCCGGCGACGCGCGCGATCGGTGCCTCCAGATGATAGAAACAGCGTTCCTGGACCAGGGCCGACAGCTCCGCGCCATACCCGGACGTTTTCGGCGCCTCATGCACGATGACGCAGCGGCCGGTCTTCTTCACACTGGCCTCGATGGTGGCGATATCCAGCGGCACCAGGGTCCGCAGGTCGATGACCTCGGCGTCCACGCCCGCATGTTCCGCCGCCGCCAGAGACACCCAGACCATGGTACCGTAGCACAGGACAGTGACGTCGGATCCTTCGCGCACCACCCTGGCCTCACCGATCGGGACGACATATTTGCCCGTCGGCACCTGGGCGACGTCCTGGGCTTTCCACGGCGAGACCGGCCTGCTGTGCCACCCGTCGAAGGGCCCGTTGTAGAGCCGCTTGGGCTCGAAGAAGATGACCGGATCGTCGTCCTCGATCGCCGCGATCAGCAGGCCCTTGGCGTCGTAGGGATTGCTGGGGATCACGACCTTCAGGCCCGCCACATGGGTGAACAGGCTCTCAGGCGACTGGCTGTGGGTCTGGCCGCCAAAGATGCCGCCACCATACGGGGACCGCACCACGATCGGGGCAGTGAACTGGCCGCCCGACCGATACCGCAGCTTGGCCGCTTCACTGACGATCTGGTCGTAGGCGGGATAGATATAGTCCGCGAACTGGATCTCCACGACCGGACGCAGGCCATAGGCCCCCATGCCGATGGCGGTGGCAACCAGACCGCATTCGCTGATCGGGGTGTCGAAACTGCGCGTCAGGCCGTGTTTCTGCTGCAGCTGATCCGTGACCCGGAAAACCCCGCCGAAATAGCCCGTATCCTCACCGAAACTCAGGACGTTAGGGTCCTCGGCCATCTTGTTGTGCAGGGCCGAGTTCAGAGCCTGGATCATGTTCATCGACACCACGGGCGCGGCCTCGGAAGCGACCGAGGCGGGCGTCTCGACCGCATCGGCCATGTCGGGATCAATGCCGTCGTGCTGATCGGCGGGGGAATAGGTCTCGGTCATGTTAGACACCCACCTCGCTGCGCTGCTCGCTCAACCGCCAGTCGGGGGTGGCGAAAACATCCTCGAACATCGTCTTCACCGAAGGGCGGGACTGGCCCAGCGTACCGATCGCCTCGGCCTCTCGTCCGGCCTGACGCACCTGTTCGACGGCGGATTTCAGCGCCGCCTCATGACGTTCGTTGTCCCATTCGCCAATGGCGGTCAGGTGCAGGCGCAGGCGCTGGATCGGGTCGCCGAGCGGCCATTTGTCGTGCTCGTCTGCGGGCCGGTACTTGCCCGGATCGTCCGAGGTCGAATGGGGGGCACCGCGATAGGTGAACAGTTCGATCACCGTCGCCCCCTGGTTCGACCGTGCGCGCTCCTCGGCCCACTGCGTCGCGGCCCAGACGGCCAGGAAGTCGTTGCCGTCGACCCGCAGCGACGGCAGGCCATAGCCGATGGCCTTGGAGGCGAATGTCGTCTCATTGCCTCCGGCGATGCCCTGGAAGGACGAGATGGCCCATTGGTTGTTGACGATGTTCAGGATCACGGGAGCGCGATAGACGGCCGCGAAGGTCAGGGCGTTGTGGAAGTCGCCCTCGGCCGTGGCTCCATCGCCGGTCCAGGCCATCGCGATCTTGTCGTCGCCCTTGTAGGCGCTGGCCATGGCCCAGCCGACCGCCTGGGGCAGCTGGGTGCCCAGATTGCCCGAGATGGTGAAGAACCCATGCTCCTTGGCCGAATACATGATCGGCAACTGGCGACCCTTGATGGGATCACCGGCATTGGAATAGATCTGGTTCATCATGTCGACGAGCGGATAGCCGCGCGCGATCAGAAGCCCCTGCTGGCGATAGGTGGGGAACCCCATGTCCTCTCGGCTCAGGATCATCCCCTGGGCCACGGCGATCGCCTCCTCGCCCGTACACTTCATATAAAAGCTGGTCTTGCCCTGACGATGGGCGCGGTGCATCCGGTCGTCGAAGGCGCGTGTCAGGATCATGGCGTTCAGGCCACGCCGCATCGTGTCGGCGTCCAGCAACGGGTTCCAGGGGCCAACCGCCTGGCCCTCATCGTCCAGTACCCGGATCAGACGGAAGGCCAGGTCCATCATCTGGACCGGACGCGCATCGACAGGGGGCCGGTCCACCGCCCCGGCGACATCGAGCTTCAGATGGCTGAAGTCAGGCGTGTCGCCCGGCCGACCGGCCGGTTCCGGCACGCGCAGCGACAGGGGCCGACTGTTGCGTACAGTTTCGCTCTGCGCTGGCGTCATCCTGGTCATTCCATCCTGCAAAACGGGGGGGCGCGTCCGGTTGATCCGACCACATTTGTCTTTATGACGCCTGATAGCAGACGGCGCAGATCAAGACTTACCCAAGTTTGCCTTGCCTAAGGCCAATTTAGGGTATTTTATTGCGTCATAATAACATCAGGAGAAACGTCTTGGCTGACGAACTCGACCCCATCGACGCCCGCATTCTTGACATCCTGCAACAGGACGCAGGGCTGTCGGTCGCTGAGGTCGCCGACCGGGTCGGTCTGTCCGCCTCGCCCTGCTGGCGCCGCATCAAGAGACTGGAAGATTCCGGCCTGATCCGCAAGCGGGTCACCCTGTTGAACGCCCAGCTCCTGGGTCTGGACTTCGAGGTCTATGCCATCGTCAAGCTGAGCCTGCCGTCCAGCGAGAACCTGGATATCTTCGAAAAGGCCGTCGACAGCTGGCCCGAGGTTGTCCAGTGCGCGATGATCACCGGTCGCGAGGACTATGTGCTGAGGATCGTCACCTCTGACATGCACGCCTTCGACAGCTTCCTGCGCAACAAGCTGCTGACGCTCGGCATCGTTTCCGACTGTGAAAGCCACATCGTCACACGCGGCGTAAAGAATGTGACCGCCCTGCCCCTTGGCATCGTGACCCCGCACGTCCGATAGTAAACGCGGTCAGGTCGACGTCCGACCTGAGGGGACTGAGACATGATCGAATTGGTGATCGACGCGCGACGCAAGGATCTCGGCGGGTTCGAGGTCGGGCGGGTGCTGCCCTTTCCGACGCGCCGGACGATCGGCCCCTTCATCTTCCTGGACCAGATGGGACCGGCGGAATTCGCGCCCGGTGCAGACGCCATCAATGTACGGCCGCACCCTCACATCGGCCTGTCGACCCTGACCTATCTGTTCGAGGGCGAGATCATGCACCGCGACAATCTGGGTTTCACCCAGGCCATCCGTCCGGGCGAGGTCAACTGGATGACGGCAGGCAAGGGCATAGTCCATTCGGAACGCACCGATCCGCTGAAGAGGGCCACGGGCGGTCCGATGCATGGGATGCAGGCCTGGATCGCCCTTCCCGACGAAGCCGAGGATTGCGACCCGGGTTTCTTCCATCATGCCGAGGCCGATCTTCCGGCGTACGAGAACGGTGGCCTGTTCGCCAGACTGGTGGCAGGCGAGGCCTACGGAGCCGCAGCGGCCGTCAAGACGTCGTCGCCCCTGTTCTATGTCCACTGGGAAATGCAGGAAGGGGTACGTACGACCCCTCCGCCGGGCAAGGGCGCGGGCGGGATGAGCGAACGGGCCCTCTATGTCGCCAAGGGCTCGATCGAGGTCGCGGGGCAGACCTTCCAGGCAGGCCAGATGATCGTGCTGGAAGCCCAGGCCGAACCGACGGTCAAGGCCCTGGAACGGGCAACGGTCATGGCCCTGGGGGGCGAACCGGTCGGCGAGCGGCTGATCTGGTGGAATTTCGTCGCGTCGTCACAGGCTCGCATCGACGCCGCCAAGGCAGACTGGCAGGCCGGACGCATGGCCCTGCCGTCGGACGACGATCAGGAATTCATACCGCTGCCGGACTAGGTGCCTGAAGGCGCGCCGCCCCGGTCTGTCCGATCGGTCAGACCGGCAGGCCTAACCCTGTGCGGGCCGCAGACCTTCCACGGTCGCCTGCATCGCACCGGGGCGTTTTTCGCCGCCTGCTGCGATGATCCGGTCGATCCGGGCCTTTTCGGCGCGGAAGGCGTTCAGGTCTGCACCGGCCAGGACCGTGCCTTCGGACGTCCGGATACCGGCCGGATTGATCCGCTGGCCACCGCGCCAGATTTCATAGTGCAGGTGCGGACCTGTCGAGGCCCCGGTCGAGCCCACATAGGCGACGATCTGTCCCTGGGTGACCCGCTGACCTGCGCGGATGCCTGAACCATAGCGGGACAGGTGACCATAGCCGGTTTCAAGGCCGTTGGCGTGGCGGATCCGCAGCCAGTTGCCATAGCCGCCCCAGCGACGGGCCTCGACCACAACGCCGTCTGACGGTGCCACGACCGGCGTACCGGTGCCTGCGGCATAGTCCATGCCCTGGTGCATCTTGCGGAAGCCCGACAGAGGATGGGTCCGGACCCCGAAACCCGAGCTGATCCGGCGGAAGGTCTGCAGCGGTGCACGCATGGCGGTGGTCCGCAGGTTGCGGCCCGCCGCATCGAAATAGGCGGCCTCGCGCGCACCGGCAGGCTTGAAGCGATAGAAGGCCTGCCCCTTGAGCTCGGCATACAGCAGGTCGCCGGTCGCCACGGTCCGGCCGTTCTCGGTCACCGAGCGGTCGAACACGAGGGTGAATTCGTCGGTCCCGCGCACGTCTCGGCGCATGTCCAGCTTGCCAGCCAGCACCTGGGTGGCGCGGCGGATGATCGATGAGGTCGCGCCGAACGCCCCGGCCGAGGCGGCCAGCGAGCGGGCGATGGCACCGTGGGCGACGACGGTTTCGTGGGTCACCTTCTCGTCCAGGGCCCGCAGCCGCAGGGCCCCGTCGAAACTGCGCGAGACGGTCAGCTGGCTGGCCGGACCGGTACGCATCGTCAGGCCGATCAGGCGGGCCTGGCCCAGACCGCCGCGCGGCTTGGCGATGGCGGTCTCGAACTTGAGGCCCGCACGCAGGTCGTCGAGGTCAAAGGCATTGGAGACGGTGGCGGCGACGGCCCGCGCCTCGGCCTCGCCGATACCGGTCCGCAGCACGGCCTGTTCAAAGGTTTCCCCGGCGCGGATCTGGACAGCGACGGATTCCGGGGCGTTCAGCCCGGCGGGAGCGGAGGCGGTTGCAAAGGCGCGCGCTTCCAGCGCAGACACCTGTTGTGCGGTCAGTTCGGGAACTTCCGACGCCTGGGCGGGTTGGTACACACGACCGGCCAGCAGGGCGACCGACAGGGCTGCCGTAGCCGTCAGCAGATGTGGCGCAAACCGCATGGGTTGGCGGCGCGGATCGAACTGAGCCATTGGTCCCCGGAAAATGACGACGCCGGTCGGCGCCCAGGTAACAAGTTTGGTCACAAGTCATGCAAGGATCGCGCCCGGTGTCCCCCGGCGTCGCGAGACAAGCCCTATAGCCTGACAAGTCCACAATGGAAAGAAGGACGTTACAAACCGTTAACCCCCGTGAAACGGCAAGGCGATCAATGAGGGCGCTGGATCTGGCTGTGACGCTATCGGACGATATTCTGACCCACGACCCTGCGGCGGCACGCCACACCCCCATCTCTGCAGCGATGATGCCTCGACCCGACGGGATCGGCAGAGGGTGAGTACGGACCTTGCCCCGTCGCCGGAAAGGCGCAGGCCCCGGCGGCATCCGATGTCGAGACGGCGCAGGGCCGGGATCATCGCCCTGATGACGACGACCGCCCTGGGCCTGATCGTGACGACCGCCTGGCTGAACCGGCGAGTGGTGGCACGCGAGATGCTGGTCGGCTGGCTGGACCAGCGCGGCATCCAGGCCTCCGTCCGGGTCGATCGCCTGGAGTTCGACGGATTCGTCGGCCACATCACCGTGGGCAAGAGCGGTGACCCCGATTTTTCGGGCGATGTCGCGGTCGATTACCGGCTCGCCGCGCCCTGGTCCTCGACCGGGCTGGGCGTCACACCCGGCCAGATTCGGTTGACACGGCCGGTGTTGAAGGCGCGCTGGACGAACGGCCGCATCTCGCTGGGTTCGCTGGATCCGCTGGTCGAGGAATTCTCGGGCCGCCCGCCCCGCCCCGACGCCGGCTCGCCCCGGATCATCGTGCAGGACGGGGCTCTTTGGCTGGCCACCGATTATGGACCGCTACAGGCCCATGCCGACCTGACGTTCGACAACGGCCGGCTGATGCGGCTGAGGGCCTGGACGCCAGACCTGCGGCTGGTGCGCGGCCAGGTCGGGGCCACAGGTCTTTCGGCCACCCTTGATCTGACGACCACAGACGACCGTATGGCGATCGGTCTGGACATCCGGGCCGCAGACTTCGCCGCCCCGACCCTCTCGGGTCAGAGGACCCATCTCGGCCTGACCGCCGATCTCCCCTATCCCGACCTCGGCACACGGCCCGACCTTGCGGGCCGGAGCGGCGACGGGCGGGCCTCGGCGGACCTGTCACTGACGGGTGACGCCCTGGCATTCGCGGGGATCGCCACCACCGGGACCTCGGCCCGGATCCGGTTCAGGGGAACGACCTCCGGCTGGATCGACAGCTTTCGCATCGTCGGCGACCTGAACGGCGACCTGGGTGCCGACCGTCTGTCGGGCACGGACGTCCTGGCTAGGTCTGCAGCGCTCGTCCTGACGGGATCCAGGCTGGATCTGTCGCGAGAAAATGCCGGAACCATCGACTGGTCGATCACGGGACCGGCAAGCGTAAGGGCCGCCCGCGCCTCTGCAGGCGACCTGGCCTTCAAGACCCTGTCCGCAGCCAGCCCGGCTCTCGTCGTCGGCGGGCGTGGCGCGACGCTCGAGGCGGCCGGGCCGCTCGCCCTCGTGGCCGAAACCGTCGGGTTCGGAGATCTTGTCCTGAGCCGGGTCACCGGGGCCGCCGACCTGGAGGGTGCCTGGAACCAGGACACCCGGATCGCGCTGTCGGGGTCGATGCGGTCGTCGGGCGGACGCTGGCCGCTGCTGGGCTCCGCCGCCGCCGACGATGTCCCCGAACTGGGGGACATGAAGGCCGCGCTCGGCGATTTCGCGGTCGATGTCCCGGCCTTTCGCCTGAACGCAGGCACGCCAGGAACGCAGCTGACGCTTTCGGCCCCCGCCCGCGTGACGCCCCGCAACGGCGGCGTCCTGACCGTCCTGTCGGGGATCGGACCGGTCTTTGCCGCAGCCCCCGGCACTCTGGGCGGCGGGGCGCTGAATCTGGTCGCCACACGAGGACGTGGCCTGCCCGAGGCCACCTTCGCGGTGCCGGAATGGAGGCTGACGCCCGGCGGACTCTCGGCCCGGCTTGACGGCCGGGCGGTGCTGGATTTCGGCCTCGCGAGGGGCGTCTCGATCACCACCGGCGGCGTGCTGGCGACCGACCGGGGCGTGCTGACATACCGGGCGGCGCGCTGTCTCGACCTTTCTGTGAAACGGCTGGAACTGGGCGAGAACGATGTCTTGGACGTGGCGGGTCAGGTCTGTGCCCCGGACCGTCCCCTGATCGTCGTGCGCGACGGGTCCTGGCGCGCCGACCTGGGACTTCGCGACATGGCCGCCGGGGCACCGTTCCTGGCCCTCGACGTGGACCGGATCCAGGGCACGGCGGTTGTGACGGGCGGCCCTTCCGGCCTGGGTCTGACCACAGCCATCGCATCGGCCCGGGTCACCGATGCCACGACGCCGCGGCGCTTCAACGCCATGGTCACCTCCGGCTCGGCGGCCCTGAGCGACGAACGCTGGACCGGCGGTTTCGACCTGATTCCGGCCTCTTCCGCTCCGGACCAGGGTCCCGTCGCCCATCTGGATCTGACCCATGACGGCCTGACCCAGCGTGGCGGGATCGCCATCGACACCGGCACATTGCCGTTCTCGCCCGAAGGTCTGCAACCCGCCGACCTGACGCCCCTGGTCAACGGGATCGTGGGTCCGCCGGTCACCGGGACGGTGGTCTTCAAGGGTCAGTTCGCCTGGGACCCCGCCCTGCCCGAGGGCATCAGTTCGGGCCGCCTGACCATTCCCGGCCTGGACTTCACCACCCCCGCCGGACCGGTGAAGGGGCTGAAGGGCGTCATCGACTTTACCAACCTCGCCCCCCTGACTACCGCACCCGGCCAGTCGCTCCGGATCGACAGCCTGCAGACCATTACCCCCCTGACCGACCTCGACCTGACCTTCTCGCTGGACAAGGCTGCGGTCCAGGTCGCAGGCGGCGAGATTCAGGTCGCGGGCGGTGCCATCCGGGTCGAACCCTTCTCGGTGCCGCTGGACCGGGCCGAACCCTTCGACGGCGTGATCGTCTTCGACCGGGTCCAGCTGGGAGACCTGATCAAGGGTGCAGGGTTCGACGACAAGGTGACGCTGGACGCCGTGGCCTCGGGCCGCCTTCCCTTCTCTTTCGACCCGGCATCCGGCGTACGAATATCGGGCGGGACGCTTGCGGCGGTCCAGCCGGGCCGTCTGTCGATCCAGCGCGAGGCCCTGTCGGGCCTCGAGGCCGACGGCGGCGGCGCGATCCCCCCCGGCACGGTCGAGGACCTGGCCTACCAGGCGATGGAGAATCTCGCCTTCGACACCCTGTCGGCCCGGGTCGACAGTGAGGACGAGGGCCAGGTCCGCGTCCGGTTCCAGATCAGGGGGCGGCACGATCCGCCCGAACGTCAGGAGCTGCGCCTGACCTGGGCCGAACTGATCAGCCGCCGGTTCCTGAACCGACCCCTGCCCCTGCCGTCCGATACCGGCATTGACCTGAACCTGAACACCTCCCTCAACCTCAACCAGGTGATCAGCGATCTGCTGGCCATCAACCGGTCGCGAAACGGGACGGATTCTGCGGCCGGAACAATGCCCCGACCTTGACCGTTAGGATGGATGCGGCATTCAGATCGCATTCACCGCTTGCGGCGCATCTGGCGGATCATACCCCGTCGCTGCTGGAGACCCCTGCCATGACGCCGCCCCGAATGCGCTCCCCGTCGTCTCGATCCCTTTCGCGTCGTCTGGCCTTTGTCGGCCTGGCCTCGACCGTCCTGGTTGGCGGTCTGACGGCCTGCACTCCCACGATCCGACTTCAGGTCGATCCGATCCAGATCAACGCGACCCTGGATGCCAATGTCCGGATCCGGCTGGATCAGGAGCTTCAGGACCTGCTGCGCGAAAATCCCAATCTGTTCTGATGACCCGTCTTCATCGAAAGCCGAACACCATGACCTCCCGAAACCTTTTTGCCGCTGCCTTCGCCGTCCTGGCGATCGGGGCGGTTGCGTCCACGGCCCCGACCCTGGCCATGGCCCAGACCACGGCCCAGAAGGCGCTGATCGACGCGGCCAAGGCCGACGGCGTGGTCGGTGAAAAGGCCGACGGTTACCTTGAGTTCCGCATCGCCTCTTCGGATGCGGCTCTTGTGGCCGCCGTCTCGACCACCAACACCGCCCGACGCGCCGCCTATGGCTCGCGCGCCGCCGAGGCCGGCACCACCGCAGACATCGCCGGGGCCCGGATGTTCGAGACCCTTATCCTGCCCCGGATGCCCGTCGGCCAGTGGTATCGAAACGCGAGCGGCGACTGGGTTCAGAAATAACCGACCAGAACCGGACGTCCTGAACCCGGCTGTTGCGCCGCACCTCCGGCCTGTGGGTCGGTGATGCGGGGTGTGCTAGAAGAGCAGGCATGGATCATCCCGTCGTCCGCGCCATCCTGTGTCTGCTCCTGACCTTCATTATTGCGGCGGGCGCGACCTGGGGCCTGTCCGGGTTCTGGATTGCCATCGGCGGCGGCCCCCTGACGATCCATGGCTGGATTGCCATGACCCTGGGCATTCTCGGCACGATCGGGCTTAGCTGGGTCCTGATGAATCTGGCCTTTCGCTCGGACCGCGAGGGCTGGGACGACCGGGTCGACAATTCGCTGGATCCGGGACGGGATGCGCAGGACCCGGATCAACCGAGCGGAAAGCCACAAGAGTAAGGAATATTTTCCTGCCCGGTCTTGTGTTTTCAGCCCCGTTCGATCATGTTGGTGATCGGGTCTTTGAAATTGTCATCCTCGTGTTTCGAAAGTTCGGTGCGCGAATTTCCGATAATCTGGCGGTCCACGCCAATCGGTTCGCTCAAGTCTCTGATTTTATTTGATCGCAGTTGGCGCTTTGGCGCTTTGGCGGTGTGTTTTCGGTGTCGCCATCCGCCCGCGCGAGGGCTGGCCGGCTCTGAACCACGAGGGAAGGCTGTTCCTGGGCAGGGGCAAGCGCGGGCAGGAACAACTGCTCCGTCAACGCGCGAACGACCGGAACCGCCACGGCATCGCCCATCAGGGTCAGGGCAGCGCTCTGGCTGGACGGCAGCCGATAGTCCTCGGCGACGCCCATCAGCCGCGCGGCCTCGCGCCCGGTCAGACGTCGCGCCCGCACCCGCCCATCATCGCAGACAAGAACATACTGGCGTGACGACCCGCCCGATGGGGTCCTCAGACATCCCGCCAGACCGTCGAACCGGACCTCCAGCCGCTGGACCTTGATCCCGGCCTCGAGGCGAACCCGGCGAAAGGCCGCCGCCACCCGCCGCTCGCCCGAGGCCATCGCCTCGTCGAGCTTTCGCCGATGCAGGGGCGCGGTCAGGGCCAGAAGCGCCTCGGTCTGGGCCGGGTCGAACCAGTCGGCCATCCCGTCCGGGTCCAGAACCCCGGCCAGATCGACATTGCTCCTCAGCGGTTCGGCCAGTCGCCACCAGGCCCAGCGGGCCCTTGTGGCTTCCGGCAGGGTCGCATGGGCCGCCACAAGCCGACCCGAATGAAACGGCGCAACAGGCCTTGGCCCCTGCGGTCCCTTCACACCGCGCATCCCGATGATGAACAGTCGGGGCCGGGACTGGGGCAACCAGGCGGCGGCATCGACCTCCAGGGCCCCGACCTCATAGCCGGCCACGACCATCGCACCGCAGACGGCCGCAAAATCCCGGCCCTGGCCGGAAGTCAGCAGGCCCACGACATTCTCGACGACCACAATGCGCGGTCCCCGTCC
>Ga0075012_10001707_pt1 | contig 22094 bp, 19 predicted proteins | sample All_14_2_FD_71474 | JGI IMG/M metagenome (GOLD analysis project Ga0075012, IMG submission 71474) | Freshwater microbial communities in response to fracking from Pennsylvania, USA - Allegheny Zone_MetaG_DW_15 | ecosystem: Environmental > Aquatic > Deep subsurface > Groundwater > Drilled...
GAGATGGCGTCGAAGATCTCGCCCTCGACATTCGCGACGGCCTTCAGGACGCCCTTGCCGCCATAGCGCTTCTTGTCACCATCGCGCAGTTCGACGGCCTCATGCGCGCCGGTCGAGGCGCCGGAGGGCACGATCGCCGAGGCGCGCGCGCCGGTCTCCAGCACCACCTCCGCCTCGACGGTCGGGTTGCCGCGGGAATCGAGGACCTCGCGGGCGATGATGTCGGCGATGGCGGCCATGGGGGCGCTCTCCGGATCGTTCAAAGGGATGCGCGGGTGGCTACACCGCAGCGCGCGGCGCGCCAAGCCCCCGGACGGGCCGCGCCGCCGCTTCAGTTCGGAAAGCGGAAGGAATTCCCGTAGTTGAAGGAGATGGAGGTGCCGTTGAACAGGAAGATCTGGCGGATCACCTGATCGACCCAGCGCCCGACGCGCGCCACCTGGGTCGGCGGCACCCAGACCGTGGCATTGGGGGGGACCACCATGTCCTCCTCCACCGCCAGGTCGTCCAGCACGCGTTGCAGGTTCACCTGCCGCACCCGCGGCCGGCCCACGGCGTCGAAATACAGCACCCGCACCTGGTCCATCGCCCCGGTCGGCATCGGCCCGCCCGCCGCCGCGACAAGCTGCAGCAGGGTGCGCGGCGCCGGTGCGGGGATGGCGCCGGCCTGGCGTACCTCGCCGAAGACGAAGATCTGGTTGGCGGCGATCTGGGACAGCCGCGCCGTGACGGTCACGCCGCCGACCTCCCGCGCATAGCGCGCGTTCAGCGCGGCACTCAGCTCGTTCAGCGTCATGCCGGCGGCCGGGACGTTGGAGGCGAGCGGTAGGTCCACCCCGCCATCGGGCCGCACCAGCGCCGTGCGCGCCCGGCCATCGGCACCGTTGCGCACCACCTCGGCGAGATCCTCGGCCGGGGTGGTGAAGCGGCGGATGATGACGGTGACGACCGGGGACCGCGCGACATCGTCGAAGCGCCGCGCGATCTGGTCCGACAGCGCGGCCGGGGTCAGCCCGACCGCCCTCACCTCCCCCTTGCCGGGCAGCGAGATCATGCCATCCGGCCGCACGACCATGGTGCGGTTGAGGTCGCGGTTGAAATCGAAATCTAGCTCCAGCTCGTCGCCAATGCCGATGCGGTAGGGCCGCAGGCGCTGGTTGTCCGAGTGATAGAAGACCTCGACGCGATCGCCGGGCTGCAGGCGGTAGGTGCCGCTGCCGCGCAGCAGCCCCTCCCCCACCAGGCGGGCGGCGGCGTCGCGCTGTTCGGGCGTCGCCTGGTCGAAATAGACCGGCTCCTCGCCCACCGCGCGGTCGAAGCTGCGTGGCGTCCCGCAGGCCGCCAGCAACAGCACCATCATCGCGGGGATGAGGCGCGCGACCGGAGAGCGAAAGCAAGCCATGCGCATCCTCATCCCACACAGGCGCGCAGGCACGCGCCCTGCGGCGCCAGCAGCGCCTCATAGCCCGCCGCCAGGCTGCCCCAGGAGAAGGCATCCGCCCGGGCGCGGCACCGTGCCGGCGTCTGCGGCAGCGCGGCGAGGGCCACGCCCTGCACCAGCGCCTCGGCCAGACCCTCGACATTGGTCGCCACATGCCGGAACGGCCCGGGATCGAACAGTGCGCCGATGCGCGGATCGTCGATGATGTCCGGGATGCCGGCATGGGCGCAGCCGACCACCGGGGTGCCAGCAGCCAGCGCCTCGATCAGCACCATGCCGAGGGCCTCCCATACTGCCGGGTTCGCCACCAGGCTCGCGCGGGCAAGCAGCCCCGGCAAATCCTCCACGGCGCCTACGCCGTGGAACTCGGCCTCGGCGCGCAGCGCCGCCGGTAGTACGTCCAGGATCGCCCGCCGCGTCGGTTCCGACAGCCGGCCCGAGAAGCCGAGCCGCGCCGCGATACCCAGGCGCGACCGCGCCAGCGCATAGGCCCGGGCGAGCAGGAGGGCACCCTTGCGCGGCTCATCGGCGTCACCGACGAACAGGATGCGCGTCACGCCATCCGGCGCCGATTTCGGCATCGCGGCGAAAGGCACAGTGTCCACCGGCGCGGGCAGCAGCACGGGCTCTCGCCCAAACTCCATCCCCAGCCTCTCGGCGGCGAAGCGGGAGATGGCGGCCACCGCATCCGCCCCCGCCACAACGCGGCGAAAGGCCATGCCGTCGAACGGCGTGCGGCGGAAATAGGCGCGGACCGGAATGCCCGTCATGACCACGGCGAGCCGGAAGCCCGCCCCGCCGCGCCGCGCGGCCAGCGCGCCCAGCGCATCATGCCAGCCGAAGCAGAGCACGCCGTCATAGCCGCCTCCCAGCAGGGCGCGCCGCAGGTCCCATGCGAAGAGGTGATGCCGCGTCACCTGCCGCAGCCGCGAAAGGATTGCCGGCGGCTCGCGCCGCGGCAGGAACAGGTAGCGGACCTCACCGCGCTGCTCCTCCCCGCCCGCCGGCATGCCGGGCGTGGTGGAGATCGCCGTCACCGCATGGCCACGCGCGGCCAGCACGCGTCCCGCGTCGGCGAGCAGACGTTCCGAGCCGCGCCGGATCTCCGGCCAGCAGGTGGCATGGGTGATGGCGAGGCGCATGCGGCCCGGGGCGCCCTCAAACGCCCGCGCGGAAGACGGCGTGCCAGATGGAGGGCGGCACGCCGCGCTGGCCGTACTTGAAACGCGCCGTCTCCTCCACGCGCTCGAAGCCGGCATCCTCGATCATCGCGCGCAGCGCCTCGGAGCCCAGGCGCCACCAGATGTTCTGCCCGCGCCCGCCCTGGTACTGCACCAGCGGTGCGCCGCCCATGCCGCGGTCGAGTTCGGGGAAGATCACATCCGACAAGATCGCCTGGCCGCGGCAGACGCTGCGGATCGCCGTCAGCGCCCGCACCGGGTCGCGCAAATGCAGCAGCAGGTCGCCGACATGCACTAGGTCGAACAGGCCGGCGCGCTCGGGGCTGAGATCATAGACGTTGCAATGGAGCGGCTCGACCTTGCTCGACAGGGCTCCGCGAGCCAGGGCGAAGCCCTTGCCGAAGGCAAAGGACAGCTCCTCCTCGCTCATCGCCGCGCGGGTGCGGGGTGGCAGGTCGATCTCCCGCTTCTCCCGCACATCGAGGGCGACGACCTCCGCCGCGCCGCGCCGTTCGAACTCGAAGGCCCAGTAACCATCGAAGGTAGCGACATCGAGCACGCGCAGCCCGTCCAGGCGCTCGGGGAGGCCGTAGCGCGGCAGCAGGTCGCGATGGTCGAAGAAGCCCGGCGTGACGATACCGAACGGCAATTCCAACGTGTGGTACCAGGTCAGCGCGGCGACGCGCGCAGCGAGCGCGCGGGCTTCCTCGCCGCCCCAGCGGGGTGTCGGCGGCGCGGCGGGAGGCTGGATATCCTCGAGCGCCATGGGCGCGTCGCGGCGCGGGCGGCGCGCCGCGACCTCCATGCCAAGCTCGCCGCGATCGGCGAAGATGCTGGCACGCAGGCCGAGGACATTGAGCGTCTTGCGGGGCATGGGCGTCGTCTCCGGATAAGGCGGCCGCTACAGGACCAGGGACCGGAAGCGCACGCTTCCGTAGAGAAGGGATGCCGTGAGGGCGAATTGCCGCAGGATGTCGCCGGCCGCCTTGCACAGTCGCTGACCAGGATCACCAGCCTGTGGCCGGCCGGGCCGCCATGCGATTGCCATCAGCCCGAGCGGCCCGAGCAGCAGAAGCCAGGCCTCGAACAGGCAGCCGAAGAGCCAGAGGAGCACCGCCGCCACGCGCAACGTGCCCGAGGGATAGAAGAAGACGCCCCAGGTCAGCAGCTCCGTCCGCAGTTCGGGATGGCGGCGCACCAACTCCGGCAGCGGGAAGAGGCGCGTCGGCTCGATCAGCCAGTTGAAGACCGAGAGCTGCTCGACCTCGTGCCGGATCACCGCGCCGGGGACGAAGCGCCGCGCATGGCCGGCCTTCAGGATGCGCCAGGCGAGGTCGGTATCCGCGCATTCGGTCGAGCGGCCGAAGGGATCGTCGAAGCTCAGCGCCGTGTCGAAGCCGCCGAAGGCGAGGAAGACGTCCCGCCGGTAGAAGGCGTTGGCGTTCGGGAAGGACGGATGTTCCGTCTCGACCACGAAGGTCAGCTTGGAGGTCGGGCGCAGCGGCTGGCCCGGCTTCGGCAGCACCGGCCCGGTCACCAGCGCGATGGGCGGCTCGGCGAAGGGCGCGATACCGGCTTCGAGCCAGCCCGGCTCCGGCCGGCAATCGCTGTCCGTGAAGGCGATGACCGGTGCGCGTGCGATCGCGACGCCGCGGTTGCGCGCCGGTGCGGGGCCATGGTCCTCGGTCATGCGTTCGAAGGTCACCGCCAGGCCGAGTTCGCGCCGCGCGCGCTCGACCACCGCGGCCAGGTCGTCGCGCGAGACATTGTCCATCAGCACGACCTCGAACCGGTCGCGCGGCAGGGTCTGTTCCCCAAGGCCGAGGAAGCAGTCCCACAGCATCGCCTGGCGGTTCTTGCAGGAAATGACGACGCTGACATCCGGTATCATGGTCATCGCAGCAACCTGTCGATCCAGGCGGGCACGACCTCCCGCCGCTGGTTGAGAATGACGCCGAGGATCTCGACCTGCGCCTCGCGCAGGTCGTCGCGCATGCGCTCCAGCGTCTCGTAGGGCAGGTTGCCGGCGCGGACGACGAGCAGCGCCTGGCCGCAGGCACGCGCCGCGACCAACGTCTCCAATCCGTTGCAGAGCGGCGGCGCATCCACCAGCACGATGTCGAAGCGACCGGCCGCCGCGCCGAGCAGAGCGGCGAAGCGCTGGCGCAGGTCGCGCATCGGCTCCGTCGCCGCTTGGGCCAGATCGACCAGCGCCCAGGCGGCGTTGGCGCCGGCGACGGCATCCTCGCGGATCTCGGCCGGTGGATTCGACAGTGCGGCCAGCGTGTCCGCCAGTCGTCCCCTGCCTGGCGCAAGATCCACCAGCAGCACGCGCAGGCCGAGATGCTCCACCAGCTCGCGCGCCAGATGGGCGGTGACGGTGGTCACCCCCTCCCCATGCGCAGCACCGGTCGCGACCAGGGCGGGCAGGCCGCCGTCCTCGGCGACGCGGGCCAGCGAGGCCGCCGCGCGGGCCAGTTCGGGCCGCAGGGTGATGGAAGCCATGGCTCAGCCCACTGGCTGCGGCCGACGCACACGCGGTGCGACCGCCAGCACGCGCAGGCCGAGATGCCGTTCGACATCAGCGCGCCCATAGAGCCGATGGTCGAAGAAGGTGCGCAGCGCCACCCAGGCCAGCGCCAGGACGGTTCCCGCCACGGCCGCGAGCACGATCATCGACATCTTGCGCACGCCGACCGGATTGGCGCCCTCGGCCGGATGCTGGACAAGCTGCACATTGCCGATGCGCGCCTGTTCCAGCGCGGCGATGGCGAGCGAGTCATTCAGCTTGTTGTCGTTGAACTCATAGGCGCGGCGGGCCGAATCCACGTCGCGGCGCAGCTCGTACCATCGCGGCAGCTCGGCCTGGAAGGCGTCGAGCTCAGCCTGGATCGCCGCGCGCTGGCGCTCGCGCGCCTCGACCAGTTCCTGGCGCTGGGCATAGGTGGCGCGCACCTGCTCGGCGAGCTGACGCGACAGCGCGGCCATCTCGGCGCGCTGGCGGCGGACATTGACATCCTGCGCGCTCAACGTGGTCTGTGCGCCGGCGCTGCGGGCGCCGATCGTCGCGAGGTCCGTCGCCAGCGACTGCTGCAGCGGATTGCCGGCGAGCGCGACGCCCGACAGCGTCTCGTCGCCGGCCGCCCGAGCCGCATCGAGCTGATCCAGCGCCGTGCGCGCGACGTTGAGTTCGAGGGCCGCGGCCTGCTTCGCCGTCTCGGCTTCGGCCAGGCGGCGGTTGAGCGCGGAGCGTTGCTCGTCCGGAGCGGTGATGCCGTTCTCGCGCTCGAAGGTGGAGAGCGTGGCTTCGGCTTCCTGCAGGCGCAGCGCGGTTTCGCGCCGGCGCTCGGTGAAGAAGGTAACAGCCTGGGTGCCCAGGAACATGCCGGCGCGCATTTCGAAATAGAGGTTGAGCAGGTCGCGCAGGATGACTTCCGGCACACCGCGCTGGGCCCAGAGGAAGCGCGCGCCGACGACGTTGCTGTTGGGCTGAGTCTCGAGGATCAGGGAGGCTGAGATCGCCTCGATCGCCTGCTCGCGTGGGGTGAGGCGCACGCGGGCGCCGATGGCAATGAGAAACTCCTCGAACATCGCCTGGGCCTGTTTGTAGAGATCACGCACGCTTTCCTTGATGCGGCCGAACAGTGACGTCGGCGCAGGGCGCGGCTGCGGCGTGAGGTCCACGCGATCGACCAGCCGCGCGATCAGGTCGCGCGAGCGGATCAGCTCCATCTCGCTGTTCACATGGGACGGCGTGGTGGCGACCAGCGCCTGACGGTCGGCCACCATGGTCGGCAGTGGTGCCTGTTCCTGGCCGAGGCGCACCAGGATCTTCGCCTCCGCCATCCAGGCGTCGCCGCGGATGAGGAAGGCATAGACCGACGCGCAGATGACGGAGACGAGCACGATGCCGATCACGCTCCAGATCCGGCGGAACAGGATCTCGGCGATCTCATGCAGCGACACGGCGGGCAGCAGGCCGCCGGAGCTCATCGGTGGCGCGTCGGCCAGCGGCGTCATGCCGGCTGGCCTGCCAGCCAGCTGCGATACCAGGCCACGGTCTCGGCCAGCGCCGCATCCAGGGTGAAGGCCGGCTGCCAGCCCAGCATCCTCCGCGCCTTGGTGGCGGAGAGATGCTGTTCGGGAATCTCGTTCGTCGCCTCGCCCAGGATGACAGGTTCGAGGTCCGGGCGCCCCGCCGCGGCCAGGACCTGCCGCACCAGCGCGACCACCGACATCGGCTGTTCGGTGGAGAAGTTGAAGGCATGGCCGTGAATGGCCTGGTCCTCCATCCTTTCGGCCAAGGCGAGATAGGCGAAGACCACGTCGCGCACGTAGATATAGTCACGGATCATCGACCCGTCCGAACGCAGGACCGGGCGTTCCCCGTTGATCGCCCAGCGCGCCACGCCGGGGACGATGCGGTTGAAGTTCAGGTCCCGCCCGCCATAGAAATTCCCCGCCCGCGTGACGCAGACCGGCAGGCCATAGGTGTGGTGATAGGTCTGGGCGATGATGTCGGTGCAGGATTTCGACGCGTCATAGGGATGCCGCCCGTTGAGCGGCATGCTCTCGTCATAGGGCAGGCTGGGCGCCGTGCCGTAGGCCTTGTCAGAGGAGGCGACGACGATGCGCTTCACCTTGCCGCCGATTTCGCGGCAGGCATCGAGCACGTTCCAGGTCCCCCGTACATTCGCCTCAAAGGTCGAGCGCGGGTTTCGATTGGCGATGCCGACGATGGGCTGCGCGCCGAGATGCAGGACGGTGTCGGCCTCATGCTCGTTGATGGCGCGCAGGATGGTCTCGTAATCCTCCAGCGCGCCATGCACGGTGAAGTGCGGTTCCGTCTCCGGGTCGTCACGTCGCGACAGGTGCCGCCCGAGGTCCCGGACATAGCCGATCGTCGTCGCGCCGCGGCGATTTAGCTCCTTCACCGTCCAGGACCCCAGAAAGCCCGAGGAGCCCGTGACGAGGACGCGCTTGTCGGCCCAGAAGCCGGCAGTTCCGGTCATGGTGCTACGCGCTCCGTCTCACGCTGCTTCCGCGGTGCGGACCCAGGGGGTGCGGCCCTCGCTGTACATGGCCTCGATCTCCTGCTGGTCCTTGTAGGTGTCCATCGACTTGAAGAAGCCGTCATGGCGATAGGTGGCGAGGTGCCGCCCTGGCAGCAGGTTCGGGAAGACGTCGCGTTCGAGGTTCTCGCCCTGCCAATGATCGAAGATGCGGCGGTCCATCACGAAGTAGCCGGCGTTGATCCAATGGTCGCGCATCACCGGCTTCTCCTTGAAGTCGTGGATGACACCCGCGGCATCGGCCTCGATGGTGCCGTATTGCGAGCGCAGCGGCACGGCGGTGATGGTCGCGAGCTTGCCGTTGCAGTGATGGAAGTCGATCAGTGTGCCGAGATCGACATCGCACAGCCCGTCGGCATAGGTCGCCATGAACGTGTCGCCCACGAGGTGGCGGCAGCCCCAGATGCGCCCACCCGTGTCGGTCTGCGCACCGGTGTCCACCAGATCCACCTTCCAGCCGAAGCTGCGTCCCTCGAAGTAGTCGAGGATGATCTCCTTGCGGTAGCCGACGGAGACGACAAAGTCCGTGATGCCCTGGCGCGCATAGATCTCCATCACGCGCACGAGGATCGGCTTGCCGCCCACCGGCATCATCGGCTTGGGCAGGTATTCGGTGTAGGGGTAGGCTCGGGTGCCGGAGCCGCCCGCGAGAATGACGACCTTCATTGCCTTTTGCTCCTTCGTCATGGGGCGGGATGGCCCGCCGTTCCGTTCAGAACGCGCTGTCGCTGGTGAAGCCGCGGAAGATCGTCGCGAAGAGAATCCGGAGATCCATCGCGAGCGACCAGTGCTCGACGTAGTGGAGGTCGTAGTCGAGCCGGCGCTGCGCCTTTTCGAGCGTATCCACCAGGCCGCGATACCCGTTGACCTGCGCGAGCCCCGTGATGCCGGGCTTCATGCGGTGCCGCGCGGCGTAGTGGCTGACGATCTCGTGGTAGTAGCGGCCGCCGACCTGCATCTCGACCGGATGGGCGCGCGGACCGACAAGCGACATCGAGCCCATCACCACGTTGAAGAGCTGCGGCAGCTCATCGAGGCTGGTGCGGCGCAGGAAGCGCCCAACCCGCGTCACTCGTGGATCGCCGCGCACCGTCGCGATGCGCCCGGAGAGGTCGCCCTTGTCCGCATACATGGTGCGGAACTTGAAGACGGAGACCGGCTGGTTGCCGAGCCCGTAGCGCCGCTGGCGCAGCAGCACGGGCCCCTTGCTGTCGCAGCGGATGGCCAGTGCGGAGAGTGCCATTACCGGTGCGAACAGCACCACCAGCGCGCTGCCGATGAGGAGGTCCTCTGCCCGCTTCATCACGCCGCGCCAGTCGCGCAGTGGCCGCCCCCAGACTTCGAGTGCCACGCGTCCCGCGATGCTGTGCGGCACCGCGGCCGGCAGATCGTAGCTGGCAAGATCGGGTGCGAGGCGCACATCGACCGGCAATTCGCGCAGCCGCATGCAAGTCTCGGCGATGCGTTCCGGCTCAGACCAGGGCAGTGCGATCAGCACCGCATCGGCGGCAAGATCGGGCGCGTCGCGGAGCAGGTCCTCGAGCCAGCCCCGCGCTTCGGGATGCGCGGCGTCCACATCGGGACCCCGGAAGCTGTAGATGCCGAGCAGCGTCACCTGCCCCGCCGCTTCTGGCGCGCGCAGATGATCAAGCGCGCGATGGGCATGCGGGCCGTTGCCGATGACGATGATGCGTTCGGCAAGCCGGCCCTGGCCCCGCCAGCGCCGCAGGATCGCGGCCGCACCTTGCCGCCAGGCAACCAGCGCACCACCGCCGAGCAGGAACCAGCCCACCACCCAGGCGCGCGTCACTGCGACGCCGCCATCCCACAGAAAGGCGATGGTCAGTGTCAGCATCACAGCCAGCGCCCAGATCGCGAAAAGCGGCCCGAGTGCCGCGACGCGCCGATCGAGATCGTCGCTGCGGTACTGCCCGGCCAGCGCGGCCATGGCGACGAAGAGGCCCGCGCCGACGAGCGTCGCGGCGAATTGCCGCGCCATGTCAGAGCTGTCGACATCCCCGAGAACGAGGCCGACCGCCAGATTCGCGGCAAGCAGAACGCCAGCGTCGGCCGCCGGCATCATACCCGCCACCAGCGCGGTCGACCGCCGTGCCAGGGCCACCGGCACAGCATCCCGCGGCAGCGCGACACCGCACTCGCCGGAAGGCGCCTCGAGCAGCGTGACCCGCGTCATGACCGGCCCACGGTCACGACGTAGCCAGCATCACGGTCACAACGGAGCCGTTCCGGGCAGGCTGTGCCCATGGACGCTCTCCGATCCGCGACATCGCAACCCGAAGCAGGCATCGCATCCGCGGCGGCGCCGGGTACCAGCACCCGCCGGGTACTGACGCGCGCAGCCCTCGCCCTCGCGCTCAAGGGCGGCCTCGTCGTGGCGGGGTTTGGCATGCAGGTCATCCTCGCACGCAGCCTCGGTCCTGAAGGTCTTGGCGCTTATGCAACGTTCCTCGCCCTCGTCACGGTGCTCTCCATCACAGGGGGCCTGGGCATGCCGCTCGCAGCGGTGCGCTTCGTGCCGGTCTATGTCGCGACAGGTCGGAACGCATCGCTGCGCGGCTTCCTGTGCGCCGCACAACGCCTGACGTTGACGACATCGATCCCGGTCGCGATCGGCTTCGCGCTGGTCTTCCTGCTGCTGCCGACGCTGCGTGATCAGGCGCACGTCGCGCTCGCCGCGGCGGCGATCATTCCCATCTTCGGCCTCGGCACATTGGCCGCGGGAACCCTGCAGGCACTCGGCCTGCCGATGCGGGCGGACCTGCTGCTGAACCTCGCGCGCACGGCGATGACCGCGGGCTTCGTCCTGCTCGCCCGATGGCTGGGCGTCGCAACGGCAGAGATCGCGCTGTGGCTGACCGCCCTGGCCGGGTTGCTCGCCTGGATGCTGACGGCCGCCGCCGCGCGCCGCGCCCTGCCTGTCTCGGCGGCGGGTCCGCTCATGCAGGATGAACGACGAAGCTGGATCGCGGCTGGCATGACCTTCGTACTGGCCATGCTCTCCGTCTCGTTGATCGAGCGGCTCGACACCATCATGGTCAATGCCCTGATCGGCGCCGACGCTGCGGGAATCTACAGCGTCGCGTCGCGGCTCGCGCTGACGGTAATGCTTGCCACCGCTTCGGTGCTGTCGCTGCTCGCCCCGGCGCTGGCGCGGCAGGCTGCGGTGAGGGACCAGGCCGGACTGCAGCGCAGCGCGGCCATCGCGGTAGGATTGACGCTGGTGTTGTCGCTCGGCGTGGCGGGCGTGCTGGTGGCGGCGTCTCCCTGGCTGCTGCCGGCCTTCGGACGCGACTTCATGGCGGCCGGACCACCCTTCTTCATCCTGCTCGCCGGGCAGGTCGCGGTCGCTGCCTGCGGCGCGGCGGGCGGCCTGCTCGCGCTGTCGGGCCACAACCGCGCGCTGATCATCATCGCACTGGCAGCTGTGATCCTGGACATGGTGCTGTGCCTTCTCCTGGTGCCAGCCTTTGGACTTGAGGGCGCTGCGGCCGCGACGGTGACGACACTGCTCGCGCAGGCCGTGGCGCTGTCGATCGTGGTGCGGCGGTCGCTCGGGGTGGACCCGACGATGCTCGGCGCTGTGCTGTTCGCCTGGCGTGCCTTCAGACCGGGCCTGCGCAAGGAGGAGAGTTGATGATCCGCAGGCTGCTGATCCTCCTGCTTCTGGGACCGTTGCTGAGTGCATGGCCAGCCGCCGCGCAGACGATGCCCGAGAATGGCGACTTCGCCGGCGACACCACGCCGCCGCCGGGTTGGGTCCTTGACGCGGAAGCAGCCGCGAAGGGGAGTCTTCGTCTGCAGCCAGCGCCGGCCGGCGTGCCGGGCCAGGTGCTCGAACTGACACCGAATGCGCGCAACACGCCGAGCGCCAAGCCGCTCGGCCTCGGCCAGGTGCTGCCGGCGGCGGCGATCCGCGGACGAAGACTGGCGGTCTCGGCTGCGCTCGGGGCGAGCGGCGGCGCCTCGGCCGTGCTCGGCCTCGCCATTCTGCGCCGCGGCGGCGAAGCCGGGTCGGTCATGCTGCGCAATGCCTCCACGGATGGCGCGCTGTCGGTGCAGACGGACACGCTGAACGTGCCGGACGATCGTGCCATCGACGGTGCGGTGCTGTTCCTCGTCGCCGAGGGCACGGCCGGCGCGGCGCTCTTCGCGCATGTCGCGATCACCATGGACGCCGCACCGCCGGCGCCGCACAGCGCCGCCCTGCCGGTCGCGGACATCCCCGCGCGCGTGCGCGTGGACACGACGACGATCCGCCGAGCCATTCCGCGTGATCTCTTCGGTACGAATATCGAGGTGATCCGCGACGCGAACGGGCTGTGGGATGCGCAGCGCGACCGGCTCGATCCTGACATCGTCGCCATGGCGCGCGACATGGGGGTCACGCTGGTGCGCTTCCCGGGCGGCGTCTGGTCGGATGCCTATGACTGGCGCCACGGCATCGGCCCGCAATCCGCACGCGCGACAACGCCGACGCATCCCGGCGCGGAGGAGCGCTACCGCCACGTCTTCGGCACCGATGAGGCGCTCGCCTTCGCACGGGCGATCGGCGGGTCCCTCATGATCACCGTCAATGCCGGCAACGGTACGCCGGAGATGGCGGCGGATTGGGTGCGCTACGTGAATGGTGAGAGCGGCCGTGCCCCGCGCAATGGCCATGTGGCCTGGTGGGAGATCGGCAACGAGCTGTACATGCAGGACGACGCCTCGGGCGGATCGACCACGCCGGCACGCTACGCCGATCGCGTCGTGCAGTTCGCTCGGGCCATGCGCGCGGTCGATCCGACCATCCGCATCGCGGCGATCGGCCTGCGCAATTTCGGTCGGTATCGTTTCAATGCGCATGACAACTGGAACGAGGTGGTGCTGCGCCGCGCGGGGTCGGAGATCGACCTGCTCGCCGTGCACAACGCCTATGCGCCGTTGATGGCGGATGCGCGCGGGGCTGATCCGCTCGATGTCTACGCGGCGATGTGGGCTTTTCCGCAGTTCATGGCGCGCAACCTCGCCGATACGCGGGGCGAGATCGCACGCTTCGCGCCAGGCCGGCGCGTCGGCATCGGCATCACCGAATGGGGACCGCTCTTTGCCGTCGATCCGGGCTCGCCGCTGGTCGATCATGTGAAGACGCTGGGGTCGGCGATCTTCGTCGCCTCGGCATTGCGGGTCTTCGCGGAAGATCCCTCGGTCGAACTCGCGAATTTCTTCAAGCTCAACGAATCGCTGTTCATGGGCTGGATCGGGCGACGCGGGACCCGCTGGGCGATGACCGCGCCCGCCATGGCCTTCCGCATGGTCGCGCGCGGCATGGAAGGCGGGTTGCTGTCGGCGACCACCGAGGTCGCCACCTATGCCAGCCGCGCCATGGGTTTCGTCGATCGTGCGACGGCGGTGCCTTACCTCGATGTGTTGGCAACCGCCTCCGCGGATCGCTCTGTCGCGACCGTGCTGCTGATCAACCGCCATCCCGCGGCGGCCATCGCGACGCGCGTCACCCTCGGCGGGGCGTCCGGGGCAGCGACCGTGACCGCCGAGACGCTGACCGGCGACGCGCTCGACGCCAATACCGGCACCGATCTGCTGCGCCTCCCCGGCCTGCATTGGGCCGACCAGGCGCGCATCGGCCCGCGCGGCCGCTTCGACCGAGGCGCGGAAGGCGAGATCCGGCTGGAACGCCAGACCCTCGGCGCGGTCGAAGGCGAGGCCACGATTCGCGTGCCGCCGCATTCCATCACCCTGCTGCGCTTCGAGGGACTCAGCCGGTCGTGACCATCCTGCCGCAGCCCCGCCACTGGATCGCGACCGCCGGGATGCTCGGCGGCGGGCTCGCTGCGGCCAGCCTTGCGGTCATGTTGCCGCAGCTCGGGCCGAAGGGCGCGGCGGGGTTGCTCGGGTTCGGGATGATCGGCGCGATCATCCTGGGGACCGGACGACCGAAGGAGGTCTTCCTCTCCTTCACCGTCCTCGCCCTGACCTATAATCGTCAGTATTTCGACGCCTTCGACGGCATCTTCGGCGGCAGGCCGGGCGAAGGCCTCTACTGGATCCCGGCAGACCTGATGCTGGTCTGCCTCTTCGCCACCAGCGTCGTGGAACGCTGCCTCGGGCGTGACACGGCGCCGCCCAGGGTGCGGGAATTCGCCGCGGCGCCGGTGCTGCCTTTCCTGGTGGTGGCGCTGCTGTCCACGTTACTGGCCGAACGGATCGACCTCGCCGCCGCCGATACCGCGCGGATCGCGAAATTCGCCCTGCTATTGATCTGGTTGCATCGGAACATGACGCGGTCGCTGTGGCTGACGCTGGTCGGCGCACTCGCCGCCTCGGTCACGTTGCAGGCCTCGCTCGGCACGCTGCAGGTGGTGTTCAAGGCGGGGCAGTCGCTGCTGTCCATCGTCGGTGCCGGCGGGCCGGATGCCCTGCCGGAGGAGATCGACAACCGCGCGCGCGGGACGCTCGGCCATCCGAACATGATCGCGCCCTATCTGCTGATGCTGGCGCCTGGCGCCTTCGGCGTCGCAGTCTTCTCACGCCATGCGCCGCTACGCCTGCTCGCCCTTCTCGTCACCATCGTCGCTGTGGTGGGCATGGTCGCGACCAAGTCGCGCGCACCCGGCCTGCTGCTGCTGGTCGCACTCGCCGGCGTGGCCTTGGTGGGTGTCTGGCTGCGCACGCTGTCGCCGAAGGTGCTGCTCGGCGGCGGCATCTGGGTGTTGCTTGCCATCGCGCTGGCGCTGCTGCCCTTCCTGCACGACATCGTCGAGCGCTTCCGCAGCGATTTTGGCGTGTCGGTCACCTTCCGCGCCAACTACAACCACGCCGGCATGCTGGTGTTCAGCGAGAACCCGCTGCTCGGCATCGGCTTCGGTGGATCGCCGGAGCGTATGGCACGGCTGTGGTGGGTGATCGCGGACGAACTCCAGCAGATCTCACGCTTCGCGCATCTCGCCGGCGTGCGGGCGGCGGCACCGATCCACAATGTCTATGTGCTGATGCTGGCCGAGGCTGGCGCGCTCGGCTGCCTCGGCTTCTGCATCCTGCTGTTCGGCATCGTTCTGCGCGGCATCCGTGGCGCGGTGCTGACCAACGCCGGATCGCGCGGCGTCTGCATCGGCCTGACCTTCGGCCTGCTGGTGCAGATCGTCCAGCAGACCATCGACTTCTCGCTGTGGTGGGATCCGTCCTTCTTCACCCTCGCACTGATCGCGGCGGCGCTGGGGACGGCACCACGCGTCAGGCCGGGACTGCCATGACCGCACCAATCCTCTTCGTCATCCCGACCTTCAACCGCGCCCGCGACCTGCCGCGCACAATCGGCGCCATCGCGGCTCAAGATTGGCCACAGGCAGCGCTGTCCGTCCTGGTCGTGGACAATGCCTCGACTGACGACACGCAGGCCGTGGTCGCGGATCTGGCACGCAGCCTGCCCATCCATATCGACTACCACCGCAAGCGTCCCGAAGGCCCGGCGATCGCACGCAATGTCGGGCTCTCACGCGCGTCGATCGACGGCTACTGCGCCTTCGTGGACAGCGATGTGGAACTCGATCCGGGTTGGACGCGCGCCACCGTCGCGGCGATGGAGACCGATGCGCGGGTCGCCCTGGTCGGCGGCCAGGTGGTCTTCGCGCATGATCGCGGCATGCTGAACTGCTACGGAGGCGCTCTTTCGCCACTCGGCCTGTGCTGGGATCTTGAGGAAGGATCGCCGGTCTCCGCCGCCGATGCGCCGCGCGACGTGGCGTGGATGAACGCCTCGGCCATTCTCGCCCGCACGGCGCCGGTGCGGGCCGGCGGCGGCTTCGATGAAGGCTTCTTCTACGCCTATGAGGAACCGGATCTCGGACTGCGCCTCGCGCTCGAAGGCTGGGCCTGCCGCGTCGTTCCCGATGCCGTCGCGATCCATCATGTCGGGCGCGATGTCGGGCGCAGCCATCCCGATCTCGTCTTCCACCACGTCAAGAACCGCCTGCGCATGGGTCTGAAATGCTATGGTGCGCGCAAGCTCGCCTGGTGGGTGCCGGTCGCGACGGCACATGCGCTGCTCGACGCCCTGCTGCATGCACCGAAGGGCGCCCGGCTGCGCGGCCTGGCGTGGAACATCCGGAACCTGCCCGACACGCTGCGCGCCCGCGCCATGGTGCAGGCGCGCCGCACCGTGCCGCACAGCGCGGCCTTCCGCCTGACACAGGCACGCTGGTTCCCGCCCAGACGCCTCGGCGCCCTGCGCCGACGGCCCGTGGAAGGCATCGTGGTCGGCAACGTCGCCGATGACCGGGCTGCCCGATGACCGAACCGCTCCCTTTCGTCAGCGTCATCGTGCCGACGCATCGCCGGCGCGACCTGCTGCGCCGGCTGCTCGCGTCGCTGATCGCCCAGGAGTGGCCGCGCGACCGCTACGAGATCATCGTCGTCCACAACGTCACCGACGACGGCACGGCCGAGATGGTCGCCGGGATCGCCGCGACCAGCCCGGTTCCCATCGCCTATCACCCAACGCACTTCTCCGGCCCCGGTCCTTCGCGCCAATTCGGGGCGGAACGCGCACAGGGGGCCATCCTCGCCTTCATCGACGACGACTGCACCGCGACGCCCGGATGGATCGCGGCGGGCGTACGCGCGATCCGAAGCGGTCTGGCCCTGGTGCAGGGCCGCACCCTGCCCCGCCCCGACCAGCCGCGCCGCCTGCTGGAGAAGACCGTCACCGTCATCGGCCCGACGCCCTATTTCGAGACCTGCAACATCTTCTACGACGCTGCGGTCTTCCACGCCGTCGGCGGCTTCCCGGCGGATTTCCGCGACCGCTTCTATGGCGAGGACACCGCCCTCGGCTGGGCCGTGACGCTTGCCGGCCATCCGACGGGCTTCGCCGAGGATGCACTGGTGCATCACGAGGTCTTCCCCCTCAGCTTCCGCCGCTGGCTGATGGAACCGACGACGATGCGCCACTGGCCCGCCCTGGTGCGGGCCTATCCGGCACTGCGGAAGGATCTGTTCCTCGGCATCTTCCTGTCGCGCCTGACCGCGGCCTTCGATGTCTGCGCGCTCGGCATGCTCCTCGCGCTACTGATCCATCCGAGCTTCCTGCTTCTGACACTGCCCTATGTCGCGCTGCGCTTCCTCGACCGCGGGCGGCTGCGCAATCCCGTGCATCTGGTCGCGCGGCTCCTCTTCGGCCTGCCGCGCGCGGCGATCCTGGCCGGCGTGCTGCTGCGGTCCTCCATCGCCGCGCGGTCCCTGGTGCTGTGATGCCGCCCCGGGTGCTGATGGTGCATGAACACTTCCCGCCCGAATCCCGCGGCGGCGGCGAATATGTGGTGCAGGAGACGGCGCGCGGCCTGATCGCGCGCGGCGTCGATCTACGCGTGCTGACCACCGGCGATCCGGCCATCACCGAGCATGCCGGCGTGCCGACCCTGCGCCTGCCGATCTCCCGCTACGCGCTGAACCTGCAGGCACGGCGCATCGCGCAGGAGGCCGCGGGCTGCGACCTGATCCACGCGTTCAACTACCACGCCGCCCTGCCGGCCTTCGCCGCGGCGAAGCGGGTCGGCGTGCCGGTCGTCTGCACCATCCTCGGCCTGTTCGGGCGAACCTGGCGCGAGATGCGCGGGCCCGTCCTCGGCCGCGCCTTCGCCGCGCTGGAACGGCGCATCGTCTCGCGTCCCTATGCGCGCACCATCTTCCTCAGCGCGGAATCGCGCAGCGCCGGCATCGCCCTGGGAGCGCCCCCCGAAACCAGCCTGGTGGCTGAACCGGGCATCGCGCTGGAGCGCTTCCAGCCCGCCCCGCAGCGCGAGGACATCATCCTCTTCGCCGGGCGGCTCGACCGGCGGAAGGGCATCCATCATGTCCTCGCCGCGGCGCGCGCCCTTCCCGGGCTGCGCTTCCGCGCCCTCGGCTGGGCACCGGACATAGGCACGCTGCGCGCCGCGGCACCGCCCAACCTCGAGATCATCGAAAGCCGCAATTCCCCCGCCTACCCCGAAGCCCTGTCGCGGGCACGGATCTTCTTCTTCCCCTCCCACGCCGAGACCTTTGGCATCGTGGTGGCCGAGGCCATGGCATCGGGCTGCGCTATCGTTTCCTCTCTCGGCACCCTGGGCTTCGCTGGGGCGCGTGTGCCGCCCGGCGACGAACCCGCCATGATCGCCGCCCTCGCCCGCCTGGCCGCCGACCCTGCCACCACCGACGAAGCGGGCGCGGAGAACCAGCGCCGCGCCGCTGCCTTCGGCTGGGACCGCGCGGTGACCAGGGTCATGGAAATCCACGCCGATGTCATGACGACATCGGATTGAACATGATGGATGAGACCCATGCGCGTCGCCCTGTATCACCCCTGGGTCTACCTGAAGTCGGGCCTCGAACGGACGCTGCTGGAAATCCACCGGCGCAGCCGGCATGAGATGCGGATCTACACTAGCCATTACGACCGGCAGGGCACCTATCCGGAGCTCGCCTCGACCGGCGTGGTGGAACTGCCGCGCGTGTCTGTCCGGCGCTCCTATCTCGCGGTGCTCGGCGCGGCGGCGCAGATCGCGCGGACGCGACTCGATCCTTCCGAGTTCGACGCCCTGGTCATCTCCTGCGACGGGCTGGGCGACCTGCTGACCCTGCGCAACCACGACCGGCCGGTGCTGGCGCTGACCTTCACGCCGCTCCGCGCGGTCTATGACGAGGCCTATCGCGCGCGGCTGCTCGATCGCGTCGGCCCGCTGGGCCGCCCCGTGGCGCTGGGGCTGGAAGCCGGCTACCGCGCCATCGACCGGGCCTGCTGGAAGCATTACGACGCCGCGGTGGCCATCAGCGACACGATCCGCCAGCGCATCGCCGCCGGCGGGCTGTGGCCAGCCGAGAAGGTCCAGGTCCTCTACCCCGGCATCGACGGGGCCCGAATCGCCCCGGGAAGCGGTTCCGACCCCTATTTCCTGATCTCCGGGCGGATCATGTGGACCAAGAACATCCGCCTGGGGCTGGAGGCCTTCGCACTTGCGAAACGGGCCTTGCCCGGATGGCGGCTTGTGGTCGCGGGCATGGTGGACGAAAAGAGCCGTTCCCACGCCGAGGATCTTCAGGCGCGGGGACGGGAGATCGGTGACGTGGAGTTCCGGATCGGCAATACCGACGCCGAGATGCGGGCGCTCTACGACCGCTGCACCGCGCTGCTCTTCACCCCCTTCAACGAGGATTGGGGGCTGACGCCGCTCGAAGCCATGGCCGCCGCCAAGCCGGTCATCGCCGTCGATCGCGGCGGTCCGCGCGAAAGCGTGGCGGATGGGGTCACGGGCTTCCTGGCCCCGGACGACCCGGCCGCCTTCGCCGCGCGGATGGTGCAGCTGGCGCAGGATTCCGCCCTCGCCCGGCGGCTGGGGGAGGCCGGGTTGGAGCGCGCCCGGCTCTTCACCTGGGATACTTTCGTGGGCGGATTGGACGACGCGATCGAGACGATGGTCGAGGAACGCAGGGAGCACAGGGGCTGACATGATTTCGCGCAAGCGCGTGCTGGTGACGGGCGGGGCCGGCTTCATCGGCTCCCATCTTTGCGAAAGGCTGCTCGCGCAGGGGCATCAGGTGCTCTGCGTCGACAACTACTTCACCGGCACGCGGGACAACATCGCCCATCTGCTGTCCCATCCGCAGTTCGAGGCGATGCGCCACGACATCACCTTCCCGCTCTATGTCGAGGTGGACGAGATCTACAACCTCGCCTGTCCGGCTTCCCCGGTGCACTACCAGTTCGACCCGGTGCAGACGACCAAGACGTCAATCAGTGGCGCGCTGAACGTGCTGGGCCTGGCGAAGCGCCTGAAGGCGAAGGTGCTGCAGGCCTCGACCTCTGAGGTCTATGGCGACCCGGAAGTCCATCCGCAGACCGAGGATTACCGCGGGTCGGTGAATCCGCTGGGCCCCCGCGCCTGCTACGACGAAGGCAAGCGCTGCGCGGAGACGCTGTTCTTCGACTACAAGCGCCAGCATGGGGTGCGCATCAAGGTCGCGCGCATCTTCAACACCTACGGGCCCCGCATGCACCCGCAGGACGGACGCGTGGTGTCGAACTTCATCGTCCAATCGCTGCAGGGAATGCCCGTCACGATCTATGGCGAGGGTACCCAGACCCGGTCCTTCTGCTTCGTCGACGACCTGGTCGAGGGGCTGATGCGACTGATGGACACCGCGGACGAGGTGACCGGCCCGGTGAACCTCGGCAATCCGCACGAAATCACGGTGCGCGAACTGGCCGACCGCGTGATCGCGCTGTGCGGTGAAGGGGCGAGCCTCGAGAAGCGTCCCCTGCCACAAGACGATCCGACGCGGCGCTGCCCGGACATCACCCTGGCGAAGCGCCTGCTGGCCTGGGAACCAAAAGTGCCGCTGGAGGACGGGTTGCGCCGGACGGTCGCCTATTTCGACGCCAGGCTGCGACAGCCGGCATCAGCGGACTGATCCGCGAGACCAAGCGCCGGGCGGCCTTGCGGCGGCCCGGCGGCCGCCGGGTGTCGAGGCATGCCAGCGCGGGGCCGGCTACCGCCGCGCCGGGTCGTCCAAGAGGGCAAGAACCGCGTGCAGAATGCGCACGGCCCTCTCATGCCCGGCCTCATGCGCATGGGCCAAAGCGCTTTCGAGCGCCGGCGTCACGGCAGCAAGGTAGCCGATGGGCATTTCGGGACTCGCGCGCAGCGGCATTGCCGGCCGTGCAGCGAGGTCCGAGGCGTCATGAACCGCAAGGGTTGTGTCGGGCATCGTCATAGCAATCTGCCTGTCGTTCGCCGAAACAGTCTTCGCATTAAGCGTTAGTGGCATGCGCTCGAGTGTTTCAACGCCCATTTCCTCGCTCTATGGTTGTGCTTGATGCATGCGGCATATAACAGCCTGATCCTGTTCAATTCGTGATTTTCTACCCTTGTTTCGTTGACGCACAATTCACGGACACTATGCTCACCCAACGATTGGTCACGCGCATTTCGCGCCGTTTTTAGGCTCCCGACCGCAGTCGAGTGGCTATGTCGCGGTGCTGACGTGCCCAATTGGAGATGGACAAGGGGGCAATTTGTCGATCGGAGGATCTCGATGCGGGGGAGTGGCGTCGCCGCTGCCGTTGAAGTCGCGCTTCGGAACCAGTTGGCCCTGACGGATCAGCCGCGCTCCGCTCTGGTGTCGATTGCGGAGGAGTTGTTCACGGCGCTCGCGCACGTGGCCGAAACCGGCCCGGCCGGTGTGCTCGAGCATGTGCAGCGCGAGTTCAGCGACGCGTTCGCAAAGGTCTGGCGTGAGTACGGCGAGGATGAGCCGTTGCCGGCGATCCGGATCCTGCCTGCGCCCGCGCTGCGCGCGCGGACCGAAACGCTCGCGAAGAGCGAATCCCGGCGTTCCGCCCGGTAGGTCCGAGTGCCGCGGTCAGAACGGCCGCGCACCTTCGCGTCACCATGACGTGCGGCGCCCGTCGCGCCGCACCATCCGGAATCAGCCGGCCCAGGCACGCCCCTCCGCCGCTTCGGAACAAGCGCTCTGGAGCGCGCCGCGCCTCAGACTCCGGCGTCCGGCCTCAGATCCTGCATGGGCAGCTCCGGCAGCAGCCAGTTCGCGACGCGCAGATCCCGCCCCGCCGCCGCGCCAAGCAGAGCTAATGCGCCGGACAGCATCGGCGTCGGCACCCCGGCCGCGGCACCCATCGCCTCGAGGAAGGCGAGGCCGAAGGGCATGTCCTCCTCTACATAGCGATGGCGCAGCGTGGTCGGGCCGTTCGGGCCGAGCCCGCGCGCCTGCATCGCCGCCACCATCTCCGCCAGCGGGCCGAGCGGCACGTGATAGGACAGGTGGTAGTGCATCTCGATCGAGCGCACCGCGACGCCATAGGCGGTAGCGATGGCCGTGCGCTCGCCGTCCAGGGCGCAGCACATCGCCGCCCCGCTTTCGGTGAAGCAGCCGAAGAGCGGCCAGGCCTCGCCCCTGTCGATGCGCGACAGGTTGGTCGTCACCTGCGCCGCATGGGCGATGGGGTTGATGTTCGACAGCGCGCTGGCCAGCACGCCACCCTCCGCGAGATCGAAGCGGTCGCCGAATAGCACGGCGCAGAGATCGAGCGCCGCCCGCGACCGCGCCGTCGGCAGCGCCGCGACATCGAAGCGCGCGCGGATGGTGCCGATGCGCAGCAGGCCCGGCGCGATCACTGAGCCGGTGGCCAGCGTCGTGCCCCAGGCGATCACGCTGCACCCGGCCGGCACCCGCCGCACCAGCCACAGCGGCGCGAGCGACAGCGCGCCGCCGAAGACGATCGCCTGGCCGGGTTCGGCCGTGTCCGCCAACGCCGGCAGCACGTCGCGATAGGCCGTGCCCGGAATGGCGAGTACGACCACCTCCGCGCCGCGGATCGCCGCTATGCCT
>Ga0075012_10001708_pt1 | contig 22079 bp, 20 predicted proteins | sample All_14_2_FD_71474 | JGI IMG/M metagenome (GOLD analysis project Ga0075012, IMG submission 71474) | Freshwater microbial communities in response to fracking from Pennsylvania, USA - Allegheny Zone_MetaG_DW_15 | ecosystem: Environmental > Aquatic > Deep subsurface > Groundwater > Drilled...
GGCCACCTCGGCGGCCTCGCCCAGCGTGCGCACCCGCACCTGGGCGTGGATCGCCCCGAGGACCAGCCGCCAGCCCAGCGCCCCAGTGGCATCCGAGATCTGCCGCCGGGTCGGGTTCACAGTTCCCCCGCCTCGACGGCTTCCTTGGTGTGTTGGGCGCTGGCGATCTGACGGGCAGTGAATCTGATGCCCAATGCCGCGACACCGACCAGCACCGCGATGCCGGCCACCCACAGCAGCGAGTACGTGTATCCGTGCCCGAGGGCGTCGAGTTGGGCGGGCGTCATATCGTGCACCGGCCCCGTCGTCCCGCCCAGATACAGCGTGCGCGAGGTCTGCACGGCCTGGATGACGACGAGCACGATCGGGCCGCCGAGGTTGTAGACCATCAGCGTCACCGCCGACACCGGTCCGATATCGCGGGGCCCGACCCCGGCGACCGCGCACAGCGGCAGCACCACCGAGATCACGCCGATACCGAGCCCGCCCAGCACGAACAGCACCACCAGATCCGGGAAGTACGGCACATCGCGTTCCAGCGTCGACCCGAACAGCATGGCGGCCAGCACCAGGCTGCCCGCCCCGATCACCAGCCAGCGGGGCGCGAACCGGGGCGCGAACCGGGTGGCGGCCAGGTTGCCGACCCCCATGCCGAGCGCGAACGGGATGAAGCAGATGCCGGCATGCAGGGCGGAGTAGCCGAGCACGTCCTGCACCAACAGGCCGATCATCACGCTGACCGTCAGCATGACGCCGCCGGCCAGGAAGTACGCGACGAACGTCGCGACCCGGCTGGGGTTGTCGAAGACCGAGAACGGCACCAGCGGGTTGTCCGCGCGTCGTTCGACGACAACGAATCCCACCGCCGCCAGCACGGCCGCCGCGGCGGCGCCGAACACCCACGGATCGATCCAGCCGCGCGGCGGGCCCTGGGTGAACACCAACACGGCGGCGGCACAGGTCAGGGTGGCCAGCAGGGCGCCCGTCACGTCGAGGGTGAGCCGTTCGTGGCCGGTCTCGGCGAGCCAGATCACCGCGATGACGATGATGGCGATGCCGATCGGCACGTTGATGAGGAAGGCCCAGCGCCACGACAGCTCGGTCAACGCGCCGCCGAGGATCAGGCCGAGCACCGAGCCGAGGCCCTGCATGGCCGCCGATACCGCCAACGCCTTGTTCCGCGGGTGGCCGACGGCATAGGTGGTGGCGATCAGGGCCAGGCCGGTCGGTGCGGCCACCGCGGCGCCGATGCCCTGCAGGCCGCGCGCGGCGATGAGGGTGATCTCGTCGGTGGCCACGCCGCAGACCAGCGAGGCGATGGTAAAGGTACCCACACCGGACAGAAAGGCGCGTTTGTGCCCGAGGGCGTCCCCGATCCGGCCGCCGAGCAGCAGCAGACCGCCGAAGGCCAGGACGTAGGCCGTGATGACCCAGCTCTTGCCCGCATCGGACAACGCCAGTTCGGCCTGCATACGCGGGAGCGCGACGATGACGATGGTGCCGTCGAGGGTGGCCATCAGTTGCATCCCGGTGATCGCCACGATGGCGGGGCCCAGCACGCTTTCGGAGAGCCGCGTACCCGGACGCTGCGACCACGACATGGGTTCCCACCCTACCGACGACGGTTATCCACAGGATTCATGCACAGGTGTGGACAAGTTACATGCATGTGATTTTGACGCACGGCACTCCCAGGTGCGCTCACAGAGGCGCACGGTCACGTGGTCGGTAGGCCTTTACCCGGTAACGCACCGGCCCAAACCGGCGTTCCCGGCCGAGACACGAAACACCCCACGCCGAGGGCGTGGGGTGTTTTCTGCGTGGGCGCGGTCCTGCTAGCTCTCCAGCTCGCCCGCGTCGATCGCGTCCTTGACCTCCTGGGCGTGCGCCACTTCCTCGGCGGTGTAGCGGACGAACAGCGCGACCGCACCGACCACGATGGCGACCGCGGCCACCCACAGCAGGCCGTAGGTGTAGCCGGCGTCCAGCGCGTTGTGCTGGGCTTCGTTCATGTTCTTGACCGGGCCGGTCGTACCGCCCAGGTACAGGGTGCGCGAGGTGATGACGGCCTGGATGACGGCCAGCACCACCGGTCCGCCGAGGTTCTGCAGCATCAGCGCGATCGCCGACACCGGACCGATCTCGTCGAACCCCACCCCGGCGATCGCCGACACGGTCAGCGGCACCACGATCATGCCGATGCCGAATCCGCCGACCGTGATCGGGATGACCAGGTTCGGGAAGTACGGGATGTCACCGTTGAGCGTCGAACCGTAGATCATCGCGGCGAGCACGAACACGCCGCCGGCGATCACCAGCCAGCGCGGCGCGAACCGCGACACCAACTGCGAGGACACCCCGAGTCCGATGCCCAGCGCGACCACGAAGGGAATGAAGCCGATACCGGCGCGCAGCGCGCTGTAACCCATGATGTCCTGCACATACAGGCCGATCAGCACCGTCAGGGTGAACATCACGCCGCCGGCCAGGAACACGGCGATGAAGGTGGCCACCCGGTTGCGATCGCGGAACAGCGAGAACGGCACCACCGGGTTCTCCGCCGTGCGTTCCACGTAGAGGAACGCCAGCCCGAACACGCAGGCCGCCGCTCCCGAGGCAAGGGTCATCGGGGACAGCCAGCCCCGCTCGGGCCCCATCGAGAACCCGAACACCGCGGCGGTGCAGAACAGCGTCGCCAGGATGGCGCCGGCGGCGTCGAGCTTCATCCGGGCGCGGTTGGTCTCGGTCAGATGGGTGCGGGCCAGGTAGAGCATGATCAAGCCGATCGGCACGTTCACCAGGAACGCCCAGCGCCAGGACACCTCGGTCAGCGCGCCGCCGACGACCAGGCCCATGACCGAACCGACGCCGGTCATGGCGGCGAACACCGCGGTGGCCTTGTTCCGGGCCGGGCCCTTGGGGAACGTCGTAGCGATCAGTGCCAGGCCGGTGGGCGACGCGATGGCGGCACCGACACCCTGCAACAGGCGTGCGATCACCAGGGTGGCCTCGTCCCAGGCCACCCCGCAGAGCACGGAGGCGATGGTGAACAGCGCAACACCGACGATGAAGGTGCGTTTGCGACCGATGGTGTCACCGAGGCGCCCACCCAGCAGCATCAGACCACCGAAGGTCAGCACGTAGGCGGTGATGACCCAACTGCGACCCGCATCGGAGAGTCCCAGCTCATCCTGGATCTTAGGAAGCGCGACGATCGCGACCGTGCTGTCCATGGTCGCGAGCAGCTGCATACCACCGATGGCAATGACCGCGGCAATGAAGTTCCAGGGCGGCACCCACGCCGGTAACCTGCTGTTTTGCCGCATATCCCCCCGGCCCACGTGTACTGGAAGGGCCCGGTCGCTGCCACCTGCGTCGTCCCGGCGGCTGGATTTACGCCCAGCGTCGTTGAGAGCAGTCATACCGGGTTACCTTACAGTAATCTTAAGAATCCTTTAACTGCCCGAAGCCCGCCACGGGCCCGATAACGATGATCGCGGGCGGCCGGATCCCCTCCGAACGCACCCGTTCGCCGACATCGGTGAGCGTCGCGCGCACCGTGCGCTGGGCGGCCGTCGTGCCGTGCTGGACCACCATCACCGGCGTATCCGCTGGTCTACCGCCTGCCAGCAATGCACCGGCAAAAAGTTCGATGCGCTCCACGGCCATCAGCAAGACGATCGTGCCGGACATCGCGGCCAGCGCATCCCAATTCACTAACGATTCGGGATGGTCCGGCGCAACATGACCGCTGACCACCACGAACTCATGGGTGACGTGGCGGTGTGTGACCGGCACGCCGGCCAGCGCCGGAACCGCTATGGCGCTGGTCACACCCGGGACGACAGTCACCGGAACCCCCGCCTCCGCGCACGCGATGACCTCTTCGTAGCCGCGCGCGAAGACGAACGGGTCCCCGCCCTTGAGCCGGACCACGAACTTGCCCGCCTTGGCTCGCTCGATCAGCACGTTGTTGATGGCCTCCTGGGCCATCGCCCGGCCGTACGGAATCTTGGCCGCGTCGATGATCTCGACATGAGGTCCCAGCTCGGCGAGCAGTTCCGGCGGTGCGAGCCGGTCGGCGACCACCACATCAGCGTGCGCGAGCAGCCGCCGGCCGCGCACCGTGATCAGCTCAGGGTCACCGGGCCCGCCGCCGACCAGCGCCACACCCTCGCGCACCACGTCCCCCGGGTCGCCGCTACGGTCGGCGATCGCGCCGGTGGCCAGCGCATCGTGGATGGCGTTGCGGATGGCCGCCGAGCGCCGGTGCTCGCCGCCGGCCAGCACCCCGACCGAGAGTCCGTCGTAGTCGAAGGATGCGGGCGTGACCGCGGTGCCCTCGATGGCCACGTCGGCGCGCACACAGAAGATGCGTCGCCGTTCGGCACCGGCCACGATCGCCGCGTTCACGTCCGGATCGTCGGTGGCCGCCAGCACATACCAGGCACCGTCGAGATCTTCGTCACGGAAATCGCGCAACGTCAAGGTGATCGGCGTGAAGGCCTCCACCGATGGGGTCGCCGCCCGGGTGATCACGTGGACGTCGGCGCCGGCGGCGATCAGCAGCGGCAGTCGCCGCTGGGCCACCGTGCCGCCACCCACCACCACGACCTTGCGGCCTTCCAGACGCAGGCCGACCAGGTAGGCGTTCTCTGTCACGCGCCGAGCTTAAAGGTTGCGGCCGCGGCGACGAAGCGGGAGCTGGCGTGCGGGTGCGCCGCCGGGTGTGTATGCAGGTAGCCCGCGTGCACGCCGCCGTCGACCACACCGTCGGCCACCCGCTGCCCGGCTGCCGAACGGAACCCCCAGGCCATCGGATAGTCACGTCCGAAAGTTACTGCCGTGCGGTGGAATTCGTGTCCGGAAACCCGCTCCCCCACGGTGTGCAGCGCGGATTCGGTGACCGCCACGGCATCGCGGTACCCGAGCGTGAGCCGCTCGGTGAACCGCGCCGACCCGGTCAGCACCCCGCACATCGGTACTCCGTCGAGATCGTCGACCAGATAGGTCAGCCCGGCGCATTCGGCGTGCACCGGGGCTCCCGCGGCGGCCAGCGCCCGGATCTGCGCACGGACGACCTCGTTGGCCGACAGCTCGGCGGTGAACTGCTCCGGGAACCCGCCCGGGATGACCAGCGCCGCGGTATCTTCGGGCAACCCGTCGACCAGCGGATCGAAGTCCACCACCTCGGCGCCGGCGGCGCTCAGCAGTTCGCGGTGCTCGGCGTAACCGAAGCTGAACGCCCGCCCCGCGGCCAGTGCGATCCGCACCGGAGGAACCGGTGCGCTGACATCCGGCGACCAGGGCACCGCACCCACGTTGCTCGCGGCGGCCGCCACCAGCGCCGGGATGTCCACGTGCCGGGCCACCAGGTCCGTCATCGCCGCGACGGCACGTTCGGCGAGCGCCCCGTATTCGACGGCGGTGACCAGGCCGAGGTGACGGGAGGGCACCTCCAGCTCGGCGGTGCGGGGAATGGCACCGAGCACCGCAACCCCCGCCTGTTCGCAGGCCTGGCGCAACACCTGCTCGTGGCGCGGCGTCCCGACCCGGTTCAGGATCACCCCGACCAGCCGGACAGACGTGTCAAAGGTCGAAAAGCCGTGCAGCAGAGCCGCAATACTGTGGCTTTGGCCGCGCGCGTCGACCACCAGCACCACCGGGGCCCCCAGCAGCCCGGCGACCTGTGCGGTGGATCCGCGCGCCGGGCCCACCGCGTCGGCGGAGATCCGCCCGTCGAACAGGCCCATCACACCCTCGACGACGGCGATATCGGCCCCCGCGGAGCCGTGCCGGTAGAGCGGCCCGATCAGCGACTCCCCCAGCAACACCGGATCCAGGTTGCGGCCCGGCAGGCCGGTCGCCAGGGCGTGGTATCCCGGGTCGATGAAGTCCGGACCCACCTTGAACGGCGCGACCCGGTGCCCCGCCTTGCGTAGGGCACCCATCAAACCCGTTGCCACGGTGGTCTTTCCGCTGCCCGACGCGGGTGCGGCAATGACGACCGCGGGGGTACTCACCATTCGATGCCGCGCTGACCCTTGCGGCCCGCGTCCATCGGATGCTTGACCTTGGTCATCTCGGTCACCAGATCGGCGGCGTCGATCAACGCCTGCGGGGCGTCGCGGCCGGTGATCACCACATGCTGGTTACCCGGCCGGTCGGCCAGCGTGGCGATCACCTCGTCGGTGCTGATCCAGCCCCACTTGAGCGGGTAGGTGAACTCGTCGAGCACATAGAAGTCGTGGCTCTGCGCGGCGATCCGGCGGGTGATCTCGGCCCACCCGTCGCGCGCGGTCTCGGCGTGATCCACCGCTGTGCCGTCCGCCGCCCGGTTCGGCCTCGTCCACGACCAGCCCGAGCCCATCTTGTGCCACTGCACGGCCCCGCCGGTGCCGTGCTCGTCGTGCAGGCGGCCGAGCTCGCGAAAAGCGCTCTCCTCGCCCACTTTCCACTTGGCACTCTTCACGAATTGGAACACCGCGATGTCGAAACCCTGGTTCCAGGCCCGCAGCGCCATCCCGAACGCCGCGGTCGACTTTCCCTTCCCAGGACCGGTGTGCACCGCCAGCAGCGGAGCGTTGCGTCGGGCCCTGGTGGTCAGTCCGTCATCGGGCACGGTCAGTGGTTGTCCCTGTGGCACGATGCCTCCTCACGCCGCCGTCTTGACCAGCGATGTCAACTCGCCGGCCTGCAACTGGGCCAGCCGCACGGCGGGCGCCTCCAACTGCTGGGCCAGCTGTTCGGCCAAGCCCAGGCGCACGAATGACGTCTCGCAATCCACCACCACGGCCGCGGCCCCCTCGGCGACCAACAGCCGGGCGGCGGTCCGGGTCCGGCCCAGCGGGTCCGGCCCGCCGGTGGCGCGGCCGTCGGTCAGCACCACGACGAGCGGACGACGCGCGCGGTCGCGTGCCTTCTCCCGCAGCACCACGTCGCGGGCCGCCAGCAATCCCTGTGCCAGCGGGGTTTTGCCGCCGGTGTCGAAGCGGGCCAGCCGACGGCCCGCGATGTACACCGAGGATGTCGGCGGCAGCAACACATCGGCACGCTGGCCGCGGAAGGTGATCACCGCGACCTTGTCGCGGCGTTGGTAGGCATCGCGCAGCAGGGACAGCGTGGCGCCGCCGACCGCGGACATCCGGTCCCGCGCCGCCATCGAGCCCGAGGCGTCCACCACGAAGATCACCAGGTTGCCTTCCCGGCCCTCCCGTACGGCGCGCCGGACATCGTCGGGCTGCACCCGCGGCCGGCCCGGCTGGCGCTGATTGTTGACCGCGGCCAACAGTGTCGCGAACACGTGGGTGCCATGGCCCTCGCCGGGAACGTCGGTGGCGCCGACGGTACTGCCGGTGCGGTTGCGGGCCCGGGATCGCCGGCCCGGGGCGCCTTCGCCGACCCCGGGCACCACCAACGCCTTGGTCCGGAAGGTGGCCGACGGGGGTGCGCTGGACCGGGTCGGGGGCGCGCCGGTGTGCTTCGGCACCTCGGATGGCGTACCGCTCTGCCCGTTGCTCTGTGGATCTCCCTGCGGGGGTGGTCCGTCCATCGGGGTATCCGATCCACCGCCACCGGGGGGCTCCGGATCGGGCTCGGGATCTTCGGGCGCCTCTTCGGTCTGCGCGAGTGCCTCGTCGAGGCGCTCCTGGTCCAGGCCCGGATCATCGAACGGGTCGCGCCGGCGCCGGTGCGGCAGCGCCAATTCGGCCGCCACCCGGATGTCCTGCTCCTCGACCGTGATCTTTCCCGTCGCTTCGCTCGCCCCGTCCCGACTCCAACGCCAGGCCGCGTGCGCCACCGCCGTGCGCGCGAGCACCAGGTCAGCCCGCATGCCATCCACGTCGAACGCCGCGCACAGGGCAGCGATACGCCGTAACTCGTTGTCCGGCAACTGCACTGCGGCCACCGCAGCGCGCGCGGCGGCGATCCGCCGGGCCAGCTCGCTGTCCTGCTCGACGTAACCCGCGGCGAACCCGGCCGGGTCGGCTTCGAAGGCCAGTCGCGAGCGGATCACTTCCACCCGGACGTCGACATCGCGGGAGGCGGCCACATCGACGGTCAGCCCGAAGCGGTCGAGCAACTGCGGACGCAGTTCACCCTCTTCGGGATTCATCGTGCCGATCAGCACGAAACGCGCATCATGGGAATGCGAAACGCCGTCGCGTTCGATGTGCACCCGGCCCATCGCCGCCGCGTCGAGCAGCACGTCGACCAGGTGATCGTGCAGCAGGTTCACCTCGTCGACGTAGAGCACCCCGCCGTGGGCGCGGGCCAGTAGACCCGGCGAGAAGGCGTGCTCCCCGTCGCGCAGCACCTTTTGCAGATCCAGCGACCCGACCACCCGGTCCTCGGTCGCCCCGATCGGCAGCTCGACCAGGCGCGCGTCATCGTCGACCTGGGCCAGCACCGCCGCCAGCGCGCGCACCGCGGTCGATTTCGCGGTGCCCTTCTCACCACGGATCAGCACACCGCCGATATCGGGGCGCACCGCGCACAGCACCAGGGCCAACCGCAGTCTGTCGTGGCCCACCAGCGCGCTGAAGGGATAGTGCACGGGGGCAGCGGATTGCGTCACAGAGTCACCGCTCCCGGCCGGATCATCGGCACGTGCGGAATGCCGTCCTCCAGGTACTCGTCGCCGTCGCGGACGAACCCGTGGGCGCCGTACATGTCCTGCAGATAGGTCTGTGCGTCGATACGGCACGGGTAGTTGCCCACCTCGGCGATCGCGGCCTGCATCAGTCGCGCGGTGTGCCCGTGCCCGCGGTCGGCGCGTTTGGTGCACACCCGTCCGATCCGGAAGACCTTCTCTCCGCCGGGGTGCTCCTCCATCAACCGCAGCGTCGAGATCACCTGCCCGTCGGCACCCTCCAACCAGAAATGGCGCGTCTCCGCGAGCAGGTCGCGGCCGTCGAGTTCCGGGTAGGGGCAGGCCTGCTCGACGACGAAGACCTCGACGCGCAGCTTGAGCAGCTCATAGAGCGTGGCGGCGTCCAGATCCTTCGCCCAGCTGCGGCGCAGCGCGGCCGTCATACGGGCGCGGGCGCATCCAGCTTGAGGACCTTGGTGCCGTAGTCCCACACCTCGTTGAACAGGGCGGGCTCTGCGGACAACTTGGTGCCCAGCGACGGGACCATCTCCTTGAGCTTGGGCACCCAACCCTGGTACTGGTCGGCGAAGCAGCGCTCCATCACCTCCAGCATGGCGGGCACGGCCGTCGAGGCACCGGGCGAGGCGCCCAGCAGACCGGCGATGGTGCCGTCACCGGCGGTCAGCACCGTGGTGCCGAACTCCAGCACACCACCGGCACCCTTGCGGCGGATCACCTGGACACGCTGACCGGCGATATCCAGCTCCCAATCGGAATCGACCGCGCTGGGCGCGAATTCGCGCAACGTGTCGACGCGGGCGCTCTCGCTGAGCAGCAGCTGGCCGATCAGATATCTCAGCAGACCCGTCTCGGTCAACCCGACACCGAGCATCGAGGCCAGGTTGTTGGGCTTGACCGACAACGGCAGATCGGTGACCTTGCCCTGTTTGAGGAATTTCGGCGACCACCCGGCGAACGGGCCGAACAGCAGCCAGGACTTGTGGTTGATCACCCGGGTGTCCAAGTGCGGCACCGACATCGGCGGGGCACCCAGCGGCGGCAGGCCGTAGACCTTGGCCTGATGGGCCGCCGCCAGCTCCGGGTTCCCGGTACGCAGGAACGCGCCGCCCACCGGGAAACCGCCGAAGCCCTTGGCTTCCGGGATACCCGCCTTCTGCAGCAACGGCAGCGCGCCGCCACCCGCGCCGACAAACACGAACTTGGCGTTGATCTTGCTCTTGGCCCCGGTGCGCCGATTGGTGATCTTGACCGTCCAGCTGCCGTCGGACTGCTTGTCCAGATCGCGCACGTCATGACCGAACAACGTGGTCATCCCGTGGTTGGCGGTGTACCCGATGAGCTGGCGCGACAGCGACCCGAAGTCGACGTCGGTGCCTGCCTGGGTCCAGTTCAGCGCGACGGGCTCACGGAAGTCCCGCTTGGCCGCCATCAGCGGCAGCCGGCGGGCGAACTCGTCCTTGTCGTCGATGTACTCCATCGACGCGAACAACGGGTTGGTCACCAGCGCCTCATAGCGGGCGCGCAGATACTTGGCGTTGGCCGCACCGTGCACGAAGCTCACATGCGGGATCGGGTTGAGGAAGCTGCGCACCTCGGGCAGCACGCCGTTCTCGACGGCGTAGGCCCAGAACTGGCGCGACACCTGGAACTGCTCGTTGACGGTGATGGCCTTGGCGGTGTCGATGGAGCCATCCGACTTCTGCGGCGTGTAGTTCAACTCGCAGAGCGCCGAATGGCCGGTGCCGGCGTTGTTCCACGGGTCGCTGCTTTCGGCGGCCGCACCGTCGAGGCGCTCGATCATGGTGATCGACCAGTCGGGTTGCAGGAGGCGCAGCAGCGCGCCGAGCGTCGCGCTCATGATTCCGGCGCCGACGAGCACCACGTCCGTCTTGGCTACTTTCGGGTCAGACACGCAACAAGGTTATCCCGCCGGTGCCCGGACAAGCGGTCGGGCCGTACAGGTCACTACAGTGGCTAGGGTGACCGGCTGGGAGCCCGACGTATTACCTGGCTATTGGCAGCGGTCGCTGGCCCTCGGCGCCGATCCGGACGGGGAGGGAACCCTGGTGGCCACCGTCGTCGCCCGGGGTGAACCGGCTGCTCATCCAGCGCGTGCGGTGCTCCTGGTGCACGGCTACACCGACTACTTCTTCCACACCGACCTGGCCGATCACTTCGCCGGGCGCGGGTTCGCGGTGTACGCGCTGGATCTACCGAAGTGCGGTCGGTCCCGCCGGGACGGCCAGACCCCGCACTTCACCTCCAACCTGGCGCACTACGACAGCGCGCTGGCGGCCGCGCTGGACGCGATCGGCGCGGCCGACGTGTTGGTGTACGGGCATTCGGCCGGCGGGCTGATCGTGACGCTGTGGCTGGACCGGCTGCGCCGGCGCCGCGCGACGGGCCCGATCAGCGGCCTGGTGCTCAACAGCCCGTTCTTCGATCTGCACGGGCCGGCCATCCTGCGCACCCCGCCCACGTCGGCCGCTCTCATCGCACTCGCCCGGCTCCGCAAGATGCAGGTGGTCCGCAAGCCGACGCCCGGCGGGTATGGCACCACCCTGCACCGCGATTACGCCGGCGAGTTCGAGTACAACCTGGAGTGGAAGCCGGTCGGCGGGTTCCCGGTCACGTTCGGTTGGATCAACGCGATCCGGCGCGGGCAGAAGCGGCTGCACCGCGGTCTCGACGTCGGTGTGCCCAGCCTGATCCTGCGCTCGGACCGCAGCGTCGCCGAGGCCGGCGATCCCGATCTGATCCAGCGCGGCGATGCGGTGCTCGACGTCGCGCAGATCGCCCGGTGGTCGGGCTGTGTGGGGCACCGGCTCACCGTGGTGCCGATCATCGACGCCAAACACGATGTGTTCCTGTCGGTCGCCGAGCCACGCTCGGCGGCCTATCGCGAGCTCGACAGCTGGCTGGACTGGTACCTGCGGACCGGGACATCCTCGACCACACCACATTCCGGATAGGACGGCCCGCGTGGAGCATTACGACCTGACCATCATCGGGACCGGCTCGGGTAACAGCATCCCCGACCCGGCCGTCGATGCCCGCTACGGCGATATGCGCATCGCGATCTGCGAGCAGGGCACCTTCGGAGGCACCTGCCTCAACGTGGGCTGCATCCCGACCAAGATGTTCGTCTACGCCGCCGAGGTGGCCCAGACGGTGCGGGAGAGTTCGCGTTACGGCGTCGATGCCCACGTCGACAAGGTGCGCTGGCCCGACATCGTGTCCCGGGTGTTCGGCCGGATCGACCCGATCGCCGCCGGTGGTGAGGCGTACAAGCGGAGTCTGCCCAACATCGACGTGTACGGCAGCCACACCCGGTTCACCGGCGTCGCCGACGGCCGCTACACCCTGCGCACCGAGGACGGCGCGGAATTCAGCTCGGATCAGGTGGTGATCGCCGCCGGCGCCCGCGCCGTCGTGCCCCCGGCCATCACCGACTGCGGCGTGCAGTACCACACCAGCGACACCATCATGCGGATCGACTCCGTACCCGAACACCTGGTGATCGTCGGCGGCGGTTTCGTGGCCGCGGAGTTCGCGCACGTGTTCTCCGCGCTCGGCGCACGGGTCACCGTCGTGGTGCGCGGGCCCGGGATGCTGACCCACTGCGATGAGACGATCTGCCACCGGTTCACCGATCTGGCGGCGGCCAAATGGGACCTGCGTACCCATGTCAACGTGGTCGGATCGCGCACACACGAGGGCGACGGGGTGGTGCTCGAACTCGATGACGGCACCGAAATCACCGCAGACACCTTGCTGGTGGCGACCGGGCGCCAGCCCAATGGCGACCTGCTGGACGCCGAACTGGCGGGGGTGACGGTCAGCGACGGCATGGTCGTGGTGGACGAATTCCAGCGGACCACCGCGCGCGGGGTGTGGGCGCTGGGCGACGTGTCCTCGAGCTATCAGCTCAAACATGTCGCCAACCACGAGATGCGGGTGGTCCGGCAGAATCTGCTGCGGTCCTGGGATGACACCGCCGCCATGGTGGCCAGCGACCACCGATTCGTGCCGTCGGCGGTGTTCACCGACCCCCAGATCGCCACCGTCGGGCTCACCGAGGCGCAGGCCCGCGAGGCCGGCCACGACATCGCGGTCAAGGTGCAGGACTACGGTGACACCGCCTACGGGTGGGCCATGGAAGACCACACCGGCATCGCGAAACTGATCGCCGACCGCGGCACCGGCATGCTGCTGGGCGCCCACATCATGGGACACCAGGCATCCTCCATCATCCAGCCGCTGATTCAGGCGATCAGCTTCGGCCAGACCGCCAGAGAGGTTGCCACCGGCCAGTATTGGATCCATCCCGCACTGCCCGAGGTGATCGAGAACGCGTTGCTCGGGCTCACCGACTGACGCTGAAGCCCCACGGTAGTTCCAGTCGGTGCGCGGCGAGCAGGTCCGCATCGCCGAGAATCTCTGACGTGGCGCCGTCGGCGACCACTCGCCCGGCATCGAGAATCACCGCGCGAGTGCACAATTGGGCGGCATAGGGAAGATCGTGGGTGACAACGAGGATGGTTGCCCGCAACCCGGACAGGGTCTCGGCGAGTTCGCGCCGGGCCAGCGGGTCGAGATTGGCCGACGGTTCGTCGAGGACCAGGACCTCCGGGTGGCAGGCAAGCACCGTGGCCAGCGCGGCCCGCCGCCGCTGGCCCAGCGACAGATGCGCCGGACTGCGGTCGGCGTGCTCGGTCATCGACACCACCGCCAGCGCATCGGCGACACGGGCGGTCAACTCGGGCCCGGTGACACCGAAATTGGCCGGGCCGAACGCGACATCCTGCGCGACGGTCGGCATGAAGAGTTGGTCGTCGGGATCCTGAAAAACCAACCCGACCCGTCGGCGGATCTCTCGAACGGTGTGACGCGACAGCGTTGTCTCGCCGATCGCCACTGAGCCCTGAGTCGGGGTGAGAACGCCATTGAGCGAGAGCATCAACGTGGTCTTGCCCGCCCCGTTCGGTCCGAGAATGGCCACCCGCTCCCCTACTGCCACAGTCAGATCCACGCGGTCCAGGCCGACATGCCCATCGGGGTACACGTGACGAAGACCGGCGACCCGGACCACCGGCGCGGTCACCGCAGCGCCCATGCCGACACCGACGTCATGATGGCCAGCACCGCGGGTGAGAGGGCGAACCAGTCAGCGGCCCGCGCACGGGAAGATCCGACCGTCAGTTCGGGTACCCGGCCGTCGAATCCACGTGACAGCATCGCCAGGTAGACCCGCTCACCGCGCTCATAGGAGCGCAGGAACAGCGCACCGACGCTGCGGGCCACCGCCCCGGCTTGATGCAGCATGTGCGGCGAGTCGCCGCGGGACAGCCGCGCCATCCGCATCCGTTGCGCCTCTGCGGTGAGCACATCGATGTAACGGATCATCAGCACGACCATCGAGGTCACCAGTGCAGGCATCCCGAGCCGGCTCAGGGCGACAGGAAGCTCCCGCGCCGAGGTGGTGGCCGCGAACGTCAACGAGGCGGCCACACCCAGAGTTCCCTTCACCACGATGCCCCACGCGGCCCACAGTCCCGCTACCGACAGGTGCATCCCGGCCAGGGAAAGCTGTTGCCCGCCTTCGGCGAACGGCAGGAGCACCGCCAAGAACACGAACGGAACCTCGATCATCATCCGAGGAAGTACCCATCGCAGCGGGATACGGGCCAACCGCCAGACGATCAGGATCAGCACCGTGTAGATCAGGTAGGGCCAGAACATCTCCCGCGGCGTGGCCACCACTGCCAGCACCATCAGGACAAGGCAGACGATCTTGACTTCCGCGGGCACGCGGTGCACCGGAGAATCGTCAACCCGGTACAGCGGGTGCGTGTGTCCGGCGCCCATCGATCCGGGATGCCTAGGTATCGGACCTACGACGGGCGATGAGCCAGAACAGGCCCCCGGCAATCGCGAGAGTGACGATCACGCCGATCACACCGGCCAACCCGCCGGTGCCGTCCTTGCCGACGATCGCATAGTCGGCCAACGGTGAGGCAGCCAGGGCGTGATCATCGGCGTGCTGGGCGATACAGCTCCCCGTGAGCACTTCGGTCCCGTCGACCTCGATGACCTCGCATCCCTGCAGGGTCGCCGAGTCCAGTCCGTCGGGACTGGAGCTGGCCAGATACGAGACCCCGCCGGCGATCAGCACGATGATGACGAGAAAGCCGATCCAGAATGTCTTTCCGCGGCCGGCTGCATTCATCGTCATGCCAACGCCTCCTTGCGCGAGTTGCGCAGCAGGTACACCAGGTCGGGACGGGCCCGCGCCACCGCCACCACGGTCAGCGCCGTGATGACGCCTTCGCCGACACCGATCAGCACATGCGTACCGAACATGTATCCCGCGACGGCGGCCAACGATGCCGATGACGCACCGCCGATCGCATACTCGATGACAAACCCCATGGCGGCAGCGACCGTTCCGATGACCGCCGCAACGAAGGCCGAAGCACCCAGCTGTTTGGTGAATGTGTAGGTGATCGCCGCGGTCGCGTAGCCGGCCGCGACGCCGATGAGCGACATGTTGGTGATGTTGGTTCCCAGCGCGGTGATCCCACCGTCGGCGAACAACAGGCTCTGCACCACCAGCACGATCGATACACACAGCGCCCCGGTGAACGGGCCCACCAGGATGGCCGCGAGCGCGCCACCGAGCAGGTGACCGCTCACCCCGGGCAAGATGGGGAAATTGACCATCTGTACCGCAAAGATGAAGGCCGCCACCAGGCCTGCCAGCGGGACAGTGCGTTCATCGAGTTCGCTGCGAGCGCGCCAGCCACAGAATCCCAGCGCCGCGACCGCAAGAACGCCGAATATCACCGAGGTGGGAGCGTTGATGATGCCGTCGCTCATGTGCATCGCGACGAACTGCTGAGTCATTGGTCGAGAGTAGGACCCGCGGCCTCGCCTGTCCAGGTGAACAGATAATCATGTTTCAGTTGTGGCCGGCGCCGATCCAGTGCAGCAGGTCGTGCACGATCTCGTCGTCGAGGCGGTAGCTCACCGATCGGCCCACTCGGCTGCTGGTCACCCAGCCCTGTCCGCGCAGTACCCGAAGCGCCTGGGACACCGCGTTTTCCGATCGCCCGAGGGCCGCCGCCAGGTCGCTGACACAAATCCCGGGCACCCGGTGCAGGCTGAGCAGGATCTCCAGGCGATGCGGGTCCGACAGCAGGTCGAAGCGGCGCGCCCATTCGGAGGTGTCGACGTCGACCAACGCCGACGACGCTCGCTTCACCACCGACGTGTGGTCCATATCAGGCAATCTAGTCTCACCGGGACCGTTCGTCAGCGATGCCGCAGCGGGCAACACTCGATTCGGGCCGTCAGCCGACCCGGTCGTCCTCGGCGGTCGCCCGGGCCAGGTCGTCGCGGGCGCGAGCGACCCGGGACCGGATCGTGCCGATCGGGCAGCCGGCCACCTCCGCGGCTTCGGCGTAGGACATCCCCAACACCTGGGTGAGCACCAGCGCTTCGCGGCGCTCGGGTTCCAGCCCGTCGAGCAGGATCCGGATCTCGACCATGTTCTCGATACGGCCACCGGCCAGCACGTCGTCGAGGTCCACCACATAGGCGGGCCGGGGCCGCGACGAGTTGTACCGAATCTGATCGACCACGACACGGCGGGCGATCGACAGCAGCCAGGTCTTGGCCGTCGACCGGCCGGAGAAGCGGGGCAGCGATTTGATCGCCCGCAGGTAGGTTTCCTGCGACAGATCCTCGGCACTCGCGGGATCACTCAGATAGGCGATGGTCCGCCACACGTCGCGGCGGGTGGCCTCGATGAACTGGGTGAGGGCGGCCCGGTCACCGCGGCCGGCGGCCATGGCAAGCTCGGTCACCCGATCGTTCTCGCCTGCCGTCGCCACCAGGAGAGAGTATGTGATGCGCGCCGGGAACTTCGCGCCGCATGCCGACGACTCAGTATGGAGAGCAGAGATGCAGGAGGTGGACGCCACGACGTCGACAGAAGCCATCGTGGCCGGTCATGGGGAGCTGGAGTTGCAAAGACTCCAGCTCTACGTGGACGGCATGTCCTGTGGCGCGTGCGCGGCCCGGGTCCAATCGGCATTGAACAAGCTGCCGCAGGTCCGGGCGTCTGTGAACTTCGCCACTCGAGTGGCGACCATCGAGGCGCCCGCCGGCATCGACACCGACATCGTGTGCGATGTGGTGCGCAACACCGGTTACCAGGCGACGGTTCGCGACACCGGCGCCGAACGCACCGACGACCCCGATGCGGCGCATGCGCGCAGCCTGTTGGTCCGGCTGGCCGTCGCCGCGGTGTTGTTCGTCCCGTTGGCCGATCTGTCCGTGATGTTCGCCGTGGTGCCCAGCACCCGGTTCGCCGGCTGGCAGTGGGTGCTCACCGCGCTGGCCCTGCCCGTGGTGACGTGGGCGGCGTGGCCGTTTCACCGGACGGCGCTCAGCCGCGCCCGGCACGGCGCCGCCTCGATGGAGACGCTGATATCGGTCGGCATCATCGCGGCGTCGGTGTGGTCGCTGATCACCATGTTCTCCGGTGGGGAGCCCGCCGCGGGTAAGGGTGTCTGGCAGGCGCTGCTGGACAGCGATGCCATCTATTTCGAGGTCGCCGCGGGCGTCACCGTGTTCGTGCTCGCCGGCCGGTACTTCGAGGCGCGGGCGAAATCCAAGGCGGGCAGCGCACTTCGGGCACTGGCCGCGCTGAGCGCCAAAGATGTCAGCATCATCCTTGCCGACGGCTCCGAACTGGTGATACCGGCCGACGAACTCGCCGAACAGCAGCGGTTCGCGGTGCGACCCGGCCAGACGATCGCGGCGGACGGTCTGGTGGTCGACGGCTCGGCCGCGGTCGATACGAGTGCGATGACAGGTGAGGCGAAGCCGCAGCGCGTCCGCCCGGGCGACACCGTGATCGGCGGCACGGTGGTGCTCGACGGCCGGCTGGTCGTCGAGGCGGCGGCGGTCGGCGCCGACACCCACTTCGCCGGGATGGTCCGCCTGGTCGAGGAGGCACAGGCCGAGAAGGCCGACGCCCAGCGGCTTGCCGACCGGGTCGCCTCGGTCTTCGTGCCGTGCGTATTCGTCATCGCGGCGCTGACCGCGGCGGGTTGGCTGCTGGCCGGCGCCGCGACGAACCATGCGGTGTCGGCGGCGCTGGCGGTCATCGTCATCGCCTGCCCGTGCGCGCTGGGCCTGGCCACGCCGACGGCGATGATGGTGGCCTCCGGGCGCGGAGCTCAACTCGGCGTGTTCCTGAAGGGCTACCGGTCCTTGGAGACCACCCGCGCGGTGGACACCGTGGTCTTCGACAAGACCGGAACCTTGACCACGGGCCGGCTGACGGTCAGCGCGGTCACGCCGGCACCCGGATGGTCCGCCGAGGAGGTGCTGGCGGTGGCCGCAGCGGTCGAATCGGCCTCCGAACACGCTGTCGCGGTGGCGATTCGCACCTCCGTCGAGGACTGCGCCGACGTCGAGGATTTCCGGTCCACGGCCGGCCGGGGCGTCCAAGGCCGCGTGTCCGGCAGGCTGGTGCGGGTCGGAAAGCCGTCCTGGATCGGGTCCGCGGACGCCCCCGCCCATGTCAGCGCGGAACGACGCCGCGCCGAATCACGCGGCGAGACAGTGGCATACGTGGAGGTCGACGGAGACGTCTGCGGCCTGATCTCGGTCTCGGACAGGATCAAGGACTCCGCGGCGCAGACCGTCGCCGCGCTGCACGCGAAGGGCCTGCGCACCGTCTTGTTGACCGGCGACAACGCCGCCTCGGCTGCGGCGGTGGCCGCCCAGGTCGGAATCGACGAGGTCATAGCCGACGTCCTTCCTGACGGCAAGGTCGACGTCATCGAGCAGCTGCGTGACCAGGGCCGGGTGGTGGCCATGGTCGGTGACGGCATCAACGACGGCCCGGCGCTGGCGTGCGCCGATCTGGGCATGGCGATCGGACGCGGCACCGACGTGGCGATCGGCGCGGCCGACGTGATCCTGGTCCGCGACGATCTGACCGTGGTACCCGTCGCGCTCGGCCTGGCCGAGGCGACGATGCGCACGATCAAGGTGAATCTGGTGTGGGCGTTCGGCTACAACGTGGCAGCGATCCCCATTGCGGCCGCGGGCCTGCTGAACCCGTTGATCGCCGGCGCGGCGATGGCCTTCTCCTCGTTCTTCGTCGTCTCGAACAGCCTGCGGTTGCGCAACTTCGGCGCCACCTCGTGATCGGCGCACAAAAAGTCGCGGGCCAGGGGAACTAACGTCGCGGGCCGCGCGACTAAGCCTGCGATGCCATGTACGCACTGAACTCCAGTGCCTGGGCAGCCGACCCGCCCAGCCCAAGGGGAATGCATGACGACGACAGTGACCACGAATCGGCGCGCCGACGCGGCCGTCCTACGACGGATATGGCGCCTGCATTTCTGGGTGGGCCTGTTCGCGGCCCCGATGTTGGTGATCCTGGCCTGTTCGGGGCTGGTGATCCTGTACAGCCAGCCGATCAACGACCTCCTCAACCGCGACCTGTTCCTCGTCGAACCGGGCAGCGCCACAGTGCCTTTGGACGATCAGCTCGCGACCGCCAGCAGCCACGTCGCCGAAACCTTCCTGCTGGATGCAGTCATCCCGCCGGCCGCTGGGGACCGAGCCACCCGGGTGGACTTCGTCAACCCCGAGGATCCCGCCTACCCACAGGGGGAAGGCAATGCCACCCAGGTGTTCGTCAACCCGTACACCGGTGCATATCTCGGCCAGCGCGAAGAACTGTCCGGCATCGTCGGATTCGCGAACCAGATGCACCGTCTGTTCGGCAATGACGGCCCCCAGGTCCACCTGCCCTCGGTCGGACATCTGATCAATCCCTCGGCCTACCCCGATGCCACGATCCCGGTCGGGATCGCCAACCTGTGGCTGGAACTGAGCGCCGTGTGGATTCTGGTGCTGATGGCCAGTGGCCTGTACCTGTGGTGGCCGCGCGCCATCGAGTCGGCCAAACCGCTGTTGCGGGTGCGCTGGGGCAAGGGCGGCCGCATCCGGTGGCGGGACCTGCACGCCCTGACCGGGGTGATCATCGCGGTGATCCTCATCGGCTATGTGCTCTCCGGGCTGACCTGGTCGCGGTACTGGGGTGAGAACTGGCGGGCATTCTCCGGGGAGGTCGCCCCGTCGATATCGGTGGACGCCCCGTCGACACCCGCCTCGCTCGGCGACTACGACCGGCTCGGCCGGCGTATCGCGTGGGCCGCACAGGACGACCCGATGTATGCGTCGCCGGTGACGGGTGCGGTACCGGCACAGCTGTCCCTGCAGGACGCGGACCGGATCGCCAAGGAGGAGGGCATGGTGCCCGGTTACGCCATCATTCCGCCGGCCGATTCCACCGAGGACGGTCAGACCGTCTACGGCAGCTATGCCGTCGTCAACGCCTGGCCGCAGCGGATGTCCGAGCAGCGGACCCTCTACCTCAACCAGTTCACCGGCGCCACGATCGCGAATGCCACCGCCGCTCAGGACGGTGCCCTGTCGCGACTGACCAGTTTCGGCATCGCCATGCACATGGGCAACCAGTTCGGTGTGCTGACCCGCATCATCGCCACGGTCGCCGCGCTCGGGGTGTTGCTCAGCGTGGTGACGGGGCTGCTGATGTGGTGGAAACGGCGCCCAGCGGGCCGCACCGGGTTGCCGAGCCCGGCCAGCGCCGCCACCCGGGCCGACACGCCCCGGCGCGCGGTGATCGCCGTGGCGGTGGCGGCGGTGGCGCTCGGGGTGATCTACCCGGTCTTCGGGGTGTCGCTGCTGGTGGTTCTGGCCGCAGAAGGCATGGCAGCCGTGCTCGCCGCCCGCCGACGTTCCGGGGGCGCGGCGCCCGGCGCAGAGGACGTGCCGGTCGGCCAGACGACGCCCAGCGCCGACGGTGACGAGACCCTGGTGGGTTCGCGTTGATCGAGCATCTGCTGTTGCGCTGGGTCGTCACTGCCCTGTTCGTGATCAGCGCCGTCGAATGCGGCTACGCGATGGTGCTCTGCCGGCGTTCCTGGCCCGCACTGGTCAGCCACGGGCTGCATTTCGCGATGGCGGTCGCCATGGCGGTGATGGCCTGGCCGGCCGGTGCCGCACTGCCGACGACCGCGCCGATGGTGTTCTTCCTGCTCGCCGCGGGGTGGTTCGCCGCCCGTACCCTGATCGCGACCGGGCACCGGGTGGCCGACGCCTACCACACGGCGATGATGGTGGCGATGGCCTGGATGTACGCGGTGATGGGCGGCACGCTGCTGCCCCGCCCCGCCGACGGGGGCAGCGCCGGGATGGGGCACGGCGGCCACCATGGTGGTCACGCCATGGCCGGCGCGGACACCTCCGCCGCCACGGCGCCGGCGTTCATCGACGCACTCAACTGGCTGTGGACCGTCGGGTTCGCCGTCGCGGCGATCTGGTGGCTGTACCTGTACTTCAGCCGCCGGCGCGCCGAGCCGGACCTGCCGGCCGGCCGCTTCTTCGGCACCGCCTGCCAGGCCATGATGGCCGCGGGCATGTCCATCATGTTCGCGGTGATGCTGTAGCCGGTCAGGCCGCCGACCCGTCGGTGGGCCACAGGTGCCCGCGGCGCCGACCGCGCGACGCATGCGGCGGCAGCACGATTTCGGTGTCGCGGTGCGAGTGCTCGGGTGTCGGCGGAGTGGTCGAGGTGCGGCGCCAGACCGCGACCGCGAGGGCGGCGGCGACCAGCACCGGGATGTGGGTGAGCATCCGGGTGAGTGTGACCTCGCCGGCGACGGCGTCGACGACGACGTACCCGGTCAGCACCAGCGCGAAGACCGAGAGCACTCCCCCGAGCCCGGCCGCGGCGACGGGCCAGCGCGCCGCCGCGAGCATCGCCACCCCGATGGACAACGACCACGCCGTCGACTCGTTGAGCAGGTGGCCGCCCGCACCGTGGTGCGCGGCCAGTCCGACGCTCAACCCGAGCGCCTGCACGAGGCTCACCGCGATCTGGGCGAGTCCGGTCGCAAACAGCGCCCATCGCATCCAGGACAACGCCGACCGGCCGCTGTGGTTCCCACGGGGGGCCGACGCCACCGCATGCACCCGTTCGGGGCGTGCCAGGGCCCCCAGGAACTCCGCCTGCGCGCTGACCGCGCCGAACCATGCCCGACACTCCGCGCAGCCCGCGAGGTGCTCGTCCACCCGCGCCGAGGGCACCGGCTCGCGCTCGCCGTCCAGTCGCGCCGACAGCGCTTCGCGAGCCACTTCGCACTTCACACTCCAATAGTCGCCCATAACCGGCGCCTGGTTCCGCCGGGGTTGTCTACGACGACCAGTCGTAGACTCGGGCAGGGCGATTCGATGGAGAGGCCGCGGTGAGCGAGAAACAGACCGAGAATCCCGCACGGCGGGCGCTCCCGGCGCTGTCGGTATGGACAGCCGCCGTCGTGGTGCTCGTCTGGGTCTACGCCGGGGTTTGGGG
>Ga0075012_10001711_pt1 | contig 22055 bp, 21 predicted proteins | sample All_14_2_FD_71474 | JGI IMG/M metagenome (GOLD analysis project Ga0075012, IMG submission 71474) | Freshwater microbial communities in response to fracking from Pennsylvania, USA - Allegheny Zone_MetaG_DW_15 | ecosystem: Environmental > Aquatic > Deep subsurface > Groundwater > Drilled...
CCGCCGGGCCTGACCGGCCGATCGGACTCGTCGACATTCCGGTGGGCACAGCGGTGGCGTTGGCCACGGCCGCGGCGGGAGCATCCACCGCGATTCTCATCAGGCCGTACGTCGACGTCATGCCCGCCCACATCTGGGCAGGCATCGGCGGCGCAGGCATCGCGCTGCCCTTCATGGTCGCGGGCGTGAGCCCCGCACTCGTGATCGCCGCTGCGTGCGGACTCGGGGTGCTCGACCGCGCGCATGGGCTGCGCGTTGAGCGCGATCTGGCGTTTCGACACGCGCTCGAGCGAGAGCGCGCTGCCGAAGTGGGTGACGCCGGTCGCGGTGTCGGTGTTTCTGGGCTTCCCGGGCGACCCCCAACACCGCGCGCGCCGAGACCGGCCCTGCCGTGGTCGCGTGCCGAGCGCCGCTGGTCGATCGGGCTGGGGCTCGTCGCCGTCATCGTCGTGGCGCTCGCCTGGGCCGTCGGCTCGACCCTCGGAGAGCTCGGCTACATTGCCGGCGCACCCGGAGTCGGTCAGGGCTTCGCGGTCGCCGCGCTCGGCGCCGTGCCCCTGCTCTGGCAGCTCGCGCTCTTATTGCGCGTGGCCGATACCGCGCGATACAGCCTCGTCGTCACGAGCGGGATGCTCATCGCGGCATCACTCGCCGTGGTCACCGCCCCTGCCTCGGTCGTAGCGCTCATCGCCTGGGGCTTGCAGGCCATCGCAGTCGGAGCTGCCGCCGCTGTGCTCGCGCGACGCGCTCGCGGCACCTCGGTGATGGGCATCACGATGTTGGGCGTCTCGACCGCTCTTGCCTGGTGGCTCATCGTGGTTCCCACTGCAGGGCTCGTGCTCGCCTTCCTCGCTGTCGCCTCCACGATCTACGCACTCCGACGAAAGGTGCACCCATGACCATGCTCGATCGACTCGCCGAACCGCCCAGCCGGGTCGTGGGCATTGCGCTCGCCGCGCTGGCCGCCGTGCTCATGCTCGGCGGGCCGCTCGTGGTGACCGATTTGCTGTCGCCGCCGACTCCGGTCGACAGCGACACCGTAGGCCTCGAGCAACTCGTCTCCCTGCAGCCCTCAATCACGGCTCTGCTCATCGGCAACGCGCTCGGACTCCTCGGATTCATTCCATTGCTCGGCGCTGTGCACGCCGTGCTCGCTTCGACAGCCAAGCCCGTTGGATTACTTCTCGCGGCCTACCTCGTGCTACTCATTCGCCCGATCGCGTTGTTCATTGAGCTCGCCGCACAACCTGGCTCGGTGCTCATTCCTCTCGGTCCTGGGGCTGCCTACGTGCTCTTGGCCACGACCGGCGTCGCCGCCGGACTCGCCTCGGTCGCAATTCTGCCGCTCGCGCGCGACGCCGCGAGCCCTGTGCGTCGCTGGACTCTCGGTGCGGTGATCGCCGTGCTCGTTGCACTCGCCCTCGTCGCCTTCGCGCCGTACATCGCTCCGCTCAGCGCCCTCGGTATCGCTGCGGCACTGGTCTTGCGGCGGGGCGACAAACCCAACGGCGTCTCGCGGGCAGGCATGAACGGTCCGGCCGGGCAGAGCTAGCTGCGGCAGAAACTCGCGCTCGCGGAGTACTCGAGGCGAGCATCCACCGCCGCGAATTCAGCCGAGTGCGCGCTCGAGCTTCTCGGCGAGCTCTTCACCGTCGAAGTAGTTCTCGATGACGATGACGTCAGCGCGAGTGGCGCCGATCGCCTCGACGAACTCTTCGCTCGTGAGAATCACTTGGGCGTCGGCAGCGACACGCTGCACCGAGCCGATGTCTGCCGCAACCACCGAGGCGCTGAGCCCGAGCCGCTGCAGTGCTCGCTCAGCATTGACCTTGAGAATGCCGCTCGTACCGATACCGGCACCGCAGATCGTGACGATCTTCACGCGGCGCTCACCGGGCTCGGGCCGCCCTCGAGAATGCGGCGGGCTTCATCACGTGAGGTCGCCTTCGCGAGCGCCGGAATCGCGGCGGGGTCGTTGAACGCGTTCGCCAGTTGCGCGACGGCACCGAGGTGAGCGTCGGCCGCTGCACTCGCGAGTCCGATGACCACGCTCACGGGGTCGTTGTGCGCGTGACCGAATTCGACGGGAGCCGCGAGGGTGACGACCGACAGTCCGTCGCGACGCACGTCGGCACCCGGGCGCGCGTGCGCGAGCGCGAGACCAGGAGCGATGACGATGTAGGGGCCATGGTCGTCAACCATGCGAATCATCGCCTCGGTGTACTCCGTCGTGGTGCAACCCGAGTCGACGAGGGCGTCGCCAGCGAGACGCACGGCGTCGCGCCAGTCACGCGCGTGCACGCCGAGAACGATCGCCCGGTCGGCGAGGGCGGGCAGACTCATGCGGCTCCCTCAAAACCGGCGATGACGGCGTCCACGAGTTCTTCGCGCTCCTCAGAAGGCAAGAAGGCGGCTTGAGCTGCGTTGAGTTGCAGCACGAGCAGGTCGTCGAGGTCGTAGCCGAAAGCCTCAGCGACGAGTCGCAGTTCGCGGCTCAGCGTTGTCGCGCTCATGAGGCGGTTGTCGGTGTTCACGGTGACGCGAAAGCCGAGCTGGTAGAAGAGATCGAGCGGGTGGTCCTCCATCGAGTCACCCCACGCGGCGATCGCACCCGTCTGCAGATTCGAGCTCGGGCTGGTCTCGAGCGCGATGCCGCGGTCTTTCACCCACTCCGAGAGTCGGCCGAGCGTGGCGATGCTCGCCTCGCCGTCTTCTCGCAGCTCGATGTCTTCGCGCAAGCGAACCCCGTGCCCGAGCCGCAGAGCACGGCCGTCGAGCAACGCGCCTCGAATCGAGTCAAGACCGTCTGCCTCGCCGGCGTGAATCGTGGCCGGGAACCATTCCGACGCGAGCAAGTCAAAGGCGTCCTGCATGCGGCTAGGCGGAAAGCCCGCTTCTGCGCCCGCGATGTCGAAACCGACAACTCCACGGTCGCGGTGACGCAAGGCGAGCTCGGCGATCTCACGCCCGCGGTCAGCGTGGCGCATCGCGCTCACGAGCTGGCCGACGCGGATGCTGCTGCCAGCGTTGCGGGCCTCCGCGACGCCCGCCTCGAGCCCCGACTGCACCGCCTCGACCGTCTCGTCGAGCGAGAGACCGCGTTGTAGGTGCTGCTCGGGCGCCCAGCGAATCTCGCCCCACACCACGCCGTCAGCCGCGAGGTCAAGCACGAACTCACGCGCAACCCGCTCAAGACCTTCGCGCGTCTGCATGACGGCGGTCGTCACGTCGAAGGTCTTCAGGTACTCGACGAGCGACCCTGAGTCGCTCTTCTCAGCGAACCAGGCCCCGAGAGCCTCAGCGTCTGTGGCCGGAAGGTCGAGGCCGATGCCGTCAGCAAGCTCGATAATCGTCTGCGGTCGCAGTCCACCGTCAAGGTGGTCGTGCAGCGACACCTTCGGCAGGGTCTCGATCGCGAGATCCGTGCCGGGCAGAAGATTCGGTGTCGCCGTTGTCATGCCTACAAACCTACCGGTTCGTTACCTGGTCGTGACCGAGAAGATGTCGGAGGCGGCGCAGCTCATCGGCGCGCGACTGCGCGGCGCCAACGGCCGTTCTGCGGGGTGCGAGCATCCTAGGCTCGAAGTATGGCGACCACCCCCCAAGCCCCCGTTCCCGAGAAGATCATCCTCGATTGCGACCCCGGCCACGACGATGCCGTCGCAATGCTGCTCGCTCACGGCTCGCCCGCGATCGACTTGCTCGCCGTGACCACCGTCATGGGCAATCAGACGATCGAAAAAGTCACGCGCAACGCGCTCTCGGTCGCGCGCGTGATCGGCATGGATGCTGTGCCCATCGCCCGCGGAGCCCACCGGCCACTCGTGCGCACCGTCGAGACGGCACCCGACATCCACGGCGAGTCTGGCCTCGACGGGCCCGTGCTACCCGAGCCGGTCGTGGAGCTCGACCCGCGTCACGCCGTCGATCTCATCATCGACACGGTCATGAGCCACCCGCCGAAGACGATCTCGCTCGTGCCGACAGGGGCGCTGACGAACATCGCGCTTGCCGTGCGCAAAGAGCCGCGCATCGCCGAGCGCGTCAAGCAAGTCGTGCTCATGGGCGGCGGAGTGCACGTCGGCAACTGGAGCGCCGTCGCCGAGTTCAACATCATCATTGACCCGGAGGCCGCGCACATCGTCTTCAACGAATCGTGGCCGCTCACGATGATCGGGCTCGACGCCACCCACCAGGCGCTCGCGACCGACGAGGTTGCTGCACGTATTGCCGCAGTCGACACGGCCCCCGCGCGCTTCGTGGGCGAACTGCTCGAGTTCTTCGCGCACTCGTACAAAGACGCGCAAGGCTTCGACCACCCGCCCGTGCACGACCCCTGCGCCGTGGCCTTCCTCATCGACCCCACGCTGCTGCGAGTCGTGAAGGCGCCACTCGACGTCGAACTGACGGGCGGGCTCACGCTCGGCATGACCGTGGCTGACCTGCGCGGCCCCGCCCCCGAGGGATGCACCACTCAAGTAGCTCTCGACATCGACAACGAGCGCTTCTGGGCGCTCGTGGTCGACGCGCTCGAGCGCATCGGCGACGTGCAGGTCTAGACCCCCGGCCCGCGCTGGCCGCACTCGGCCCGGCGTGACGCGGGCGCGAGTGTGCCCGCTCGCGTTCCTAGCGTGCCCGCCCGCGGTCCTGGCGTGCCCGCTCGCGGTGCGAGTGTGCTTGCTAGCGGCAACTGTGCCGACTGGCGCGGGCACACTTGCCGTTTGCGGGCACACTCGCGGGCAGCGCGGCAGCGCGGGCGCGGCTGCGCGCGCGTCGCGCGGGCCGCTAGTCGACGACTCCCGCGATGAGCGGGCCGCCCGTGTGCACCTCATCGCCGGCGGCACCGATGCGGTAGCCACCCTCGAGCGCCTCGAAGGCGCGCTCGAAGCGCGCTGCGTCGTTGGTGTGCATCGTGAAGAGGGGTTGCCCCTTCACGACGGTGTCTCCGGGCTTCGCGTGCAGGTCGATGCCCGCGGCGTGGTCCACCGGGTCTTCCTTGCGCGCACGGCCAGCGCCCAGACGCCAGGCCGCGATGCCGAAGGGCAGTGCGTGCTGTTCGACGAGCACGCCATCGGCCTCGGCTACGACGGTGTGCGACTCGCGTGCAACGGGCAGCGCAGCATCCACATCGCCGCCTTGGGCGGTGATCATGGCTCGCCAGGTGTCCATGGCTTGGCCGTTCTGCAGCGCGCCTTCGACGTCGGCATCGCCGAGACCGACGAGGTCGAGCATGTGTCGGGCAAGCTCGACCGTGAGTGCGACGACGTCGGCGGGGCCGCCGCCTGCGAGCACCTCGACCGATTCGCGCACCTCGTTGGCGTTTCCGATGGCGAGACCGAGTGGCACGTTCATGTTCGTCAGCACTGCACGAGTGGCGACACCGGCGTCTTCACCGAGGCGCACCATGACGCGCGCAAGTTCGCGCGAGAGCTCGATGTCTTTGAGGAAGGCGCCTGAGCCGAACTTCACGTCGAGCACGAGCGCTCCCGTGCCCTCGGCGATCTTCTTCGACATGATCGACGACGCGATGAGCGGAATGCACTCGACAGTGCCGGTGATGTCGCGCAAGGCGTACAGCTTGCCGTCGGCCGGAGCGAGCCCCGAGCCCGCAGCGCAGACGACACCGCCGACATCTTTCAACTGCTGCATCATCTCGTCGACCGTGATGGAAGCACGCCACCCAGGGATGCTCTCGAGCTTGTCGAGCGTGCCACCCGTGTGACCCAAACCCCGGCCGCTGAGCTGCGGCACCGCGACGCCGAACGACGCCACGAGCGGCGCGAGCGGCAGCGTGATCTTGTCGCCCACCCCGCCCGTCGAGTGCTTGTCGGTCGTGAGCTTGCCGAGACCGCTGAAGTCGAGTCGCGTACCCGAAGCGACCATCGCAAGGGTGAGGTCGCGAATCTCGTCGCGCTCCATTCCATTGAGGAAGATCGCCATCGTCATGGCCGACATCTGCTCGTCGGAGATGTAACCGCGCGTGTAGGCATCGACCATCCACGTGATCTGGTCGGTGCTCAGCGCGCCCTTGTCACGCTTGGTGCGAATGAGGTCGACGACGTCAAACGGCTCTACAGACACTGTCGTGGCTCCTTAGTTCTCAACCGCCGCCCGGCACGGGCGTCGGCGCTGGGTTCGCGGCGCAGGCCGAAAACTGCCTGCGCTCAGCGCTCCACCGCGCTGTACTCCTCGAGGGTGCGCGGCCCGAACGCGTCTGGCAACACCTCGTCAATGGTGCGAATGCCCGAGACGGTCTCGAGCAGCATGCCTTCGGCCGAGTGCTCGAAGAGCAACTGACGGCAGCGCCCGCACGGCATGAGGGCTCCCCCGTTGCCATCGACGCACGTGAACGCCACGAGGCGTCCGCCACCGGTCATGTGCAGGCTCGACACGAGTGCGCACTCGGCGCACAGCGTGAGGCCGTACGAGGCGTTCTCGACGTTGCACCCCGAAATCACGCGGCCGTCGTCGACGATCGCGGCGACACCCACCGGAAACTTCGAGTACGGCACGTAGGCGTGCGACATCGCTTCGAGCGCAACCTCGCGCAGGGCATCCCAGTCGATAGAGGTCGGCGCAACGCGCGAAGCCGCCGCTGCCTCAGAGATCTCGGTCACGGTGGATGCCCTTCTAGGCCTTCACGTAGGGCTTGCCCGAAGCGGCAGGAGGCCTGCTGTAACCCACGAGACCCGCCACGGCGAAGATCGTCACGATGTACGGCAACATGAGCATGAACTCGCTCGGCACCGGCGAACCGACGATCGACAGCGTCGACTGCAGGTTTGTCGCGAAGCCGAACAGCAGCGCAGCGAGCGTGGCCTTGATCGGGTTCCACTGGCCGAAGATGACCGCGGCGAGAGCGATGAAGCCTGCACCGTTCGTCATCTCTTTCGTGAACGATCCGATGGCCACGAGGGTGAAGAAGGCACCGCCACCGCCCACGATGACTCCCGCGAGCAGCACGTTCCAGAACCGCGTCTGGCGCACCTTGATGCCGACGGTGTCTGCTGCCTTCGGGTGCTCACCGACGGCGCGAAGGCGCAGGCCCCAGCGCGTCTTGAACAGACCGAACCAGACGATGGGCACGAGCGCGAACATCGCATAGACGATGAACGACTGGTTGAAGAGAATCGGCCCGAGCACGGGAATGTCGCTCAAGAGTGGAATCGGCAGCCGCTCGAACCGCGCCGGCTTGTTGAACAGGTCAGGATCGCCCGTCATCACCGTTGAGTACAAGAAGCTCGTGAGCCCGACGACGAGAACGTTGAGCACGACACCCACGATCACCTGGTCAACGAGGTACTTGATCGCGAAGGCAGCGAGCACGGCAGAGACCGCGGCGCCCGCGACCATCGCGGCGATGAGTCCTGCCCAGGCAGAGCCGGTGACCGTCGCAACGAGCGCGGCGGTGAAGGCTCCCGCGAGCAGCTGGCCTTCGATGGCGATGTTCACCACGCCGACGCGCTCGCTGATGACACCACCGAGCGAACCGAAGATGAGCGGCGTGCTCACGGTGAGCGCACCGGCGAGCAAACCGACGAGAGGCAACGTCGAGCCGGCCGCTGCCCAGGCGAGGAAGCTCACGAGGAACACCACTGCGAACGCCGACGTCAGCCACAGCGGAACACGGCGGCCATCTCGCACGAGCAAGAACGCCCAGATCGTTGCCGCGGCGAGCAGCACAACAGCAACGATTCCGGTGGCGTCAACGGGAAGCACGATCGACGGCAGGGTGATCGCGTCGCGATCGTCGGAGAGCCTGAACGTCGTCTCTCCGCCTCGCGCGAGCAACACGAAGAGCACCAGGCCCACGACAGTGAAGACAGCGAACGAGATCGGTGCCTTCCAGCTGCGCACCACCATCGTCGCGGGAGCGAGACCCGAACCGGCATCGCGGGTTGTCGTCACGGCACTCACTTGGTCACCTCCGCCTTGCGGGCGAGCATCGGTTTGCGCCACTGGAACAGTGGATCAGGGGTGGGCAATCGGAAGATCGACCTCACGAGCGGAGGTGCGGCGATGAAGAGCACGATGAACGACTGCACGACGAGCACGATGTCGACAGGGATGCCTTCGGAAGCCTGCATCGTGTAGCTACCTGCCTTGAGAGCCCCAAACAGGATGCCCGCGAAGAAGACTCCCCAGGGCTTCGAGCGACCCAACAGGGCGACCGTAATGGCGTCGAAGCCGATGCCTGCGTCGAGGCCGGAGGCGAAGCCTCCGGTGAAGTTGCCGAGCACCTGATAGACGCCAGCGAGGCCGACAAGCGCACCCGCGATGAGCATGACCTGCACATACACGCGCTCGACCTTGATGCCCGCGACACGTGCGGCATGTGGGTTCTCTCCGACAGCCCGGAACCGGAAACCCATGGCCGAGCGGTTGAGCAGGTACCAGACGTAGATCGTCGCAAGCACGACGAGCACGAAGCCCAGGTTGACGTTGTACTCGTCGCCAAAGAGCTTCGGGAACACTGCGGTCTCGAGCATCGGTCCGCTCTTGGGGTTGTTCTGCCCTGGAGCCTGCAACGCGCCAGGAGTGCGGAGCAGGAACGAGACGAGGTAGAACGCGATGTAGTTGAGCATGATCGTGACGATCACCTCGTGCGCGCCGGTTCGGGCCTTCAACAGACCGACGATGCCGCCCCACAGGGCGCCAGCGATGAGGCCCGCGACGAGGGCGACAATGAGGTGCACGACAGGCGGGAGGGGAAGGTAGGCACCGACCCACCCTGCGGCCGCCGCCGCCATGAGCATCTGCCCGCGGCCACCGATGTTGAACAGGCCAACACGGAACGCGAGGGCAACACCAAGACCTGCGGCGATGAGCGGCGTGGCATTGGCCAGAGTGTTCATGAAGGGCCGGATGGCTCCGCCGAAGTCGTCAGCGCGGAGGTTGATGATCGAGCCGCGGAAGAGCGCCTCGTAGGCTCCGCCGACCGCCGCGAAGATCGCCGCGAAGGTGTCGCCCGGCCGCGAGAAGAAGTACCCGGAAGCCTCGGCGACCGCTTCATCGGTCATCACGATGAGAATGCCACCCGCCACGAGTGCGAGCACGACCGCCAGTACAGAGATCGCCGCGCTACCGCCGAAGATCTCTTTGAGCACCTGCTGTCCGCGTGAGGGGGGCGCGACCTCGTCGGTGCCCGGGGTCGGCGAGCCGGCGTCCTGACCGGTCGCGGTGGGGGTCGGGTTTGTCGAGCTCATGCGGCCACCTCCGCCGGAGTCTCTCCGGCCATCATCAATCCGAGTACGTCGCGCGGAGTGTCGCCTGGCACGATGCCGACGACGCGACCGCGATACATGACCGCGATGCGGTCGGCGAGAGCCGTGACCTCGTCGAGTTCGGTCGAGACGACGATGACGGGGATTCCCGCATCGCGCGTGGCGACAATGCGCTTGTGCACGAACTCGATCGAGCCGACGTCGAGGCCGCGCGTGGGCTGGGCTGCGACGAGGAGAGAGAGGTCGCGGCTGAGCTCTCGCGCGAGCACGACTTTCTGCTGGTTGCCGCCCGAGAGACTGCCTGCTGCCTGCGTGATGCCCTGGGTGCGCACGTCGAACTCGGCGACCCGGTCGACGGCGAACTCGGCCAGATCGTTGAGCTGCAGCGTGCCCCACTTGACGAAGGGCTCACCAGTCGAGCGGTCGAGCATGAGGTTCTCGGCGATCGTGAACGTACCGACGAGGCCATCCTCCGTGCGGTCTTCCGGCACGAAGCCGACACCCGCGTCGAGCACTTCGCGCGTGCTATCGCCGACGAGCTCGTTGCCCTCGAGAACGATCGAGCCATGCACCTTGGGCTGCAGGCCCATGATCGCCTCAGTCAGTTCGGTCTGGCCGTTGCCTTGCACTCCGGCGATCGCGAGAATCTCCCCTCGACGCACCGTGAATGAGACGTGGTCGACGAGCACCTGCCCGCGAGGGTCGGTCACGACGAGATCGTCGACGACGAGCGACGGCTCGCCCGGCTGCGCTGGCCCCTTGTCGACCGTGAGTTCGACCGCGCGACCGACCATGAGTGACGCCATTTCGGCGTTCGTGGCGGTGGGCTCGGCCTCACCGACGACCTTGCCCAGTCGAATGACCGTGATGCGGTCGGCGACTTCGCGCACCTCGCGCAACTTGTGCGTGATGAACACGATCGACGTGCCTTCGTCGCGCAACTGGCGCATGATCGCCATGAGCTCGTCGGTCTCTTGAGGGGTCAGTACCGCGGTCGGCTCGTCGAAGACGAGCACGCCGGCATCGCGTGAGAGCGCCTTGATGATCTCGACCCGCTGCTGCACGCCCACCGGAAGGTCTTCGATGCGGGCATCGGGGTCGATGTCGAAGCCGAAGCGGGCGGAAATCTCGCGCACCTTCGCTCGAGCAGACTCAAGGTCGAGCAGGCCGCCCGTCTTGGTCTCTTCGTGGCCGAGCATGACGTTCTCGGCAACGGTGAAGACCGGGATCAGCATGAAGTGCTGGTGCACCATGCCGATGCCAGCGGCCATGGCGTCACCGGGGCCAGCGAAACTCTGCACCTCGTCGTTGAGGAGAATCTGCCCTTCGTCAGCCTGGTAGAGGCCGTAGAGCACGTTCATGAGCGTGCTCTTGCCCGCGCCATTCTCACCGAGAAGACAGTGGATTTCGCCGGGTTCGACCGTGAGGTCGATGTGGTCGTTGGCGACCAAAGCGCCGAAGCGCTTTGTGATGCCGCGAAGCTCGAGCTTCATGCTCCTGTGACCTTCCTGCGCCAACGGGAGCGGTCGGCGCACTGTGTTGTGTGGGGGTGCGCACTCGGCCGCAGAATGCGACCTCGATGTGCGCCTGTGTCCACTGTACGTGAGCACGAGGGGGCGAATCTGAGCAGCTGGATGCGCATCTGAGCAGAAGCGGAGCATCCACCTGCTCGCCGCATACCCACCCCAGTGAGCGGCGGGCGGTCCGCTGCGGCCGAGCCGAAACGGACCGGGGGAGGTCAGCGTCGCTGACCTCCCCCGGGTGGAAACGTTCGGTACTACTGACCGGGCGACGCGACCGAGGTGACCTCGATCGAGCCGTCGATGATGCCAGCGACGATCGCGTCGATCTCCGCCTGCAGCTCGGGGTCGACAGCACTCTCGAAGTCGTGGAACGGCGCGAGGCCGACGCCCTCGTTCTCGAGGTTGCCCACGTAGGGGGTGTTGTCGAAGCCACCGGTCGCGGCACCGCTGACGACGTCGTAGACGGCCGTGGCGATGTTCTTCAGCACCGAGGTGAGCACGAGGTCGGCGAGGTCGGGGTCGGACACGTAGATGTCCTTGTCGACGCCGAGCAGTGCAATGTCGCGACCGGAGTCGCGGATCGCCTCAGCAGCGCTGAAGTAGATCGGGCCACCGACGGGCAGCAGCACGTCAGCGTTCTGGTCGATGAGGCCCTGAGCAGCGGTAAGCGCTTCGGTGCCGGGGGCGAAACCACCGGTGAAGGCACCGGTCTGACCCTCGACGTCCCAACCGAGCGCCTGGACGCTCGTGCCCTTGGTCTCGTTGTAGTAGTCGACGCCAGCAACGAAGCCGTCCATGAAGATGGTCACGGGCGGGATCGGGATGCCACCGAAGGTGCCGACGACGCCGGTCTCCGAGTAGCTCGCCGCGGCATAGCCAGCGAGGAACGCCGCCTCGACCGTGTTGAACTGGATCGGCTTGACGTTGTCCGCCTCGATGAACTCGTCAATGATCGCGAAGTTGATGTCGGGGTTGGCGGCCGCCGCGTTGGTCGTCGCCTCGGCGAGGAGGAAGCCGACCGTCACGATGAGGTCGCAGCCCTCGTCGACGAGGTTCTGCACGTTGGGCTCGTAGGCGTTCTCGTCAGCCGACTCGACGGCGATGAACTCGACACCGAGATCCGCTGCAGCCGACTCGATGCCGTCGTACGCGGCCTCGTTGAACGACTTGTCATCCCAGCCACCGGCGTCGGAGACGATGCAGGGAAGGAAGTCGAGCGCCTCGGTCTCTTCGGGGGTCTCCTCCGGGGCTGCGGCGCAGCCGGCGAGCACCATGGCGCTCGCCCCGAGCAGCGCGATGCCACCAAGGGCGCGCTTGCGGGTGTTGATCACTGTGTCCTCCACACTCTTCTGCCCAGCGGGAACGCTGGAGCGATATCGCAGATACGTTAGCGCTCGCACCCGCCTTCAAGCAGTGCCGAAAGGCCCCCTTGATGGAAGCGTTACGAAGTCGGGACGCGGCCGCAACGCCGCGGAAACACGCGGATCCGCGGGATGCACACTCCGAGCCCTGCTCACATGAGCACGCGCGCCCACCTTTGCGCAGACGAGCAGACAGCCTCTAGAGGAGGTCGTTCCTGCCCGCCTGCTTGATCGCATCGACGACGCTCTTGACCCGTTGCGCGTGCTCTCGAGTAGTGACGAGCAGCGCGTCGGGAGTATCGACGACCACGATGTCTTTCACGCCAACGAGCGAGATGAGTCGACCGCTCTGACTCACGACGACGCCGCTCGATGAGTCGGCGAGCACCCTGGCCCCCTCACCGAGGATCGCGAGGTCTCCCGTGCGGCCGCCTGACAGCAACTTGGCGAGCGAGGAGAAGTCTCCGACGTCGTCCCACGCGAAGTCGCCGCGCACGACGGCGAGGCGTCCGGCAGCGGCTGCGGGCTCGGCCACGGAATAGTCGATCGCGATCTTGGACAGCAGCGGCCAGATTGCCGTCACCACTTCGAGACGACGCGAGGTGTCCCAGGCCGCTGCGATCTCGAGCAGCCCGGTGTGGAGTTCGGGCTGGGTCTCTTCCAACTGCGCCAGTAGTTGGTCGGCGCGAGAGATGAACATGCCCGCGTTCCACAAGTGGTCGCCCGAGCGCACATACTCGGTTGCGGTCTCAAGGTCGGGCTTCTCGACGAAGCGGTCGACAAGGTGGGCGTGCGGAGCGCCCTCAATCGAGAGCGCGGTGCCGCAGCGGATGTATCCGAAGCCTGTCGCTGGTTCGGTGGGTTCGATGCCGATCGTCGTGATGTAGCCGGCGCGAGCAACGGCCACGGCCTCGGCCACCGTGTGACGGAAGCGCTCGGCGTCTGCGATGACGTGATCGGCGGCGAACGAGCCGATGATGACCTCGGGGTTCCTGCGGTGCAGAATGGCCGCGGCCAGACCGATCGCGGCCGACGACTCTTTCGGCTCGCTCTCGAGAACGAGGTTCGCCGCGGTGAGGTCCGGCAACTGCTGTTGCACGGCCGCTCGGTGCGCGTGCCCGGTCACGACCATGATGCCTTCGGCCCCCGCGAGCGGTAGCACGCGATTCCAGGTCTCCCGCAGAAGCGTGTACCCACTGCCCGTGAGGTCATGCAGGAACTTTGGTGCCTCGGCTCGCGAGAGGGGCCACAGCCGCGACCCCACTCCCCCGGCCGGAATGATGGCGTAGAAGTCGGGCAGTACCCCTTCGATCGCGCGCATGCGGGCCACCCTATCCGGTCGACCCCTGTTCACGAGGAGGTCACTCCGCCCCCGTACCGTGCCTCTCATCCACAGGCAGCACCCTGGCAGGAGAGAGCGGAAATCATGCGCGTCGCCGTCGTGAGCGAGAGTTTCCTTCCCACCGTCAATGGCGTCACCACCAGCGTTGTGCGCGTGCTCGAGCACCTGGAGCGACGTGGCCACGAGGCACTCGTGATCGCGCCGGCTGCAGGATCACCGCGCGAGTACGCCGGCGCTCGCGTGGTCGAAGTGCCCGCCGTGCCGTATCGAGCTTTCCCGGTTGGCCTGCCCAATCCGACAGTGCAGCGGCTGCTCGCTGACTTCGCTCCTGACGTTCTGCACGCCGCGTCGCCCTTCATGCTCGGGGCGCAGGCGATCGGCGCTGCATCGAGACTCGGTATTCCCTCGGTGGCGATCTTCCAGACCGACGTTGCCGGCTACGCACGGCGTAATCGACTCTCGGCAGCCACGCGGTTCGCGTGGAAGGTCGTCTCGTTCGTGCATGACAAGGCCGACCTGACTCTCGCGCCGTCGAGCGCCTCGCTCGCTGATCTGCAAGCTGCCGGAGTGCAGCGACTCGACCGATGGGGTCGCGGCGTCGATCTCGACGGCTACCACCCTCGCTTGCGCGACGATGCGCAGCGCAACGCCATGCGCGAGCAGTGGGCGCCGCGCGGCGAAGTGCTCGTGGGTTACGTCGGGCGACTCGCTCCCGAAAAGCAGGTGGAGCGACTGAACGCACTGCGTGGCATGCAGGGCATCCGTCTTGTCATTGTCGGCGACGGTCCGAGTGAACCGAGCGTGCGTCGTGCACTGCGGGGCATGCCCGTGCACTTCACGGGCGCCCTCCACGGTCGAGAGCTCGCCCTGGCGTACGCCTCGCTCGACATCTTCGTGCACACCGGATCGCACGAGACCTTCGGCCAGACCATTCAAGAGGCTCAAGCCTCGTCGCTACCGGTCATCGCGCCGCGCGCGGGCGGGCCGGTCGACCTCATCGAGCATGGCCGCTCAGGTTTGCTGATTTCGCCGGATGCACCGCTCGAGTTGCGACGGAGCGTTGAGGTGCTCGCCGCCGACCCCGCGCTTCGAGCACGGCTCGGCGAGGCCGGGCGCCGCGCCGTGCTCGGCCGAACCTGGGAAGCCCTGGGCGACCGGCTCCTTGACCACTACCGGGCGACCATCGCGCGTGTCGGTGCCGCTCGTCGACCATCGCTCGCTGCAGCGGGCCACTAGCGCCGACGCGCGAAAGCTGAACGGGTCCTGAGCACCCTGCGGCGAGACGTAGACTGGGCGTATCGGCGGCCACCAGTCGAGAATCGGAATCCACACGGAGTCCACGAGCGCATCGAACCCATGCGCTTGTCGTCACTGCCCTGAGGAGGGTTTCTCGTGCCAGCGAAGGCTACGGGCGCCGGAGTAGACAGCTCTCCGGCGACCATCGACGTTCCCCAGCCCCGAAAGTCGGTGATTCCCGGCGGCACGCTCTACCGGGGCAACGAAGGCATGTGGTCGTGGGTGTTGCACCGCATCACTGGTGTTGCCATCTACTTCTTCTTGCTCGTGCACATTCTTGACACGGCGCTCGTGCGGGTGAGCCCCGAGGCGTACAACGTCGTGATCGGTGCCTATAAGACGCCCATCATGGGCCTTGGTGAACTTGCCCTCGTCGGCGCGATTGGCTTTCACGCGCTCAATGGCTTGCGCATCATCCTCGTTGATTTCTGGGGAGTCGGAACGCGGCACCAGAAGGCGATGTTCTACGGGGTGCTCGGCGTGTGGCTCGTCCTCATGATCGGCTTCGCCCCGCGCCACCTTATGCACGTGTTCGGAGGCTGAGCATGACGACCGCAAACGGCACCACCATCGACGCTCCCCGCAGCCCGCACGCCCGTACTCGTCGAGGCATCAACCTCGAGAAGTGGGGCTGGCTCTACATGCGCATCTCGGGGGTCTTCCTCGTCGCACTCATCTTCGGGCACCTGCTCGTCAACCTCGTGCTGGGCGAAGGCGTCAGCCAGATCGACTTCGGCTTCGTGGCAGGCAAGCTCGCCGACCCCTTCTGGCAGTGGTATGACTTCTTCTTGCTCTGGCTCGCGCTCATTCATGGTGCAAACGGCATGCGCACGATCATCAATGACTACGTCGCGAAGCCGCGGGTGCGGCGCATCCTGCACGGGGCTTTGCTCTCGTCAACAGCGGTGCTGCTCGTGCTCGGCACCCTCGTGATCTTCACCTTTGACCCCTGCCCGGCAGGCGCGGACCCCGCGCTCGTGGCCTCGTTCTGCGGAGACCTGTGACGTGACGAACTCTGACGTGAGCATGACCGACGCTGCCTCGAGCGCAGCATCTATCACCCCTGCGGTGCACGAGCACCAGTTCGACGTCGTGATCGTCGGCGCCGGTGGCGCTGGCATGCGCGCCGCGATCGAAGCTGGCCCCAACGCGAAGACGGCCGTGATCTCCAAGCTCTACCCCACGCGCTCCCACACGGGTGCGGCGCAGGGCGGCATGGCCGCGGCGCTCGCGAATGTCGAAGAAGACAGCTGGGAATGGCACACCTTCGACACCGTCAAGGGCGGCGACTATCTCGTCGACCAAGACGCGGCAGAGATTCTCGCGAAAGAGGCTATCGACGCGATCTATGACCTCGAGAACATGGGTCTGCCCTTCAACCGCACGCCTGAGGGCAAGATCGACCAGCGCCGCTTCGGCGGACACACCCGCGACCACGGCAAAGCTCCCGTGCGTCGTGCGTGCTACGCGGCCGACCGCACGGGTCACATGATCCTGCAGACGCTCTTCCAGAACTGCGTCAAGCTCGGCATTGAGTTCTACAACGAGTACTACGTGCTCGATCTCGTCATGAACGAGGGCAAGGCAGCAGGCGTCGTTGCCTACGAGCTCGCGACCGGCGAACTGCACGTGTTCCACGCGAAGAGCGTCGTCTTTGCGACCGGTGGTTTCGGCAAGATCTACAAGACCACCTCAAACGCGCACACGCTCACGGGCGACGGCGTGGGCATCATCTGGCGCAAGGGCATCCCGCTCGAAGACATGGAGTTCTTCCAGTTCCACCCGACAGGGCTCGCGGGGCTCGGCATTCTGCTCACCGAAGGTGCGCGCGGTGAAGGCGCCATCTTGCGCAACGCGAGCGGCGAGCGCTTCATGGAGCGCTATGCGCCGACGATCAAAGACCTCGCACCGCGCGACATCATCTCGCGCTGCATGGTGCAGGAAGTGGCCGAAGGTCGCGGAGCAGGCCCCAATAAGGACTACGTCTTGCTCGACTGCACCCACCTCGGTGCCGAGGTGCTCGAGACGAAGCTTCCCGACATCACCGAGTTCGCTCGCACTTACCTGGGCGTCGACCCCGTGCACGAGCCCGTGCCGGTCATGCCGACGGCGCACTACGCGATGGGCGGTATTCCGACGAACATCAAGGCGGAAGTGCTGCGCGACCACGACACAGTGATTCCCGGTCTGTACGCGGCTGGAGAGTGCGCCTGCGTGTCGGTGCACGGCTCGAACCGACTCGGCACCAACTCGCTTCTCGACATCAACGTCTTCGGCAAGCGCGCCGGCAAGTACTCGGTTGAGTACGCCAACTCGGCAGACTTCGTGCCGCTACCGCCCGACCCCGCACGCGAGGTTCGCGAACTGGTCGAGCGGTTGCGCACCTCCAACGGCACCGAACGGGTCGCTGCGATCCGCAAGGAGCTGCAGGAGGAGATGGACAAGAACGCCCAGGTCTTCCGCACCGAGGAGAGCCTCGAGAGCGTCACGAAGACCATCGCCAGCCTGCGTGAGCGCTACCAGAACATCGGCATTCAAGACCGCGGCAAGCGCTTCAACACTGACCTTCTCGAGGCAATCGAGCTGGGGTTCTTGCTCGACATCGCCGAAGTCGTCGTGTACTCGGCGCGCAACCGCAAAGAGAGCCGCGGCGGACACATGCGTGATGACTACCCCGACCGCAACGACGCCGACTACATGCAGCACACGATGGCGTACCTGTCGGGAGACCCGCATTCTGGCATTGCCGACGACCACATTCGGCTCGATTGGAAGCCCGTGGTGATCACGCACTACCAGCCCATGGAGAGGAAGTACTGATGGCGACCGCGACTGACAGCCCGACCGCAGAGGCCGGCGCCGTGCAAGAGTTCACGGTCACGCTCATCGTGCGTCGCTTCAACCCCGAAGTCGACACCGAGCCGTACTGGCAAGACTTCGACGTGCAGATGTACTCGACCGATCGCGTTCTTGACGCCTTGCACAAGATCAAGTGGGACCAAGACGGAACCCTCGCGTTCCGCCGTTCGTGCGCTCACGGCATCTGCGGCTCTGACGCCATGCGCATCAACGGGCGCAACCGCCTCGCGTGCAAGACCCTCATCAAAGACCTCGACATCACCAAGCCGATCTACGTCGAGGCCATCAAGGGGCTTCCGCTCGAGAAAGACCTCATCGTCGACATGGAGCCGTTCTTCGCGAGCTACCGCGAAGTGCAGCCCTTCTTGCAGGCGAGCTCGAAGCCGACGAAAGAGCGCATTCAGTCGATCGAAGAGCGTGCGCGCTTCGACGACACCACGAAGTGCATCCTGTGCGCCGCGTGCACCTCGTCCTGCCCCGTGTTCTGGACCGACGGACAGTACTTCGGGCCCGCGGCCATCGTCAACGCGCACCGCTTCATCTTCGACAGCCGTGACGACCAAGCGCAGGTTCGCCTCGACATTCTCAACGACAAGGAAGGCGTGTGGCGCTGCCGCACGACCTTCAACTGCACCGAGGCATGCCCGCGCGGCATCGAGGTCACCAAGGCGATCGCCGAAGTGAAGAGCGCCATTCTGCGCGGCAAGCCCTAAACGCCCTAGCACGCTTCGACAGTCGGCGACGGGCCCCGGAGACTCTGAAGGGGCCTTCGCTATGGTGGCGGGGTGAACGAGTCGACGACCTCTGAAGAGAAGGGGTGGTGGGCTCGCCTGATGGCTCGCGTGACCCCGATCGTCGAATGGGTCATGGCGCTGAAGCCGGTGCGCGTCGTGCAGCACCACGCCGAATCTCGCGGGCCGATTCTCGCCTCAGGGCTCGCGTTTCAAGCGATTTTCGCCGTCTTCGGTGGCCTCTGGGTCGGCTTCTCGATCGCCGGCATGGTCATCGCCTCGAACATCGGCTTGCGCGAGTCGCTCATCGACGTGCTTGCCCAAACTGTGCCGGGGCTCATTGACACCGGAGCCGGTGACGGCATCGTCGACCCCGAAGACTTGCTCACCGCGGGCGTCTTCGGTTGGACAGGAGTGATCGCCCTCGTCGTGTTGCTGTTCGCCGCGCTCAACTGGCTCGCTGCAGCCCGCGATGCGACGCGATCGATCTTCAGCCTGCCGCCCGACCGCACGAACTTCGTATTGCTCAAGCTCAAAGACCTCGGCCTCGCCCTGGGTTTCGGTCTCTTGCTATTGGTGTCTGCCACGCTCTCGGTGGTCGGAACGTTTGCCTTGGATTCCGTTCTGCAATGGCTGGGCATCCGCGATTCGACGCTCAGTACCGTGCTCGGCCGTGGCGTCACGCTCGGCGTCATGTTCCTTCTCGATGCTGTTGTGCTGGGGTCGCTCTACCGCGTTCTCGCTGGCGTGAAGATTCCCATCTCGCACCTGCGCCAGGGAGCGTTGCTCGGCGCCGTCGGACTCGGGGCACTCAAGGTGCTGGGGTCGAGTCTGTTGGGAGGCGCGAGCAACAATCCGCTGCTCGCGTCGTTCGCAGTGTTGCTCGGTCTGCTCATCTGGTTCAACTTCGTGTGCCAGGTCATTCTCATCGCCGCCTCGTGGATCGCCGTAGGGGTCACAGACGACGGAATCGTGCTCGACGAGAAAGTGGCCACCGAGCGACTCGAGCGCGCTCGCGAACTCGTCGCGGCTCACGAACCGCCGCACGACGATGCGGCACCGCGGTCATGGCTGCGGCGCGTACTCGGTCGACGGTGAGCAGAGGTCGTCGCACCTCTTTGCGTCGGGCGTGACTCATAGACTGAAAGACATGCCCACTCGCTTGCGAATTGCGTCGGTCAACGTCAACGGCATCCGCGCCGCCTACCGCAAAGGCATGGGTGACTGGCTCGCCACGCGAGACGTCGACGTGCTCGCACTGCAAGAGGTGCGGGCGTCGACCGACGACGTCACCGGGTTGCTCGGTGAGGGATGGACAGTGCTGCACGACGCCGCTACCGCGAAGGGGCGCGCGGGTGTCGCGCTCGCCACGCGACGCGAGTTCAGCGCCCACCGGGTGGCGCTCGGTGCCGACGACTTTGACTCCGCGGGGCGCTGGCTCGAAGCCGACCTCGATGTCGATGGCACGACCGTCACGGTCGTGAGCTGCTATGTGCACTCGGGCGAGGTCGACACCCCCAAGCAGGTCGAGAAGTACAAGTTTCTCGACGCGATGACCGAACGCCTGCCGCTGCTCGCCGCGCACTCGCCGTACGCGCTCGTCGTCGGCGACCTCAACGTGGGCCACCGCGAACTCGACATCAAGAACTGGAAGGGCAATCGCAAGAACGCCGGCTTCCTTCTGGAAGAGCGCGCATACTTCGATCGCTTCTTCGGCGAACTGGATGCTCCCGTCGAGTGCGTCGACGGCGTCACGCGTCCCGGCCTCGGTTGGGTCGACGTCGGCCGCGTGCACGCCGGTGAGGTGCCGGGCCCCTACACCTGGTGGTCACAACGCGGGCAGGCCTTCGACACCGACACCGGCTGGCGCATCGACTACCACGTGGCCACGCCAGCACTCGCCGCGACCGTGCAGTCGTACGCGATCGACCGCGCGCCCTCGTGGGACACCCGGTGGAGCGACCACGCCCCCGTGGTCGTCGACTACCTCATCCCGTGAACGTGGGCCCAGCGTCCACCTGAAAGAATCGTCACATGAGCCTCCCCCGCCTGTTCTCGGGCATGCAGCCCAGTGCTGCCAGCCTTCACCTCGGCAATTTCGCGGGTGCGCTGTTGCAGTGGCGTGACATGCAGGCGAGCCACGACGCGGTGTTCTGCGTGGTCGACCTGCACGCCATCACCGTGCCGCAAGACCCTGCCGCGCTGCGCGAGCAGACTCGTCGCACGGCGGCGCAGTACATCGCCGCCGGAATCGACCCCGAGCACGCGACGCTCTTCGTGCAATCGCACGTGCGCGCTCACGCCGAACTTGCCTGGGTGCTCAACACCATCACGGGTTTCGGCGAGGCCGCACGCATGACCCAGTTCAAAGACAAGTCGGCGAAGCAGGGAACCGACGCTGCATCGGTGGGGCTGTTCACCTACCCGATCTTGCAGGCGGCCGACATTCTGCTCTACGACGCCGTCGTGGTGCCCGTGGGTGAAGACCAGCGGCAACACATCGAGCTGACGCGCGACCTCGCCAACCGTTTCAACTCGAGGTTCGGCGACACGCTCGTCGTGCCCGAGGTGCGCATTCTGAAAGAGACCGCGAAGATCTACGACCTGCAGAACCCGGGGTCGAAAATGTCGAAGTCGGGTGAGAGCCCGGCAGGCATCTTGTGGTTGCTCGACGAGCCGAAGGTGCTCTCGAAGAAGATCAAGTCGGCGGTCACCGACTCAGAGGGTGTCGTGCGCTTCGACCCGATCGAGAAGCCCGGCGTCTCGAACTTGCTGTCGATCTTGTCTCTCATGACGGGCGACACGGTCGATGCTCTCGTCGACGCGTTCGCCGGTCAGCAATACGGTGCGCTCAAGGGAGCGGTCGCCGACGCGGTCGTCGCCGCCTTCGACCCGATTCGCACGCGCACGCTCGAGCTGCTCGACGACCCGGGCGAACTCGACCGACTGCTCGGCATCAACGCCGATCGCGCGGCAGAGATCGCTGACGCAACACTCGCGCGCGTGTACGACGCAGTCGGTTTCCTGCCCCGCGCCTGATGCGACCAGTCGTGCTGCACACCGAGCGATTCGTGCTCAGCGTGCCGACGCGGGCCGACGCGCGTGCGGTCTTCGCCGCGTGCCAAGACGCTGAGCTCCAGAGGTACACGACCGTGCCGGTGCCCTACTCGGTTGACGATGCTGCCTCGTTCGTGGGCGAGTTCGTGCCGCAGGCGTGGCGCAACGGCACAGAGTACGTGTTCGGCATCAGACCCGACCTGGATGCCCCCCTGATGGGCGTCGTCTCGTGGCAGCGTGCGCGGCGCGCGGTGGGCTACTGGCTCGGTGCCGAGCACCGCGGCCACGGCGTCATGACCGAAGCGGTGCGCGGCCTGATCGACTGGATCTTCACGCACGACGACTTCGACGTGCTGCACTGGGAGGCCTACGCGGGCAACGTCGGCTCGGCGATCGTCGCCCAGCGCGCGGGATTCCGCTGGAGCGGCGAAGGCCTGTGTTCAGTGGTGGGCCGTGACGGAACGCACCCCTGGGGGTGGCTCGGCGAACTGCATCGCCGCGATCTGGGCACGGTACAGCCGCGAGAAGAGTGGCCGGTGCTTGCATGACCACTGGCCTGACCCCGTGATTCGGTCCACGCCGTTTGGGAGTCGTCACGGGTTTCGGTGCGTGCAGTCCCGAGCATAGGCCGCCGGGGTCCGGTAGCCCAGCGCGGAGTGGCG
>Ga0075012_10001712_pt1 | contig 22046 bp, 14 predicted proteins | sample All_14_2_FD_71474 | JGI IMG/M metagenome (GOLD analysis project Ga0075012, IMG submission 71474) | Freshwater microbial communities in response to fracking from Pennsylvania, USA - Allegheny Zone_MetaG_DW_15 | ecosystem: Environmental > Aquatic > Deep subsurface > Groundwater > Drilled...
GTATGTGGAGCATGTGATCGGGCACCGCTTCAACGCCATTGCGCCCATTGCCACCCTGCCCCGCATTGCCTGCCCGGTGCTGCTGGTGCACGGCCTGCAAGACGATGTGGTGCCTCCCGACTGCGCGCACCGGTTGAGGGCCGTGGCCCGCCCGGGTGGGGCCACGCTGTGGGCAGTGACGGGCACACACGAGCGCTTTGACAACGAAACCGACTTGATGCGGCAAGTGACCCTTTGGCTGGCGTCGGTGCCCGCCGCGCCGCAGGCCCCGCCGTTCAGTCGGCCCCGGCCAGTTTGAACACGCTGACAGCGGCCACGAGGTCCTGCGCCTGCTGGTTGAGCATGGTGGCGGCAGCGTCCATCTCTTCCACGAGCGCTGCGTTTTGCTGGGTGACCTGGTCCAGGTGTGTGACGGTGCGGCCGATCTGAGCCACCCCTTCGGCCTGCTGGTGGCTGGCGGTGCTCATTTCGCCCACGATGTGGGTGACTTGGCCGATGCTCTCGACCACTTTGGTCATGGTGTCGCCGGCCTGGGTGGCCAGTTCGGAGCCTTCACCCACACGCTCCACGCTGGCGGTGATCAGCGCCTTGATTTCCTTGGCCGCTTCGGCCGAGCGCCCGGCCAGTGAGCGGACCTCCCCCGCCACCACGGCAAAGCCCCGGCCTTGCTCGCCCGCCCGGGCCGCTTCCACGGCGGCGTTGAGCGCCAGGATGTTGGTTTGGAAGGCGATGCCGTCGATCACGCCGATGATGTCGGCGATCTTGTGCGACGACTCGTTGATGCCGGTCATGGTGCTGACCATGTGCTGCATCACCACGCCGCCTTGCTGCGCCACAGCTGACGCGCTGGTGGCCAGGGCGTTGGCATCGCGCCCGGCCTCGGCGTTGTGCTCCACCGCGCGGCTGAGTTGGTCCATGTGGTTGCCGGCGTCTTCCAGTGCGGTGGCCTGGCCGGAGGTGCGTTCGGCCAAGTCGTGGTTGCCCGAGGTGATCTGGGCCGACGCCACGGCCACGCCGCGCGCGCCCTCGCGCACCTTGAGCACCATGCGGGCCAGTTCGTCGCGCATGTGCACGAGATGAGCCATCAGGCTGGTGGTGTCGCCCGGGCGCACATGGGCGCTCACGCGCAGATCGCCGCTGCCGACTTGGCGTGCCAGGTGAACGGCCTCGGCAGGTTCGGCCCCCAGCAGCCCCAGGATGCCCCGGGCAATCCAGAGGCTGATGAACACGGCGGCACCGGCGGCCAGCAGCCCCCCGGCCAGAAGGGTGGAAACGATTTGCACCGCCGCACCTTCGGCGGCCAAAGTCATGGATTGGGCGCTGTTGAGCTGCTGTGTGCGGAACGCATCCAACTCGACCTTGAGCTTTTCGCTGGCCTGGTCGAAGCCCGGCGTGGCGCCGTTGCCTTTCATGAGTTCGTTGCCGGCGTCCAGCCCCTTGTCGATGTAGGCCTGGGCCATGGCCTTGCCCTGCTGGTAGAAGGCCTGAAACGCGGCGGCAATGCTGTCAAGCTGCGCCAGGGCGCGGGCGTCGTTGTCCCGCCGGGCCTGTTGCCGGAACTTCTCCACCCCGGCCATGAACAGTTGGGCAGCGGCCTCTGCCTCCTGGTAGCCCGCAGGGTCGTGGGTGGCTGACACATCGGTCAGAAACTGCTGGACTTCCGAGCGGCTGAGGTCCATTTCGGACACCACGAGCACCAAGGGCAGCGTCTCCTGGTGGATTTGCCTGACGTTGCCAACCAGGCCGCTCAGAAAGGCCCCCACCACCAGAAGGGCCACCACAAACACGGTCACCACGCTGGCGAAACCGCCCAGCAACAGGGTTCTGACTTTGACATTTTTGAGCATGGCGGTGTTCCCGGTGTTCCCTTTTGGCGCGACAGGCGCCGGTTGAACGATTATCCCGCCGCCCCAGACCCGCGCACAATGCGCACTGTCCTTCGTCCACCGAGAACCCGCTGTGAACACCCCTGCCCGACCCGCGTTTTTCCACCGCCTGTCTCTGCGCACCCGCTGGATGCTGGGGGTGGGGCTGCTGGTGGTGGGCGGGCTGGTGGCCCTGAACGGGCGGCCTGCCGCCAAGTCGGCGCAAGTGGTCCCGGTGACCCGCAGCGACCTGCAGCAAAACGTGCTGGCCACAGGCCGCATCGGGAGCGACACGCGCCTGGAGGTGGGCAGCGAGGTCACGGCCACGGTGACCCGCGTGGCCGTGCGTGAGGGCGACACCGTGGCCGCTGGCGACGTGCTGATTCAACTCAACGACGCCGAAGCACAAGCCACCCTGACCCAGGCCCAGGCCGCGCTGGCCGAAGCCCGGGCACGCCAGGCCCAGTTGGGCAGCGTGGGGGCCCCCGTGGCGGAGGCCGCCCTGGCCCAGGCCCGGGCGACCCTGGTCACTGCCGAAGCCGAGCACCGGCGGGCCCAGGAGCTGGTGGCACAAGGGTTCTTCGCCCGGCAGAAGGCCGACGATGCCCTGCGGGCACTGGTGCTGGCCCAGAACGCCCTGGCCGCCGCCCAGAGCCAGGCGGTGGCCCAGCGGCCCCAGGGCGCGGAAGGGGTGCTGGCCCACACCCGGCTCGCCCAGGCCGAGGCTGCGGTGGAGGCGGCACGCGCCCGGCTGGCCCGGCTGACGCTGCGCAGCCCGGTGGCAGGCACCGTGCTGACACGGGCGGCCGAGCCGGGCAACCTGGCGCAACCGGGCAAGGTGCTGCTGACGCTGGCCTCGCTCGCGCAGCTGCGCATCGAGGCCGGGGTGGATGAAAAACACTTGGCGCTGCTCCAGCCCGGCCTGGCGGCCCGCGCTGTGGCAGACGCCTACCCGGGCCAGCCCTTTGACGCCCGGCTGGCGTGGGTGAGCCCCACACTGGACGCCACCCGTGGCACGGTGGAGGTGCGGCTGACCATGCCCCAGCCGCCCGTTTTTCTGAAGCCGGACATGACGGTGTCGGTGGAAATGACCGTGGGCCAGCGCCAACAGGCGCTGGTGGTGGACGCCGGTGCCGTGCGGGGCATGGACACCGGCAGCCCTTGGGTGCTGGCACTGCGCGACGGTGTGGCCACCCGCAGCCCGGTGACCCTGGGCCTGCGCGGCACGGGCGTGGTGGAGGTGACGCAAGGCCTGGCCGAAGGCGAACAGGCCATTCCCGCCACCGAAAAAGTGGCCGAAGGCGACCGCGTCAGGCCCGTGCGGGCAGCGGCGGTGCCAGTGGGCGGCGTGGGCATGGGGCGCTGACCGCCATGGGCACCCCCACGCCTTCCCCGCTGTCCGAAGTCCGCCGCTCGGCGGTGGCGCGCGCCACCCGCTGGCTGCCGTTTGAGCTGTTGGTGGCGCTGCGCTTTTTGCGCGAAGGGCGCATGCAAAGTGTGCTGATCCTCGCCGGGGTGACGGGTGGGGTGGCGGTGATCATTTTTCTGACCCAACTCATCAACCAGTTGCAAAGTTCCATCATCGACCGCGTGCTGGGCTCGCAGGCCCATGTGGTGATCCGCCCCCCCGAAGAAATCAACCGTTCGCCCGCCGCCGCCGGGACCGGCACACCGCCCTTGCCCGCCACCACGCTGGTGCAGCCCCGCGCCCAGCGCCTGCGCTCGGTGGACCAGTGGCAGCAGGTGCGAGAACTGGCGGCACAAACCCCAGGGGTGCTGGCGGTGTCGCCGCTGGTGACCGGCCCCGCCTTTGCCGTGCGTGGCCTGGGCAGCAAAAGCGTGGCCCTGATGGGGGTGGACCCGGAGGCCTACCGGCGCATCGTGAAAATGGACGGCTACATGACCCAGGGCCGTTTTGCCCTGCAAGGCACCAGCACGCTGATCGGCACCGAACTGGCCAAAGACCTGGGCCTGGCGGTGGGCGACAAACTGCGCGTGACCACGGCGGCGGGCACCTCCGAAACGCTGCACATCGGCGGGTTGTTCGACACGGGCAACCGCGACCTGAACCGCCGCTGGGTGTTCGTGACACTGGCGCTGGCCCAGACGCTGCTGGATGTGCCCGGCGGGGTGTCGCAGATCGACCTGACGGTGACCGACCTCTTCGGGGCCGAAGCGGTGGCCAACACCCTGGCCGCCCGCACCGGCCTGACGGTGGAGAGCTGGATGCAGACCAACTCCGGGCTGCTGACGGCGCTGAGCAACCAGACCGTGTCGAACAACCTGATCCGCAGCTTCGTGGTCATCATCGTGGCACTGGGCATCTCCAGCGTGCTGGTGGTCAGCGTGGTGCAGAAGCAGCGCGAAATCGGCATCCTGCGGGCCATGGGAGCGGGACGGGGCCGCATCATGGCCATCTTCCTCATGCAAGGCGGGCTGGTGGGCCTGGTGGGTTCGGCCCTGGGCAGCGGGCTGGCGTTTGCCCTGCTGCAAGTGTTTTCCCGCATCTACAAAAGCCCGGACGGCAGCGCCCTGTTCGCCGCCGAGCTGGAGCCGGAACTGGTGCTGATGGCGGCCGTGGTGGCCATCGGGGTGGGCTTGGCGGCGGCGGCATTGCCCGCACGCCGGGCCGCGCGCATGGACCCGGTGCAGGCCATCCGGAGTTGAACGGTCCCGGTGCCGAGGGTCAGGACGCCAGCTGAAAGATCTGCACCGCGCGCTGCAAGGTGTCGGCTTTGCGCTCCAGCTCCTGGCAGGCGCGGGCCGAGGCGTCGGCCTGCTGGGCGTTTTCCTGGGTCACACCGTCCAGCAGCTGCATGGCTTCGTTGATCTGCGCCATGCCCTGAGCCTGTTCCCCGGCCGCGTTGGTGATGTGCTGCAGCACGGCGCTGACCTTTTCCACCGACCCCACCGCCTGGCGGATGGTGGCCGCCGCGTGGTCCACGGTCGAGGTGCCTTGGTTCACCTCGGCCACCGAGGCCTGGATGAGATCCCGGATTTCGTGCGCGGCCTGGGTGCTGCGCTGGGCCAACAGCCGCACTTCACCGGCCACCACGGCAAAGCCGCGGCCCTGCTCCCCGGCGTGAGCGGCCTCCACCGCCGCGTTCAGCGCCAGCAGGTTGGTCTGGAAGGCCAGGCTTTCCATCACCTCGATGATGGCGGTGATGCGCTGGGACGAAGACTGGATTTCGTGCATGGAGCGCGACACGGCATCGACCGCCACGCCACCTTTGCTGGCCTCTGCCGACGCGTCGTGGCCCAGCTGCGCGGCTTCGTTGACGCGGTCCACCGTCTGGCGGATGGTGGCAGACACCTCCTCGACCGAAGCCGAGGTTTCCTCCACCCCGCTGGCCTGCGATTCGGTGCGGCGGGCCAGCTCCTGGCTGCCCTGGTAGATGCCCTGGGCTTTGTCCACCATGCCATCGACCTCGCCGCGCACGTCGGCCACGATGGCCCGCATGTTGAGGTTGATGAGCCACAGGCGGCGCATCAGGGAGCCCAGGGGGCTCGTGGTCTTGTAGGTCATGGCGCCCGTGAGGTTGCAACCTGCCACGTTGCAGGCCATTTCGTCGGCAAGTGACAGTTCGTGCAACACGGTGCGGTTGAGCCAGGCCATGACAGCCCCGCCCCCCAACGCCAGCAACAGCAGTTGCAGGCTCCAGACCGGCCACCCCATGGCCGACCACCCCAGCATGCCAGGCCAGGCCACGGGTGCCATGCCCAGCGCCAGGCAGGCGAGCAATGCCATCGTCAGGCGTTGTCCCAGGCTCAGGCGGTGCAGGCGGCCCAACCAGTCGCGCCAGCCCACGGGGCGCACCCCACCGGCGTGGATGCGGAAGGTCTGGTGGCCCGTGGCCCGCTCCTGGGCCAGCTTGCCGTACAGCGCCTCGGCCGCCGCCACCTGCTCGCGGGAGGGTTTGAGCCGCACGGACATATAGGCCGCCGGTTTGCCGTTCTTCATGACCGGCGACACGTTGGCCTGCACCCAATAGTGGTCACCGTCTTTGCGGCGGTTTTTGACCAGACCGCTCCAGGGCCGCCCCCGGCCAATGGTGGCCCACATGTCGGCAAAGGCCTCGGGTGGCATGTCGGGGTGGCGCACGATGTGGTGTGGCTGGCCCAGCAGCTCGTCATAGTCGAACCCGCTGGCCTCCACGAACTCACGGTTGCAGTGGGTGATGCGCCCTTGCGGATCGGTGGTCGACACCAGGGTGACCCCATCGGGCAGTTCATACTCGCGCTGTGTGACGTGAGAAGGGGCTTGAGAACGTGGCGGCATGGCGTGGTCGGGCGGGTAAAGATCGTGGCGGGCCGAGTTTTCCCGTTTCGCCTTGCCGCGGCCACCGGCTTTTTTCGGGAGTTTGATCCATGTCAACCCAACTGAGGACATCCACAGGTGCCTGTCAGGTTCAGGTCACACCACGGTTTACCCCATGGAAACAAATATTCCCATATAGCAAACAACGCACGACAAGCAAGCGGTAGAGGCCATTTTGACCGACATTCTTCGACTCGAAAACATCCGCAAGAGTTACCACCTGGGCACCCCGGTGGAGGCGGAGGTGTTGCACGGCATCGACGTGGCGCTGGCGCAGGCCGAGTTCGTGGGGCTGACGGGGCCCTCGGGCTCGGGCAAAAGCACTTTGCTCAACATCATCGGGCTGCTGGAGCGGCCCACCTCCGGCACGCTGACCATTGCGGACCAGCTCACCCAAGGGCTGGACGATGCCGCACTCACCCGGCTGCGCGGACGCACCATCGGCTTCGTGTTCCAGTTCCACCACTTGCTGCCTGCGTTCACCGCGCTGGAAAACGTGATGCTGCCGTCCATCATCGAACACGGGCAGTTCACACCCCAGGCCGAAGCCTTTGGGCGTGAACTGCTGGCGCGCGTGGGGCTGAAGGCGGCCGAACACAAACGCCCGGGCGAACTGTCGGGTGGCATGCAACAGCGGGTGGCCATTGCCCGGGCGCTGTCGCTGCGGCCGCGGCTGATCCTGGCCGACGAGCCCACCGGCAACCTGGACACCGTGAGCGCCGACGAGGTGTTTGCCCTGCTGCGCGAGTTCAACCACGACCACGGCAGCGCCTGCCTCATCGTCACCCACGACCCGCGCCTGGCCCAGCGCTGCGACCGCCAGCTGGTGCTGGTGGACGGGCGTCTCCAGGCCCCCTGAGCGCCCCGGGCCTGCGAAAGCGGGCAGGGATGGCCGCTGCGGTTGTCTGTGACGGTCAAACACCTCTGCCCTCAGGGGGAACCGGCGGCCGGGCGGACACATGCCGCAAAATGGTCCCATCTCTCCTGCCCAGCGACGCGGACCCCGCGTCCCAAGACCGCCATGCGAAACAACCAGCCCGTCACACAGAACAGCCTGAAGCTCACCGCAGACCAGACGCTGATTTCTGTCACCGACCTCAAGGGCCGTATCACCTACGCCAACAAAGCGTTCATCTCCATCAGTGGCTACTCCACAGAAGAACTGCTGGGCCAGCCCCACAACATCGTGCGCCACCCCGACATGCCGGAAGAAGCCTTCCGCGACATGTGGGCCACCCTGGAACTGGGCAGACCATGGACCGGCCTGGTCAAAAACCGCCGCAAGAACGGCGACCACTACTGGGTGCGCGCCAACGTCACCCCCATGCGCGACGCCGACCGGGTGGTCGGCTACCTCTCGGTGCGCACCGCACCGGGCGAAGACGAAACCGCAGCGGCAGAGCAGCTCTACGCCACCATGCGCCAGGAAGCGGCCCAAGGCCATCTGCACCACGTGCTGCGGCATGGGGAGGTGCTGCGCACCGATCCCCTCAGCCGCCTGATCCACTTCGCCAGGCCCAGCGTGCGCCAGCAGCTTTACTGGCTGGTGTTCTGGCCAGCCGCCATTCCCCTGCTGCTGCAGGCCCTGGGTGCCCCGCTGTGGGCGGGTGTGCTGGCCGGGATTGCCACGGTGGTGGGCTCGGGCATCTGGGCCTGGCACCTGCTCGGCTCTCGCCTGCTGGAAGTGGTGGGACGCGCCAACCGGCTGGCGGCAGGCGACCTCACCGAGGTGCACGCCCTGGGCGCACGCGGCCCCATCGGCGACCTGCAGCGTGCCATGGCCCAGATGAGCCTGAACGTGCGCACCGTGGTGCGGGACATCCGCCACGAGGTGGGCAACCTGCGCGGGGGCACGCAGGAAATTTCCATGGGCAACAACGACATGTCCACGCGCGTGGAATCCCAGGCCAGCAACCTGGAGGAAACCGCGGCATCCATGGGGCAGATCAACGACACCGCCGAAAAAACCAGCGCGGCAGCCGTGGAAGGGGCCCAGCTCGCCGCCGACACGCTGGAAATGGCGCGGCGCAGCCACACCTCGGTCGAAGCCGTGTCCGAGGCCATGGCCAGCATCGCGGCCTCTTCGCGCCGCATCGGAGACATCATCCAGGTGATCGAAGGGGTGGCCTTCCAGACCAACATCCTGGCGCTGAATGCCGCCGTCGAAGCCGCCCGGGCGGGCGAAGCCGGCAGGGGCTTTGCCGTGGTGGCCAGCGAGGTGCGGGCACTGGCCCAGCGCACCGGAACCGCCGCCAAGGAAATCCGCCACCTGATCGAAGAGTCGCGCACCCGCGTGGACGAAGGCAACACCCGTGCCGACGAAGCCCGCTCCCGCGTGAGTGAGGCCATGGTGGCCGTGGAGCGGGTGGCGCAGACGCTGGCTCACATCCGCAGCGCCACCAACGAGCAGCTGACAGGCACCTCCCAGGTGAGCGACTCGCTCTCGAAAATGGACGGGATCACCCAGCAAAACGCCGCCATGGTGGAAGAGCTGGCGGCGGCCTCACAGGCGTTGAACGAACAGGTGGACGCCGTGCACGACTCCATCCGCGTGTTCCGCCTGTTTGCGGGCGACGCCACACTGGCCGAAGACGATGCGGTCGCCCTGCGCAAAGGGGCCCAGGCCAGCCAGTCCAGCCACAACGCCGATGCCATCGACTTCGACAAGGTGATCGCGGCCCACCAGCAGTGGCGCGTCACCCTGCGCAACGCCGCGCTCAAAGGCAAGGAGGTGGACTCGGCCACCTTGCGCCGGGACGACTGCTGCATGCTGGGCCAGTGGATCTACGGCCCGGGCGGCCAACGCTGGGGACGCGAACCCACGTTCACCGAGCTGGTGGGACACCACAAGGCCTTCCACATGGAAGCGGGCAAGGTGGCCGACCTCATCAACGCGGGTCAGACCGCAGAGGCCGAGCAGCACATGGGCCCGGGCACGCCTTTTGTGCAGGCGGGCCACAACGTCACGCAGACCATCCGCGTCCTGCGCGGGGTCACGGGCCAGGGCCGGGCATCGGCGTTTTGACGGCCTCGGCCTCCCAGTCGGCGTCGCATCCCACCCCGGCCGCCACCCAGCGCCGGGCCAGGCGGCTGAACGCCCCGGCGGCCCAGGCCCAGCGCGGGCCCAGCACCCCGGCGGGGTCTGAAATGGCCCCGCAGCGGTAGCGCACATCGGCCTCACTCCAGCGCAAGGCGCGGCATGCCCCGTGGCGGCGGCGCGAGATCAGCATGCCCAGTGGGCAAGGTTCGGCCAGGCAACACACGCCACAGCCGTTGCACGGCGCACCCAGCGCCGGTTTGGGCGGCGCTTCGGGGTGGATGTGGATGACTTTCTGAGGCATTGATGTGAGCAATGATTGCACATATGATGGGATCATGCCATTGCTCCACAGGTTGCCCCATTGCAAGATTGAGATGCGCAGCCGCGACCACCGGCCGGCCCATGTGCATGTGCTGTTCTCTGATGGGCGCGAAGCACTGGTGTACCTGGCAGACCTGAAGGTGGAGGCCAGGGCTCGCATTCTGGCCAAGGAGCTGGCGGCGGCGCTGGAATGGCTGGCACCGCGTGCGGCCCAACTGGCCCTTGATTTTGAGGAATTGCAGCGATGAAAAACGACCCCCTTCGCATCCGCGCTGTCGAGGTTCTGCCCGGCCAGCGCCTGCATCTGACATTTGAAGACGGCTGGAAAGCCGATGTGAATCTGTCTGACTGGATTGAACACACCCAACTGTTCAAACCCTTGCAGGATGCCACGCTGTTTGCCCAGGCCAGGCTGGGTGACTGGGGCACATCGGTGGTGTGGGTGGAAGATGAAATCGACATGGGGGCAGACAACCTGCGCAACCGTGCCGTCGAGCAGGCGGGCGGCATCGGGCACGAGCGCTTGATCCACTGGCTGCACGACAACCAGCTCACCCAAACCCAAGGCGCACAAGCCATTGGCGTGTCGCGTCGCATGCTGAGTTACTACCTGAGCGGGGCCAAGCCCATCCCCAAAACCGTGTGGCTGGCTTGCCTGGGATGGGTGGCACAAGGCGCAGCTGCTTGGGTAGCCAACGACGAGCGGTTTGCGCTGCCGGCCTGACCTACACACAACGGCCCGCACCCAAGCAAACACCCACTCGCCGCTCACCCCCGCACCAGCACCGGCCCCAGCGCCACCACGACTTCGTGGTGCGGCGACGGCCAAGATTCGGTACAGCACGCGGATGAGCTCTTCCACATAAGCAATGCCCGGGCCCACCGGGCGCTCGTCCAGCACACACCGGGGGTGCGGGTCTTTCTAGCCACGGCGGACGATGTCGTCGCGCACCTTGCTGAGTTCGGTGACGAGTTTGATGACCTGCAGGAAATCGACAAACTTAGGCACAACGCCGGTCAATCTACATCTGTGTTTTTCACGACAGCATCAGCCGGAAGGCCAAAACACCCAAACTCACGCTTGGTTTTTTGCGTACAGCATTGAAAGCTGAAACTCATAGTCCTGTCCCGTCGTATGACTTGCCAAGACTATCGTATCTGCCCGCTCATTGACTGCGCGAATTTTCCCAACGTGTTTGTCGTAACTTACTAAACGCCCAACCAAGGCACTTTGTTTGCCGCTATGTTTGATTAAGTCCAGCAAAGGCATTGGTTCAGGTGCAGCCTTCTTGCCCGTATCAGCTCCCTGACCATCCCCCGTAATATGGGCAACCGGTGTCTGGTTGCTTGCTGGTAACGCCTTGGAAAACAGTATGGAGAGCTTAAATACATAGTCATTGCCGTCGATCTGACTTGTCAAAACAAGTTGGTCAGCACCGACGCTAACTGACTTCACCCGCCCAACATGACGACCATACCTTACCAACCGGCCCTTACAGGCAACAGGTGAAACACCTGACTTGATCAGGTCAATCAAAGGACGCGCGTCACGGATGGCAGCTTGGTCTACTTTCGTGAGCAGATCGAATCGGGCTAGCTCAGGGTGCTTTAGATCCTCAGCGCCCAAAAACAATATCAACTTGCCCATGGCCCGACTTGCTGCGACGTTAATCAGACGATTGCCAGCTGGGCAGTTCAAGAATTTATCCTTGGCATTCACCGGATCAAACAGCACAACGCGGGCTTCGCTGCCTTGAGACCGGTTCACGGTAGAAACGTTGACCCCTTTGATATTGCGGTGATACAGACAAGCTTTGATCAATACACGTTGAGACCGGTAGGGCGTCAAAACCACCAGGTCTTCAAGCTTCACATGTTTTGCAGCCAACGCTGCTGCAATCAGATCAGCCAGTTTTTCTGCGGATTCCAGACGCACATGCCCTCGGTACTTTTTTGAATAAACACTTGACGACTGCATTGGCACGATTTGTAGTGCTCTGTTTGCTGACACATCCCCAAATCGAAACGAACGGTCAGTTGCCCACTTCTTGTCATTGAGCACTGCATCGGCTACCCGAAGGTCCCCGTCATAGAACACCTGGCTCACTGCATTGCAAATAGCCGGTGCCATGCGCGACTGCTCTTGCAGCATCACAGTATTTGGATTTTTGTCACCCTTTCCTTTGAATATGAAAGGGGAACGACCCAGTGCCTTTTTAGCCTGATCTCGGTCACTGGTCACGATGGGGGCCAACTGCTGATCGTCTCCTGCAAACAGGTAACGTTTGGCCAGAGGAAGCAGGATCAGACAATGCGCCAAACCCATCTGCGAAGCCTCATCCATCACCATCAGGTCAAAAGGTGGCAACGACCTCAAATCAGCCAACGCGTGGGCAGCACGCACCGCCGTCATTGCAACAACCGCTTTCTGGCCAAACAAGCGGGTCATTTGAGCCCGTATGCGCTCCCGCATTGCTTGATGTTTTTTGTGCCAAGCAGCATGAAGCTCGCCATCTCCAGTTGAAGGCTTCGCCAATTCAATCCGCCGCAGCGCCTGTAGCAGTTCCTTATCCTGAATGGGGATCAAATGATCGCGGTCGGTGTAGTGTTCTGCAATGAAGCGACTGCCAAAGCGGCACAGCCGGTCGCGCAGTCGCGAATGTTTTTGTCCGATTCGCTCCAGCGCCTTGTCAACAGCGACCAGCGCCTGATCCACCGCCTGGTTGGTAGAGGCCACCAGCAAAATGCGCAAATCTGGCTTTTGCACCACACATGAGGCGAGCAAGGCCCCCAGTGTGGTTGTTTTCCCAGTGCCGGGCGGCCCCCACAAATAGCCTGCAGCATGGTCTAGCAAATCAAAGGCTTGACGTTGTCCAGCCCGCAGATGGGGGAACAGTTCGGGCGTCACGCGCAATGGCGGTACGCGTTCCTTTCCCTCAAGCTTGGACTGCGTATCCACAGCCTTTTGAGCCCAAACAGTGTCGCGCCAAGCAGCACGCAGCACCAGAAGGTAGTCCTGAATGTAAATTTTGATCAATGCTCCTTGCTGCGGTGGCGGACCCGATGCACCAACCAGCAATATGGTGGATTCTTCGGGAATCACGGCCAACACATCGGCAGCCCCTTTGGGTGGACCTGGCCACCAAGCCCGTGCACCTTCCAGCGCTTCGTCCAGCACCATGCTGCGTCCGTTGTCAGACTTCGCCGACTCCGGGTCCAGTTTGACTTGCCAGACATCGTCTAAGCGGTTCACTTGGAGTACGCGAAACGACACACTGTCGGGAAGCTCTTCTGACTCGATACGTAAACCGTCCTGCACTTCGGCAACACTGACATGCATAAAACCCCCTGAAATTTTTATTTATGGCAAATTCAAAGAACAACATTCACCCTCTCAAAAATTATCCGACAAATAAAGGCACAGGTGGAACATCAATTTTCATATCATCGCCCGTCCATGTAGCAGCAGCAGAAATAATCCTATTTGCATTTCCTTGATTCCAGAACACATACCCAATATCTTCGATCACATCTGGAATGAAAACCCTGGTTCCGGGTTGGAGATATTTGGGTATAGCATAAGCAGCCAGTGGAAATGGCTGATCCCTACGGGCATAAAACCACGAGCGCACAACCGTCCAATTTTCGTCACGATATGCGTCAAAATCGCCTGCATTATCCTCAAGCGCTTTATCAAATAGAGAATATCTATAATCACCCGACCACCATAGCTCACCAGTATCATTTCTTTGATAAACAATAAATTTATCCTCACCAAAATCGTAAGGAAGGCCTACATCTTTAAAAATAAGCAGGAATCCATTTTTTTGAGCCATCGCCATATCCTGGAGACTTCTGAGAGTTTGCACCACCACATAACCCTCCGAATTAACACCAACCTCCCCACTCCTTCCCAATATCTTTATATTTTTAGCATTTGATGTTGAAAAAATACAAACGTCTTCATCACGCTCAATCATCTCGCGCAACAGGCCGTCGGAAACATCATCCACACCGTAAACCACCTTTTCACAAACGTTGCATCGCCGCTCATGGTGACCAATAGCCTGCAACTGATCAGGATGCAACCCAAACGGGCACGAAATCTTCTTTAAGAAAACGCCCTCATCATCATAAAGACACCCATTTTTCGAGTCAAATATCATAATATACCGTTAGTAATTAAGGCATGCACAAAGGATTTGATATTTCAATCGACGTCAAACCACATCACGCCATGGAAGCAATTTCACCTAACGCCCCTTTGAATCAATTTTTCCAAGTCTCTACTTAAACGTCCCACAGATTCATAACACGCATGCTTATGATTTTGTCTATAAATCTCACATTCATCCAAAACAGAATAATCCATCGACTGACTTACAAGTTGCGCCACCCCCCTCACATGGGCAACATCGAAGACCTGCTTTTCAAATCGAACATAGGCTTGTCCGAGCATTAGAGCTTCAGCCATTTTTTCGTAGCGCTCAGCACGAGCAAGCTCTCCCCGATGAACATCCCGATAGGCGATATGCCTCAACCCCCTATAAACCTCATTAATCAAATCAGGATCCCTCGATCGCCTCCACATTTTAAATACCAAAACCCCAAGAGCAAAGATAATTAAAAAATTCAAATTACTCATTCCACACCACCAATTTCTAAAAAGCACTCAGCACACGAAAATAATACCCAAAATTTTATTCAAAATACACAAACATCAAAAAAGGAAAAAAGAATCTACCAAAAATCAAACCTCTTGCTTTTCAAGCATTATTTTTTTCAATTCCAGAATCACCGACTCCAATTTATCCAACGACACAGATCTGATATTAAACCTTACGTCATTAATTACTTTATCAAAGAAATAATCTGCTTCAAATTCCCCGCCAGATACATGTCGTCGCCTTACGGCACATATCTTAAAAGTCCAAAATGGACTTTCCTCAGGCAAAGAAATTTCTTGTATCTCTGGATTTTTCGTCCTAATAAATACCGCCCTGCCACGATCCCAACGCAAGCATGTAAAATGGTGAATCCATGCAATCATTGCCGCCCGTCGATTCGAATTTGGTAATGCCTGCACAATTCGACCAAGAGCTGAGCTATCCTTATGACGATAATAATGGGCAAGAGCAAAAATTGCCTGATCATGGACATTTTGATCATTTTGCACATCAATAATTTTTGATTTCTTCTTTGGAAGATCCATAGAGCCACTAGTCACAACACCTCCTCATTTATTAAATACTAAAAACATCACACCAAGAATTATTCACAATAATTCAAAAAATTCACCCTAAAACCCTACCGATTTGATGCGGAAAAAATTCAAACCCTCACCACCCAGATTACTCACCATTCGCTCAGCAGTTTTTTGCGGTATTTAGCAAACCAATTGCTCATTGCATATTTCATAGACACTTGAGTTCCTGTCACCAAGTCAGCAGGAGCCGCATATGCTGCAACAGAAAACACCGACCCCTGTGGTGGGTACAAAAAGCATTCAAACTCAGGTGTGAAATCCGCCCCTGTAACTGCGTTGCCGGTATCCCGGTGGAAAACTGGCATCGTCGGTAAACACAGGCTCGCCGCTGGTGGTGTTCCGGTAAACAGCAAGCTGATGCTGAACCCGTTCATCGATGTCCGCATGCCGAAACAACAACCTAACCCCATTGGCAACGGCAAAGTTCATGCCATCGGGTGCCGTGCTTGCAACCAAGCGCGTACCTGTTCCAGCGTTTCGAACATTGGCGCGTTTTCAACCCAGCCACCTGCTTGATACCCATCGGGTCCAAACACATCCCAACCTTTGACATTGATGCGCAAGGGCTCATGCACCTCATGGGAACATTTCAAGGTGACAGAAAAAAGGGCTTCTCTTGCAACGAAGGTTTGATTTGCCAATTGAATCTGCTCCTCTGCAGCCCAACCACCAGAACCGCATGGTCGAGATGGCGTTGCCCGCGTTGGTTTGACAAGGCCTGAGTGAATCAACCACTGCTGCCGCAAAGCTTGACGACGTGGGCACCGTGCCTCTGCGCAAGTCAGCGTTTGAAAAGTCCCACGGCTTACCCGACTATCGCCAAACCAATACCGAAACACGAGCTTGCCTTGGCGGTTGAATTTCAGTGAAACGCGCGTCAACACATCGTCAAGCAACGACTCATGCACCTGCTCCGTTCGAGCCTCTGACAGCTCAAAGCGCTGTCGCAATTGTTTTTCCACGTCATCCAACATAGGTTCTCCCATTTCGTTCGTCCAAGAAAAAACCGCCGTGTTCAGCGCAGCGAATGCACTGAAGGAACGGGCGGTCAACGAAAGAAGGATGCCTGCCTGTGGCGCTCACGGCAATGGAAAGACCAATCAGCGCCACAAAGAATTTCTTGACAAACTCTATGTTTTGATGATTTTTCGGGAATTACCCACTGGGTACATTTAAAAGATGGCGAGCCACATTCAAGCCCGCGCCAGCACCGGCCCCAGCGCCACGCCGGTGTGCGTGCCCAGTGCCACCACGGCCTCAGGTGGCGCGGCGGCCACGATGCGGCCCCCCTCTGCGCCGCCTTCCGGCCCCAGGTCGATGATCCAGTCGGCTTCGGCCATCACGTCCAGGTCGTGCTCGATCACCACCACGCTGTGGCCGCCGTCCACCAGGCGGTGCAGCACGCGGATGAGTTTTTCCACATCGGCCATGTGCAGGCCCACGGTGGGTTCGTCCAGCACGTACAGGGTGTGCGGGGCTTTTTGCCCACGCCGCCCGATGTCGTCGCGCACCTTGCTCAGCTCTGTGACGAGCTTGATGCGCTGCGCCTCGCCACCGCTGAGCGTGGGTGATGGCTGGCCCAGCGTGAGGTAACCCAGCCCCACGTCTTTCAACAGTTGCAACGGGTGGGCGATGGATGGCATGGTGGCGAAGAAGCCGACCGCCTCGTCCACCTCCATTTGCAGCACGTCGCCAATGCTTTTGCCTTTCCAGGTGACGGCCAGGGTTTCGGGGTTGAAGCGCGCACCGTGGCAGCTTTCGCAGGGCACTTTCACGTCGGGCAGGAAGCTCATTTCAATGGTGCGCACGCCCTGGCCTTCGCAGCTGGGGCAGCGGCCTTCGCCGGTGTTGAAGCTGAAGCGGCCCGGCGCGTAGCCCCGCGCCTTGGCCTCCAGCGTGTCGGCAAACAGCTTGCGGATGGTGTCCCAGAAGCCGATGTAGGTGGCCGGGCAGCTGCGCGGGGTTTTGCCGATGGGGGTCTGGTCCACCTCCAGCACGCGGTCCACGGTTTCAAACCCGCTGACGGTTTGGCAGCCCACCCAGGTGGGAAAGTGACCGGCTTCCATGCTGTCTCGGCCCGCTTTGGTGCTTCGCTGGCTGACGGCGGCGGCCACGTTGGTCAGCAACACGTCGCGCGCCAGGGTGGACTTGCCCGAGCCACTGACCCCGGTGACGACCACCAGTCGCTTGAGCGGCACGGTCAAATCGACGTTGTGCAGGTTGTGCAGGCTGGCGCCGCCCACACGCAAAGCCAAATTCAATGAAAAATCGACCTCTACCGCACGCCTGGCTTGCGTGGGATGCTTCATGGCGTGTAGCAAATACCGCCCGGTCTGCGAGTCTTCACACGCCGACACCTCGGCCACCGAACCCTGCGCCACCACGCGCCCACCGCGTTTGCCTGCGCTGGGGCCGATGTCGATGATGTGGTCGGCGCGGCGGATGGTGTCTTCGTCGTGCTCCACCACCACCAGCGTGTTGCCGTGCTGGCGCAGCTGGTCCAGTGCGCCCAGCAGAATCTGGTTGTCGCGGGCGTGCAGGCCAATGGTGGGCTCGTCCAGCACGTAGCACACGCCCTGCAAGTTGCTGCCCAGCTGCGCCGCCAGCCGGATGCGCTGCGCCTCGCCGCCCGACAGCGTGGGTGCCCCCCGATCCAGCGTGAGGTAACCCAAACCCACCTGCTGCAAAAAGCTCAAACGGCCCAGGATTTCAGGAATGAGGTCGCGGGCAATGTCGGCTTCGCGTGCGGAAAGCACAAAGCCGCTGGGCGCACCCTGGTCCGCGCCGGCAGGGGGCGTGCCGCCCGACAATTTCTGCTCGCAGTGTGCGGAGGGCGGCATGCCCCCTGCCGACGCAGCGAGAGCAGAAGCATCTGTGGAACCCAACGACTCCACCCAAGCCTGCACGTCTTTCACGCTCAAAGCCGCCACCTCGGCAATCCCGACCCCCGCAAACTTCACCGCCCGCGCCTGTGGGTTGAGCCGCGTGCCGTGGCAGGCCGGGCAAGCCTCGTGGCTCAGGTCTTCCACATCGGGCTCCGCAAAACTCTGTTCGCGGCCCTTGTGGTCATCGTCGCGCACCGAATCGTCCAAGGCTTTGCGTTGGTCGCGGCTCAGGTTCACACCCGTGCCCACGCAATCGGGGCACCAGCCGTGTTTGCTGTTGTACGAAAACAGGCGCGGGTCCAGCTCGGGGTAGCTGGTGCTGCACACCGGGCAGGCGCGGTGGGTGGAATACACCTCCACCCGGCCCACGCCACCGCCCAAGCCCAAACCCGCCTCTGCCGCCGCAGGCACACCGGCGGCGTGGGCCGCAAACGCGTCGGCCAGCCCGTCCAGCGGGCTGAGCACGTGCACCACGCCTTTGCCGTGCTGCAGGGCCTCGGTCAGGTGCTGGCGCAGAAACGCCTCGGTGTCCGGCCCCACCACCAGATCTGCCACCGGCAGCTCGATGGTGTGTTCTTTGAACCGGTCTATGCGCGGAAAGCCCGTGGTGGGCAAAAACTCGCCATCCACGCGCAGGTGGGTGTGGCCACGCGGGCGGGCCCAGTCGGCCAGCTCGGTGTACACGCCCTTGCGGCCCACCACCAGCGGGCTCAGCAGCCCGATGTGTCGGCCCCGGTGGGTGCGCATGATGTGCGCCACCATGCTGTCGGGCGACTGGGGTTTGACCGCCGCCCCGTCGTGCACGCAGTGCTGCGTGCCCAGCTTGACGTACAGCAGGCGCAGGTAGTGCCACACCTCGGTGGTGGTGCCCACGGTGCTTTTGCGCCCGCCACGGGACAGCCGCTGCTCGATGGCCACGGTGGGCGGAATGCCGTACACCGCGTCCACCTCAGGGCGGCCTGCGGGCTGCACGATGCTGCGGGCGTAGGCGTTCAGGCTTTCCAGGTACCGGCGCTGGCCTTCGTTGAACAGGATGTCGAACGCCAGCGTGGATTTGCCCGAACCGCTGACGCCCGAGATGACGTTGAACGCCCCCCGGGGAATGTCCACGCTCAGGCCTTTGAGGTTGTGTTCGCGGGCGTTGACGATGCGGATGGCGTTGTTTTTTGCTTCCCCTGGGTTGCCTTGTGGGGTGGCGTGCCGGACGGGGATGGGGGGCTCCTCATGCTGCGAGCAGAAATCGTCACCCCCCATCCCCATCCGTCCCGCTGCGCTGCGGGTTGGCGCGCCCGCGCCCAATTCGGGTTCGGACTTCCCTGTTGGTGTGCCGTGGTCCGCGCCGGCAAGGGGTGAGCCGCCCGACAATCTCTGCTCGCAGTGTGCGGAGGGCGGCTTGCCCCTTGCCGACGCAGCGGGCGAGGTGGGACTGCCCAAGTAGGCTGCCACTGCCCCCTCCCGCACCTCGTGCACCCCGTCAAACGCCAGCGCGTAGTCGCGCAGCGCCTTGGCCGTGTGGCTGGTGGGGTGCAGGCGAACCTCTTCTGGCGTGCCTTGTGCCACCACCTGGCCGCCGCCCTCGCCGCCTTCCGGCCCCAGGTCGATGAGCCAGTCGGATGCACGAATGACGTCCAGGTTGTGTTCGATGATGACCAGCGAGTGCCCCGCGTCCAGCAGCCGCCGCAGCGCACGCATGAGCTTGGCGATGTCGTCAAAGTGCAAGCCGGTGGTGGGCTCGTCGAACAGGAACAACGTGCCCTTTTTGGCCACGGCCTGGCGGCTGGCGGTGGCTTTCGATCCGGTTTTGGCCGCTTCGGCCAGGAACCCCGCCAGCTTCAGGCGCTGCGCCTCACCACCCGACAGTGTGGGCACGGGCTGGCCCAGCTTCACGTATTCCAGCCCCACATCCACGATGGGTTGCAGGGCGCGGATCACTTCGCGGTCGCCGCTGAACAACTGGGCGGCTTCGCTGACCGTGAGGTCCAGCACATCGGCCACGTTCATCGACACCATGTCGTGTGCGGTGGCCCCATCTGCCGCTGTCACCAGCCGCGCGCGCTCGATGTGCACCTCCAGCACCTCGGGGCGGTAGCGTTGGCCGTCGCAGTCGGGGCAGCGCAGGTACACGTCGCTCAGAAACTGCATTTCCACGTGCTCAAAGCCCGAGCCGCCGCAGGTGGGGCAGCGCCCGTCGCCGCTGTTGAAGCTGAACTTGCTGCCGGTGTAGCCGCGCTGCTGCGCCAGCGGGGCCAGCGCAAACAGGGTGCGGATGGCATCCCACGCGCCCACGTAGCTCACGGGGTTGGAGCGGGCGGTTTTGCCGATGGGCGACTGGTCCACAAACACCACATCGGCCAGTTGCTCGGCCCCCAGCAGGCGGTCGTGTGCGCCGGGCGCGTCGGTGGTTTTGCCAAAGTGGCGCAGCAGCGCCGGGGCCAATATGTCTTGGATGAGCGTGGACTTGCCCGAGCCGCTCACGCCCGTGACACACACCATGCGTTGCAAGGGGAAGTCCACCGACACGTGTTGCAGGTTGTGCTCGCGCGCGCCTTCCAGAATCAGGCGCGGAGTGGACTCGGCCACCATGCGTTTGAAGCCAAAGCCCACCTGTTTGCGCCCGCCCAGGTAGGCCCCGGTCAGGGTGTCGGCGTGACGAATGCTGTCGGGCGTGCCGTCAAACACGATCTGGCCGCCACGCTCGCCGGGGCCGGGGCCCATGTCGATCAGGCGGTCTGCCGCCAGCATCACGGCCGGGTCGTGCTCGACCACCACCAGGGTGTTGCCTGCGGTCACCAGGCGGCGCATGGCCTGGTTGATGCGGTCCATGTCGCGCGGGTGCAGGCCGATGCTGGGCTCGTCCAGCACAAACAGGGTGTTGACCAGGCTGGTGCCCAAGGCGGTGGTGAGGTTGATGCGCTGCACCTCGCCGCCGCTGAGGGTGCGGCTTTGGCGGTCCAGCGTGAGGTAGTGCAGACCCACGTCGCACAGGTATTTCAGCCGGGTGTTGATTTCGTCGAACAGCAGGTCGAGGGCTTTGGCGTCGCCCGTGGCCTGTGTGGCCACCAGCGACGCCTGCAAGTCTTCGAAAAACGCCCGCAACCGCGCAATGGGCAATTGCATCAAGTCGTGCAGCCCCAAGCCGGGCAAAGCTTCCAGTTGTTCCCGGCTCCATTGCACGCCTGCTGGCATGAACCTCAATGCAGGTGGCAGCACCGCGTCGGCCTGCGCTTTCGTCCCCATGCGCCACAACAGGCTCTCGGTTTTCAGACGCGCGCCGTGGCACGACGGGCATTCGGTGTAGCTGCGGTACTTCGACAGCAGCACCCGGATGTGCATCTTGTAGGCCTTGGTCTCCAGGTACTCGAAGAACCGGTCCACGCCGTACCAGGCCTGGTTCCACTTGCCGTTCCACTTGGGGCTGCCGTCGATCACCCAGCGCTGCTGCTCATGGCTCAGCTTGTTCCAGGGCGTGTCACGCGGGATGCCTTCGGCCTCGGCGTGGCGCATCAGGTCGTCCTGACACTCTTTCCAGGCCGGGGTCTGCATGGGCTTGATGGCCCCGGCACGCAGCGTGAGCTTGTCGTTGGGAATGACCAGCCCGTGGTCCACCCCGATGACGCGGCCAAACCCCCGGCAGGCGTCGCACGCGCCCAGCGCCGAGTTGAAGCTGAACAGCGAAGGCGTGGGGGCCGCGTAGCTCAAACCGCTTTCGGGGCAATGCAAGCTGGCGGAAAAAGCCCACACCTCAGGCTCGGCCGCTGCGCCCTCGGCCTCCACCGGCCAGGCGTACACGCGCACCTGTCCATGCCCACGGCGCAGGCACACCTCCAGCGCTTCAAACGCGCGCGCGCGCTCCACCGACCCCAGGCGAAAGCGGTCAGCCACCACGTCCAGAACCTTGATGCTTTTTTGGCCTTCTGCGCTTGATGGAGCTGCGTCAGCAGCTCCTTTTTTCTTGGACGTCTTTTTGGACTCCCCCCCGTCTGGGGCGGCTTCCACCGCCACCAGCCGCTCGGCCTGCACCCGGGTGTAGCCGCTGGCGGCCAGCCAGGTTTCCACGTCTTGCGCCGAGGTGTCGGCGGGCAAGCCCACCGGAAAGGTGACCACCAGCCGGGGCTCCACACCGCCCACGGTGGTGGCGGCCACCCGCTGGCGCAGCTCGGCCAGGATGCTGTCGGCGCTGTCCTGGCGCACGGGCTGCGCAGTGACGCGGTCGAACAGGTGGGCACCGCGCGCGAACAGCAGCTTCAGGTGGTCGTTCAGCTCGGTCATGGTGCCCACGGTGGAGCGCGAGCTGCGCACGGGGTTGGTCTGGTCGATGGCGATGGCGGGGGGCACGCCGTCCACACGGTCC
>Ga0075012_10001720_pt1 | contig 22005 bp, 27 predicted proteins | sample All_14_2_FD_71474 | JGI IMG/M metagenome (GOLD analysis project Ga0075012, IMG submission 71474) | Freshwater microbial communities in response to fracking from Pennsylvania, USA - Allegheny Zone_MetaG_DW_15 | ecosystem: Environmental > Aquatic > Deep subsurface > Groundwater > Drilled...
CGCCCACCAGGAGCGCGGTGTCGGCTCCGGCATGATCATCACCAACGACGGCTACATCATCACCAACAACCACGTGGTGGCAGAAGCCAAAAAGATCGAGGTCTCCGTGGACATCAACGGCGCTACCAAGACCTACAAGGCCACCGTGATCGGCACCGACCCACTCACCGACGTCGCACTTATCAAGATCGACGCCACCGGCCTCACCCCCGCCACGCTGGGAGACAGCTCCAAGCTCCGCGTGGGAGACGTCGTTCTCGCCGCCGGTGCGCCCATGGAGCTCAGCCGCTCCGTCACGCAGGGCATCGTCAGTGCCCTGGGCCGCAGCAATGAAGGCATCGTGGGCAAGGGCAATGGCCGCGGCGGCCGCGTCCAGGGCTATGAGGACTTCATCCAGACAGACGCCTCCATCAATCCCGGCAACTCCGGCGGCCCGCTGGTGGACGGCATGGGCCGCGTCATCGGCATCAGCACCGCCATCCTCTCCCGCACCGGCATGAACGCCGGCATCGGCTTTGCCATCCCCATCAACATGGCCCTCCACATCGTGGAAGACCTGCTGGATGACGGCGCGGTGCAGCGCGGCTTCCTCGGCGTGCAGATCACCGACCTCGACGGCGCCCTCGCGGAACGCCTCGGCTTCAAGGAGCAGGGCGGCGCGGTCGTGATGATGGTGGGCGCAGGCTCCCCTGCTGAAAAGGCCGGCATCCAGCTCGAAGACGTCATCGTGGCCATCAATGGCCAGCGCGTGGACAGCAGCAGCCGTCTGCGCCTCATCGTCAGCGGCACCAAGCCCGGCAGCCAGATCCCCATCGATGTGATGCGCGGCGGCAAACGCATCACCGTCAATGCCGTCCTGGAAGCCCTGCCGGAGGAGGCCCTCTCAGAGCTCGGCAGCGGCCAGCGCGGCATCCCACGCCCGGGTGCTGGTGCGGCGCAGGGCGCGGAGAACATCGGTGAACTCGTCAGCGGCGTCACCGTCCAGACACTTACGCCAGCCCTGCGGGAGCGCCATGACATCCCCGGCAACGTCAACGGCGTCATCGTCACCAAGGTGGATGCCGACAGCCGCGCCGCCGCCATGGGCGTGGAGGAAAACGACGTCATCTCCCACGTGAACCGGAAGCCCGTGGCCAACGCCGCCGAGGCCCGCACCCTCGCCAAAGGCAGCGACAAAACCGTCCTCCTCCGCGTCTGGCGCAAAGGCGACACCATGCTGCTCATGATCGGCAACAACTGAGCTGTTGATGATTCCTTCGCCCGCGTGTGCTGCGAAGCATGCGCGGGCTTTTTTGTGCCTTGGAAATCCATCCGATTTCCGCCTGCTGCCCGCCGGGAGACGTTCGCTTTACCGCAGAGAGGCCAAGGAGCAGAGGTGACAAAGATGGAAATTATTCTCTGCCCCCTCTGCGGCAGATTCGAACGTGCCTGCGACTTCCAAAAAATGGATGGCAGGTTCGGAAGCGCGTAGCGCTGGCACAACGGTAGCCGTGGGTGCCAACCCACGGCACCCTGTCACCCATAAAGTTGAATCCGGTGAAACCGCGTAGCGGTGACACAGAAGCTTCGTTCCCCCAACGCATCCGCCATCGTCATCACAAGGACGCAGCGCCGGGTTTGTGTCACCGCTACGCGGTTCCGCCTGTGACGAAACAACGACGGATTTTAATCCGTGGGTTGGCACCCACGGCTACTTTTGTGCCAGCGCTCCGCGCTTGAGATCCGTTGCCATACAACAAAGCCCTTCCCTGTTCCGCAGGAACGGGGCAACTTTATGCCCCATGCTCTACGACGCCCACAATCACCTCCAGGACGACCGCCTCGACCCGTGGCGTGATGGGATCCTCGCCACCATGCCGCAAACCGGCCTCGCGGAGATGATCGTCAACGGCTCCAGCGAGGAAGACTGGCCCGCCGTGGCGGAACTCGCCCGCAGGCATGCCTGGATCCGCCCCGCCTTTGGCCTGCACCCGTGGTATGTCAAGGAGCGAACCCAGGACTGGGCCACCACGCTCAAGCAGCATCTGGTATCCCATCCCCGCGCTGTCGTCGGCGAGATCGGCCTGGACCGCTGGATCGAAAACCCGGACATCGAGGCCCAGCTCGAATGCCTCCGCACGCAGCTCGCGCTCGCCGTGGAGCTGGACCGCCCCGCCACCATTCACTGCCTGCGCGCCTTCGGCCTGCTGGAAGAAACGCTTCGCAGCACACCGCTGCCACGGCGCGGCTTCCTCCTGCACTCGTACGGCGGCCCCGCTGAGATGATCCCGAGCTTCGTCAAACTCGGCGCCTACTTCTCACTCAGCCCCTACTTCGGCCACCCGCGCAAAGCCGCGCAGTTGGAGACTTTCGCCAAGGTCCCGCTGGACCGCCTCCTCGCCGAAACCGACGCCCCCGACATGTGGCCGCCGGATGAGCTGAACCCGCATCCGCTTCACGCAGCCGATGGCAAGCCGCTGAATCACCCCGCCAACCTGCGCGTGAGCTACGAGCTGCTGGCGCAGGTGCGCGGCATGAATGTGGAAGAGCTGGAGGAGATCATCGCCACGAATTTCAACGCGCTCTTTGGCTCTACCCGTTGAAGTGCTCATCGCGCGCGCAGCTCTGATATGGAGTGCGGTCGCGAAGGGAGGAACGACCGCAGCTACCGCTTTCGCAGGCTGGACGATATGCGCGAGCCTCAACCCCACCGAACACAGCACCACCCTAGGCGCACACCGGCTCATCGAACTCACGCGCACCACGAGACCCCCGAAAGCGGTAGCTCCGATGCAGGCTTGCGCCTCGCATCTGCGCGACCGCACTCCAAAAGCTGACACGCCAGCGAGAGCCGCGATGCCTGCGCGAATGCCAGCTCTGATATGGAGTGCGGTCGCGAAGGGAGGAACGACCGCAGCTACCGCTTTCGAAGGCCGGACGATTTACGCGAGCCTCAACCCCACCGAGCACAGCACCACCCTGGGCGCACGCCACCACATCGAGCCTACGCGTGCCACGAGACTCCCGAAAGCGGTAGCTCCGATGCAGGCCTGCGCCGTGCATCTGCGCGACCGCACTCCAAATGCTGGTGTGCCAGCGAGAGTCGCGATGCCTGCGCGAATGCGCAGCGCTGATATGGAGTGCTGTCGCGGAGGGAGGAACGACCGCAGCTACCGCTTTCGAAGGCCGGACGATTTACGCGAGCCTCAACCCCACCGAGCACAGCACCACCCTGGGCGCACGCCACCACATCGAGCCTACGCGCACCACGAGACGCCCGAAAGCGGTGGCTCCGGTGCAGGCCTGCGCCTCGCATCTGCGCAACCTCACTCCAAATAGGCGCTGTGCCGTCATGCCACCACGTTCCGCGCGCCTCAATAACTCTTGCGCTGCATTGAGACAGGGCCAACGCTGGCCCGCCCCCTGCTCTCATCATGCCATCCATGCGCAAAACCAAAATCCTCTGCACTCTCGGCCCTGCCACGGAGAGTCCTGAAGTCCTCGCCAATTTGATCGCCAAAGGTGCCGACGTCATCCGCCTGAACATGAGCCACGCCTCCCACGACTGGGTGCGCACCGTCTACGGCCGTGTCCGTGATGCCGCCGCCGCCTCCAAGCGTGAAATCGCCGTCCTCATGGATCTCACCGGTCCCAGCATCCGCACCGGCGATGTCGAGCAGCCCTGGCAGCTTCAGGTGGGGGACACCGTGGAGTTCCGCTGCAAAGCCGATCTGCCGGGCACCACGCCGTATTCCGTCAGCGTCAATTACCCGGAGCTGGGCAAGGACCTCAAAGTCGGCGACACCATCATGGTCGATGGAGGCATGATCCAGGTGAAGGCCACCGAGGTCTCCACCCTCCGCGTCATCGGCACCGTCATGACCAAGGGCGAGATGAAGTCCCGCCGCCACATCAATCTCCCCGGTGTGCCCGTGCGCCTGCCGCCGCTCACGCAAAAAGACTACGCGGATCTCGATCTCGGCGTGGAGCTGGGCGTCGATTTCTTCGCCCTCAGCTTCGCGCGCGAGCCCGGCCACCTGCAGCACCTGCAGCTCCTTCTTGAGCAAAAGCAGAGCAAGGCGCGCGTCATCGCCAAGATCGAAAACCAGCAGGCCATCGACAACATCGACGCCCTCGTCGAGGCCTCCGGCGGCATCATGATCGCCCGTGGGGATCTCGGCAGCGAATGCCCCATCGAGGACCTGCCGCTCATCCAGCGCCAGATCGTGGAGCGCTGCTCCTACCATGGCCGCAAGGTCATCGTGGCCACGCAGATGCTGGAGAGCATGATCGAAAATCCGGTCCCAACGCGTGCGGAAGTCACCGACATCTTCAACGCCGTCATCGAGCAGGTGGACTGCGTGATGCTCAGCGGCGAGACCAGCGTGGGCCGCTACCCGGAGAAATGCGTCGAGGTGCTGCACACCGTCATCAGCCGCATCGAGCAAAAATATCCCTCCGGCCGCTTCGCCAGCGATGCCCCGCTCAAGACCAACAAGCACAAGACCGTGAAGGCCGCCATCCTGCTGGCCAACAGCATCCCCGGCAGCAAGCTGCTCGTCTTCACCATCCGTGGCGTCATGGCGCATCTGCTGGCGCATCAGCGCCCGGAGTTTGCCCCCATCTTTGCCTTCACGCCCAATCTGCACGTCAGCCGCACGCTGGTCACCGCCCGTGGCGTGAACCCCTTCGTGCTGCAGTTCACCGAGGGCGATCCCGAGGCGGCCATCCGCAATGCCCTGGATCTGCTGCGCCGGGAAAAGCACATCAAGCACGGCGATCCGCTCGTCATTCTCAGCGATGCGCTTTACGATGGCATCAATGTGGACGCCATTCTGCTGCGTGAGGCTTGAAAGCGCCACGGGCCGACGCAAATTGAGGCCGGTGCCCGCCTTATCCCTGCCCATGCGATCCGCCCGTCTGCTCGTTCTCTCATTTCTCATCACCCCCATGGTGCTGGCGGAGAGCCGTGTCTTCGTCAGCCTCGTCGGCAGCCTGCTGGAGGCGGAAATCACCTCCGTGTCTGGCGACAGCGTGACCCTGAAGCGCAGCAGCGATCTGCAGCCCCTCGTGGTCAGCCGCAAGACCCTCTGCAAGGAAGACGGCGCCTACATTGACCGCTGGGTGCAGCAGCACCCGGACCTTGCCACCTCCCCTGCGCCCCCGGCAGCGGGCCCCGCCGCACCGGTGCAAAAATACCGCCTGTCCTGCCAGACCCTGCCTTCCAAGAGCAACCGCAGCGGCGGAGACATCTACCAGCGCACCTTTGAGTACACCTACAACTTCAACCTCAGCAACAACGAGGTGAACCGCGACCTGCAGGATGCCCGCGGCCTGGCCCTGATCCTGGCCAAAAACACCGCCGACCGCAACGGCGACCTCATCGTGCTGCAAAAGGAGGAGTTTGACATCTCCATGCGCCCCCAGTCCAAGATGGTGCACACCACGCAGCCCGTCCGCCTCACCTACTTTGTGGGCGGCGACTCGGCGGATGACGGGGTGAAAAGCTACGGCTACGTGCTCATCATTCGCGATGCCGCAGGCAACGTGCTCCATGTGGAGGCCAGCCCGGACACCAGCGCGAAGTTCGCCAAGGATATCCTCGCCCTGCCCGAAGCCCCCTGCATGGTGGACCGGGACTTCAAACTCAAGCCCAAGGCTGACGTGCCGCTGGGCTACATCACCTTCTGAGGCGCTAGGCGCTCATTTGCCGATCAGCAGCAGCACGCCTGCGGCAATGGCAAGGCAGGGAACAATGATGCTGAGCGCACCGAGGCTGATGCCGAAGGCACCGATGCAACCGACGATGATCAGATAGATGGCAAGAAGCAGGGTGCTGGGTGTTTTAGTGATATTCATACTAAGGATACGTTTGGGGGGTTAAGTTTGGCTGTGACCAGGCGGCGCAATCAATGCTTCCGCTCGGAGATCAGAAGCATGATGCCGCCCACCAGCGCGATACCGCCGACCCAGGGGGGCAGTGGAAAGGTGTGGACCTTTTCCGCAGTCACCTGAATGGGACCGAGATCAATGGCCTTCTCAGTGGTGGTGTAGGTGAAGCCATGATAGGCGAAGACAAAGACGCCGAGTACGAGGAGCAGGATGGCAATGATGAGGGTGGGTTTCATTGAAGAAGGGGGGAAGGGGTGTGAAATGAAGTGAGGATGCCGATTGGGGCTTCAGAGGACACGACGCCCCTGGATGAGACGCAGCAGGACGACGATGATGGCGATCACCAGCAGGATGTGGATGAATCCGCCCATGGTGGTGCTGGTCACGAGCCCGAGCAGCCAGAGGACAATGAGAATGACAGCGATGAGAGAGAGCATGAGATGAGGTGTGTTTGGGCAGGAGAGAAGACAGGCCGCACCGGCAGGCAGGCTTCAGGTGATTGAGTTCCTGACTACGGAGTGGCTGGCTTTATGAGTCTCACCATGGGCCATGGGCCAGCCAGCCGCGATGGGGTGTAACCCTACTTGCAGAGGCGCTGCGGGGTGGCATGCCCGCCACCCATCCGCCCCCGTGCAAGTCTGCGGAGTGATCCGCGCTGCCATTCTGCTGCGGCACGGGCTCCCAGCGTGTTTTGATCGCCGCCCGTTGAAATCAAAGAGGCGCTGCTGCGAACCTTGCCTGGTCCTGCAACAGCGCCTTGGATGCGATGAATCAGCCGACTATCGCGCTGCGTTCTCGATATGGCTGCCGACGTGTTCGACATCCTGGCCGAAGCCTCGGAAGGTGCGGCAGCTGGTGCCCGCCATGGAGAAAATGACGGAGGCCAGCAGGAGGTATGCGATTCGTTTCATGGGTGTCTTCATCGATGTGTGTGTTGAGCGTGTCAGTGCGGGCATTGAACCACGGGTTGCTTCAGGCGGCCAGCGCGGCGCGGTATTCCTTGATGGCGGCTTCCACCGCTTCACGCGTCTCACCAGTGCGCTTTTGTATGCGTCCCAGCAATTCGTCCTGTTTGCCATCGATCAACTGGAGATCGTCGTCCGTCAGTGCGGCCCACTTCTGTTTGAGGTTGCCTTTGAGAATGTTCCAGTCGCCTTGGAGTTGCAGTGTGTTCATGACTTTCATGCTAGCCCTCACCTCATGCTCAAACCATGGGGTGTAACCCTACCGCATGGCATGCCGGTGCCGGGAAGCATCCGGCATGCGCATGGAGGCAGAACGGTTTATCGCAGGCCGAGTGCCTGCAGCAGGGCGGGCACGATGGACTGGGTGACGCTCATGCCGTGGTCCTGCTGATATCGAGAAATGGCGCGCATCGATTGCGGCCCGAGCCTGCCATCGATCGGCCCCTGATAATATCCCAGACGCGCCAGAGCCTGCTGCACGGCGAATTCATCAGCCATTCTCTGGTTGTTCGGCTGGAGTGCATACCCTTTTGGAAAGTGTTCACGCCTGGCGAAGTACTTCACGTCGGGGCGCTGATAGTAATAGGGCGCGTTCGGCGGCCCATAATAGTAGCCACGTCCCGCATACCCATTGCCGGGAGAAAGGACAAAACGCGATGGCGGGTGCTGCATGTAGATCACCTTGTTGTGATCACCGTGGTCGTCTTTGTGGCTGTACTTGGGCTCCTGCTTGTGCCCCTCATTTGGATGCCCGGCATCATGGCCGTGGCCTTTCGGCTTTCCGCCGTGACCTTTGTCTTTTGCCTGGCAGATTGGCGTCAGCGCCATCAGCAGGGCAGCCGCCAGGGCGCTTGCTCTGAATGTCCGTGATGTCAGTGTGGGATATTTTTTCATGGTGTTGTTTGGGGTGTTATTGGCAAAATCGTTTGAAACGGGGAAATGGCTTCATTTCAGGTTTGCCTGCATCGGAGTTCAGCGCTCCGCCGTTTTGCCTTTTTTTCTCAGGTGCACGCCTCAGCGCAGAGCCTGGACGACGAGCTGGTTGCTCACATCTTCCGGGCGTCCCAGCCTGGCGGCGATCTCACCGATCCGGCGCCTGCCTTCGGCTGAATTGACGCGGCCGCGCAGCGTCGTCTGGGAATGCAGCGTGACGACCTCGATCTGTTTCGCATTGGCGGAAAGGCGGGGATCGGCCTGGATGGCCTGATTGATCATGGCGGTCTTCTGCCGGTCGCGGAAATCCACTCCCTGCTCCATGGCATGAACATGGCTCACTTTGCCTTCCTGTGCGTTTTGCTTCGAGTGGATGCCTTTGTCGGCCTGCACTTCACGGTTCACATAGGATTCTTCCGCGAAGGTGCCGCTGCTGAGCCATTTGAAATGCGGTTCGCCGGCGAGCTGCCTGTAGTTGTCATCCACCACCAGGGCGGAGTGTGCTGCATTGAACTTGAGCGCCCGGGCCTGGATGACGACATTGGCATTGCCCCCCATGCGGTTGCTCTCGGCAATGACGTGAACGAGACGTCCCTTTGGCAGATCCGTCATCAGGCTCCCCACCTTCCCCAGATAGCCGCGCTGCGCACTCGAGACAGGCATGCCCAGCATGTCAGTGAGTTTCTCGATGTGTCCCAGCGGCAAAATTTCGGCATTCTTGACGACCGTCTGGCCGGGGAGGAAAAACCAGGGCTGCAGACCATAGTAACGGCTCACCTCGGCCACCCGCTCGCGGGCTGTGGCATCCGCCATGTGCGAGCGGTCAAATCTCGGCGCGGCGGCAAACTTCGCCCGGCTCACATTGAGCCGAAGCAATTGCCCTTTTTCATCAAACGTCAGTGCGCGGGGCGGCACGGCGGTGAGCCTGGCACCGAAGCCAAAAAAGCCGCCGCCCGATGTGACGACCACTTCGACCAGGCGGCCGTTTTCCAGATCAGCGGTGACAAATTTGACCTTGCCCAGCCTTTCATTCTGCATGTTCAAGACTTCGGATCCTTCGAGTTCCGCAGACTTTTCGGGGCGCCGATATTTGAGGGCGTCGGGGTTTTCGGCTCCCTGGGCTGGCTGGCAAAGGCAGGACGCCAGGAGCGCTGCGGTGATAAGAATGGAGTTTGATTTCATGGATGGTTTGAAGGCACCTTCGTGAGCCCGTCACGCATTTTGCGGCGGCACCGAAGTTTCTTTCTGTGGTGAATGCTACAGCGCTGCATTCACGCAGACCATGGGGTGTAACCCCACTCATCATTCTCCTGTCTTCAATCAGGGCTCGATGCTCACAGGCGTGCCCAGTTCCACCGAACGGTAGAAGGCGGCCGCCATGAAGCCGGGCATGCGGATGCAGCCGTGGGAGGCCGGATAGCCCGGCAGGTAGCCTTCATGCATGCCGGTGCCGCCGACGATGCGCATGAAGTACGGCATCTTGGCGCCGTCATAGATCGCCCCTTTGGGCTTGGGGTCCTTGCTGGTGTCCACGTCCTTTTGGATCACGTTCCCGCTGGCATCCACGTAATCGCCAAACAGGGAGGACACATGATCGATGTCCTTTTCGATGATTTTAAAATGGCCCGTCACTGTGTCGCGCCCTTCACGCCCGGATGAAATTTCCGACACTCCGGCAAGCTGGCCGTCTTTGTAAAAAAAGGCGCGCTGCTGTGAAAGGCTGATCCGGATGGAGGGGCTGCCCGTCATCATGTCACCGTTCCAAAACGACTGTTCCTGGGCCACGGGCGGCGGTGGGGGCCCTGCACAGCCGGCGGCCAGCCCCAGGGCGACGAAGGTGAGAAGGAGGAAACAGCTTTGCAGGTGGGATTTGGACATGGCGTGTGGATGTTCAGAGGGGTGTCTTTGCCGGCATCATCAGTGGGTCCTGCCCAAAGAAATGCAGCATCGGTGTACAGTCTTAACGCATGAGCGCAGCAAACAGCCTTCCCTTCCTGCCAGCAGATTCAGGGTAGGGTTTCACCCCATGGCGCAGGAGCCTCTTGCGCCTGAGACTCAGATGTCAGGCAAGCACCTGCCATGATTGATGATGAATGACACCTGCCGGACCGCCCCAAAATGAGAAAGTTGAAGACACCAGGTTTGCCGGAAGGGCACACACCCGCCGAACTCACCCTTCCGGCAGCAGACCTCCTGCTGCTCGATGAGTCACGGCTCCTGGAACAACGGCTGCGCGACATCACCCGTAAAATATTGACCTCGACCGAACTGGAGCAGCAGCAGCTGAGCCTCCAGCTCCATGATGAAATTATCCAGACACTGCTGGGCATCCAGGTTAGACTGCTGGCCTTGGAGCAGGAGGCTGCCAGCGGCCATGCGGGCTTCAACCAAGGACTGATCACCACGCAGCGGCTGGTGAAAAAGTCGATCCGAATGATCAACCGCTTCGCCCGGAAACTGAACCTGCCCCTATGCAAACTAACCAGCCCGTCTTTGCACGGCGCTATCTGACCGCTCTACGCAAGCATCTCAAACACGGAACGCCGGAGAACCTGGACGCAGCACGGCGCCTCGGCAGGCAGGCCGTGGTGCTGAAGCTGGAGACTCTCGCTCTGGCACGGCTGCACGAGGATGCGCTGGTGGCTCTGGTGCTGCCGCACTACTCCGCCCGCACCAGCGATGGCATGGTCCGCCAGGCAGGCATCTTTTTCAAGGAAGCCGTCACGCCCATCGAGGAAACACATCGCGGTGCCCTTGAAGCCAATGTGCTCATGAAAGGCATGATCGAGTCTCTCCGCCAGCGCACCTCCCAGCTCGCCACCGCCAACCAAGGGATGAAAAAGGAAATCACCCAGCGCAAGTCGGTCGAAGACTCCCTGCGCACCAGCGAGAAGACCACCAGCCAGTTGCTGCAAAAATCGCGCCGCATGCAGGAGGAGCTGCGCGATCTCTCACGCCGCCTGCTCTCCGCGCAGGAGAAAGAACGGCAGAAGATCAGCCGCGAGCTCCACGACGTGATCTCGCAGACGCTGACTGGCATCAATGTCCGGCTGGCGACCCTGAAAATCCAGAGCAAGACCAACACCAAGGACCTGCAAAGCAAGATCACCGCCACGCAGCGCCTGGTGGAGAAGTCGGTGGACATCGTCCACCGCTTCGCCCGCGATCTGCGCCCCACCGTGCTGGATGATCTGGGCCTGATACCCGCACTGCAATCCTACCTGAAGGACTTCATGGAGCAGACCGGGATCCATGTGAGCCTCACCATCTTCGCCGGGGTCGAGAAACTCAGCAGCGATGTGCGCACCGTCTTGTATCGCATCGCTCAGGAGGCGCTCACGAATGTCTCCCGTCATGCCCATGCCAGCCACGCCAGAGTGGCCATCCGACAAGGCGAGACCGCTGTCAGTGTGGAGATCATCGACAATGGCCGGGGCTTCCAGGTGGAAGAAGCCGCGCTCGCCAAAGGCCGCAAACGTCTTGGCCTCCTCGGCATGCGCGAACGAGCGGAGATGATCGGCGGCACCTTCGCCATCACTTCCTCCCCAGGGCATGAGACCACCGTCCGCGTTGAAATTCCGCAGCACCGTGCGGCCCCCGGAAAGCGCCCCGCGAAACCTCGCACCCCAAGAACGAAACACTCATGAAACCCATCACCGTATTGCTGGCCGAAGATCACCTGATTGTCCGTGAAGGGCTGCGCGCTTTGCTGAAGCTCGAAACAGACATCGAAGTCATCGGCGAAGCTGAAAATGGCCGGCAAGCCGTGGAACTGGCGCGCAAGCTCTGTCCGGATATCATCGTCATGGACATCGCCATGCCCTCGCTCAATGGCATGGAGGCCACCCGGCAGATTTTGCAGGCACAGCCTGGCATCAAGGTGCTCATCCTCTCCGCGCACAGTGACGATGCCTACGTCGCACTGGTCATGGCCATCGGCGCTTCAGGCTACCTGATCAAGCAAACCGCCGCGCACATTCTTCCCAAGGCGATCCGTGAGATCCATCGCGGCAGCACTTTCTTCAGCCCCATCATCGCCAAACGCCGCAATCACCACAGGCAGAAAGCGCAGGACCGCGGTGAACTTCGCACCGGGAAAGACACCGAGCAGCTCACATCGAGAGAATCTGAGGTGCTGCAGCTCATTGCGGAGGGCCGGGCCAACAAAGAGACGGCGGAAGAGCTGCACATCAGCATCAAGACCGTCGAAAAGCACCGCCAGAGCCTCATGAACAAACTGAACATTCACGACACTGCAGGCCTTACCCGCCACGCCATCGCCGCCGGCATCATCGAAAGCAGCGTCCAGGTGACGATCCTATGATCGTGAGGCGCTCGGGTTTCCGCTGCCACAGGCAGGGGATTCCCCCCTGGCATGCCGACGGTCCCTCGCGGTCATTTTCGAAATCGGGAGAGCCAAGGTCTCACCACCTGCGATTACTCAAGCCATGAACATCCTTCTCATTCTTCTCATCGTGCTGCTGATCGGCGGCGGCGGCTACGGCTTCAGCTCCGGCAATCACTACGTCGGCGGCGGTGCCAGCCTTCTTGTCATCATCCTTGTTGTATTGCTCCTCACCGGGCGGATATAAGAAGACCGACATCTTTTCGCGGCCGATCGTCCGCACAACCCAACCCCGCCTCATCGCATCTCATGAAACTCAGTTCCTTTGTACTCCTTGTCCCTGCCATTGCCACCCTGACCCTCGCCTCCTGTGTGGATCCGATGATGGGCGGCGGTTATTCCAATGGCGTCGGCTTCAACAGCTACTCCACGCTTCCCTCGAACTACTCCGGCAACGCCTACTATTACCAGGGCCGTTATTATTCAGGCGGCCAGTATCAGACCGGCCGCTACACCTACCAAGGCAGAAACTACACGAGCCGCTACTACCACAACGGCCACTACTATTACGGCGGCCAGCACCAGAACCACTCGCGTCCCTCCAGCTACCGCCCCTCAACCAGCCACCCTTCAAGCTACCGTCCGTCGAACAATTACCCGTCGAGCTACAGGCCGTCCAGCAACTACCCGTCGGGCAATCACAACTCGAACTACCATCCGTCGAGCCATCACTCGTCGGGCGGCCACCCATCCAGCTATCCTTCCAGCAGCCACTCATCCGGCCGCTATCCATCGAGTGGTCGCTCATCGGGCGGCCATTCGGATCACGACCATTCGGATCATCGTGAAGATTGGCGCCGGTCTTCAGACCGCCGTTAACAGCGGGGTTTTCGCCTAACTAAGCCTTCAGGGTGGGGAAGTGTCACAGCTTCTCCACCCTTTTTGCGTACCGGGACCGCGAGCGCCGCTCCAGGCCGGCAGGGCTCCGCATTGATGGAGCGCCGGGGCGGATTTTTTCCGGCAGCCCCGGCGTGGCCTTCGGCTGCGGCATCCATTTCTGCCATGACCTGCGATTTAGGGATGAACGCAGCCGCATTGAAAACTTAACCCGCCTTCTCCTGCCATGAATCTCCTCCTCATTCTTCTCATTATCCTGCTCATCGGTGGTGGCGGGTATGGTTTCCGCTCTGGCAATCATTACGTCGGCGGGGGCGCCAGCCTCCTGGTCATCGTCCTCCTGGTCCTTCTCCTCACGGGCCGGATTTGATCGAGGACCCGTCTCTGCGAAGAAACCCGTTTCAGAACTGCCATCTCATGAAACTTCCTACCAGCCTCATCCTCGTGCCCGCGCTCGCGTTTGCGGCGCTGGCCCTCTCATCGTGTGAGGACCCGTCGATGCCGCCCTCCGGGCCCAAGGTCTACACGAAGCTGCCCGCCCGCCACACCGGCAGCACGTACCACCACAACGGGCGCTATTACACCGGCGGCGAGTACCAAACCGGCAGGTACATGCACCAGGGCCGCCGGTATACCAGCCGCTACTATCACAACGGGCAGTACTACTACGGCGGCGAGCACAAGAATTTCCCGCGTGAGAACCATCGGTTCCAGCACGGCGACTTCCCCGCTGGCAACTACCCGGATGGCAACTACCAGGGCAGGAGCTGGAACGAACCTTGATCGCCAGATGGCGGGTGATGGGAGATTTTGTGACCCTGTCTGCGAAAACTGGATGCCGAATTTAAAGTGCGGGATAAGTTCGGCCCGGCCATCAAACAAGCATGATCGCCGACGCAATGACCCCGGAACTGCTTTCTCAATTCATGGATCGGGTCTGTCCCAAATATGGCGTGTGCCTGCCGCCCGATGCCCGCCGCTCCATTCTGGACCGTGAGGTGCTGGAGGTGAATGAGATTCCCAGACTGCTGCTGGAAAGCGAAGGCCCGGGCGAATGGTGGGATCTGCATCTGCTGCGAAGCATCCGTGACGAGCTGGAGCGGTTCATCTCGGAGCGCGGGATCATTGAGGAGTGGAAGGTTCATGAAAGCGCTTAGTGCTGCCATGATCGTTCGACTCTGCGTCTCCCCAGGCTCAGGAAGCCCGTAGCGCTACCATGATCGTTCGGTGCCAAGCCGGCTTATAAGTTCAGCTCCGGAAGCGCGTAGCGCTGGCACAATGGTAGCCGTGGGTGCCAACCCACGGAACCGCGTGGCCCATGTCTTTCGAATCCCGTGGAACCGCGTAGCGGTGACACAAACCTCCGCGTCACCCCATGACCACCATCACGCGATGTACCGGTCGTCGTATTTGATCCGGGCCTCATCCAGCATGCGCCGCAATTCGCCCAGAAAATCCGTGTGCTGGTGATGCACCTGCTGGTCCTTGATGTAACGAATCACGGCATCCTTCTCGCGGACCGAAATCGTGAAAGCGCCGTAGCCGTCCTGCCAGCCATCAAATCCAGGAAAGATGTCCTCCTGTTTGATCCATCGGCTGGTGTTTGCCTTCAGCTCGCGCATGTAATCCGCCAAAGACAGAGAGGTATGCAACGCCATCAGGATGTGCACGTGGTCATCCATCGCATTGATGCGGTGAAGGTGGCAGTTCAGGCCCTGATGGACGCCCCAGACGTAGCGAAAGAATTCCTCCCGCCGGGGCTCCCGCAGAACCGTGGCACGGTCCTTGGTGGAGAACACGATGTGATACAGGATCTGCGTGTAGGTGTTGGCCATGGCGAATGCAATGGGTGCGGCGGAGATTTGTGTCACCGCTACGCGGTTCCACCGTCCTGGCAACGGTGGGTTGTTCGCCAACCGTGGGTTTGCACCCACGGCTACCGTTGTGCCAGCGCTACGCGCTTACAGATTCCGGCTGGAAGGACTGGCACGCTTCTTGGTGGGGGAACACGATATGATACAGGATCTGCGTGCAGATGTTGGCCATGGCGGAGGCGATGGGTGCGGCGGAGATTTGTGTAACCGCTACGCGGTTCCACCGTTCTGGCAACGGTGGGTTGTCGCCGAACCGTGGGTTTGCACCCACGGCTACCGTTGTGCCAGCGCTACGCGCTTACAGATTCCGGCTGGAAGGACTGGCACGCTCCTTGGTGGGGGAACACGATGTGATACAGGAGCTGCGTGCAGGTGTTGGCCATGGCGGAGGCGATGGGTGCGCGGAGATTTGTGTCACCGCTACGCGGTTCCACCGTTCTGGCAACGGTGGGTTGTCCGCCATCCATGGGTTAGCACCCACGGCTACCGTTATGCCAGCGCTACGCGCTTTCAAGCAATGAGGCCGGAGGGCTGGGCCCTCGCGACTACGCTCCGGCTTGCAATGCGCCCAGAATCATTGATTCTTCACCATGACCGCAACTTTGGAAGCCGATCATAAGCTCTCGCTTTCTGAAGATGTTCTTGCCCAAGGACACTTCAAAGATGGCATGGAGTTTCGTGTGATCCTGAAGCCGTCAGGGGCCATGATCCTGCGCCCGAATCAACCACGCCAAAAATCGCTCGTAGAACATCTGCGCGGGCTGCAAGGACTGGAACTTGCCGTGAACCGTGAGGTCCTCGGCCCGCCCGTTGATCTATGATCTACCTGCTGGACACGAACGTTTTGTCCGAAGGCATGAAGGCACACCCTGATCCCAAGGTGATCGAGTGGCTGGATGCGCATCAGGAAGACTCCGCCATCAGCGCATTGACTCTTGCTGAACTGGCACGGGGTGCAGAAGCCGTGGCCGATGGGAAGCGAAAAAATGAACTCCTACGACTGCTGCGGTTCATGCAGGAGGACTTCGCCGATGCCATCCTGCCTTTCGATGACGCTGCCGCCTGGGAGTGGGCACGCTACTGTAAACGCGCCCATGAGGAGGGTCGTTCTGTGGCCGTCATGGACAGCCTGATCGCCGCAACGGCTCTCGCGAACGGTCTTATCGTTATCACGCGAAACATAGCGGATTTTCCCGGTCTTACCGTTCTAAATCCTTTCACCGCATCTTGATGTGTTCCCGGCTACAGGCTCCAGAGGCCTGGAGCACCTGAGGCAGCGGGCAACTCACCTCACACCTCCACCGGCACCGCCTGGGGGGCCTGAAAGGCGGACATCGAAAACCGCTTCATCAGCGAGCCCGAGGCCACGTACCCAAAGCCGAAGAAGAACAGCAGCAGGAAGGGGATGCTGCCCCACTGGCCGCGCTGCGCGGCGAGGGCGATCATCCAGCCGAAGTAGCCGGTGAGCAGGACTTCGATCCACAGGGCGATGGATTTGCCGGCCTTGTAAATGGAGCGCTGCTTGCTGGCCTGCGCTTTGTTTTCGATGCCATACTTCGGCGTGCGGACGAATTCGGACGACTGATTGAGCAGCGCCTCCAGCACGGCCTTGCCGTTGTTGATGCTCATGCCGATGCCGAGGGCGAGCAGCATGGGCACATACGGCAGCGCCTTGATCCAGCCCCAGCGGCCCTGAGCTCCCTGCGCCGTCATGTAAAAGACGATGACGCTGAGGGAGGCAAAGAAGAACACGGGCACGTCCACAAACACCGCCTTGTGCCAGGAACTGCCCATCACGAAATTCGCGGGGTACATCAGCACCAGGGTGCAAAGCGTGAGCAGGTAGGCGAAGTTCGACGTGAGGTGGGAGGTGGCCTCGATCTTCAGGCTCAGCGGGATGTCGCTGCGCCACACGTTGCCCAGGGTCTTTTTGCACACCTGGATGCTGCCCTTGGTCCAGCGGTGCTGCTGGCTCTTGAAGCCGTCCATGTCCGGCGGGAGCTCGGCGGGGACGACGACGTCCTTGAGGTAGATGAATTTCCAGCCTTTGAGCTGCGCGCGGTAGCTGAGGTCCAGATCTTCCGTCAGCGTGTCATGCTGCCAGCCGCCACCGGTTTCGATGGCCGCGCGCCGCCAGATGCCGGCGGTGCCGTTGAAGTTCAAAAACTCGCCGTGGCGGCTGCGGGCCGTCTGCTCCAGCACGAGGTGGCCGTCCAAAAACAGCGCCTGCAGCTTGGTGAGGAGGGAGAAATTCTTGTTCAGGTGCCCCCAGCGCGCCTGCACCATGCCGACTTTTTCGTCGGAGAAATGGTGGATCACCTGCTTGAGGTAGTCCGGCTGCGGCTGGAAGTCGGCGTCGAAAATGCAGATGAACTCGCCCTTGGCGGTGGCCATGCCTTCGTCCAAAGCGCCGGCCTTGAAGCCGTTGCGGTTGGTGCGGTGGCGGTACTCGATGTCGTAGCCCCGGGCCTTCAGATCGGCGGAGAGCGCCTCGGCGTGGGCGGCGGTTTCGTCCGTGGAATCGTCCAGCACCTGGATCTGCAGGCGGTCGCGCGGGTAGTCCAGGGCGCTGACGGTGCGCAGGAGGTTTGCCACCACGTGAAGCTCGTTGAAAATGGGGAGCTGCACGGTGACGACCGGCAGCTCGGCAAACTCATGGAGGGGCACCGGGATGTCCTTCCGGTGCTTCCAGAAATGGTATAACACCTTGATTCTGTGCGCGCCAAAGGCGGACAGGGCGGTGAAAACAAGGATGTAGCTGGTAAACCAGAAGAAATTATCCCACACAATCATATCGGAAGAGGAGGCAGGGCACGGGGGCGCAATCAATCTCCACCAGTCACCAACAATCAAGCAGCATTTCGGGTGCCATTAGGGGCGGGATTTTTAAGCGTGACGTGGAGGCAGGCGCTACTTGGGACGTCGAGCCGGTTGAAAAGCGGGTGGAATTCGCCATCTCGGGAGCCTGAGCGTTTTTGAATCCACCGCCGTCCTGGAGGATGCCCGGCACCTGACTCTGGGCAAGCCGGTCCCGGGTGGAATGTCACGCGACTGCAGGGTCATTGTGATGTTTGATGTGGAGCCAGAGCAGGAGTCGTGGCCGCAGGGTTTTTTTGAGGAGATCCGCATCGATGATGCCGCTTTTGAACGTCCGGCGCAGGGAACTGCACCCGGCATCGCCGCTCTGGACGCATGAAGGTGCTGCATGAGCTCGGAGGGATTGGAAGGAGTGGGACCATCCTGGTCCCACACGCTCCGTGCACGTTCTCGGCTCCGCGCTGACAAAACGCGGCTGCGTCTTCGCTCCCGCGCTGGCGCATTTGTCAGCGCTTGAGGGATCAAGATGATCCCTCTCCTGTGGGCCCATGTCTTCGACGCCAAACACCCCCGGGCCTGCGGACGGAGTGGCGCAGCGCCGCAAACTCGCCACCGTGCCCCGCATGCCCACCGAACAGCGCGACTGGTACGACACGCCCCTCTACTACGACATCGTCTTTGACGACGGCACGCTCAAGGAGGCTGATTTTCTGGAGGAGGCCTACGCCAAATACGCCACGCCCGCCAAGGGCCATCGTTTGCTGGAGCCCGCCTGCGGCAGCGGCCGCCTAGCGCTGGAGCTGGCACGTCGCGGCTGGGAGGTCTGCGGATTCGATGGCAATGCGCACATGATCGACTTCGCCAAGGAACGCCTCGCCACCGCAGGGCTGAAGGCAAAGACGCGACTGTGGGAGGACTGGATGCAGAGCTTCACCCTGCCCAGGGGCGTGAAGGGCGGCTTTGACCTGGCGCACTGCCTCGTCAGCACCTTCAAATACCTGCTCAAGGAAAAGGACGCCACCGAGTGCCTGCGCCGCGTGGCCGCCGCCCTGCGCCCCGGCGGCGTGTTCTTCCTGGGCCTGCACCTCACGGATTATGATCGCGAGGAAGACGAGCACGAGCGCTGGGTGGCCCGGCGCGGGAGCATCCAGGTCGTGTGCAACACCCACACCTGGCCCGCCGACCGCAAGTCGCGCCTGGAGCAGCTGCGTACCCGCCTCAAGATCACTGACACCGGCCGCACCCACACGCAGGAGACGCGCTGGCAGTTCCGCACCTACAGCGCCGCGCAAATGAAAGCCCTCCTTCGCAAAGTCCCCGAGCTGGAGTACCTGGAGTGCTACGACTTCACCTACGATCTCACCGAGCCCCGCAAACTGGACGACAGCTACGCCGATGTGCTGCTGGTGCTGCGGAAGCGGTAGGGGGAGGGGGCGGGACGGTTGTTTGCCGGAGACCGAGGGACATTCGTTTTACCGCAGAGGCGCAAAGGAGCAGAGGTGGCAGAGATTAAAGACGTTCAAACTTCAAAGGAGCCTTGGTGACGGCGTCCTTGCCCAAAGAATGAATTTCAAACCTCTGCTCCCTCTGCCTCTCCGCCCCTTTGCGGCAAAGTCGAACGTTCCTGCCGCCCAGCCCAAACAACCGTCAACCACGGTAAACTCTGCCACCCCAAAGCTCCCCCTAGACAACTCACGCCGCCTCCGCTCCAATAGCGCCCGCATGAATTTGAAACCTCTGGCCGGCATCCTGGCGCTCGTGTGCGCCGCCACCTTCGCACCTGCTCAAGCTCCGACGCAGCCGGAGGCGCCACCCCCCGCCGCGCCACCGCAGCCCAAGACCTTCGAGTTCAAGGACGGCGACCGCGTCGTGCTGCTGGGCAACACCGTGCTGGAGCGCGAGCACGACTACGGCTCCTTCGAGCCCCGGCTGGATCTCGCGCTCGGCGAAACCAAAGTCACCGTGCGCAATCTCGCCTGGAGCGGCGACACCGTCTTTGGCCATGCGCGCTCCTACTTCGGCCCGCCTGAAGAAGGCCTGCAGCGCCTCTCCGTTCACCTGGAAATGCTCAAGCCCACCGTCGTCATCCTCTGCTACGGCAGCGAGCTCGCGTTTGAGCGTCTCGGCGGCCTGCCCGAGTTCCTCACCGGCTACCGCAATCTCATTGACCTCATCCGTGCGAAGTCCCCCGGCGTGCGTGTCATCGTCGCCGCCCCGCCCCCGCTGGAGACGCTGCCGCCGCCGCTGCCCGATCTCGCCGCCGCGAACCGCAACCTCTCCAGCCTGCGCGATGCCCTGCACAAATTTGCCCTCATGCAGAACGCGTATTTTGTCGATTGGTTCGAGCTCATGGGCGGCCTTCCCAAGCCCGGCGTCATCCGCAAGCCCCTCACTGAAAACGGCGTGCACTACACCAAGGAGGGGTATGAAAAACTCAGCGCCAAGCTCATCGAAGGCCTCGGCCTCAAGATGCCCGATGCGCCCTCCGCCGCGCTGGAAAGCCTGCGCCGCGCCGTCATCGCCAAAGACACCCTCTTCTTCAACCGCTGGCGCCCGCACAACGAGACCTACCTCTTCGGCTTCCGCAAACACGAGCAGGGTCAAAACGCCAAGGAAATCCCCATGTTCGACCCCCTCATCGCCAAGGCGGATGAGGAGATCCAGAAGCTCAAGGAAGAAGCGCTGCAGCAGGCACGCAGGCCGTGAGGGAAAGTACTCCTGAGGTTCGCTTCGCGGCTTCGCAGTAGCTCGGTCTGGAAAACGCTCCGCCACGCACCAGCCCTGCTAGCCGTTGATTCCTCCTCGTCCTCGATCCTAGCCCGCATTTCTCACACTGCTGGGAATGTGCGAACAGCGTGTTGCACGCTTGGATGTAGCTCGGTATTCCGATACCGAGGCGGCACCTTCGCGGAATCGGAATTGCCTTCGGCTGTCTCCGCTATGCTCCGGCTCCGCGCTACATCGCCGCATGTCAACGTTGGGGGTGTGAGAAGTGCGGGTTAGCGCTCCGCTGAAGCCCAACCGTTGGCAATCGTTGGCGGTGGTTTGCATTCGGTGGAGCATCACGCTGGCACCACCTCATTCTAAGTTTAGAAAGCAGTGGAACTAAATGAGCGATCTTTCCGACAACATCCATGCGGAGATCACCCGCCTGTCCGAGCAAGGTAACGCCTTGGCTGATGCTGGCGAATGCCATGCTGCGGTGAGATGCTTCGAAGCGGCCCTCGAGCTTTTGCCGCCACCCATCGAACGATGGTCCGCCGCCTGCTGGCTGTTCACCGCCATCGGCGACACGCTTTTTCAGTCAGCAAGATACAGCGAGGCCATCCAGCCTTTGCTCGATGCCGTCAAATGCACTGGAGGCATCGGCAATCCCTTTGTGCATCTGCGGCTGGGGCAGACCCAGCTCGAACTGGGAAACGAAGTGCTGGCTGCGGATGAACTGGCGCGTGCCTGCATGGGTGCAGGCAAAGAGATCTTCGAAGAGGAACCCGCCAAGTATTTCGCCTTCGTGAAATCCAGGCTGAAGCCGCCCGCAGGCGGATGGTGACCCAGGCTGCCCCGAGTTTTCGCCCCGGCGGCGCAGCCACGGACTTATCGATTGATGGCAGCGGTGAAAGTGGGCTGCTCCTTGGTCTTTCCTGCGACGATGTCAGTCAGGCTGGTGAATTTCCAATAGATGGTTTCCTCCGGCCCTCCGGGCAGATGAGGAGCTTTGGTGACAGCGAATTCGCCCTCCACCGACCATTTGAAAGGCAGAGTGAGTTTGCCAAGTGCCCCGCCAGACTTGATCCCGGTCATGTTTCTCTTAAACTCAAATGAAGCACCGCCGGTGATGTTGACCACCTTGCCTGCAAATTTGCGTTTGGTTGAGGCCTCAAGTTTGGCTGCATCTGCAGCAGGCACCTCGGCGAGCGTGGAGAGGGCACAAAAACCAAAAACAAGCGCCAATGCTGAGCAGAACAATTTTTCCATAGGTTTGACTGGGGTGATAAAGATTAAAACTTTGATGCAAGGCAAGTCAAGCGGGTTTCCATCGGTCCCCTCATCTTCATCCTTATTCCTTTCCCTCTCTCCCCATGCCCGACGTCTTTACCCCGGCCAAACGCAGCGAGGTGATGAGCCTCATCCGCTCCACCGGCAATGCCGCCACGGAGCTGCGACTCGTGGCCCTGCTGCGTGCGGAAAAGATCACCGGCTGGCGGCGGCATCTCTCGCTGCCCATGCCCCACGCCTCCCGGCTCCGCAGCAGTCCCGGCAGCGCCCCGGCCAAGGAAAAGCCCAAAGCGAAGACCAATGCGAC
>Ga0075012_10001721_pt1 | contig 21960 bp, 21 predicted proteins | sample All_14_2_FD_71474 | JGI IMG/M metagenome (GOLD analysis project Ga0075012, IMG submission 71474) | Freshwater microbial communities in response to fracking from Pennsylvania, USA - Allegheny Zone_MetaG_DW_15 | ecosystem: Environmental > Aquatic > Deep subsurface > Groundwater > Drilled...
GGTTTGGGGAGGTTTGGGGAGATTTGAGGAGTTTTGAGGAGTTTTGGGGAAGATTTTGGAATTTGGGAGTTTTCTGTAACAATTTCTAGGGGATTTTGGGATGTCAATGTAAGCGGTGGTTGAGTATCGGAGTTTTTTGAGATGGGCATGATTGACAAAGAAATTTTAATCGTAATTGAGTGTATCGGAAAACCATTTTCGTCAGGATTGAGGGATTGTTCGGGCAATTGTTTGCTTATCATGCCGAGTCTGTCTCAAAGAATCAGAGCTACGATGTGCAAAATTGTAGCGATTTGTGCAAAAAAAGTCGTTTGCATGGCGTCCGTATATAGAAATGCGAAACGCCGCGTTTATAAAATAGGAACCACTTCTCATGAACTTGAAATCGATCTTCTCCGTCCCTGATACCGTGACCCCGGTCAGTGTTGGCCTGCTCTTCACTCGAATTTTTGCCGGTGCAGCGATGGCTCAGCATGGCTGGCCAAAAATGCAGAACATGACCAGTTGGATGGGAGAAGCGATGCCTCCGTTTTTGCAGGCGTTGGCAGCCATTTCTGAGTTTGGTGGTGGGATTGCGCTGATATTGGGTGTTCTGACCCCGCTTGCCATGTTTGGGTTGCTGAGCACGATGGGTGTGGCAGCTTATACACACATTTCGCGTGGCGATGCGATGGTTGCGAGCGGTCCGGGCCAAGGATCTTGGGAATTGGCAGGGCTTTATTTCGTGCTTTCGTTGATGTTTATTTTGACGGGCCCGGGGAAATTTTCGGTCGATCACGCTTTGTTCGGGGTGAAGGGTCGGTCGGTTCCGAGTGAGGTGTAGTCAATTCGGGTTCATCTATCCTTAGGGAACATTGACCATCAGTTGGCGTAGTCCCTGCCTGATTCTTTGAAAAAGGCAGGGGCACATCGTTGATGAGTGGATTTTCGACGCCATCTCACGGACGAAAGAACATTTTGGTCACCATTGCGGTTTGGTCAAGTTTTGGAAATTAAACGTTGGTGGTACTTTGATGATTAAGATGGGATCAGATAGAATGACCATATGTTTTGGTTGGGAAATTTAAGGTAGGGATTTTTTATGCTGACAGCCGTCATAGCAGTTTTCACAATAAATGAGTTTCAGGGGCCGAAAATGGTGAACCTGGAAAAAGTTGGGAATTTGCGAGCTGTAATGTGCAATGTCAACGGTGAGGATACGGTTGCGATTTTGGAGCCGATGAATTTCGGCACCTCGATCCTGAGTGATTCTGAACTTCTGAAGCACTCAACAATGTCACTATCTATCGGTGATCTGAAATCTAATCATAATGTGAGTAGCATTCCGATATCGTTTAAGACATTTGAATCCACCGTTGGAAAAAGCCGCTATGATTTGGTACTTGGTCAAGAGTCATTTGAAGGAGTGATCATTTGCGTTGATTACATCAATGAGCAAACTGGATTCATTTTGTCAAAACAAGATAATTTTGCAAGAAGGTGGCTCGAAGGTAGTGGACAGAAGGGTCAATTTACGACAGTAAAATTGACCTGGAATAAGAGCAACTTGCTGGTTACGGATGAGTTTGAATCTGATGGATCCAAAAGTGTCGTTGCACCATTTCTATACGATACTTCAACAACTATGAACTTGGAATCAAACCCACGGACTCTCGATGGTTTCATATTTCGTAAAAAGCTTGTTACAAACAGTGGCAATGTGTCGAATTTTGATATTGGACTTTGGCGTGGGGTTCGATTTGCAAAGACCGATATCCCGCTGTTTTTAGGTTCACAGCTAGACAAATCTGGTGGTGAAAATACTGTGCCATATAACAGCTTCTCTCTCTCTAGCCTTGGTGTGCGAAGAATTTATGTGAACACCGCAACAAATGAGATTGGCTTTATTAAGCCATCACTCAAGAATTTGCTGGAAGGCATATTGCGGTCGGCTATTCTGAATTTTCCGGTTTTCTTCGACGATGATCAACTCTTTGTTGGTCGAATGCCCGAACTTGTTGAAGGCTCATTAGGAAAGCAGTTAAACGGTTCAAGGGTGATTTCGATCGGTGACTTTTTAGTTAGTGATTTTCTAGAGGCACTTGAGAGTGGTGTGCCTGACATCGAGGCTATCCTTGTTAAGCTTGTGAAGCACCGGTCGAAGGACAATCTTGCAGTTGAAGTGCTCAAAAATGGTGACAAGCTCAAGCTTAATATCACGCCTTATTAGGTAAGTGTGGTGAGCAATGCCAATACAATTTCTCTGAATTTTTCAAGAGCGAATTTGTGTAGGGAGAAGAAGTGGAATTCTATGGGGCATAAGGGGGTGACTTAATTTGAGAGTTTGGCGATGCGGACGACGGTGTTGGTGCCGTAGGGGTAGCCGGAGGTGTGGAGGATGTGGCCGGTGGGGGTGGGTTCGAGTTTGAGGGGTTCGTTGTTATCGATCCAGACCGCTTTGGTGTATTTTTCATTTGAATTTTTGAATTCGCGGGGGCCGGAGCCGCGGGCGTTTGTTCCGGATGCGCGAGGGTCGGCGGTGGCGGTGAGGTCGAACACGAACAGGTAATCAGCATCATCGGCGTGGACGCCGAAGTCTTCTTCTTGGCCAATGATTGGTTCGAGATTACGGAGGTAGATGGGGTTTTGGTTGCCGCCATTGAGTTCGATCCATTTGCCCACGGTGTGAAAGAGGGCGGATTCGTATTCGGGGAGGGCGCCGGTGGATGTGGGGCCGAGGTTCATGAGGAAGTTTGCGCCGGCGGCCCGGGTTCGGCAGAGGTATTCGATGATCGTGGCGGGGCTGATCATGTTGAAGTCGTTGGCGGCGGATCCCCAGTGGTAGTTGCTGGTCATGCACATTTCGCCGGTGTAGTATTTGTCGCCGGGAGCGATTTTTGGGCGTTCGGCGTGTCCGCGTTCGAAGGTGACGGCGTCTATTTCTGGGTGGGAGAGTTTGCCTTCTTCGCCGATGCCGGTGTTGTTGATGATGAGGGCGTTGGGTTGGTGTTTGCGAACGGTGGAGTAGAGCTTATCGAGTTCCCAATCGGCTTCGGGTTTTGACCAGTTGCCATCGAACCATACGGATCCTAGAGGGCCGTAGTTGGAGCAGATGATTTCGACGGAATCGCGCAGGTAGCTTTGGTAGCCTTTCCAGTCGTTTTCAAATCTTGGGTCGGACCAATCGAGGGTGGTGTGGTAGAGGCAGGGGACGATGCCTTCGGCACGGCAGCCATCGACGAATTCGCGGATGATGTCTTTTTTGTGGGGGGTTTTGGTGACATCCCAGGGGCAGAGGCCGTGGGTGTCGTAGAGGCTGAACCCATCGTGGTGGCGGGAGGTGAGGGTGATGTATTTTGCGCCGCTGGCTTTGGCGAGTTGGGCGAGTTTTCGGCCGGAGAAGTCGGGCATTTCCCAGGTGTCCATGAGCTTCATGTATTCGTCGCGAGGGATTTTGTGGAGGTGCATTGCCCATTCGCCCTTTTGGAGGAGGGAATAGAGGCCGTAGTGGACAAAGATGCCGAAGGCGAGTTTTTCGAAGTTGACGATGCGGTCGGCAGGTTGGTTGGTTTGGCTGGACATGAGGATGTGATACGCCGGGTGCGCGGCGAGGGTGGTTTGGAGGAGTTGGCGTCTTGTGATACGCACGGTGCTATGTTGCTTTGTTTTGGGGGCCGGGGTCAAGGGGGGAGTTAGAGTCTTCGCAGGAATTGGAGGAGGCCGTGGTCGGGGTCGAGGCGGGAGCCGTGGTAGATGTGTGTGCCTTCGAGTCCAGCTTGGATTACGGCGGGGTGGATGTAACTTGATCGGCAGACGGCGGGGGTGTTGCCCAGCATGTCGGCGATTTGGCGGATGATGGCGTTGGCTCGGCGTTTTCGGGCGGTGTCGGTAGATTCTGCGGGAGTATCGAGGAACATGCGAAGGGCTTCGCGGGAGGCGGCCCAGGTTCGGAAATCTTTGGCGGTGATGTGTCCGTGGGCGATTTCGGAGAGGTAGGTGTTGACATCGTGGCTGGAGACGGATGATGTGTCGCCGAATTCGTTGATGTATTGAAAAAGCTTCTGACCGGGGAGATCTTGCATAGTGCGCACGATTCGAGCGAGGCGGCGATCACGGGTTTTGATGCTCCACTTTTTGCCCGATTTGCCGACGAAATTGAATTCGATTGAGTTGGTGTTTACATCGACATGATTTGATGTGAGGGTCGTTAATCCGAAGGTTTTGTTTTCACGGGCATAGGCTTCGTTTCCGACTCGAATTAGGGTTTGGTCGAGGAGGCGGACGACGAGGGCGACGACTTTTTGTTTGGGGAAGTGGTGGAGAGAGAGGTCGGCTTCGACTTGCTCGCGGATTTCATGGAGGGATTCGCCGAATTCGAGTAGGTGTTCGAATTTTTGTTCGGTTCGGGCGATGTGCCATTGCGGGTGGTAGCAGTATTGTTTTCTTCGTTTGGCGTCGAGTCCGGTGGCTTGGATGTGTCCGTGGGGATCGAGGCAGATCCAGACGTTTTGGTAGGCGGGCGGGATGACGAGCTGTTTGATGCGGCTGAGGTCTTCATCGTTGTTGACGGCGGTGCTGTCGGGATAGAGATAACTGAAGCCTCTGCCTCGGCGTCGGCGGGCGATGCCGGGGTCGGTGTCGGAAGAGAAAACGAGGCCTCTTGGGGTTGCGGTGATCACAGCCATTGCTCAATTAGATTGACATCGGGCGAGGGGATGAATTGAGGGGCTTTATGGGGTTTTTATTGTGGCGTGGCAAACATTTATTGTGTTCGCGACAGTGGCGAATAAAAGGGGTTGGTAATCTGAGCTTGTTATGAGAGTTCAGGACTATTCACTTGATGTCAGTCGGAAGGCGGCGGCGGAGTTTTTTAAGTATGCGGCGGCGGTGCCGGAGGATCGGCTTGATTGGTCGCCGATGGGGGAAGGACAGAGTGTGATTTCGATGTGTAGAGAGATTGCGATGACTCCGGACTGGGCGTTTGAAGTGATGAATGGGGTGGAGCGGAGTCCGGAGGAGCAGTCGGCGGCCTTTGAAGAATCGAAGAGCTGGACAAGTGTTGATCAGTGCATTGGGGAGTTTGAAAAGCGGTTCGTGCGCTGGGAGAAATTTGTTAAGGAGTTGCCAGACGAACGGCTTTCGGAGACCCGATGGTTGCCTTATGAAGGTGGTCGCGACTTTACATTTTTTGAATTGCTGGATTATCCGCGATGGAATACAACCTACCATTTGGGGCAAGTCGCTTATGTGCAGATCCTTTATGGGGATCGCGAGATGTATTAGGTTTTTGAACCCTGAGGTCTAGGATTGGCTGTTTTGATTATTTCTTGGCGTTGAGTTTGAGGACGGTGATGGAATAGGCGGGGAGGTTGCGGGTGAATGTGTTTCCGAGGCCGGTGACGGGTTTGGAGACGGGGGCAACTTTTGTGGGTTCGAGGAGGGAATTGACGGCTTTGGGGTCGCCGGTCATGACGATTTCGGTGCCGGTTGAGGCGGCGTTTGCGCCCTTGAGGGAGGTGGTTACGGGCTGGGCGGAGTCGGTGGCGTTGACGAGTTTGAGATAAACATCGCCGGTTTTGGAATCGTGGGTGGCGGAGGCGAAGATTCCGGGTTGGGTTCGGTCGCCATCTTTGAGGAGGGGGGCACCGGTGAGGGTGAGGGGGATTGTTTTGTCGCCGATATTGTTTGCGAACATGACCTGGAGGTAGTAGGACGGTGATCCGTAGGCGGCGAGTCCGTCATATCCGATCATGTTGAGAGCCCATTGCCGGGCACCTTGGTTGACATTGACGAAGAGGGGGGCGTAGCAAGACATTGCGACGATGTCGGAGTTGCGTTCCATTCCGGTCATGAACGCGGCTTCGGCGATGGCGCAGTGGAAATTGGGGGTTGGTCCGGCGGACGGACCGGCTTCCCAGGGGGCTCTGCCATCGTGGGCAGCCCATTCGCCGACGAAGACTTTGGGGCCGTTGCGGTCGTAGCTATCGTATTTGGTTGACATGGACATCATGTCCCAGAGATTGGAATAGTAGTGTTCATCCCAGAGGTCGGGTTTGCGTTGGGTGATGGGGAATTTTTTGCCGAGATAGTCGGTGCCTCCCGTGGATGAGATCACTTGGATTTGCGGGTATTTCTTTTTGATGGCGTCGTAGAACTGCACGAATCGGCCTTCATAGCTTCCGGACTCATCGAATCCATCTTCGTTGCCGACTTCGACATAGCGGAGGGGGAACGGTTCCGGGTGGCCATCTTTTGCGCGTTGGGCTCCCCATTTGGTGTCGATGCCGCCGATGCAGTATTCGATTTCTTCGAGGGCTTCATCGACGAAGGGTTGGAGTTCGGGGCCGGGCTTGGCATATTGTTTGTTGAGGGCGTATCCGGCATAGACACCGAGCAGGGGTTCGGCATTGATATCTTTGGCCCAGAGGAGGAATTCGAGGAGACCCATTCCGTCGGATGAGCGGTATCCCCAGGGGGTTTGGTGTCCGCCACGGTTTTCGATTGGGCCGAGGGTTTGTTTCCAGGGGAATCGGTTGTCGGGGTCGGGCCCTTCGAGATAGTTTCCGCCGGGGAATCGGAGGAATTTTGGCTTCATGTCGATCATCATTTTCATGAGATCGGGCCGGTTTCCGTTGGGGCGGTTATTGAATGTGGGCGGGAATAGGGAGACGAGGCTGAGGGTGACATTTTGTCCATCGGCAGTGCGGAGGACGAAGATGGCGTCGGATGTTGGTTTGATGGAGTTGGTGGTTTTGAGGGTGGCGGTGAGTTTTTGGTACGACGTTGAAATTCCGGAGAGGGTGGCTTGGGCGTGGACGGTTTTGCCATCGGGCGATTCGATGCTGGCTTGGATCGGTTTTTGTTGGTCAGCTTTGGCCCAGATAGCGAGACTGTAGTTAGTATTTGTTTGCACGGGGATTCCCCAGAATCCATCGTTTGAAATTGCGCCGCTGAATTTGAGTTGGATCGGCAGAACGTTTGTGGCACCGGTGCCTTTTTCGAGGGTGAGTTGGGATTGGGGGCCGATGGTTTTCCAGAAGACGGGGTTGCGGGGGTGATCTTGGAATGTGCGGTTGCGGATGAGCTCGGCGTAGAGTCCGCCATCGTAGGAGTGGTTGATTTCTTCGGTCATGAGCCCGTAGAGAATGGGGCTGACATCGACGCCGGGTTTGGAGAGATCGAGGGTTATGGTGGTGGCGAGGGAGTGGGATAGGATGAGTAGGGGAATCATGATCTTTTACCGGCTTGAGCCTATTGTGACCTAGATTTTGCGAAAAATCATCTCTAATTTTTTGTTGGGGGTTAGGGGTTTGTGCGTTTTGCTGGTGAGGGTGAATTATAGGTAACCTGCGCTTTGTAGCGGCTTGGGTTTAAGAAATTAGTGAGATTTGAGTATGGTCGGGGCGACAGGATTCGAACCTGCGACCCCCTGCTCCCAAAGCAGGTGCTCTACCAAGCTGAGCCACGCCCCGATTCGACTTGGATATTATAGCTGATTGGCGGAAATGGGCGGGGGATAAAGGGTTGGGCGGTTGGCATTTTGATTTCATAAAGGCGGGAGATTGGGCGGATGTGGGGTGGTCTAATTGAGTTATGAAAATTTTCGAACCGAAGTCGTATTTGGATGTTGAGACGCCGATGGGGCGGGGGAACATTTGGTTGGTGAAGGATTATGGGCTGGAGATGGATACTTTTTATTCGGTGGTGATTCGGGAGGGGGATCATCAGGGTCAGGTGTTTGATTTTTCGAATAGTGATATTCGAGTGACTTCGAATTACACGCTGCATCGGGGTAGGTGGAAGGAGCTTTCGGCGCGGATTGTGAAGGGTGAGGCGGCGGTTGCGGCGGCTTCGAATGGGCGGAAGTAGGGGGGCTGGGGCGGACGATACTGTGGTTTGCTAGGTTGTTTCGTCAACCCCGCCCGATTCCTTGGGAATCACCCTCCCCGATCTTCGGTGAGGGGGTTGTTTTATGTTCGGCGGGAACTTTGAGGATCAATTGCTGTGATATGATTTGATAATCCTTCGGTTTGCTTTTTGATTTTTGAGGACTGGGCCCCGGCCTGCGCTCGGGGTGACGAGGGAGGGGGTTGGTGATACCCGGAGTTGCCGTTGGCAATTCCGGGGCATGGAAGTTGGTGGTTGGTGATGGAGGAGTTTCGCATTCCCGGCTATTGCTAGCCGGGTCACGCAATGTTTGTGGAAGTAGTGGGGATGGATTCCGCCCCAAGGGCGGAATGACGAATGGATAATCCTTCGGATTGCTTTGTTCCAATTTGTCAACCCCTCCCGATTCCTTTTGAATCACCCTGCCCACCTCTTGTGGAGGGTATGTGCGGACAATCCTTCGGATTGCTGGGATTCTATGAAATTGCCTACATTTTGGGGAGTTATCGACCGAATGGAGGCGGCTGTCTGGGTCCCCGACTACTCGGGGATGACGAAGGAAAGGGGTGGTTTTTTTTCCACCCTGTTGCGAAGCAAAAGGCTGGGGCACGCACAGTTGGTGGTGGTTGGGGGATGGATTCCGCCTCAAGGGCGGAATGACGAATGGATAATCCTTCGGATTGCTTTGTTCCATTATGTCAACCCCTCCCGATTCCGTTGGAATCACCGTCCCCACCTCTTGTGGAGGGAATGTATGGACAATCCTGCGGATTGCTTTTTGTCTTTTGAGGACTGGGCCCCGGCCTGCGCTCGGGGTGACTAGGGAGACAGTTGGTTGTGGCACTGGTTACACCAGTGCCACCCATGACTTATTTATGTTGGAGGACGGATTCCCATTCAAAGGTGGAAAGTCGATTGGACATCCGTCAGACTGTTGAGTAGATTACTAACCTTAACAGTCAGTCAGGGTTTGTAACCGGTTCCATGTTCCTAACGATCCTTTTATTTGGAATCGTAGGCTCAGTTATGTCAAACACGATTAATTCTAGTGCTACAAAAGTATTATTTTTTTCAGGGTGTTCGACTACAAAAGATGCCCTTCCTTTATAGTCATTTTCAATCTCGTCTCGGAAAGATGGATGCGCTCGGACAGCATTACATGCCTTCTCCAATGTGCCTTCAGGGTCTCGATTTCTACTGAAATAAATCAAGCTCGTCTTTGTGTCTTTCCAAGTGATGTACCCAAAAAGTTGCTTCAAATCTATTGGTACTTTAGATGCACCTCTCCAAATTTTGCATTCGGCAATGAAGCCAATGCCGCCCCTGAATTTAATGAGTATATCAGTTTTGCCTGACCTATTAAAAGCCTCAGCAGCACTATTTAATTCGTAACTTCCGTTAAGGATCGCATGCAAAAAATCACGAAGAGTTTCCTCATTGTGTGATTGAAAGCTGGACGGAGTTCGCTCAGCCAACGATCCAAATCGACTAATCGTATCAAGAATTTCCATATAAACGGCGTCCGTCAAAATGTAATCACCTGTCCCCCCAACTAGCTCAGGGAGCTTGCGTTTTAACGGAAGTTGAGTAAATGAAAGCTCGGTTCGTTTTACTGGGATGGGGGTTCCGGTGGATTCAATAGCATTTCGTCCTTCATTGCGAAGTTTTTTGATCGTATCAATGCTCCCTTTAATAGTATCAATTAGTTCCTGATTTTTATGATTGATAAGATTGTTTATGTGAGTAGTATGGTGTTGAAGCATCTTTTGCGAACGAGTCTTTGAAGCTTCTGCTGACTGAGGAGTTGGTGAACCCGAAATATTTATATCGACGATAAAAAGCTGATCTCCTTCGTTATAACCATAAATCACGCCTCCGCCCGAAGTGATGTCTAGTAATTGGGGATTACCTGTAAATAGATATCGAGTAACGAAGCACCATTGATTACGCGCATTGCCAGATAGCCCATAGATTGATGAAGGCTCAAGTCTAAAAATCTTATAATCACATGACGCTGAATCCCAATCAATCGAGAGTAGATCGATTGTCGCAATATTCGCATAATAATCTAGCAGCACTTCACGTGGGCTTTCGAATATAATATCCTGATCAGCAAGCGTGATGATTTGCGAAATAGGTTTGGATTCCTTTTTCCAAACATCATGTAAATCATGTCTGAGGAAGAGAGTTCTTAGCACTTGGACAATATACTATAGAAGCCTTGGATTGGTTAATCATCTCTATCTTCACCGGATTTGCGGCTGACGATGCGGATGGGGGTGCCGGGGAGGGGGAATGCTTTTCGGAGTTGGTTTTCGATGTAGCGTTGGTAGCTGAAGTGGAACAGGTCGGGGTTGTTGCAGAACAGCACGAACGTGGGGGGCATGGATTGCGGCTGGGTGGCGAACTTGATCTTGAATGGTTGGCCTTTTCGGGTGAGGGGTTTGTCGAATTGGGCGTCTTGGATAAGGCGGTTGAGCGGGCCGGTTGGGGTGCGGAACTTCCAATTTTCGACGGCGGTGAAGACGGCTTTCATGACGCCATCCATGCCGGTTGATTCTTTGGCGGATGTGAAGCGGATGATGGCGTAATCCATTTCCGGGATTTCCTTGCGGATGTTGGCCATGAATTCTCGTTTGAGGTCGGTGGTTTTTCCGAGGTCGCCGGTCGGGGGTTCCATTTGATCCCATTTGTTGACGGCGATGACGAGGGGTTTGCCCATTTCGAGGGACATTTTGGCGACGCGCTTATCGCCATCGGTTAAGCCTTCTTCGCCATCGATGACGACGAGGGCGCATTCGGCACGTTCGAGTGCGCGCTTGGCGCGGATGACCATGAAGAATTCGATGCTGCCTTCGACTTTTCCGCGTCGGCGGATCCCGGCGGTGTCGATGAGGCGGAGATTGCGGCCCTTGAACTGCACGAGGGAGTCGATGGCGTCGCGGGTGGTGCCGGGGATGTCGCTGACGATGGCGCGTTGTTCGCCGGTGAAGGCGTTGAGCATGGATGATTTTCCGACGTTTGGTCGGCCGATGATGGCGAGTCGGAGTTCTTCTTCGGGCTCTTGATTGGGGTCGATGTATTTTGCGAGGCCATCGAAGACGTGGGCGAGGAGTTTATCGAACCCTTTATCTTGCAGGGCGGAGACGGGGAATACATCTTCGCCGATGCCGAGACTGTAGAATTCGGGGCTGGCTTCGACCCGCTCGGGGTTATCGGCTTTGTTGACAACTAAGTAAACGGGGCGGTTGAATCCGCGGAGGTAGTTGGCGAGATCCCAGTCGGCGGTGTGAACGCCGTCGGCGGAGTCGGTGACAAAGAGTACGACATCGGCTTCGGCCATCGCGACTTCGGCTTGGGTTCGGATTTGGTCGACGAGGGGGTCATCGTCGCCGAAGAGGATTCCGCCGGTGTCGACGATGCGGTATTTCCACTCTTTCCATTGGGATTCGGCGTAGAGTCTGTCGCGGGTGACGCCGGGGGTATCTTCGACGACGGCGAGGCGGTACCCGATGAGGCGGTTAAACATCGTTGATTTGCCGACGTTTGGTCGGCCGACGATGACGAGAGTGGGTAAGCGCAGTGACATTTTTAACCTGTGGAAAAGTGGGGGAAGTGGGGTTGATTGTGGCAGATAGCGGTGATTTCGCTTTGGGGAAGGTGAGGCGAAGGGGGATGTTGATGTGGTTTTTTATGCGGACGACCTTTGGTCGAGGAAATTTTTTGTGGACTGGGCCCCTGCCTTCGCAGGGGCGACTAACTTAATGTTTGATGAAACGCATACGTTTGTATTGATCTGGACGACCTTTGGTCGCTGGTTACTTTTCTGAGGACTGGGCCCCTGCCTTCGCAGGGGTGACTAACTTAATGTTTGATGAAACGCATACGTTTGTATTGATCTGGACGACCTTTGGTCGAGGATATTTTTTGTGGACTGGGCCCCTGCCTTCGCAGGGGTGACTAAATTACAGATTGGGTTTTGATTAGGAGGTTGCAGGAATTTAGAGAGTCAGGCTAGAGAATCGTATAAGTCGATCCAATCTGGATTCATTTCTTCAATGGCATGTAGCTTCCATAATCTCTTCCACTTTTTCATCTGCTTTTCTAATTGAATTGCTTGGTCGATATCTGGACATTGCTTGTACCAAACGAGTTGGTTCAGGTTGTGTGTTTTGGAAAACCCTTCAACAAGCTTTTCTCTGTGCTGATATATTCGTTGGATTAAGTCTGAAGTTACGCCAATGTAAATTGTCCCATTTCTCCTGTTTGTAACTATGTAAACGTATGCTTGCTTTTCCATACCATCCATTTTATCTTGCCCAAAATTCGTGACCTTCGGTCGCCTGATTTTCTGGGACTGGGCCCCGGCCTACGCCGGGGTGACTAGGAATACATGCCTCGGGAAGCTGACGGTAAGATTGAGGCTTAAGGTTAATCAGGATGAGATACTTGGCAGGGATGGCGTTGGTTTTTGCGGCGGTTTGCGCTTTTGGCGATGATGATTTACAGTATTTGAAGGTGAAAGAGAGCTTTTGGAGTTTTGAAGTTGGGTTTGTTGAGGGGAAGCCTTGGATTGGGAGTGAGGATGCGCGGATAGGTTCGATGTGGCAGGTGAGTTACGTCACGCCGACGAGTCGATTTCGGTATAAAAGCAACCCGGCTCAGGGTGTTTTTTCGGCTTATTACATGCCATCGCGGACATCGGCTTTTGATGGCAATCCGGCGAATACGATGTACACGTATGGGATAAAAGCGGGGGCTCGGTATTGGAATGAGTGGATTCCGGGGGTCAATACTTTCTTTGATTTGGGTTGGGGTTTGGCTTATGCGGAGCGAACGACGCAAGATTTGCCGAATCAAATCAACTCGACACCATATTTGGGAATCGGGGTCATGAGTGAGATTGGGGGCCACGACTACATTTTTTCAATTCGCTGGCACCATATGTCGAATGCGGGCACGGGGGGAGACAATCAAGGTTTTAATGGGATTGTTTACTCGGTTGGGGTCAAGTTTTGAAGCTCGTTGAGCCAACGGTTTTAGATCAAGCGATTGAATTTTGTTCGCAGTGTGAGTTTTTGGGGCCGACGGTGGCGGTTCATGAGCGGCCCAAGTATGAGTTGGTTGAGAATCCGTTCCGGGCTTTGACGCGGATTATTACTTTTCAGCAGTTGAGCGGGAAGGCGGCGGAGACGATTTTTGGACGGTTTGCCGATTTGGTGGGGGTGGACGAGGCGATGCTGCCGGCGGATGTTTTGAAGTTTGATGTTGATGCGTTGCGCGGGGTGGGATTGAGTCGGCAGAAGGGGGCATACATTCTGAATATTGCGGGGCGGTTTGATGAGCTGGGTTTGGATTCAGGGCGGGTTCATTCGATGGGATTTGATGAGATTCGGGAGGTTTTGTTGCCGATTAAGGGGGTGGGCGAATGGACGGTGGAGATGTTTTCGATGTTTTATTTGTGCCAGCCGGACGTGTTTTCTTCGGGGGATTTGGGGTTGCAGAAGGCGATTTTGCCGATGATGGGAGTGGAGAAAGTTCGGCCGAAGGAGATGTTGGAGTTTGCGGAGCGATGGCGTCCGTGGCGGACGGTGGCGAGTTATTATTTGTGGCGATCGCTGGAGGATCCTTTGGTGAATCGGGGGCCGCGGAGTTCGGACAAAATTTGAAATAATTGGAAGTGGGAACCGGTTTTCCGTTATAGTGTTTATGCTTTGAACACACTTCTTTTTGCGATGGCTGTTATGGCGGTAGGTTCGCCCAAAATGGCGGAAGACCGGTTACCGGATGCGAGTTTATTGGCTTATGAGCTTGCAAGTGCTTACGTTTCGACGAATAACCAGGAGCTTCCGGCGGGAACTCGAGGGTTGCGATTCAATACAGCCTCAGTGAATTGGGGTGTTGGTCGCTTGGAGATTCGCGGCGGCACGATTAGTGGGAACACTCAGCTTGTTAATCAGCGCGTTTATCGATCTGACGGAACTTTCTGGGATCGTCCAGCGGGGAGTTTTACGTATCATCCTCAACACGGGCATATTCACTTTGATGACTGGACAGTTTTTCGTTTGAAGGAGGTAACGCCGGGTAACGGGGTTGGAGAGACGGTGGCAGAAGGGGCCAAAACATCTTTCTGCATTTTGGAATTGCGAGTTGCAAACTCGTCGTTGCCGGGCCATAGTCAGGCACCGGGCTATACGTCTTGCGGGCAGGTTCAAGGATTGCGACCGGGTTGGGCAGATATTTATGGGGCATCGCTGTTTGGTCAGGTGATTGATTTAACGGGTGTGCCGGATGGGATTTATTGGCTGGAAGGGGATGTTGATCCGCACAACGACATTTTGGAGTCGGATGAGACAAATAATCGGGTTCGGGTTCAGGTTGCGATTGGTTCGGTACCGAATTCGGTTCCGGATGTATTTGAAGAGAATGATTCTATTGCTCAGGTGAATGCCAGGCCGGAAGGTCAGGTGAATTCTCCGAACATGGGCTTGGTTTTGAATGAGACGCTGATTGAGAACCTTTCGATGGAGGATACGAACGACTGGTATAAAGTTCGGCTTCACGCAAGCGGCACAGGTACCTATATTCAAATGGATTCGCCTTATCTTCAGCAAGGAGATTTGGATTTACAGATTTGCAATTCTGCGGGGACGGTGCTACGCTCCTCGACGGGCAGTTATAGTTGGGAAAATGTTTCGATGGATGGATTGCCGGCAGGCGATTATTTCATTCGAGTTTTCAAAACGGGGACGGGGAACAATCCTCGTTATCGGTTGACAATTTCTCCGTCGCCTAATAATCCCCCCATTTTGGAAGTCAATCAGCCATTCACGGGCACCCACTATGTGGAGCGGTCGCTTGAGACTTTCCCGGTGGTATGGAATGGCGGTGACCCTGATTTTGATCCAAAATTTGTTTCGATTTTGAGGTCGAGGGTATTGGGAGCACATAATTTGGCGGAACCCATTCCGGGGTACCAGGATATGCCGAATGCGTCGGGGATGGTGAACATCAATACAGCGGACTTTGCTCCGGGTAAGTGGTACATCTTGGGTGACGGTACGGACGGAGGAGCTCATGCGCAATCATGGGCACCGGGTGCGGTTTATATTTACACTAAAGGTGACCTCAACGAGGATGGCCATGTTCACGAAGATGACTTGGAAATTGCTTACAAGTTGTTCTTTGGAGGTGGGATGTCACGTCACTACAATAAAATATTGGATATGGATCGGAATGGGATCGTTGATAAAACCGATCTGAGACTGTTGAAGGAATACATTGAAGAGCACGACCACTAGCCACTGATGGTGCCGTGAAAGCAGGTCAGAGAAATTTCTCTGACCTGCTTTTTTGTAAGTAGAATGCGGATGGGTTTTTTTGAATGACAACTGGTTATAAGCGGACGTTTGGTTTTAATGCGGGGATGTCGGCTTATTGGTTTGCGACGAGTTACAAGTGGTTTATTCTGCTGTTTATTTTGATTCCTGAGAAGGTGAAGGATATTGTTCCGGGTGGGGATAAGAGTGCGGCTTGGGGGATGATCTTGGGGACAGGGGCAGTTTGGGCGCTTTTTGGTCCGGCACTTTTTGGCCGGCTCTACGAGAATTCTAGGGGGTGGATGAAGAATCGTGGATCGTGGATTGCGGTTGGGTCGGGATTGACGGCGATTGCGGTGTTTCTGCTTTATGGTTCTCATTCGCTTTTGGCGATTGCGGCGGCCTATTTGATGTTGCAGGTCAGTGATGACTTGGGGACGGGGCCTTATGCGGGGATGGTGGCGGACACGGTTCCGCTTGAGAATCGGGGCTATGCGAGCTCAGTGATGGGCGGCTTTAAGCTGTTTGGGCAAATTGCTTCGGCGGTGATGGCGTTGATTTTGAAGGAGGTGAATCTGATCTTTATCGGGATTGCCTCGGTGAACATTGTTTGTGCGCTTTGGACGGCTTGGACGATTCGGAATCTGCCGAACGCGGTGCGGGAGCCACGAGAGAAAACGAGTTTTGTTCAAGATTATTTGGAGCCGTTTAAGAGCTTTGATTTTCGCGCGGTTTGGTTTAATCGGTTTATTGTTTTCTTTGCAAATGGGTGTGTGACGGGATATGCGCTTTACTTTTTGGGAGATATGTTGACGGGGTATCGGCTTTTTGGAATGGATTTGAAGACACCATCGGGGGCAGCAAATGTTTTGGCGTTGACGATTAGTTTTACGGGAATATTGGGTTCGATTTTAGCGGCCCGGTATGCGGATCGGGTTGGTCGGAAGCCGCTTTTGATTTGGGCGATTGTGATTTTGGCGGTGACGCTTTTGCCGGTGGCGGTTTTGCGCGACTATACGGCGATTTGGATTACGGTTTCGCTTTATGGCTTTGGGAATGGGATTTTCCAGAGTGTGGACTGGGCGATTGCGAGTGATGTTTTGCCGAATCCGGAACGCGCGGCGACGGAGATGGGGGCTTGGCAGAGTTCGGAAACTTCGACGCAGGTTTTGGTTGGCTTGATTATGGGGCCGGTCATTGCGAGCCTGAACAAGGTTCAGTTTGGGCTTGGGTATCAGGCGATGGTGTTGATTGCTTGCACGCTTTTTGTGGTGTCGATCTTCTCGGTTCGGGCGATTAAAGGTGCGCGGTGAAGATTTTTGTCGGGAACTGAGTTTGTGAAACGACCTGTATACTGAGGGAATTATGATTACGGCGTTGGTGGGACTGGCGATGACGATGGACGATGTGAAACTGCCTCCGATGGAAACATATACGTTGCTGATTTTTAAGAGCGGTTCGCGACCGGAGGGGATTACCCAGGAGGCGATTGATGGGATGCAAGCGGAGCATTTGGCGAATTTGGGTCGCCTTTTCAATGAGAAAAAATCGCCGTGCGCGGGGCCGTTTGATAACGGGGGAGATTATCGTGGGATTGTGATTTTGACCTTGCCGAAGGAGAAGGTTGCGGCGGAATTTGAGGCAGACCCTTTTGTGAAACACGGCATTTTGAAGACGGAGCTTTATTCCTGGACGGCGCCTAAGGATCTGTTTACTTGGGAGTGGAATGAGGATTCGAAGATGATGCGGGGGACGCTGGCTTGGGTTTCGGAAGGGCCGAATTATGGAGCTTTGAAGGGGGACGCCATGACGAAAGCGATGGCGGGGCACATTAATCACAATTTGGATTTGATGCGGAACGGCGAGGCGGGGCTGGTTGGTCCGGCGGCGGAGAAGAACGCTTTGGGTTTGGGCTTTTACTATTTCTTGACGGATGATGAGGCGAAGATCAAGGCTTTGAATGAAAAGGATCCGCTGTTGAAGTCCGGTCACTTTAGGATGGAAATGAAGAAACTGTGGACTGGTTCGGGGCTGTTTAAGAAATTGAAGAAGTAATGTCGATTGTGGCGGGGATTGATGTGGGCGGGGTTCGGCGGGGCTTTCATGTCGCGGTTGTAGATGGGGACTCGGGGGAGTTTTTGGCGATGCGGAATCTGTTTTCGGCGCATGATGTGAGCGGTTTGTTAGCGGAGTTTTCGGCATTGGCATGTGTGGCGATTGACTGTCCGCCGCGGTGCCAGATTGATGGGCCATTGACCAGACTGGCGGAGCGGCAGGTGAATCGGGCGGGGGTTAAGGTTCAGTGGACGCGTCGCAAACCAATGGTGGGGGATGAGTGGATGGCAAATGGGGAAAGTGTGTGGAAAAGTGTTAAAGAAAAATTGCCTCAGGTTCAAATCGTAGAGACTTTTCCCACACTCGTGAGCAGGCGGCTGGACGAATGCGACTGGAAATTGCCACTTTCTTTCTTAAAAGGTGGCGTTATTGAGCGGAGTGGTTATAAGGATTTTGTCGATGCATCGCTTTGTGCTTGGGTGGCGATGCGGGTTTTGCGGGGGGATGCTTTTTGTTATGGTCGGGAGGGGGATGAGGTGGATGAGTTGGGGTTGATTTGGTATTGAGGGACAATCACTTGCGGGGCAGGTTCTGGAAGAATTACTCTGCTGTTGTTTTTGCCCCTCCCTTGATCCCTCCCCGAAGGGGAGGGAGATTGAACAGCAATCCTTTGGATTGCTGTTTGAGGATAGTCCGACCGTTACCGGTCGGAGCACCCGAATTGGGAAAAGGTCGAGATCCCGACGCAATCTTTGGTGGATTTGGCTTCACAGGCCGACTTTGCGGCGGAGGGCGTCGTGGTCTTTTTTGCCGATGAGACGGAGTTCGCCTTCTTCCATGCCTTTCACGACATAGGAGCCGATGCGGACGCGCTTGAGCGCGATGACGGGGTGGCCGACGATCTCGGCCATGTTGCGGATTTGGCGATTGCGTCCTTCGTGGAGGATGACGCGGAGGCGGCTTTGGAATTCTGCCTTGACGGGGCCGATATATTCCCATTGACTGGGGGCGGTTCTTTCTCCATCGATGTGGATTCCTCGGCTTAGGCGCTGGAGGGTTTTGTCGCTGGGTTCGCCTTGAACGGTCACGACATATTCCTTTTCGATGCCAAATCGAGGGTGGGTGAGACGGTGGGCGAGATCGCCATCGTTGGTGAGGAAGATGAGTCCCGTTGTGTGCATATCGAGTCGACCGACGGGTTTGATGCCGTGGGCAGATCCGGGGATGAGATGGGCAATTGTTCTTCGACCCAAGTCGTCATCCATGGTTGTGATGACTCCGAGTGGTTTGTTGAGGAGATAGAGTCTTACTTCAGGTGTAGAAATGGGATTGCCATCCAGGGCAACGACATCGAGGGGACCGACTTTTGTTCCTTGTTCGATCACTAAATTGCCGTTTACCGTGACTCGACCTTCGGAGATGATTTCTTCAGCTTTTCGGCGACTTGCGATTCCGCATTGAGCGAGGAATCGATGGAGCCGAACGGGCCCGGAACTGTCTTCTGTCTCTTTGCGGCTCGCACCTCCTTTATTTGCCTTAGGCTTTTCAGGAAGTGGTTTTGATTCTTTTTCGGCGGATTTTTTAGGAAGATCGCTTGACTTTGCGGTTGCTTTGCCGGGGGTTGGTTTTGCGCTTGCGGGTTTGCGACGCGGATCGGTGGGGCGGCTATCTTTTCTTGTTCGAGCCTGGTCGCTTTGCGTTCGTTCGTAGAATTCTTCGGACTTTGATAGTGGTTTGGAACGTGGGGGAAGTACGTCGCCTTTTTCGCGTTTGGGTTGTCCGGTGGGTTTAGATTTGGACTTTTTGACGTAGCCGTCGTCCACGGGTTTACGTTTGTGGAGGGGTTTTCGGTTGGATGTACCGATGGGTTTTCGTCGCGGCTTTGCCATAGGGCTAACCTCTAGTTTAGCTTGTCATAGGTTCGACGGCGGTACCAGTAGGCAGCGGAGGCAAAAAGGATGAGGCTGATGCCGATGGGGTTGCGGATGAATTCGGCGAGGTTTGGCTTGGCTTCGACAGTATTGGCGGCGACGAGTTCGGTTTGGAAAGTGGTGCCATCGGGGAGTTGTACGGTGGCGGGAGTGAGGAGGGAAGTGGCGGGGATGGGAGCGGGGAATTCAGTGCGGCGGGGGATGACTTTGAGGTTTTGGATATCTTCTTGACTGACGAGAGCAGGTACGGGTCGGCTGGCGATGGCGGTGAGAACTTGGTCATCTTTGCCGTTGATTGGGGTGAATGTGGCTTGGTAATCGGCAAGGAGATTATCCGTTTGGTGGAAGGATGTTTCGGCCCACTTTGTGATGGCGACTTGGTCGGCGGCCCAGTCTTTGCTGTTGAGGATGACGGTGACGAGCTTGCCGATTGGGGATTCTTTGTAGCCGACAAAGCAAAGTCCGGCGGGATTTGTGTAGCCGGTTTTGAATCCTTTGAGTGACTTTTCTTTGTCTTCTTTGAGGAGCTTGTTGCTGTTTTTGAGGAGGATATCCTTTTGGTTGATGCTGCGCTGAATGGTGTATTCGGCGGTGCTTGTTATCTCAACCAAACGGTCATTATTGAGGGCATACCGACCGAGAAGTGAAAGGTCGCGGGCGGTGGTTTTGTGCCAGGGGTTGTTGAGGCCGTGGGGGGTTACCCAGTGGGAGTTTTTCATGCCGAGCTTTTGGGAAAGCGCGTTCATTTTTTTGGCGAATCCGTTTTCGGAACCGCCGAGTTTGAGGGCAACGCTGTAGGCGGTATCGTTGGCGGATCGGAGGAGGAGGGCGTAGGCGGCAGCTTCGGCCGAGATGGTTTCGAACGGCTGCATGTGGAGGGAAGATCCACGGATTTTTTTGATGTCTTTGGGGGCTTGGATTTGGTCGGTGGGGGAGGTTTCTTCAAGCAGAATGAGACTGGTGAGGAGTTTGGTTGTGCTTGCGGGGTACATCGGCATGTCGATGTTGCGGCCCCACAGGATGCGGCCGGAATCGGCATGGACGATAATGGCGGCTTCGGCGGTTAGGGGTGGGAATTGGGTTTGCCCGACGAACGTGCTGGTTTGCTTGATGGCGAAGAGCAAAGCGAACGGTGTCATGCGATGGTGGGGTGGTTGTCTTGTTCTTCGATTGGTTGGTCGAGGAGTGATGGTTGTTCGGGTGGTTGTTCGGTGCCGATGGTTTTGGGGAGGGCGTGAGATTCGAAGTTGACGACGGGGAGTTCTTCGAGTGATTGCAGGTTGAAGGCGTGGAGGAATTGTTGGGTGGTGCCGTAATCGACGGGACGACCGGGGGTTGATCGGCGTCCGATTTCGCAGACGAGTCGTCTTTCCACCAATTGGCGGACACCGTATCCGCTATCGACGCCGCGCACTTCTTCGAGTTCAGCGAGTGTGATGGGTTGTTTGTAGGCGATTACAGCCAGGACTTCCATGAGAGAGCGGGAGAGTTTGCTGGTTTGGGGTTGGGTGAATCGGGCGATGGGTTCGGCGAATTCGGGTTTGGTGCAGAGTTGGTAGCCGCCAGCGATGCGGACGAGTTGGAGGGCGGAGGTGTGGTGGAGTCGGCCGCCGAGTTTTTCGAGTGATTCTTCGACTTCGAACGTTGGGACACCGAGAGCCTTTGCGAGTTCTTCGGGAGTTGCGGGGCTATCGGCGACAAAGAGCAGGGCTTCTAAGGCTTGTACGAGCCTCATCCGGCGTCCTCGGGGGGTGAATATTTACCAAATTTGACGGTGCCTTCTTGCATGGTGACCGATGCTTGACCGAGCCTGATGAGTTCAAGGAGGGCCAAGAACCACCAGACTACCTCGGAGCGTGTGAATTCGGTGGTGATCAGTTCTTCGAGGGGGAGGGGTTGGGTTTTGAGCTCACGAAGGACGATCACCATTTGTTCGCTGATGCTGCGACGGGGTTTGTCTAGTCGCTCGGGGGTGTCCGGTTTGGCACGAGCGAGGACGGATTCGAGAGCTTTTGCAAGGTCGAACGTTGTGATTGAGGCGGCTTCGAAGGGCAGTTCGTAGAGGGAGGATTGGTCGCCGGTGCGGAAGAAGAGGTGTTCGCGCTCATCTTTGCGGTCGAGGAGGGAATCGATGGCGGGGAGGAATTCTTGGACGTAGGGTTCGACTTCGTCGAGGATGTCGTGATCTTCGGGTTCTTCTTCGGCTTGTTCGACGGGGATGAGCATCCAGGCTTTTCGTTCGAGGAGCCAGCAGAGGGCGCTGACGGCAACGGCATGGGATTCGAGGTGGGGTTCGGTGCTTTCGAGGAGGTAGCGGAGATAGGCTTCGCAGATGGGGCCGAGGGGGATTCCGAGGAGGTCGATTTTGTGGTCACGCACCATGAGGAAGAGGGTGGTGAGGGGTCCTTGGAATGTGAGGGTTTCGACGTGGATGGGTGGGGGTTCGATGACGCCGAACGCAGCGGTGATGTGGCTTTGCTGGTAATTCGGGTGAACCAATGCGCTCATTGTGCTTTGTTCAGGACGAGGGGGCGTTGGCATTGGGGTCGGGAGTTTTCCACAGTATCGAGTAGCAGAAGGGAGTCCGCTCCACTAAACGGAGTTGAGGATGCACCTTGGTGGTTGATGTTGTGGTGATTGGGCCTCACCCCCTTGATCCCCCTCTCCATTGAAACGGAGAGGGGGAGATAATTTGTTTTGGAGGCGACGATCGGATTCGAACCGATGCATAAAGGATTTGCAGTCCCTCCCCTTAACCACTTGGGTACGTCGCCTCTTGGGGTTGGAAT
>Ga0075012_10001722_pt1 | contig 21947 bp, 21 predicted proteins | sample All_14_2_FD_71474 | JGI IMG/M metagenome (GOLD analysis project Ga0075012, IMG submission 71474) | Freshwater microbial communities in response to fracking from Pennsylvania, USA - Allegheny Zone_MetaG_DW_15 | ecosystem: Environmental > Aquatic > Deep subsurface > Groundwater > Drilled...
GGGCTGGCAGCGCGGCCAGGCCGAGGTGCTGGTCACCAGCAGCCTGCAAGGTTTGGCGTCCCAACTCCCGGCGCCGCTGCAAAAAGACGCCGCCAGTCGGCTGGCCTTGCGTTACCAGACGGCCTTGGTTGGCCCCGGTGCGCCTGCCGGGTCGGCACCGAAAAACCAGCTGCTTGACCGGCTCAGCTTCAGCCTGGACGGTGTGGCCCGTGTGGTGTACGAGCGTGACCTGGCTGGCGCCGAGCCACGCGTGCTGCGGGGTCTGGTGGCGGTAGGCTCTGCTGCGGCCCAGGCTGCCACCTTGCCCGCACAGGGGGTCAGCGCCCAGCTGAGCTTGCCCCAGTTCAATCTGGATGCCTGGCGCGAGGTGCTGCCACAGATCACCGGCAAGTCACAGGTGATGTCCGCGCTGGCTGATGCCAAGGGGGCTGAGCTGGCTTACCTGCCGACCACGCTGGTGTTGCGCACCGACAGCCTCACCCTGGGCGAGCGGGTCTTCAGCGCGATGGTGATGGGGGTGCGCCGCGAAGGCACGGTCTGGCGCGGTGAGGTCGATGCCAAGGAACTCAACGGCACGATTGAATACCGCCAGCCCAGCGACACCACGGTGGCCGGCAGTGGGGGCCGGGTTTACGCGCGCCTGAGCCGGTTGGCGCTGGCGCCCACCGTGGCCAAAGACATGGAGGCCTTGCTGGATGCGCAACCTGCCAGCATCCCGGCGCTGGACATTGTGGTGGACGACTTCGAGCTGCGCGGCAAACGCCTGGGGCGGCTGGAGGTGGAGGCGGTCAACCGGGCGGCCACGGTCGGCGGCGCAGGTGCTGCGCACGAGTGGCGGCTCAACAAACTCAACCTGATCACCCCCGAGGCCACGCTGACCACGCAGGGCAACTGGACCCGCCTCAACGCCCAGGCACCGGGCGCCGCGGCAGGTGGTGCGGAGCGGCGGCGTACCGTGCTCAACTTCAAGCTCAGCATGACCGATGGCGGCAAGCTGCTCAGCCGCTTTGGCATGAACGACGTGATCCGGCGTGCCAGCGGCAAGATGGAGGGGCAGGTGGCGTGGATGGGCTCACCCTTCAAGCCGGACTACCCGAGCCTGGGTGGCGCCTTCACGGTGGATGTGGCCTCGGGCCAGTTCCTCAAGGCCGACCCCGGCCTGGCCAAACTGTTGGGCGTGCTCAGCCTGCAGGCCTTGCCGCGGCGCCTGGTGCTGGATTTTCGGGATGTGTTCAGCGAGGGTTTTGCGTTCGACTTTGTGCGCGGTGATGTCACGCTGGACAAAGGCATCGCCCGCACCAACAACCTGCAGATGAAGGGCGTCAACGCCGCCGTGTTGATGGAAGGCTCGGCCGATGTGGCCCGCGAAACCCAGGACCTCAAGGTGGTGGTGATCCCGGAAATCAACGCCGGCACCGCCTCGCTGATCGCCACCGTGATCAACCCGGCGGTGGGTCTGGGCACGTTTCTGGCGCAGATGTTCTTGCGTCGGCCCTTGGCAGAATCCGCTACCCAGCAGTTCCATGTGGACGGCTCCTGGGCCGACCCCCAGGTGACCCGCATCCCCCGCAAACCAGCGGCCAGCGTGCCCGCCACCACCGACCCCGCCACCCCATCCAACCCGGAGACTCCCCCATGAAAGTTGCTGCCATCCAGATGGTGTCTGGCACCGATGTGTCTGCCAACCTGCAACAGGCTCGCAGCTTGTTGCACGAGGCGGCGCAAGCCGGTGCCGAACTGGCCGTGTTGCCCGAGTACTTTTGCCTGATGGGCCGGCACGACGCTGACAAGCTGGCGATTGCCGAACCGTTTGGTCAGGGGCCGCTGCAGCAGTTTTTGGCGGATGCCGCACGTGAGGAAGGGCTGTGGCTGGTGGGCGGCACGATTCCCCTGGTGCCTGACGCGGTCGATGCAAACGATGTGACCACGCCGCCCCAGCGTGCCTGCAACAGCAGCCTGGTGTTCTCGCCCGACGGCGACTGTGTGGCGCGTTACGACAAGATCCACCTGTTTCGCTTCGACAACGGGGTGGAGGCCTACGACGAATCGCGCGTGCTTGTGGCGGGCACCCAGCCCACCACCTTTGACCTGGATTCTCGGGATGGCCAGCGCTGGCGCATTGGGTTGAGTGTGTGTTATGACCTGCGTTTTCCTGAACTCTACCGGGCCTATGCCGATGCCGGGGCGCACCTACTGCTGGTGCCCAGCGCCTTCACCCACACCACTGGCCAAGCCCACTGGGAGGTGCTGCTGCGCGCCCGCGCCATCGAAAACCTGGCCTTTATGGCCGCCGCGGCCCAAGGCGGGCAGCACGACAACGGGCGCCAGACCTGGGGCCAGTCAATGCTGATCGACCCCTGGGGTCAGGTGCTGGCGCAACGCCCCCAGCAGGCCGGTCTGGTGCTGGCAGAGCTGGACATGGCGCAGCTGAGCGCCTGCCGCAACCGCCTGCCCGCGCTGGCGCATCGCGTGTTATGAGAACGGGCAACGCGCTGCGGGCTTGGCCGCTTTTTGTGGGGCGCCCGCTGGCAGCGCTGGCGCTGGCGTTGCTGGGGGCGTGTGGCAGTGTGCCGGTGTCGGCACCCGGCACGGACGCGCCGCAAGCTTTGCCAGCCCCCGTGGGGGGTGCCCCTGCCACGGGCGTGACGCCGGTGGACGCCGGTGTGGCAGGCCCGGTGCTGACCCAGCGCAACAGCCGCTGGGTGCCGGTGTCTTGGGCCGAGCTGCCCGGGTTGAATGGTGATGCGTTGTTTGAGGCCTGGAACGCTTGGCTGAAAAGCTGCGAGCGCCCTGGCGTGGTGTTTGCCCCGCTGTGCCCGGAGGTGCGGCGCCTGAGCATTGGTGATGCGGCGGCGCAGCGTGACTGGCTGCAGTCGCGCTTGCAGCCGTACCGTGTGGAGCCGCTGCAGGGCGGCTCGGCATCGGGTTTGCTGACCGCCTATTTCGAGCCAGAAATGCTCGCGCGGCGCCAGCCAGGAGACGGCTTCACGACGCCGTTGTACCTGGCCCCGGACGGGTTGATCCCTGGCAAACCCTGGTTTACCCGCCGTGAGGCCGACACCCTGGCGCCAGCGCAGGCCGCGCTGCGGGGGCGGGAGTTGCTCTACCTGGCTGACCCGGTGGATGCCATGTTGCTGCAAATCCAGGGTTCCGGGCGCCTGCGGGTGACCGAGCCCGATGGCCGCCAGCGCCTGGTGCGCCTGGCTTATGCCGGGCACAACGGCCAGCCTTACCAGAGCATTGGCCGCTGGTTGCTCGATCAGGGCGAGCTGCGTGACGCCTCCTGGCCCGGCATCCGGGCCTGGATCAGCCGCAACCCGCAGCGCGTGACCGAGTTGTTGTGGCAAAACCCGCGGCTGGTCTTTTTCAAGGAAGAGGCCCTGGGCGACTTTGACGCCGGTTTTGGCCCGCGTGGTGCGCAAGGGGTGCCGCTGACCCCCGGGCGTTCGATCGCGGTCGACCCGCAGAGCATTCCGTATGGCACCCCGGTCTGGCTGGCCTCCGAAGGGCCGCAATTGACGCTGCAAAAGCTAGTGTTGGCGCAGGACACTGGCAGCGCCATCGTTGGCGCGGTGCGGGCGGACTATTTTGTCGGCTGGGGCGCCCAGGCGGGTGAGCTGGCGGGACGGCTCAAACAACCGTTGCGGCTCTGGGTGCTGTGGCCCAAAGCGCAGCAATGACGTTACCATTCACCCAGAACTGTTGATCCATCCGATAAAGACACACCATGAACAAATCGACCATGCGCGACATTGAAGAGCGGACCAACCTGGCGGGCAACAGCATGTTTGAGTTGCTGCTGTTTCGTCTGGGTGAGGCACCGGGCACCGACAAGCGTGAGCTGTTTGGCATCAACGTGTTCAAGGTGCGCGAGATCCTGGTGATGCCCGAAATCACCGCCATGGTGAACTCGCCGCCATCGGTGATGGGGGTGGCCAACATCCGGGGCCAGATGATCACCGTGATCAACCTGCCGCAACTGGTTGGCACCAACCCGACCAAAGGGCTGGGCATCTTGCTGGTGACTGAGTTTGCCCGGACCACGCAGGCGTTTGCCGTGGAAGAAGTCAACGAAATCGTGCGGCTGGAGTGGAAACATGTGCTGTCGGCCGAGGGCCGCGGTGGCGGTCTGGTGACCAGCATCGCCCGGCTGGACGGCAATGCGGAAAGTACCCGCCTGGCCCAGGTGCTGGATGTGGAGCAGATCCTGCGCGACGTGTTCCCCGAGCAACACACCTCGGAGATCGAAGTCAATGACAAGCTGCACCTGCCCCCGGGCACGGTGGTGCTGGCGGCAGACGACTCGCCAGTGGCACGCATGATGATCGAGCAGGGGCTCAAATCGATGGACGTGTCCTACATCATGACCAAAACCGGTCAGGAAGCCTGGGACCGCCTCAAAGCCCTGGCCGCGGAGGCCGAGTCGCAAGGCAAGACCATCCGCGACAAGGTGGCGCTGGTGCTGACCGACCTGGAAATGCCCGAGATGGACGGCTTCACCCTGACGCGCAACATCAAGCAAGACCCACGTTTCAGTGGCTTGCCGGTGGTGATCCACTCCTCACTCACCGGGGCCACCAATGAAGACCATGTGCGCAAGGTGGGTGCCGATGGGTATGTGGCCAAGTTTGTCGCCGAGGAGCTGGCGCAGGCGATTCGCAAGGCGCTCAGCCGCTGACCGTCTGTCGGACGCAGGTGCCGACAAAGGCAACACGCTTCGGGGGGCAGCCCGGACTGCGGGCCTCAAGCGATGCACCCGCCTGACCTGCCAGCGGCTATTCCGGAAGAGCTCAGGGGGTTTGGTCATGCCAAGCTGTGCCCTGATGCTGCCGCTCAGCAAAAATGCTGGAGTTTGCTGGCGCGCTGGCGTCATCGGGTGCCTGCCTTGCAGGTGAGTTGCCCGTGGACAGGCGCCGCATACAATGGCAAGCTGTCCTGCCGAGACCTTTTTTGGGTTTTCCGGCGGGAAATCTGTTGATTGATCCCCTAAAAATCTGGAGTTCGTTGTGTTTATTTCCTCTGCTTTTGCGCAAACCGCGCCTGCCGCTGGCGGCGACATGCAATCGTCCCTGATGGGCATGTTGCCCTTGGTGTTGATGTTTGTGGTGCTCTATTTCGTGATGATTCGCCCACAAATGAAAAAAGCCAAGGAGCACAAAAACATGGTGGAAGCCCTGGCCAAAGGGGACGAAGTGGTGACCGCAGGCGGCTTGCTGGGCAAGGTCACCAAGCTCACCGAAGGCTTCCTCACCGTCGAGGTTTCCACCGGGGTGGAAGTGCAGCTGCAACGCAGCGCCGTGGTGCAGGTGCTGCCCAAGGGCACCATCAAATAATCCGTCTTGACGCTGGCGTGGGCTGGCAGTTTGTTCTCTGAAGGGCGGTCATGAATCGTTACCCGGTCTGGAAATATGTGGTCATCCTGATCGCATTGGTGGTTGGTGGGTTGTATGCGCTGCCCAATTTTTTTGGCGAAGCGCCAGCCGTGCAGGTGTCGTCGGTCAAGACGTTGGTCAAGGTCGATGGCGGTACCCTGGCGCAGGTGGAAGCGGCTCTGAAGTCGGCCGCCATCGAGCCGGATCAGGTGGTGCTGGAGGCTGCCTCGATCAAGGTGCGCCTCAACAGCACGGACGCCCAGCTCAAGGCCAAGGACGCGATTCAAAAAGCGCTGGTGCCGGATCCCGCCAACCCGAGTTTCATTGTGGCGCTCAATCTGGTGTCGCGTTCCCCGGCCTGGCTCACGGCGATCCATGCCGCCCCCATGTACCTGGGGCTGGATTTGCGCGGTGGTGTTCACTTCATGCTGCAGGTGGATATGCAAGCGGCGCTGGCCAAACGCGCCGAATCCTTGTCGGGTGACGTGCGAACCACCTTGCGTGAGAAGAACATCCGGCACAGCGGCATCAGCCGTGAGGGTCAGACCATTGAAGTCAGGTTCCGCGACGCGGCCACACTGGCGGCTGCGCAAGCCGTGTTTGCCGATCAGTTTGCCGATCTGCAAACCGTCGAGGCGGCTGACGGTGCCGAGTTCAAACTGACCGCCTCCATCAAACCCGAGGCGGCCCGCAGCATCCAGAACCAGGCGCTCAAACAGAACATCACCACCCTGCACAACCGGATCAACGAGCTGGGTGTGGCCGAGCCGGTGATCCAGCAACAAGGGCTGGACCGCATCGTGGTGCAACTGCCAGGCGTGCAGGACACCGCCAAAGCCAAGGACATCCTCGGTCGTACCGCCACGCTGGAAGTGCGCATGGTGGATGAGAGTGCCGAAGCCCGTGCTGCCGAGCAGGGCACCGGCATGGTGCCGCTGGGCTCCGAGCGTTATCTGGAGCGCAACGGCCAGGCGGTCATTGTCAAGAAACAGGTCATTCTGACCGGTGAAAACCTCACCGACGCCCAGCCCGGGTTTGACAGCCAGACACAAGAACCCACCGTCAACCTGAATCTGGATGCCAAAGGCACCCGCATCTTCCGCGACGTGACGCGTGAAAACGTTGGCAAACGCATGGCCATCCTGCTGTTTGAAAAAGGCAAGGGTGAGGTGGTGACCGCGCCGGTGATCCGCGACGAAATCGGCGGCGGGCGGGTGCAGATCTCCGGCCGCATGACCACCATGGAAGCCAATGACACCTCGCTGCTGTTGCGTGCAGGTTCGCTGGCGGCGCCGATGGAGATCATCGAAGAAACCACCATTGGCCCGAGCCTGGGCGCTGAAAACATCGCCAAGGGCTTCAACAGCGTCACCTGGGGTTTCCTGGCGGTGGCGGTGTTCATGTGTCTGTATTACATGCTGTTTGGTGTGTTCTCCAGCATCGCGCTGGCGTTCAACCTGTTGCTGTTGGTGGCGGTGTTGTCGATGCTGCAAGCCACGCTGACCCTGCCTGGCATGGCCGCCATGGCGCTGGTGCTGGGTATGGCAATTGACGCCAACGTGCTGATCAATGAGCGCATCCGTGAAGAGCTGCGCAACGGGGCTTCGGCGCAGGCGGCGATCCACACCGGTTACGACCGTGCCTGGGCGACCATTTTCGACTCCAACATCACCACCCTGATCGCCGGTCTGGCTTTGCTGGCGTTTGGCTCGGGGCCGGTGCGCGGCTTTGCCGTGGTGCACTGTCTGGGTATCATGACCAGCATGTTTTCCGGGGTGTTTTTCTCACGGGGTGTCGTCAATTTCTGGTACGGGCGCAAAAACCGGCTCAAAACCGTGTCGATTGGCACCATCTGGCGGCCTGATTCGGGCAAAGTCATCAAGGCTGAATAAGGGACGCAACGATGGAATTTTTTAGAATCAAACGCGACATCCCGTTCATGCGCCATGCGTTGGCGTTCAACGTGGTCTCGCTGGTGACGTTTCTGGCGGCGGTGTTTTTCCTCTTTTCACGCGGTTTGCATCTGTCGGTGGAGTTCACAGGCGGCACCTTGCTGGAAGTGACCTACAGCCAGCCGGCGGACCTGACGGTGGTGCGCGAGACGGTGGCCAAGCTCGGCTTTGAAGATGTTCAGGTGCAAAACTTCGGCACCTCGCGGGATGTGCTGATCCGGCTGCCGGTGCGCAAAGGCGTCAGCTCCGCCCAGCAAAGCAACCAGGTCATGGCCGCGTTGAAGGCGGTGGACGCGGGCGCCACCATGCGGCGCGCCGAGTTCGTCGGCCCCCAGGTGGGGGACGAACTGGCAGCCGACGGTTTGAAGGCGCTGGCCTTTGTGGTGGTTGGCATCATGATCTACCTGGCGGTGCGCTTCGAGTGGAAGTTTGCCGTGGCGGCCATCATTGCCAACCTGCATGACGTGGTCATCATCCTGGGCTTTTTTGCGTTTTTCCAATGGGAGTTTTCCTTGCCGGTGCTGGCGGCGGTGCTGGCGGTGCTGGGTTATTCGGTGAACGAGTCGGTGGTGATTTTTGACCGGATCCGTGAGAACTTCCGCCGCTACCGCAAGATGAACACGGTGGAAATCATCAACAACGCCATCACCTCCACCATCAGCCGCACCATCATCACGCACGGCTCCACCCAGATGATGGTGTTGTCCATGTTGCTGTTTGGGGGCGCGACGCTGCATTACTTTGCACTGGCGTTGACCATCGGCATCTTGTTCGGCATTTATTCGTCCGTTTTTGTGGCCGCATCGGTGGCCATGTGGCTGGGCATTCATCGCGAAGACCTGGTCAAGGGGTCTGCCGCCAAGAAGGATCTGGACCCCAACGATCCGAACGCGGGCGCAACGGTCTAGCTGGTAAAGCGTATGGCCACCGAACCGATCCCTCTTTCGCCAGCACGGCTGGCGGCGCGGGTTCGTCAGCGGCTGGTGATGCAACTGGAGGCGTCCTTGCCCGCCTTGCTGGACAAGGTGCAGGCGCACTTCGTGGCCCTGACCCACGAGATTCCTCCCACGCGTGACCTGCAGCTGCTGCGGCGCGACGCGGCGATGTCGTTCCAGCGTCTGAAGGCGGATTGGCTGGAGCGGGTGCGCCAGGACTTGCGGGCGGGACTCGGGCGTGACACCAAAGCCGTGACTGCCTCGGGCCGCGGCGCCCAGGACTTTGACTTTGAATTGGTCAGCACCGATGCGGTTGAGAACAAGATCGTGGTCTCCCGCATGGTCATGAACCTGATGGAGCATCGCGCCGGGCCAGTCAACGATTTGCTCAAGCGGCTCAAGTTCCTGAACCAGCAACAGCCATTGAGCCCAACCGACATGGCCCAGCCGGAGTCGCTGGTGCTGTGTCTGGTGGAGTCGTGGGAAGGCTCAGGTTTGCCGCGTGATGCCTGGCCGCTGGCACTGCCGGTGATTCAGCAGCACCTCAACGAGGTGCTGGACAAGGCTTACCGGACCTGCAACGCCGAGTTGATCCAGCAAGGTGTGTTGCCGGTCATTGAATTTGTCACCCGGACACGGCCCTCCCCGCTCAGTGGCGATGTGCCAGTGGCCCAGCCGCCTGCCGAGCCCGTGCCACCGGTGGCGCAGCAGAATCGGCGCGCCACCGATCAACCCGGCGGGTCGTCAAACCCACGTGGGCGCGCGCCCGGCAGCCGGATCGGCGCGCCGTCGGCGGCCAACAGTCGGCTCTTTGGTCGCGCACAAGGCTTGCTGGAGCAGGTGGGGCGACTGCTTAGCGGCGCCTTTCTGGAAAGTCCGCCTCCCCCTGGTGCCGCCGGGGGGGTGTCGGGTGGCGGTGGTCAGATGCCGACAGGGGCTCCGGCCTCGGGCCCGATGGCCTTCACCGGGCCGTCACCCACCTACGCCGGCCCGTCCGCAACGCTGATGATGGCCCTGGCCCAGCAGCCCCGGCTGCCCGATGTGCAGTTTGTCACCTCGGAAGGTGGCGGCCAGGTGCTCTACCCGGTGGTTATGGCGCAGATGGCCAGCAATTTGCGTCAACAGTCGGCCGAGCTCAAGAGCCGGGCTGAGACCGACAACGAAAAGGCCATCATCGAGCTGGTGGCGCTGATGTTCCAGTCGATCCTGCAGGAAGACCGCATTCCGCCCGGCGCTCGCGTCTGGTTTGCGCGGCTGCAGATGCCGGTGTTGCGGCTGGCGCTGGAAGACCCGAACTTTTTCAACAAACTGGACCACCCGGCGCGCCAGCTGATCGACCACATGGGCTCGTGCGTGCTGGGGTTCGATGCCAGTGGCATCAGCACCGAAGACCTCGAAGGCGAGATCAAGCGGGTGGTGCAGGTGGTGGAGCAGTATCCCGAAACCGGCGACCGGGTTTACAAGCGGGTTTACGAAGAATTCCAGCAGTTCCTCAAAAACCACCTGGCCAAAAAACCGTCGGCCCAGCGCGTCATGGGCGTGGCCGAGCAGCTGGAGCAAAAGGAAACCCTGGCGATCCAGTACACCATCGAATTGCGCGATCACCTCAAGGACATGCCGGTGCGCGAGGAAGTGCGCACGTTCCTGTTCAAGATTTGGGCTGAGGTGCTGGCGGTAGCCACCGTGCGTCAAGGCAAGCAGCATGAAGAGACCCTGTTGCTCAAGAAAGCGGCGACCGACCTGATCTGGGCCGCCAGTTCCAAGCCCAATCGGGCGGACCGGGCCAAGGTCATTGCCGGGCTGTCCGAGCTGCTGCGCAGCTTGCGCCGCGGCATGGGGATGCTGGGTTTGGGGCAGGCCGAGCAGGACGAGCACATCAAAGTCATCAGCGACACCCTGGCCGACGCCTTCATGGCCAAGACCGAGGTGATTGACGATGCGCAAATCCAGGCGTTGGCCCAGCGGCTGGCCGAGCTGGACGACTACATCAGTGACGACGGTGGTGAGGAGCTGCCGCTGGACACCGAAAACATCGAGGACCTGCTGGGCATTGATGCCACCGATCTGGACGTGGTCAGCGAGGGCGGTGGCGCCGCCAGCCCGGTGATGCTGGCGTGGGCCAGCGACCTGGCCTTGGGCTCATGGTTCACCTTGGACTTCAAGGGCAACGCGCTGCAGGTGCAATATGTCTGGCGCAGTCCGCTGGGCCATATGCACCTGTTTGCCAACAATGTCGGGCACAGTTACCTGTTCCAGACGCCCCGATTGGCAGCCTACTTGCAGGGTGGGCTGCTGGAGCCGCAGGAAGACGAGCCGCTGACAGCGCGCGCCACGCGCTCGGCGATGGATGAAATCCAGGCCAACCCGGCGCGCCTGCTCAACTGAGGCGTCAATGCACCAGGCGGGTTGCCTGGTTGTCACACAGTTCGTCGAGCACCAGCGCATCGGGCTCATGTGCCAGGCCCCAGTAAACCATCAACACAATCAGCTTGAGGTCGTCCAGACTCATCGGGTTGCCGGGCGCCGCCATGGCACGCTCCAGCACCAGTTCCAGTTCCTCTCGGCGCAGCGCGCCGATAGAGGTCAGGAAAGCCAGAAAGCCCCAGCCGGTGGCGCCGAGCCGGGTGTGCTCCCGGCGGGTGAGCACCCGCATGGCGGCCGTGTCGGCTGGCACCGGTTCGCCTTGGCTGGGGTGCGGGGGCAACTGGCGGGTGGCGCTTTGAAGCTCTTCCAGCCAGAGCAGTGCGGATTCGACCTCACGCGGGGCAAAACCCAGCGTGTTCAGGGTTCGGTACAAGGTGGGCAGTTCGGGGCATGCATGGCTGTCGGTGTAGTTGTCGTAAACAAACGCGAGGACTTCAAACATGGCCACAATATAGCGCTGCGCCACCGCCGCAAAGCGCAAAACTGGCCGGGAAATCAGACTTGCCCGCGTTGGCGCTGAAACAGGCCACCGGGCAGCCGCGCCACCAGGCCATCAAGCTCCAGCCCCATCAGCTGCGCCTGCAACGCCGCCGTCTCCAGCCCGGTGCGGGCCTGCAGGGCTTCCAGCCCGACCGGGTCAAAGCCCAGGGCGTCCAGCAGCTGGTTGTTCTCAGACAGGAGGCCTTCAGCCTTGTCGTGGCCCAGGTCATCAGTGACGGCTTCGCCAGCTTTGGGCAGCCTGCCAGGCCACTGCAATTCTTCCAGCACGTCCTGTGCGGACTCCACCAGCTTGGCGCCCTGTTTGATCAGCGCATGGCAGCCGCGCGACTGCGCCGCATGGATCGAGCCTGGGATGGCAAACACATCGCGGCCCTGCTCGGCGGTCAGCCGGGCGGTGATCAGCGAGCCGGATTGGAGCGCCGCCTCGACCACCAGCGTGCCTTGCGCCAGCCCGGCAATCAGGCGGTTGCGTTTGGGAAAATTGGCGGTGAGCGGCGGCGTCCCCAGCGGGTATTCACTCACCAGCAGGCCGTGTTGGGCAATGCGGTGCGCCAGTTCAAGGTGCGCCCGGGGGTAGACGCGGTCCAGCCCGGTGCCCACCACGGCCACCGTCACGGCCTGGTGTTTCTCGCTGGCGCCTTCCAGCGCGCCTGCATGGGCAGCGCCATCAATGCCCAGCGCCAGACCGCTCACCACCGTCAGCCCCGCCTGGGCGAATGCCTTGGCAAACAGCCGGGCATTGGCGGCGCCCTGCGGTGTCGGGTTGCGGCTGCCGACGATTGCCAAACTGGACGTGGTGTCAATGGTGCGGCCACCGGCCAGATCAGCGCCTGCCGTTGACCTCGCGTCCGCCGTGTCCGGGGCTGGGTGGGGCTGAAATTGGGCGTTGCCCAGCAGGTACAGGATCAGCGGCGGGTCGTCCAGATTCAGCAGGGCTTGCGGGTAGCGCGGGTCACCCAGCGTGACCATCTGGCGCTGCACGCCACCGCTGGCGCCCGGTTGCAGCCAGGCCCAGGTGCGCTCGGTCAGCGCGTCCAGACCGTCAGGCGGTGTGCCCAGCGCCAAGGCCCGGGCGGTGCTGACCACCTGCTTCAAGGCGGCGGTGGGTTGGTCAAAAATGGCTTGCGGCAGGCCGAACGCGGCCAGCAGCTTGCGCGCACTGTCGTTGCCCACGCCCGGCGTGAGCGTCAGGCGCAACCAGGCCGCGAGTTCGTCATGTTCCACGGGTTCAAGCAGGGTGCGCGTGGCCAGTCTGCGGGGTGGGACCGACTTAACGCGGGTTGATCAGCCGGTCACCCACCTTGACGCCGCTGGTGATGTCGAGCACCAGCCCGTAGGAGAGTTTGTCAAAGGTGCGAAACACCATCAGCAGCCCATTGCGCTCGTCGGGCAGGCGGATGTTGGCACGCTGCTCGTCGGTTTTGTCCACCAGCCGCGCACCGGCCTGCAAAATGGCCAGCACGTGGCCGTTTTCCAGCCCGTCGCGCTGGCCTTTGTTGATGATCACGACCTGATTTTGGGCCGCGTTGACCACCGCGCTGCCGTAGATCGAGACGATGCGCGCGTCCACCGGCTCTTGCGGTGCGTGCGGCACGTAGCTCTGCAACTGTCGGGGCGGCTCGGGCAGCAAGCGGTCGCCTACGCGCATCTCTTCCTTGACGTCGACGATGTCAAAGGTGGCCGGCACGATGTCCACTTGCGTGGTGCCGTCCCGGCCGGTGGATTCCTCGGTGCCTTCACTGCGGGCCAGCAAGGCCTTGCCCAGATACTGCGCCTCAAAGCCCAGCACTTCGCCCGTGATCGGATCCTTCAAGGGCGTGGCGTTGCGAAACACCCGGAAGGCTTTCTGTTTTTGGCGCGGATCGTCGATCAGTTCGTTGGAGGAGGCGCTGCGCACATACGCGCGGTCGCCCCGGGTCAGGAAGACCCGGCCGTCCTGGGTGCCCACAATCCGCGGCGCGCTGCTCATGGTCTGGTCATCCACGATGATGCCGTCCGACAGGAAGGGTTCGATCAGGTGGTTTTGCAGGGTCGGCAAGGCGCCATCCGGCAGGCCGTCGATGCGCGTGCGCGGCGACAGCCTCACCGTGGGGATGCCGCCACTACCGGGGCGTGTGGTCAGCCTGGCGCGGCCATTGGATGTGTCCAGATACAGCGTCTGGCCGGGGTAAATCAGGTGCGGGTTTTGGATGTCGGCCAGGTTCATGCCCCACAACTCGGGCCAGCGCCAGGGCGACTTCAGGAACATGCCCGATATAGCCCACAAGGTGTCGCCTGACTTGACGGTGTAGCGATCCGGCGCGTTGGCCCGAAGCTCGCTCAGGGCCACGCCGCTTTGGGCCACCTGGTTGGCGGTGGCACGTTGTTGCGTGGTGATGGGGAAGTTTTGCGCCTGGGCCGCCCCGGCGGTCAACATGCCACAGGCCAGTGCGGTGCAGGCCAAAGGCATGCGGGCTGCTATAAAAAAAGAGGAAGACATGGTGTTTCGTGCCCTGTTGTATCGCGTGAGATTTTGCGCCCAAGCCCTTGATTGAACAACGATTCTCGCCTGAGGCGTACGCAGTCGGACAAAAAAATAGCGAAAATAACGACATCTCAGGACACACACTATGGCATTACTCCCAATTATTTGTTACCCGGACGACAGACTGCACACGGTCGCCAAGCCCGTTGCTGCGGTGGATGCGCGCATCCAGACCTTGATTGCTGACATGCTGGAAACCATGTACGACGCCAACGGCGTGGGGCTGGCTGCCACCCAGGTGGATGTGCATGAACGCGTGATCGTGCTCGATGTGTCCGAAGGGCGCGACACCCCGCTGGTGCTGATCAACCCCAACCTGATCTGGACCAGCCCGCAAACCCACCTGAACGAAGAGGGCTGCCTGTCGGTGCCGGGCATCTTCGACGGTGTCAAACGACACGACGCCATCAAGGTGGAGGCGCTGGACCGCGACGGCCAGTCGCGCGTGATCGAGTCCGACGGCCTGCTGGCGGTGTGCATTCAGCACGAAATGGACCACCTGCTGGGCAAAGTGTTTGTGGAATACCTGTCGCCGCTCAAACGCAACCGCATCAAGACCAAATTGCTCAAGGCGCAGCGCGAAGGCCGCGTTGCCAAGCTGGTTTGAAGCTGGTTTTTGCCGGGACACCCGAATTTGCCGCCGTGGCGCTGGCCAAGTTGCTGGCGGCCGGGCATGAGGTGGTGCTGGTGCTCACCCAGCCGGACCGGCCCGCCGGGCGCGGCCTCAAACTGCAGGCCTCGCCGGTCAAACAACTGGCGCTGCAACACGGCATCCCCGTGGCGCAGCCGCGCAGCCTGCGCCTGGATGGCAAATACCCCGACGACGCCCACGCCGCCCAACTGGCCCTGCAAGCCGCCGGGGCCGACGCCATGGTGGTGGCGGCCTACGGCCTGATCCTGCCGCAGTGGGTGCTGGACGTGCCCAAGCACGGTTGTTTCAACATCCACGGCTCCTTGTTGCCGCGCTGGCGTGGTGCCGCGCCGATTCACCGGGCCATTGAGGCCGGTGACGTTGAAACTGGCGTCACCATCATGCAGATGGACGCCGGGCTGGACACGGGTGACATGCTGCTCAAGCAAGCCGTGCCGATTCTGGACACCGACACCACCGGCAGCCTGCACGACCAGCTGGCCGATCTGGGGGCGGACCTGATGGTGCAAGCGCTGGCGCAGTTGCTGCGCGGCGCACTGCGACCCGTCCCGCAGCCGACCGATGGCGTGACCTACGCCGCCAAGGTCGACAAGGCCGAGGCCAGCATCGACTGGTCGCAATCGGCACAGACCATCACCCGGCGGGTGCGGGCGTTCAACCCGTTTCCGGTGGCCAGCACGGTGTTGAACGGTGAACCCCTCAAGGTGTGGGCCGCCCATGTGGGAGCACCAGTGGCTGCTGCTGACCAGGCGGTTGGGCAGATCGTGACGGTGGCGCCGGATGGCATCGGGGTCATGGCCATGGACTCGGTGGTGCTCATCACCGAGCTGCAGCGCCCGGGCGGCAAACGTCTGGCGGTGGCGGACTTCCTGCGCGGCTGTGAGTTGCGGCCTGGCCAACGGCTTGGCGCGGCCTGATTCTTGTGTTTTTTCAACCCGCGTTGTTTCGGCATCCCGAGTTTCGGGCAGGCGCCCATGACGCCATGGGCGCGGCGCCTGGCCTGGCGTCCTGGGGCATGATGACCGGTGTGGCCATGATGAACTCGGGCATGAGCCTGTTCGAGGCGCTGCTCATGGGGGTGATCGTGTTTGCCGGAAGCTCCCAGCTGGCGGCCATTCCGCTGATTGCGTCAGGCACGCCGATGTGGGTGGTGCTGGCCACCGGCTTTTGCGTCAATTTGCGCTTTGTGGTGTTCAGTGCCCACCTGCGCCCCTACATGATGCACTTGCCGCTGTGGCAGCGCCTGGTCACCGGTTACCTCACCACCGATTTGAGCTATGTGCTGTTCACCCGGCGCTTTCCGCAACATGGCGGCAGCCCGGAGCAGCTGCTGGCGCAGCAGGCTTACTTGGCCGGTAACTGCTGTGTCAACTGGTCGTCGTGGGTGGGCTGCAGCGTGCTCGGCATTTTGCTGGCGGGCCTGATTCCGGCCCATTGGGGCTTGGGGTTTGCCGGCATTCTGGCGCTGCTGGGGGTGATGTTTTCGCTGGCATCGAGCCCGTTGCGCTGGGTCAGCGCTGGCGTGGCCGGGGCGGCGGCCGTGGCGGCGTTTGCGCTGCCGTTCAAGCTGAATATTTTGCTGGCCATCGCCGCGGCGGTGGCCATGAGCCTGCTGCTGGAGGCCGTGCGACGGGCTGACGCAAACCGACCCGGCACGTCCCCATGACGGCAGAAACCGACGCCTGGACGGTGATGGTGATTGTCGGTCTGGCGGTGATCACCGTGCTCACGCGCTGCCTGTTTTTTGTCTCCAGCAAGCCGTGGCAGTTGCCCGGCTGGGCGCAGCGCGGTCTGCAATATGCCCCGATTGCCGCGCTGGCGGCGGTCATCGTGCCGGAACTGGTCATGACGCAAGGCCAGTTCATCCAGACCTGGCAAGACGCCCGGCTGTTTGCCGCGCTGGCCGGGGCCGCCTGGTTTTTTGGGCATCGCGCCCAGCGCCAGGCTGTGCTGGGCACCATTGTGGCGGGCATGGCGGTGTATTTGCCCTTGCATCTGGCCTTGGGCTGGTGAGGTGTGCACCCGGGCGTGGGGCCGACCCGGCTCTAGAATCGCCGCCACCTTGTCCTGCCTGGTGTAGGCACGGTTGGGGCCGCGGGTCTGGTCATCATTTTTGAAAAGTCAAAGGTTTGTTCATGAACAGTCATCCTTCAAGCACCTCAACGGGGTCGCGTCTGGATATCGCACGCGGTGTGGGCATGATGGGGTCGCAAGCTGCCTTGTGCAAAATCCTGGTCACCGTGCTGGCCAGCATGTCGGCGGATGTGCCAGCCATTGAAGCCGCGTTGCAGGCCGGTGACGTTGCCAACGCCAACCGCCTGTTGCACGCCATCAAAGGGTATATGCCGATTTTTGGCAGTGATGCGCTGGTCAGCCAGGTGACAGCGGTTGAAAAACTCAGCAAGACCGAGTCAGCGGCGGTGGTGTTGGTGCAGTACCAGGCGCTGGCGCCGGAGTTGCGTCAACTGCTGGCTGACATCGAGGTTTTCTTGAAGACAGCCCTCTAACTTGTCTGCTTTGTTGGCTGGCTAGCTGATAGCATGGATTCACAACTTGCGCATGCACCCATGTGGGGCGGTGTCTGCTGACCCCCACCGCGGCATGGATTTGAACAAAAAAGCTGAAAAATGAAATTCACCCTGACACGCGTTCTGGTCGTTGATGATGATGAGGTGATGCGGACCTTCGTCGTCAACAGTTTGCGCCGCCTGGGCATCCAGGCCATCGAGACGGCGGTGGACGGTGGCAGCGCCTTGCGCGCCATGATCAGCTTCCAGCCCGACCTGGTGCTGACCGACATCCACATGCAGCCGATGGATGGCATTGAATTTGTCCGGCAGCTGCGCAAACATACCAACCCGCTTGTCAAAAAAATGAAAGTGATCTTCATGAGCGCCGACGCCAGCACCGAGACGCTGGAGCAGGCCTTGCCGCTGGGTACGTTTGGCTACATCGTCAAACCGCCACGCCTTGAAATCCTGCAAGCCAAACTTGAGCTGGCCCTGAAGTAAGTCCTGCAACCCGCCAATTTGTTCACGCTACCAGGGGAAACGTTGCCATGAACCTGCTTTCACCTGCCATCGCCCTGCTTCGGCCCCTGTCGGACCGGACGCGTTTTTGGGTGTTGCCGATGCCGATGATGCTGGTGTTGCTCTCCATCGTGGTCATGTCGCTTACACAAGCCGTCTCGCGCGAGCAAGAAGGGCCGCTGTTTGTGCTGATCGCCATGGCGGGCCTGATGTTGTGGCTGTATTTGCAGCTGGCTTATCTCAGCCTCACCCGCACAGAGCGCGACCGCATGGACCTCGCCATGACCGAGGTGTCCCACGGCGACCTGGCTCAGAAGGTGTCTGGCAGCGTCCTGACCCTGGGCAATTTCGGGCGGCATCTGGAGCTGATGATCACCAACATGTCGAGCATGGTGGCCAACATCCGCACCGCCGCCGTGCTGCTGGGCGACACCGGCAAAAAACTGGAGGAAGACACCCGCAGCCTGGCCGAGCGCGCCCAGGCCCAGGGGCAGCATCTGCAACAGACCTCCGTGCACGTCAAACACGTCAGTGAAACCGTGGCGCGCAACGCCCAGGCGGCGCAACAGGTCAGCATGATGACGTCGAGCTTGCACCAGGAGGCCGACACGGCCGGCAAGATGATGAACGAGGCCATGCAGAGCATGGGCCCGCTGGAGGTGACCTCCAAACGCATGTCCGAGATCATCGGGGTGATCGATGGCATCGCCTTCCAGACCAATTTGCTGGCCTTGAATGCAGCGGTAGAGGCGGCACGCGCGGGCGAGCAGGGGCGCGGTTTTGCCGTGGTGGCGGCCGAGGTGCGTAACCTGGCCAAACGCAGTCAGGGTGCGGCGGCTGAAATCCGCGGCCTGATTGCCGAGTCGTCCAGCCGGGTGGGTGATACCGTCAACGGCATCAGGCAGATCAATGCCACCCTGGAGAGCCTGATCGCGGGCATTGGTGAAATCGCCATGAATGTCAATGTGATGGCCGAGGGCAGCGCCTCGCAAAGTGCAGCCCTGGAAGAGGTGGTGCACGCGGTGGGTGACCTGGATGTGTTGACCCAGGAAAACACCGCTCTGGTTGGCCGCGCGGCGGGCAACTCGGATCGCTTGATCAACCAGGCCGCCACCCTGGAAACCTCCGTGGGGGACATCCGTTTGCGCCAGGGCACGGCCGACCAGGCACGCCAGATGGTGTTTGACGCCATGGCGCACCTGCGCAACGTGGGTTACGCGCAGGCGGTGCGTGATTTCCACGACAAGAGTGGCCCGTTCATCGACCGGGACATGTATATCTTCATCTTTGACCGCCGTGGCATTTATCAGGTGCATGGCGCGTCGCCCGAAAAAGACAACAGCGATTTGCGTGCCATCCCCGGCCTGAACGCCGAGCAACTGGTGGCCGATGCGTGGGCGGCGTGTGATCAGGCGCAGGGTGGCTGGGTCAACTACCTCATCACCAACCCGGTCTCGCGTGAGACCCAGGCCAAAACCTCGTATGTGGTGCCGCTGGACGAGGACCATCTGCTGGGATGCGGCTGTTATCTCAACTCACAATGGCGCCATGGATGACCGATGGTGTCGCGGGCCACGCATCGCCATGGTGCCGGTGATGCAGATGATGCCTGCTAGCCTGGCTGCGCTGGCGCCGCCAGCCAGGCTGCGTTGCTCACCCAGTGTGAGCGCCTGAGCCGGGCCCGCCCGTCCGCCGCGGTCACGATTCCAGCCGTTCAGGCTTGGCGGTGCGCACGCTCAGCAGCATGGTCAGCACCAGGATGCCCACCACCACGCCCAGCGAGAACAGCACCGGGATCTTGTACACGTCGATCAGGCACATCTTGGTGCCGATGAACACCAAAATCACCGCCAGCCCGTAGTTGAGCAGGTGGAACTTGTTGGCCACCGCGGCCAGCAGAAAGTACATCGCCCGCAGCCCCAGAATGGCAAACACATTGCTGGTCAGCACGATGAACGGGTCGCTGGTGATGGCAAAAATGGCGGGGATCGAGTCGACCGCAAAAATCACGTCGGTGAGCGCAATCAGGCAGATCACCATGAGCAGCGGCGTGGCAATTTTTTTGCCGTTTTCCACGGTCCAGAACTTTTCGCCATCGTAGTGCTTGCTGACCGGCAACACCTTGCGCAACAGTTTGAGCGCCGGGTTGTCGTTCAGGTCGGGCTCTTTGCCAGCGGCCCACCACATTTTCACGCCGGTGAGGATCAGGAAGGCGCCAAACACATACAAGATCCAGTGGAACTCGGCCAACAACCAGCCGCCCACCAGAATCATGATGGTGCGCAACACAATCGCCCCGACGATGCCAATCATCAACACCCGTTTCTGAAAGTGCGTGGGCACGGCGAAGTAGGTGAAGATCATCAGAAACACAAAGATGTTGTCCACCGCCAGGGACTTTTCAATCAGGTAGCCGGTCAGAAATTCCAGCGACTTGGTGTTGGCGATCTCGCTCGAGCCGGTGCTATCTTTGACCGCCCACCAAAACAGGCCGTTGAACAAGAAGCTCAAGCCAATCCAGACCAGCGACCAGTTCAGCGCCTCTTTGACGCCAATGTCATGCGAGCCCTGTTTTTTGAGCACCACAAAGTCAATGAACAGCGACACCAGCACGATGCCACCGAAAGTGGCCCACAGCCAGAGGGGGGCAATAGTCTGCATGGAAACCTCACGAGTTAGAACCTGACAACCTGTAGCGGGCGGGGCGTGAACACGTCAACCAGAACGTGGCGCTGCCCGGGCAAGGCTGGAGTCTAAAAGTAAATAGCCATGTTTAATCTGATATTTGCGTCGTTAATGTTCGTAAAAAAGGGAGTGTTCAAGCGAAAATTCCTGCGTGTGGGGTCGCGCCACCGACATCGTCCACCTGTTTGGACAGCCCCGGTCGGCGCTGAGCGCCCACCCAAATCCTTACGCCATGGCGCTTTTATCTGAGTCGGTACGATGCGCTGGCCGTTGTCTGCCCGCTGCGGCGGTAGCGTACTTTGTTCAACCGTTTTGACGTCAGGAGACACCATGCCCACCCCGATTCGCTTTACTTCCCTGCGCACCGTGACTGCGGTGCTCACGCTGACCATCGCGTCGCTGACGCTGCCCTCGTTGGCCCATGCCAAGCGTCTGTTCGGCGGTGTCAAATCAGCGCCGCGTACCAGTGTCACCAAAGCGCCGACGCCGCCCGTGGCCCCGGTGGCACCGGCCGCCGCCGCCGCGCCAGCAGCGCGCAGCCCGGGCATGCTCGGCACCGTGGGTGCCGTGGCGGTGGGCGCTGCCGTGGGCACCATGGCCGGTGGCGCGATAGCTGGCGGTCTGTCGTCCGACAAGGACACCCAGGCCAAAGAGGCGCAGGCGCAGGCGGCTGAAAAAGAAGCCAAGGAATTGCAGCGCCAAGCCGATGAAGCCAAACGTCGCGCCGATGCGGCCCGCGCTGCGGTTCAATAAGCTGAAGTTTTTGACGCGGGCCGGGTGCCGCCGTGCGGTGGGCGCGGCTGGTGTTTGCCCCCGTCGGGTCAGCGCGTTGCCAGCAGTTGGGCCAGCACCTCGCGGTGCAGCGGCTTGGTGAATGAGCCCAGCAAGCGCAGGCCCTGTCCGGCCGCTATTTCACGGGCCAGCGACAGGGTTTCCACGTCCACCCCGGTGACCAGCACCACGTCGCCCCGGTACTGGCGTTTCGCCAGTTCGGACATGAACTCAATGCCGTCCATGTCGGGCATGAACACATCGCAAATCAGCAGGTCGGGCGGGGTGGTCATGGCTTCGAGCACGCGTAACGCGCTGCGGCCGTTGTCGGCGGTCTGGACGTCGAGGATGCCCTGTGCTGCCAGCATCTCCTGCAAGACGTCACGGCTGAAGGCGTCGTCATCGACCACCATGACGGACGGTATCAGCTTGTGAGAGGTGTGAGGGTTCATGCGCGCACGGTGTCAATGAGGTCGACACATTATTCCCGCATGACGCCTAGGCGTCTATGACCCAACCGGGGTTGACACGGGAAATCTCAGCGCTGCCGCGATCTTTGTCTCTGCCTGCATGAAGGCCGCGGGCACCTGGGCACCCAGGGTGGTGCAAAGCGGGCCGTCGTCCGCCGCCCCGGCCGCTTCCAGCTGTTGGCATAACGCACCCAACGCCATGGCGCCCACGGTGCGGCTGGCCGACTTCAGGGTGTGCGCTAAGCCGGTCACGGTGGGGGTGTCCTGCGCCTGGGCGGCGCGGTGCAGGCTGGCCGCCTGGGCGCGTGCGCTGACCAGGTACTTGGCCAGCAGACGCTGCTGCATGGCCAGGTTGGTGCCCACGATCTCGCTCAGGGCCAGGCTGTCCCACACCGGCGGCTCGCCGGGCGCCACCGCCGCGGGCGAGGTCTGCGGCGCTTCGGGGGGCTGCTGTGGCGGGGGGCTGGCCGGGTTGGGCAGCCACTTGGCGAGCATCGGGCGCAGGTCCTGCAGCCGCAGCGGTTTGCTCAGGTAGTCGTCCATGCCGGCGGCGCGGCAGCGCTCGGCTTCACCCTGCATGGCATTGGCAGTGACCGCAATGATACGGCGTCCACCACCCCATCATTGCGGTC